>Ga0334722_10000107_pt1 | contig 120442 bp, 87 predicted proteins | sample C3_bottom_MG_FD_207210 | JGI IMG/M metagenome (GOLD analysis project Ga0334722, IMG submission 207210) | Sediment microbial communities from Yellowstone Lake, YNP, Wyoming, USA - C3_bottom | ecosystem: Environmental > Aquatic > Freshwater > Lake > Sediment | place: USA: Wyoming | collected...
CCTTTTCTCTGCTTCCATACCCGGCCAGTACTGGGCCAGGAGTCCAGGTGTGGACAACGGTAAAGCCATCAGAAGCAAAGCCGCTATGGATAAAAGTGAAGGAGAAAATCTTCTTTCCCGGGTCATGTTGACCTCCTTTAAAAATCAATTTTATTTTATAAACTATCGTTCAATTCGCAAAGTTACTGTTTCCCAAGGATAAAGGGTAAACGGTAACTCAGCGGGTTTAACTTTTTCTTCTTTAAGATTCGACAGATAAAGTTTTTTCCCTTCCACCCAGGAGCCGCTCAGCTTTAATTCAGCCGGCCGGCCAGAGACGTTGTAGAAGCGGATGAGGTAGCCATGCCCATCAAACGTGGGCTTGAACCTGGTGACCACTACCTGCTCTGATTCCACCTTCAGGCCGGCCGCAGGCGGACGGGTGTTTGTCCCGGCGGGTAGGACCAGCAATGGCTCCAGAGCTTCCAGGCTTTTTTTCTTGAGAGTAGCCAGGTCCATGCTCAGTTCGGGAATTAAATAATAACGCAGTCTTATCAGCCCGCCCTGCTCAGCCACGTAATTGGTGTGCCAGTAATTGTTCAGGGCATAAGAAATGAGAGTGGTAGAAGGCAGCAATTCCCGTTTCCAAATCCGGGAGTATCCCTCAACTTTTCTTTCATCGGTTATCTCGCCAATTTCCACCAGCGGAACATCAGGGGAGACCCAGACCAGACTCTGGTAAGGTTTAATCAGGTACACTGATTTCTGGATGGAAAAGAAGTCAAAGCAGGCTCCCGGGATTTCCTCATAAAAGGGGTTAGCCAGTCCCCAGCCCAGGTCCAGCTTCACTTCAGCAGGTTCAAAATCAAAGGGAAAGGTGAAATGAACACTTTCTTTCTCTCTGATTTTGACTTTGTCAAACAGGTTGTCAAACTCCAGGCGGTTGTTTGAGGAATTAAGACGGATGATGGTGCGCAGGCTCTGGCTGCCAGGTGCCTCATATTCCAGGAGAAGAGAAGCTACCAGAGGTCCACGGTCAAGAACTTCCACTTTTTTTATTCTGGCTGGTTGAGCTTTGGTCGGGTCTGTGCCGGGAACGTAGAGATAATGATTCAGGCCAGGAAATTTTCTGGTGTCCACCAGCTGAGCGTGACCGGCTTTTTTCCAGACCAGGCTGGAAACGGCGCCTGTTTTCTGGTCCACGGTTAATTTCAGCTCGTCGTTTTCCAGCGTGTATTCTTCGGCCCGGGCCTGACCTTCCTCACGGGGACTTCCTGGTTTAAGCCAGATTCTCAAGCCGGAGAAAGGTTGAAGACCCGGGACAAGGACGGCCAGGCTTCCGTCGCTTAAGCGCTGGGAAACCAGCCTTTGACCATCTTCCCTAAAAACCACGTCCCTCCCGGCGCTTATGTCTGCTGGAATAAAGACAAGGTCACTTCTTTCCCAGGAGCTGGTGTTAAAAACATCCAGGGCCGTGGTTTCAGCCGGCTGCTCCCTGGCGTAAAGCTTTTTCAGGTTGGTTTCCAGGCCACCGGTCAGGTTTTCGGCGGTGGTTAAGAGGTTCTTTTTGTAAGCCCATTGTTTTACGGCATTTTCTCCCTCAGGGTTAGAAATGCTGTCATGGGCTCCCCAGGTGTGCTCGTGGAAGAGAACCACGTGGCGCCAGGCTTCGTAAAAATCAGAAGCCGGAAATTTATCGGGCGCAAGGAGAGCAAAAAGCGTTTCCAGTTGCAGCAGCCGGTGGCTCAAGTTACGGTTGGCCGCGGTTTCTCTGGCGGTGGAGGCGGCTCCATCTTCCCAGTAGGGTGAAAAATCACCACGTACGGCCGGAATGACTGAACCGTGTCTTTTTTCCAGCTCGCTGAACAATTCTTCTGTGGTGGCTATGACTATCTTCGGAGAAATAAACTCTTCGTTCCAGGCTTTAACCGCATCCGGGAGAGCCGGGTCAATCGGACCGTTATCGCCGCCGACGGTGTACCTGACCTGGACAAGGGAATAAGGGTAATTGGCTGCTTCCAGTTCAGCTGCATACTCCAGGATTTCCCGTTTTTTGGCCGGGGTGAAGTTTCCCAGATGCAGGCCATGGAACCAGGAATATCCCCGGCCGGCCATCCAGAACAGAATTTTTTCCCGGCCCGAAGGAGAAACCCAGTAGAAAGGACGGTCCGCCCAGGCTTTTAGCGCCCAGCCGACGCGGTCGCCACCGTCAAACAGCATGGGCATGTAGTTGGGTCCGCTGGAAAAGTACTGGACCCCGGCCAGAGCCAGAGCCGGGACCACCGACCAGCTGTAACTGGGAATGTCTGTAATCATAGCCGATTTAACGGGAGGCAGACCTTCCTTTTCCAGCTGGCGGGCAAAGGCCGTCCATTCCAGAAGTTCTTCTGGATGGCAGAGCCCGGTAAGTTCGTTGGCCAGGGTGGCCTGAAGTCCAACCCAGCCTTTTTTCACGGCTTCATAAAATTTCTGTTTCTTTTCCGGGCTGGCCTGGCGGAGGTAGGTTTCCACGGCCCAGAGCTGCTCCACGTTCCACTTGAACCTGGCTTCCGCCGGGTAGTTGCTGGTTTTTTCAGCCAGTTCTATGGCCTTTTCCAGGTTTTCCCAGTGTTTTTTCTCCACCACCGGCTGATAATCTGAGTAGCCGATGTCCAGGTGGGAATGGGGGATAAACCAGAATTCTAAGGGACGAACAGGCTTCTGCAGGCTGGTGGCAGAAAAAAGCTCTTTATGTCCGGCCACAACGCTGACTTTTACCGGCTCGGGTTTTCTGACCTCCGGAAGGTCCAGAAAAACCTGGTTGTATCCAGTCTTTAACTCCAGGAGCAGGCTTTTCTTCCTGGACAGGTTCGGAGCAGAAAAGATGTTAACCTGAACTTTAACCGGTCGATCAGGATGGCTTATTTCTAAAAGCAGAGGCTGGGTGGCAGGTGTCGTGCGCCGCAGAGCCGGCAGAGCTTTTAGCCTGGCCCAGGCAGTCAGCGGGTACTCAAAAATCATCACCCAGTCAGGACTTCCACCTTTTTCTGCGGTCAGCTTCAAACGGAGTGGCTTCCCGGGAGTCAAAAACCTGGAGGGAACTTTAAGGAAGAAGTAGCCAAACAATTCGTCAAACTGGTCCACCAGAGCTGTGTCAAAGGATAAGCTGAGGCCATCGGAATTTTTCACCTGGATTTGTCGGCGGCTGGAATCAGGAGCTGTGGTAAAGGTCAGGGTGGAGCGGTCATCTACACTCAGGAAAAATTTATGGCTGCCCTTGTTTGTGGCCATACCAGCCAGCAGGACAAAAGTAGCTTCCGGCTCAGAAAAACGGGCCGGGATTTCCTGCGTCAGCCATTCGGCCACCATAGTGCCATCTGTGGCTCTGACCAGAAGAGCCGGGAGCTGTCCGGGATAAGGTGAATGGTACATGATTTTCTCACTGCGGATGGTGCGGCTGTAGCCTGGGAGCCACCGTTCCTGGGTGGCCGGGCTCTGGGCCGCCGGCAGCAGGGCAGAAAATACTACTAAAATAGTAGGAATTAGGCAAATTGTCTTAAGCAATTGTTTTTTCATGAAAGACCTCATTGCTCGTTAAATTTCTTTCTCGGTTTTCCAAGAGAAAAATTAAAAAAACAGGTTAAGAAAGTATTATAACCTTAACGTTTGAATTGGCGAAATATATTTTGCCTGCCGGAGATGTTTCGATGGTTAAGAGAGAGCTCAAGAAAGTTTTTTGATGGTCTCTTTTATTTCCCGGCGGAAGCGCTCCACCAGTTTTTTCACCTTAAGCTGGTTCCGGGCTTCAGCGATGATTCTGATGATGGGCTCGGTGTTGGAAGGCCGCAGATGAACCCAGGAGTCAGACCAGAGGATTTTTAACCCGTCCAGGGTGGATATGTTTTCACCTTCTTTTTCGTATTTGTTTTTCAGGTTGAGGACTACCCGGTAAGCAAGTTCAGTGGGGCAGGAAATTTTTTCCTTGACCATGAAATATCTGGGGAAGCTGGCGGCTAACTCAGAAAGCTTCTGGCCGGAAATGGCCAGCGCTTCCAGCACCAGACCAGCGGCTGTAAAAGAATCGCGGCAGGGATGAACCTCCGGCCAGATAACGCCGCCGTTTCCTTCACCGCCGATGACCGCTTTTTCTTCCAGCATTTTTTCTACCACGTTTATTTCTCCGACTTTTGTGCGGAAAACTGGCACCCGGTACTTTTTCCCCAGGTCATCTATGACCATAGAAGCTGAGAGGTTAACCACCACCGGACCCCTTTTTCTGCTGAGCAGGTGAGCTACGGCGATGGTCAGGGTCATGTCTTCGCCGAGCGGACGGCCCTGTTCATCCACCAGAGCCAGCCGGTCAGCATCAGCATCCTGAGCCAGACCCAGGTCGGCCTGGTATTCTTTTACCTTCTGGCAGAGTCCTTTAAGGTTTTCCGGGGTGGGCTCTGACTGATGGGCAAAGCGGCCGGAAAGTTCAGTGTTGATGAAGATGGCTTCGCAGCCGAGCTGCTCCAGAAACTGCGGCATCAAGGTAGCCCCGGCACCGTTGGCACAGTCAGCCACCACCCGCAGGCGCCGCTTCTGGATAGCTTTGACTTTGAGGCGGCTAAAAATTTTTTCCAGGTGCAGCTGCCCAGCCTGTTTTTCCTGCAGGACGTGTTTAAGGCGGTCGGCAGGAACGTAGGTAAATTCCCCCTGGTGAAATATGTCCAGAAATTCTTCCACCTGGGATGATTTCAGATAAAGCCCCTCCGGACCTATGAACTTAAGCCCGTTCCACTCCAGGGGGTTATGACTGGCGGTAACAATGATGGCTCCAGCCGCCTGTTTTTCTTTAGTGAGGAAAAGAATGGTTGGTATCGGCAGAATGCCCACCTCAACCGGTTGGCAGCCGGTGGCCAGCAGGCCGGAGATAACGGCTTTTTTCAGCATCAGGCCTGAGGGCCTGGAATCCTGGCCCACCAGCACCTGGCCCTGGCCAAGGTAGGTGCCGAAAGCTGAGGCAAACCTGGCGGCCAGTTTTGGGGTGAGACTTTCCCCGACGATGCCGCGCAACCCAGAAACGCTTATTTTTAACGGAAGCTGCTGCCGCATGTTCTTACCCTATCATCCGGTTTAAAAAGGAAACCACCCGGTCCACTTCCTGCCGCACCCGGCTGGCTGAGGAACCTTCAGCAATGATTCTGATCAAGGGCTCGGTAGCTGAAGCCCTGATGTGTATCCAGAGGTCCTTTTTTTCCACCCTCAGGCCATCCAGAGAATTTATTTCCGCCCCCGGAAATAGCTTTCTGGTTTCCGCCACCAGGGAATGGAGGCGGTGCGGTGGGCAGACCACTTTGTCTTTGACGATATGGTACCTTGGGAGCTCACCGACCAGCTCTGAAAGGTATTTTTGCTCTGTCGCCAGTCTTTCCAGAATAAGGCCCAGGACCAGAAATGCGTCAAAGGCCGGCTGAAAATCTTTGATGGCTACGCTTCCGCTTCCTTCTCCGCCGAGCACCGCATTTTCCTGAAACATTGCCTGGATGATGGCTGATTGACCGACTCTGGTGCGGCTGACCTTAACCCCATATTTTTTGGCCACTTCCTCAATCATTCGGGAAGTGGAAAGGTTGGTGACCACCGGTCCGGGCTGGCGTTTCAGCCAGTAATCAGCCACCAGCGGCAGGGTATATTCTTCAGAAAGAGTTTCGCCCTCTTCAGTCACCAGTGAAATCCGGCTGACGTCGCTGTTCAACAGAAAACCAACCGTGGCCCCGGTGGCCTTGACCAGGGCAGACAGTTCCCCGGCGTTTCTCGGCCGGGGCTCCGGGTCATGGGGGAAAAATCCATTGCCCAGGTCGTTAACGGCGATGACCTGGCAGCCAAGATAATTCAGGAAGCGGCTCACCAGTTTAGAACCAGCGCCGTTGCAGGGGTCAACGACCACTTTCAGAGCACTTTTCTTTATTTCTTCAACTTTAAGTTTAGAAAGCAGCCAGTTGAAGTAGATTTCTTCGCTGTTTAGTTCATGAATCAGAGCCGGCGACTTTTTTATTTTTTTTAAGGCAAATTTACCCAGGTGGTACAGGTCCAGAAGTTCAGTACCCTGGAATTCGTTAAGATAAGTTCCCTGAGCGTTGATGAAATTCAGGGCGTTCCATTCGGCGGTGTTGTGGCCCGCGGTGATGGACACGGCTCCAGAAGCCCGGTATTTTTTCACCAGAAACTGAATGATGGGCGTCGGGCAGATGTCCAGGTCAATAACTTCATGACCGGTGGACATCAGGGCCGCGGTGGCTGCTTCCTGCAGCATCGGGCCTGAAGTCCTGGTATCCCGTCCGACGAGGACCGGTCCGGGTGGAATCATGGTGCCAAAAGCACAGCAGAAATCCACCACTAGCTCTGGAGTAATGGTTTGCCCGACTATACCTCTTACGCCGGAGATGTTAAGTTTTAAGGGTTTCATGGTTTTTGAACATATAAACTTTAGCACTCAGGGAGCTTTAATTCAAATACCCGGCGGCAAAAGAACCGCAGATAGGGGAGTGCCCTGGGCGGCGCTGGCTGAGACCCAATTTGATTTGCCTGGTTTTTAATTTATTTTTCCTGGATTTATTCCCTTAACTGCTCTGGCCTTTGGGTGTTGTGTTAAGTCAGTTTTCCCCCTCGTGGCCTGGTCAGGTAGCAGTGGGTTTTTGCTCCTTCCCGTTGAGTGGATATCAGTTTATAGCCTGGAAAATCACACCCAGCCCGGGCAAAAAAATAAAGATAAAGATTCAATTTTTTTTCTGGAATCACGACTAAAAGGTTAGAAGCTGCTCCCGAGGAGGGCTGGGAGAAGGACTCTCGGGGGGCGTCCTTCTCCAGCACATCTTACGCCTTGGATGGAGGCCCTCCTCTTTTACAATCTCTGATTTAAATATTCATCATTTTTCGGAAAAAATCAACAAAAAAGTTTTATTTTTCAAAAATTTTTTTTATTTTTTTCTAAAATTCCTGTTGGACTTGGTTCCTTGTCTTGTTGTATGATTTTAACTCAAGCTTTTGTTAAAGGAGGAGGTCATGGAGGCAAAAAAATTCATAGAAAAACAGGTGGAAGAAATAAAGAAAGCAGTCGGCTCCAGCAAAGCTATTTCCGCTCTTTCTGGAGGTGTAGACAGCGCTGTGGCCACCATCCTGGCGCACAAAGCTCTTGGACCCCAGCTAAAGATTGTCTTCATTGACCACGGGTTAATGAGAGAAAATGAACCTCAGGAAGTGAAAGCAGCTTTCCAGAGGTTAGGCATAGAGCTGGAAATTGTTGATGCCCACAATGAATTTTTTGAAGCCCTTAAAGGAAAAGTGGACCCGGAAGAGAAACGTAAAGCCTTCAGGTATGCCTTTTACAAAGTTTTTGGCCGGGAGGTCTTAAAGAGCAAGGCTCAATTCCTGATTCAAGGAACGATTGCCGCGGACATCATTGAAACTAAAGGCGGAATCAAGACCCAGCATAACATCCTGGAGCAGATTGGCATTGACCCGGAGAAGGGTTTCGGTTTTAAAGTCATTGAGCCTTTAAAAGAGCTGTTCAAGCATGAGGTGAGAGAAGTGGGTAAAGCCCTGGGCTTGCCTGAACACATGTACAAGAGGATGCCCTTTCCTGGCCCGGCTTTAGCCACCAGGATTATCGGTGAAGTTACACCTGAAAGGGTAGCCCTGGTTCGCAAAGCCACAAAAATTGTGGAAGAAGAGGTGGCCGCCTTCCAGCCTTTCCAGGCTTTTGCCGTGTTGATGAACGACATGGGCACAGGCATAGTTGAGGGCAAGAGAAAGTTTGGCCATATCATTATCGTGAGGTCAGTGGAAAGTCAGGATGCCATGACCGCTCAGCCCACACCTCTGCCCTGGGATGTGCTGACCAAGATTGCTCGCCGGATAACCGAAGAAATTCCTGCGGTGGTGCGTGTGGCTTATGAGATAACTTCCAAGCCCCCGGCCACCATTGAGTACATTTAAAGACAACTTTTCCTGCTGGCTGGAAAACAGATTTCATAACTTTATAGAAAATATTTTAAAGAAAGATAGAAAGAATCATAAAAAAACCAGAAGCAGGAGGTAAAAATGCCATTCATCGGAAAGAAAAATCCAGCCAACCCCACTCTGGGAGTTTTTGTCCCCTGTGACCCGAGGATTGATGAGGAATCAAGGACCAGGGCTTTTAACATCGGACGGATGACTGCCAGACTGCTGGCCAGAAACCTGAGAATGCCCGATGGCACGGCCCCAAACATCTTCTATTGCTCTCACCTGGTTGATTCCGAAGCCACAGCTGATTCTGGCGCCCGTGAAATGAAAGAAGCGGGGGTGGAAGGGATTTTCATCGTCCCGGACACCTGGTTTTTCCCTGGCAAATCAGCCATGGCTCTCACTGCCCATTTCCCCGCGGATACACCGCTTGCTTGTGTCGGTGGCAATAACGCGCCTAAGCCTGGAGTGGTGGGCATTGACGCTCTGGTCGGCGCCTATGCCCAGACCGGCCGTCTGTGCCAGATGGTCATCGGCCATATGCCGGAAACCGGTCTGGAACCTGAATTTGACGCCAGAACGGCCGAGCAGATTGTGGACCTCGGTTATGCCATGCTTACCAGAGTGGCTTTAAGAGGAAAAAGGTTTGTGGCTATTGATACTGATTCCATGCAGATGGAAACAGCTTTGAACCACGTGCATGCGGCCAGGAAGTACTTTGGCCTGGAGTCCACCCGGGAATCCATGAAGCTGTTTGCTGATATGCTCCAGAAAAAAGGTGGTTATGACCCGGAAGAACTGAAAGCCCTGCGGGACTGGGTCATCAACAAAAAATTCAAAAACCGCATATTTACGAACACGGAAGAGATAGAAAAATACCGTAAAGCGGTCCTGACCGGCAAAGATGAAGTCAAGCCACCGGCTCTGACGCCTGAAGACCGGAAAAAACTGGATGAAGGGCTGGCGCTTTATCTGATCATCCGTAATTACCTCAAAGAGGTCAACGCCATCGGCGGAGGCTGGACCAGCCAGTTAGCCTGGGGTTCTGACCGCCGGGGCCTGCCGCTTTCTACAGCCGACATTGCTGAATCACTTTTTAATTCCACAGAAGACCATACGGGTAAAAAGCCAGTCATACCATTCGCTACGGAAAACGACATCCAGGGTCTGCTGACCATGATTTTCTACTGCTACCTGAGCGGGGGACAGCCCACCCTGTTCATGGATTTCCGCAAAGTTTATGAACCCTGGGAAATCAAAAAAAAGGCCGAAGAATTAAAGCTGGACCTGGGTGCTTACCAGGATGAAAAATGGATGCAGTTAGGCTTCATTGATGGCAATAATTCCGGTTCAGCTTCGCTGGATTATGCGGAAAAAGCTTTTCTTTTCAAAGCCATAGAATATTATTTCCCCGGTCTTGGCTTCTCTGTCTCCTTTATCTCGCCGAAAGGCATAAAAGGTCTAGCCGGCAGATTGGCTTATTCGGATTTGAGCGGAATGTTCACCATGATTTCAGGTGAGGCGGAAAGTGTGGAACTTCCCGCACCACTGGCTGAAGCAGTTTGCCAGGCTTCTAATTATTCCTGGCCCCACACCTTTGTCACCTTTGACCGGCTGCCAGCCAGCCTGGTGAAGATGGGCATGCCAGCTAATCATTTCCATATGGTCAGGGGTTTAAACAGAAGAAGGTGGCAGTACTTTTCAGATTATGCTGGAGTACTTAATTACCGCTGGGAAAACCTGCCCGAGTATGAAGAAGAGCTTGACCGCCCGCTGCCCATGCTTTATCGGTTAAACGGAGGAGAGGTGGTGGGAAAGATGCTCCAGGCACGAGGCCGGCTGTAACGACGGCACCTGGTTTATTGACAGTTTAATTATAATTTGCTATTTTTTCTGCCTGCGGCGCTATCGTCTAGAGGCCTAGGACGGGTGGTTCTCAGCCATCAAACCGGGGTTCGAATCCCCGTAGCGCTGCTTTTATTTTTTTCTGGGTAAAGCGCTCAGCTTGGCCTTGTAATCTTCCTCATCCTTCAGAGGAAAAGCCAGGTCTTTGTTCATGTTTTCCAGCTGTTCCAGGTACCTGTTATTCTGGAAAGTGGAGGGGTTTAATTTCCAGGTGTTGGGCGGGGAAAAAGTAAACACATAATAAACAAAAAAGCTCTTGTAAGGATAAACCCAGATTTCAGCTAAGTTAGCCTGGATGTCTTCTTTGCTGCGGTCCATGCCGCCCTGGGCGCCGGTGATGCCGCTCGCTTCCACCGCCTGCATGACCCAGTCTGTGTTCTGCTTGTAGTCAATGGAAGCAGGTGGTCCGTTGAGCAGATAAACTCTGGCCCGGTCGGTATTCCAGGGCTGGGTATGATTTTCGGTCTTGTAAACTTTTTCAATGTAGGATAGGCGGCTCTCAAACTGTTCTTTGGCTATTGGCTGGCGGGCTTCCCAGAAGAGCTTTTGAAACTCCAGTCTTCCTTCTGGTGTGAGATGCTTGTAAGTATCGCGTTCGTAGTCGTGCATGATGTAGTAATGCTTGGCATACCAGGGGTCATTAGACGGCAGAGAATTTATCCCGCAGGCAGAAGCTAAAATCATCAGGCCGATGAGCGCGGCCCATAATTTTTTATTCATTTTGGCCCTCTCTTTTCCATAGCTTACAATTATAAATTAACATCCTGTCAACACCTTGTCAAAAAGAAATTAGCTGATCAGGCCACTTTACAATCTCCGGGAAAATATGGTAGAGAAAAAGGGGGAAAGGGTTATGAGACGGAAGATAATCAGGAGCGCAGAGTGGGCCATCTTTTTTTTACTGGTTTTATTCTTTGGTCTGGGAACCATCTCTCTGCTTCAGCTTAAATCCCCGCGGGAATTTCAGAAAGGCATTTCCTTTACCGGCTACACGAAAAACGCCTACAGCACCTGGGCGGCCCAGGAATCTCTGGCCCGATTAAAACAGACCAATGCCCGCTGGATTTCCCTTCTGGTAACCGCCTATCAGGACAACATAAACTCTACTGTCATTGATTATTCTGGTTTTAACACACCGGCCGATGATTCACTGGTAGGGATTATAGACTATGCCCATCAGCTGGGCCTTAAAGTCATGCTCAAACCGCATGTGGATTTACTTAACGACCCGAACCACTGGAGGGGCCAGATTGGAGCGAATTTTAGCCAGGCTGACTGGCAGATGTGGTTTTCTTCCTACCGCCAGTTTATCCTTCATTATGCTCAGCTGGCCCGGCAGTGCCAGGTGGAACAATTCTGCGTTGGCTGTGAACTGGATGACACGGTCAGGAGGCTTTCCGACTGGAGGGCCATCATCCAGGAAATAAGGCAGGTTTATAACGGGCGCCTGGTCTATGCTGACGACCAGCTGGAGAGTAATCCAGAAGCTGTGCAGTTCTGGGATGAGCTTGATTACATAGGTCTGGACCTCTATCCCACCTTAACCACATCTCTCAGCCCCTCGGTTTCTGAGCTGTGCCAGGGCTGGGAGAAATTGTTGCTTAAGATAAAGCTTCTTTCTGCCAGATGGGGCAAAAAGGTCATCATTACCGAAATAGGCTACCGCAGCGTCAGAGGAGCGGCGCAGAACCCTTGGGACTGGCAGAAAAGCGGACCGGTGGACCTGGTGGTCCAGAGAAAGTGCTACGAAGCGGCCCTGAGGATGGTAGCTGGCCGTAGCTATCTGGCTGGTATGTTCTGGTGGCAGTGGTTTCCGGATTTATCCATCGGCGGTCCGGGGGATACTTCCTACACCCCTTACGGAAAACCAGCAGAAAAAGTATTAACTCTGAGATTTTTACTGCCCATGTAGTCCGGACTCTGTTCTGTCTGCTGGCCTGACCTGGGTTTTTGACATTTCTGACCTAAACTGATATTTCTTTATTCTTTAATCAGGAATCAGGTCCAAGGAGAGAACATGGAAAAACTGGTAGAATCTGTCAGACAGAGTTTTCTTCGTAAGTATGGACGCCGTCCGGTGATGATTGCCTCACCAGGGCGCATCAATTTAATCGGTGAACATACAGACTATAACGAAGGGTTTGTGCTGCCCGGCGCTACGGATAGAGTGGTGGTCCTGGCCGTGGCCGAAAGGGAGGATGAACTTTGCCGTTTTTATTCTCTTGATTTTGACCAGTCCTACGAGACCACACTCAGCCACCTGCAGAAAAGCCAGCTGCGCTGGCCGGATTACCTCCAGGGTGTGTTGGACCAGTTTTTAAAGGCCGGGTACAGAATAAAAGGCCTTGACCTGGCTTTTGGCGGAAACATTCCCATCGGCGGCGGGATGTCTTCCTCGGCGGCGGTAGAAGGGGGAATGGCTTTTGCTCTGAACCATCTTTATCAGCTTGGTCTCGACCTTTTAACCCTGACCAGACTGGCTCAGAAAGCAGAGAACGAGTTTGTCGGGGTCAAGTGCGGCATCATGGACATGTTTGCCAACCTCCATGGTCAGGCCAAGAAAGTGATGAAAATAGATTGCCGGACGCTGGAGTTTGAGTATTTTCCATTTGAACGAGAAGATGTCCGGGTGGTAATCAGCGATACCATGGTCAGACGCGAGCTGGCTTCCTCCGAATACAATGTCAGAAGAAGACAGTGTGAAGAAGGAGTTAAAATTCTTCAGAAATATTATCCGGCTGTTAAAAGCCTGCGGGACGTGACGCTGGAGATGCTGGAGACGCACCGCCAGGAATTTGACCCGGTAATCTGGAAAAGGTGCGCCTATGTGGTCAGAGAAAACCTGAGGGTAGAAAAAGCCTGCCTGGACCTAAAAAACAACGATTTCGTGGCTTTTGGCCAGAAGATGAATGAATCCCACGAGGGGCTTAAAAACGAGTACGAAGTCAGCTCGGCCGAGTTAAACATCCTGGTAGAATCTGCCAGGCAGGTGCCGGGGGTGTTCGGCTCCAGGATGATGGGAGCAGGCTTCGGCGGCTGCACCATAAGCCTGGTGGAGGCCGGTGCGGTGGATACCTTCAAAGAGAAAGTCTCGGCTGATTACCAGCAACAGACCGGTAAAGCACCAGCCATTCACGTGGTCCGAGTAGAAGCCGGCACCAGGATACTAGATTAAAATTAAAAAAATAAAAAAGTAAAATAATCTGAGGCTGGGGGAATTGCTCTTGGAAGAGCCGCTGTTGCCTTTTGACCCACAGGCCAGGTCCTCTGCAGTTGAAGCTCTGGTTATGTCCGGACTCAGCCGGCGGTATTATCGGTTCCGGGCGGGCGGGTTTTATGGCGGCATTATCACGGCTGATGCGGTGGGCTGCAATTTTCTCTGTGCCTACTGCTGGAATTATCGGCGCCACCTCCACCCCGAGGCCGCAGGCCGTTTTTATTCTCCGGAAGAAGTGGCTGAGAACTTAAGCAGGCTTTTTAAGAAAACTGGCCTGCGCCAGGCCAGGCTGAGTGGCGCAGAACCGATTCTGGGTGAATCCTCTTTTCAGCATGTCATTGAGTTAGTGAGGCTGCTTCAAGAAAGTATTCCGGGACTGCGTTTCATCCTGGAGACCAACGGCTTTATTCTCGGACGGAACCTCAGTCTGTGCCGGGAACTGGGTAAGATTAAAAGATTGGTGGTCAGGGTTTGCCTTAAAGCCACGGACCGGGATAAGTTTCAGGTTATCACCGGCGCCCGGCGGGAAGCCTTTCTGGACACCCTGGAAGCTTTGAGAAACCTGAAGAGATACGGAGTGGAGTGCTGGCCAGCCATCAACCAGGATTTGTTTGAGAGGGAAGAATTGAAGCGCTTCCAGCGTTTTCTGGCGGCCAATTATGGCTGTGCTGACCTGGAGCTGGAAGAGCTGACGGTCTATCCTTTTGTGGAAGAAAACCTGAGAAAAAGGGGACTGGCTCTAAACTTTGGCCATTTTTCGTAACACTTTTTTTAGATTTTTATTACTGAATTTTGCCCTGGCTTTGTTTCCTCAGCAGCCAGGAAACTTTTTAACTTTCTTCTCTGAAGAAAAAAAATGGCAGCTCCGGAGGGGGAGGAGCTGCCTGTCTATAAAAGAAGGAGGGTTTTGGGGAGGTGGCTGGGAAGCTAGGATTCGAACCTAGATAACATGATCCAGAGTCATGTGTCCTACCGTTGGACGACTTCCCAGCGTTGCTATAAATATAGCCAATTCTGCGAGAATTTTCAAGACCCCGTGCCCCGAACTCAGCTATTATTTGCTGGTTTTGCGGCTCTGTGGTATAAAATTAAGCCAAAGAAAAAAAAGGGAAAGAATGAAACGCAAATACCTAAACTACGCCATTATTTTTTTTATTACCCTGGTTTTCCTGTGGTTTTTCTTCCGCAACGTAAACTGGGCAGAAACCTGGCATCAACTGGGACGGGCCGATGGGCCGTTGATGGTGGCCACTTTTCTTCTGATACCACTCCACCTTGTTACCCGGGCTATCCGCTGGAAGTTTTTGCTCTGGCCGTTAAAGAGAGAGCTACGGCTGTGGAATGCCATAGAAGCTAACACGGTTGGCTTTACGGTGACCCTTCTTTTCCCCGGGCGAGTGGGTGAGCTGGTCCGTCCCCTTTATCTGGCGAGGAAGGAAAAGCTGAGCACTCCCTATCTTATTGGCACCATCGTGGTGGAAAGGACTTTTGACCTGTTTGCCAACTGTTTTTTGCTCGGACTGTTCCTGCTGAGCCGGCCTCTTTATTCCTCTTATCTTCAGGGGAGACCGGAAGCTTTGAAGCATCTGTACTTCTGGGGGAAAGCCGGAGTCATCTTGGCCATTGTCCTTTTTCTGCTCATCATTACCCTGTATTTTATGAAAGAGAAAGCCAGAAAAGTTATCTGCTTCCTGGCCAAACCCTTCCCGGAAAAAATCCGTGGCCGGGTGGAAATGTTCGGCCTGGAGTTCATAGAAGGGCTTAAGTTCTTTCATTCTATCTTTCGTTTGCTGGGCTATTTTTCTCTGTCCCTGGTGGTCTGGCTGGGAATCAGCTTTTTTTACTGGGTGTTTTTCCTGGCTTACGGGCTGAAAATCCCGTACTTCCTGGCGGTGCCCTATGTTTTCCTGACCATGGTTGGCGCTTCCATACCAACTCCCGGCATGGCCGGCGGGTTTGATTATTTCAGCAAACTGGGGCTGACCGCTCTTTATGGACTTGACCAGAACCTGGCGGCCGGGATGACCATCGTCATTCATTCAGCTCAGATTCTGGTGACATGTGTGCTTGGTTATGTTATATTATGGAAAAGTGGGTTGACGCTGATGCAGGTGAGAAGCCTGGGAGAAGGGACAGAAAAATGAGGTGTCCGTACTGCGGATTTCTTGAAAGCAAGGTCATTGATTCCAGAGAAAGCCAGAAAGGCGTGTCCATCCGGCGTCGCCGGGAGTGTTTGTCCTGTAAAAAAAGGTTTACCACTTATGAGAGGGTAGAAGAGATACCCTACATGGTGGTGAAAAAGGACGGCACGCGGCAGCCTTTTGACAGCCAGAAACTTCTGCGCGGCATGATGAAAGCCTGTGAAAAGAGGCCGATTCAGATAAGTCAGCTGGAAGAAATCGTGGAGGAAATTGAATCCATTCTTCAGGAAAGACCTGATAAAGAAATTGAATCCGCCGAAATCGGGCAGATTGTTATGGAGAGGCTAAAGTCGCTGGACAAAGTAGCCTACATCAGGTTTGCCTCGGTCTACCGCGAATTTAAAGATGTGGTAGAATTTAAGCATGTACTGGAAAACCTGTTAAAAGAAAAATAAGTTATAAAAAATAAGCAATTCAAACCGAATTTCTGAGGAATTTCAGCTATGGTGAAGAAGATTCGTCCAGTGGCCAAAATTTTTAAGGCCGAAACAGAAATAAGAGGGTTAAGCCGGGAAATTGTGCTCAAAAGGGAAAGCTGGGGAACTTTTGATTATTACTGGGAGCCAGCCGTGGATGTTTATGAGAAAGAACAGGAAGTGGTGGTGGAAGTGGAAGTGCCCGGCGTGGCCGCTGAGGACCTGAGAATCATCCAGTACGGTAACCGGCTGGAAATCTCTGGCTTTAAAAAGGAAATGATTAAGGCCGAGAAAATAAAGTTTCACCGGCTGGAAAGGGAAATGGGCTTTTTCAGCAAGGAGATAATTCTTCCGGCCCCGGTTTCTACAGAAAAAACCACAGCCGTGCTGGAAAATGGAATACTGAAAATATGCCTCAAGAAACTTAAGAGTGCGAACAGGGAAATTGAGGTAAAAATTAAAAAAAACAGTGAAGAAAGTGGAGGTGGAAAATGATGTCCCAGTATGATGGTCCATCTGACGAAGCCATGAACGGCTTGACCGAAGAACAGCAACAAAAACTTCAGATACCTGAGAAGCTGCCCGTGCTGCTGCTCAGGGATGTAGTCATCTTTCCTTTTATGATTGCTCCGCTCTATGTCGGGCGGGAAAAATCTAAAGCGGCCATTGACTACAGCCTGTCCACCAACCGGTTGATTCTGCTCTTGACCCAGAAAGACCCGGAGGTGGAAGAACCAAAACGGGAAGATGTCTACGAGGTGGGGACGGTGGCCGTTATCATGCGCATGCTGAAGCTGCCTGATGGCCGGATAAGAATTTTAGCCCAGGGCCTGGTCCGGGCCAGGATTGAAACTTTTGAAGATGAAGGACCCTTTATCCAGGCCAAGATAAACGTTCTTTCTGAACCGGAACAGGTAGAAAAGACCATTGAAGTAGAGGCCCTCATCAGGAATGTGCGCTCTGGTCTGGAAAAGGCCACCTCCCTGGGGAAATCCATTCAGCCGGAAATTCTGGTCATTGCGGCTAACCTGGAGGAGCCAGGCCGTCTGGCGGACCTGACGGCATCCAACCTGGACCTGAAGGTAAAAGAAGCTCAGGAAATTCTGGAAATCGTAGACCCGGTTCAGCGCTTGCGGCGGGTTTATGAATTGCTTGTCCGGGAACTGGAGCTTCTGGAAATGCAGTCCAAGATTTCCAACGAAGCTCGCGGTGAGCTGGATAAACTCCAGCGGCAGTATTTCCTGCGTCAGCAGATGAAAGCCATCCAGAAAGAGCTCGGGGAAGGCTCAGAACTTCAGGAAGAGGTCAAAGCCTACCAGGAAAAGTTGAAGCAGCTCAAGGTCAGCGATGAAGTGCGCGAAGAGCTGGAAAAGCAGATTAACCGGCTTTCGCAGATGCATCCGGACTCGGCGGAAACGGCCGTGATCAGGAATTACCTGGACTGGATGTTTTCTTTGCCCTGGAATACCAGCACCAAAGACAACCTGGACCTGAAAAAAGCTAAAGAAATTCTGGATGAAGACCATTATGGTCTGGAAAAAGTTAAGGAGAGAATCTTAGAATACCTGGCCGTGCGCAAGCTGTCCAAGAAGATTAAGGGGCCCATCCTGTGCTTTGTTGGTCCACCTGGAGTGGGTAAAACTTCTCTGGGTAAGTCCATCGCCAGGGCTCTCGGCCGAAAATTTGTCCGCATTTCCCTGGGTGGCGTGCACGATGAAGCGGAAATCAGAGGGCACCGGAGAACTTATGTTGGAGCTATGCCCGGTAAGATTATCCAGGGACTTCGCCGGGCAGGGTCTAACAACCCGGTGTTCATGATGGATGAGGTTGATAAAATCGGGGCTGATTTCAGAGGCGATCCTTCGTCCGCTTTGCTGGAAGTCCTGGACCCGGAACAGAACAGTAGCTTCTTTGACCATTATCTGGGCGTGCCCTTTGACCTGTCCAAGGTTATGTTCATTACCACCGCTAACCTGCTGGACCCGATTCAGCCGGCTTTCCGCGACCGCATGGAAATCATTGAGCTTCCGGGTTACACAGAAGAAGAAAAGCTGCAGATAGCCATCCGACATCTGATTCCCAAGCAACTGACGGAACATTCTCTAAAACCAGAATGGATTGATATCACGGAAGGAGCGGTGCGGGCTATTATTTCACAGTATACCAGAGAAGCGGGCGTGCGAAACCTGGAAAGGGAAATTGCTGCTATCTGTCGTAAAGTGGCCCGTCAGATTGCCGAAGGGAAGAAAGGTCAGGTAAAAGTCACGGCTCAGAACGTGGAAAAATTCCTTGGCCCACCGAAAATCTTCCGTGACCAGTTGGCTAAAAAAGACCAGGTGGGTGTAGCTACGGGTGTGGCCTGGACCGCAGCCGGGGGTGAAATTCTTTTTGTTGAAGCCATCAAAATGCAGGGTAAAGGCCAGTTGCTGCTGACAGGGTCTCTGGGCGAGGTGATGAAGGAATCGGCGCAGGCGGCCCTGAGTTATGCCCGGGCCCATGCCCGCGAATTTGGCATTGACAGCAAAATATTCATGGAAAACGATTTTCACATCCATATTCCGGAAGGAGCCATTCCCAAGGATGGGCCATCAGCTGGCGTCACCATAGCTACAGCCTTTATTTCCGTGTGCACCAACATCCCGGTACGCTGGAACGTGGCCATGACCGGCGAGATTACGCTCCGGGGCAATGTGCTGCCTGTGGGTGGGATAAAGGAAAAAGTGCTGGCCGCGCAGAGGGCTGGAATAAAGAAAATGATCCTGCCCCTGCCGAATAAAAAAGACCTGGTGGATATTCCTAAAAACATCCGGCAGCAGATGGAGTTCATCTTCGTGGAGGATATAAAAGAGGTTTTCCGCGAAGCACTGGCCCAACCCCTGGGCGGTGAGACCCGGACAGAGAGCAAAAAAGTCAGGCGGACGACGAAAAAAGAGCAGAGCCAGAAGAGAAAGAGGACTCGTTCAAGATAAAAATTCGTGAGCTGGTTGATATTCTGACTCAAAAGCAGAATAAAGAAAAAAATCCAGGGAAATATCCTACTGGATTAAACGTAAGCTTTGCCTTCGTAGATTAACTCCGCCGGACCAATCTGAAACACCCGCTCCTTTTCCCATTCCACCACCAGTGAACCCATGCTGGTCCAGACCTTGACCTTGCGGTCAGTTAACCCCTTGAGTATAGAAGCCACGGCCGCGGCACAGGAGCCGCTACCAGAAGATAAAGTTTCTCCCACGCCTCTTTCCCAGAAAAGAACTTCTATTTCCTGACGGTTCAGCACTCTGATAAATTCCACGTTGGTTCTTTTGGGGAAGAAGGGATGATTTTCCAGCTCCTGACCGACCTGATGCCACTCTATTCGGGCCGGGAAAAACCTTTCTACAAAAATATCACAGTGGGGATTGCCAACAGAAACGCAGGTTATGTAATAAACTTTACGGTTTATAGAAAGCGGATAATCAACGATAAACTCATGTTCCGCGCCGTCATCAAAGGGAATATCCCGGGAAGAGAATTTCGGTACGCCCATATCAATTTTAATCTCAAAGCGGTTGCCTTGGCGGCTGATTAACTCGCAGGTTCTTTCGCCCGGGAGCGTCTCAAAACAAACAGAAGTGGTGGGTATACGCTGGTAGTGGAAAAGATAAGCGGCCGCACAACGAAGGCCGTTGCCGGATATTTCGGGCTCTGAACCATCGGCGTTGAAGATGCGGAAATTAACCCGGCTCTGGGCTGGGTCTATGATACGGATGAGGATAAGTCCGTCGGCTCCAGCTCCCGTATGCCGGTCGCACAGCCGGCGGACTATCTCCGGTATCTCTTCTTCTTTAAATTTCTGTCCGTCTTCAACGACCAGAAAGTCATTACCCAGAGCGTGAAATTTAGTAAAGTTCATCAGGGTACCCTCAAGGTAACGATGAAATCAATTTTCTGGCCATCTCCTTCGCGGCGCACCAGTAAGATAATTTCCTCACCAGAAGGAGTGGCTTTCAAAATATCCTTGAATTCTTTTACTGAAGTAACTTTGGCCCGGTTAGCTTCCAGGATGATGTCGCCAGGTTGCAGCCCGGCCCTCTGCGCGGCGCTGTAGTCTTTGACCTCGGTTACCAGCAAGCCTTCAGTGGTGGTCAGGCCGTACCGGCGAGCCACCTGAGGGGTCAGAGGAGTCAGGCTAAGACCAACGTCCTTGTCAGTCTTTTCTTCGCTTGGCTGGCTGGTTTCGGGCTCAAGTTCATCAACTTTAGCCTTAACCGACATTTCCTTGCCTTCGCGGACTATTTTCAGGGTCACGGTTTGTCCGGGCTGGATATCGGCCACTTTGAAGCGGAGGTCTTTCCAGCTTTCAACGGGCTGGCCGTTAATTTCCACAATCACATCATACTTTTTGAGACCAGCTTTCTCTGCCGGGCTGTCCGGTTCCACCTGAGAAATAATCACTCCCCGGTCGACGGTAAGGTTAAACCGCTTCTTTATGGATTCGGTGACATCCGTCCCGCGGATACCCAGTCTTCCTCTTACCACCCGGCCCTTTTCTTTGAGCTGAACGACAACTTTTTTGGCCAGGTCAGAGGGAATGGCAAAACCGATGCCGATGTTTCCGCCGGAAGGGGTGATGATGTTACTGTTGATACCGATGACTTCACCTTTGAGGTTTAGCAAAGGCCCACCGCTGTTGCCGCGGTTTATGGCTGCGTCTGTCTGGATGAAATCTTCGTAGGTGGGCACATTGCCGCCAAGGCCAAGCTGCCGTCCTTTGGCGCTGATGATGCCGGCCGTCACTGTTCTTTCCATGCCAAAGGGGTTGCCGATAGCCAGCACCCATTCGCCAACTTTAATGGCGGAAGAATCACCCAGAACAGCGTAGGGAAAATCTTTGCCTTCTATTTTAAGCAGAGCCAGGTCGGTGGCCGCATCCCGGCCGACCAGTTTGGCTTCGTATTCTTTTTCTTTGTTCGTTCTGACGGTTATTTTTACGGCTTCCTCCACAATATGATTGTTGGTTAGGATGTAACCATCGGGCGAAATAAAGAAGCCAGTGCCCTGGGCCTGACTCCGGTATTCTTTCTGGCGGTCTCGGGGCCTCTGCGGAGTGCCAAAAAATCTGTCCCAGAAATCTTCAAAGGGCCAGCCTTCATCCAGGCTGAATTCCGGCATCTTCTCTACTTTTTCGGCGGTAATGCTAACCACCGCCGGGCTGACTTTTTCCACTATCCGGACAAAGTCCTGGCTCAGGGCCTGCTCCAGACTGGGGGCTGCTTTTTGGTCAGTCAGCAGAGGTCCGGAATTGCTTGGTATGGAGAGTGATTTATCAGCAGAAAGATAACTGGCTGGTTTCCCAGGAGAAAAGAGCAGGAAACCAGCCAGAAGGAATCCAACCAAAAAACTAATTCCACCGATCCACAGATACTTTTTCATGGTTTTCCTCCCGCATTAGCTATTTTATTTTTTATCACATAAAACCATAAAATTCAATTAGCTTAGCTTCAAGGTCTATAAAAACCTGTTGGCCCAGAAAAAAGTTGCAGAAACCTCAGCCGGCCGGTAAAATCTGATAACAGGTAGGTAATGAAGGCTAAAGACATGCAGGAAAAAAAGGGTCTTTTCGTAGTTTTTGAAGGTCTGGACGGCTCGGGGAAATCCACCCAGGCTGAACTTCTTTATGAGAAGTTGAGGCAGGTTGGCCGCCCGGCGGTGAAGCTAAGAGAGCCCACAGAAGGGAAATGGGGTAAAAAAATCAGAGAATGTGCCCGGGAAGCTGGTTCTCTTTCTCCAGAAGAAGAACTGGAGCTTTTTATAAAAGACCGGAAAGAAGATATCCGGAAAAACATAAAACCAGCCCTGAAGCAGAACAAAGTTGTTATCCTGGACCGGTATTTTTATTCCACCCTGGCTTACCAGGGAGCCAGGGGCATACCCCTGGAGGAAATAAGGGAAAAACACCAGGGTTTCCTGATCAAGCCTGATGTGGTCTTTATAATTGATGTGCCAGTTTCTGTGGGTCTGAAAAGGATTAAAGACCGGGCCGTCATCTACCGGCTTTTTGAAGAGAAAGATTATCTCAAGAAGGTCCGGAAAATATTCCTGAGTTTACCCGACCCTGAATGCCGGGTTATTGATGGACGCCGGACTGTTTCGGCCATCGCCCGGGAAATCTGGCGTTACCTCGAACGAAACTTCCCCGACCGGCTAAGAGTATAACTTTTGTTCAGCTCCGTAATCTGCTATATTGTTAGCTTAAGTGGCGGAAGAAAAGATGGCCAAAAAAGTCGTTTTTAAACTGAAAATCCCCCGATTGTCCCGGAAAAAATTTATCAAATACTTCCTGCTTTTGCTGGTGCTGGGCGTAGCTCTGGCTCTGGGTATAATTTATGGGGCCTGGCTGGTGGTCAGGGAAAACCTTCCTTCTGTGACCGAGCTAGAGCAGCTAAAGCCGAAGATAATTTCAGCAGTTTATGCTGATGATGGCCAGCTGGTAAAAGAGTTTGCCGCAGAAAGGAGAATCCAGGTTCCTTACGAGAAAATTCCTCTGGTCTTAAAACAGGCTATCATTGCCACTGAAGACCCCAGGTTTTTTGCCCACCGCGGAGTTGATTACCGGGGGATTATGAGGGCCATAAAAGAAGATGTTTTCCGGGTGGTGCTGGGCAAAAGACGGCTACACGGGGGCAGCACCATAACCCAGCAGCTGGCCAGAAGCCTTTTCCTCTACTCTCAACAGACCATAAGAAGAAAACTTAAAGAGATGTTTCTGGCCGTGGAGATTGAAAAAAGGTACAGTAAGGAAAAAATATTTGAACTTTACTGCAACCAGTTTTATTTAGGGCATGGTGCCTGGGGTGTGGAATCAGCGGCCAGGCTTTATTTCGGAAAAAGCGTGGACCAGCTAACCCTGACCGAGGCGGCCCTGATAGCCGGCATTTTCCGCGGGCCCAGTATTTATTCACCTTATAATAACCCGACCGTTACTCTTAACCGAAGGAATCATGTGCTGACCCGGATGGCGGAAGAAGGTTTTATCACCAGAGAGCAGGCAGAAGAAGCCAAGAAGCAGCCCCTCAACGTTTTGCCCCTGAAAAGAGAATCTACCGAAGTGGGAGCTTATTTCTTTGAAGAAGTAAGGAAGTACGTGGAGAAAAAGTACGGGGATGAGGCTCTCTATCGTGGCGGCTTAAAGATTTACACCACGATTAACATGGATTATCAGCGGTATGCAGAAGAAGCTCTCTCGCGCGGGCTGAGGGCTCAGGATAAGAAATATGGCTGGAGAAGAGACAAGCGAAACCTCTTAAAGGAAAAAAGTGTGGACCTGAATTCCGTCTGGCTGGACAGCTGGGATACGGCGGGCTTGAAACCAGGCGAGGCGGAAGAAGCTGTGGTGCTGGAAGTTGGGAAAGCAGAGGCCAGGGTAAAAATTAAAGACTATGAAGGAGTCTTGACCAATAAGAATATAGAATGGACCAGGGCCAGGTATCTGGATTCTTTGCTAAACAGAGGAGATGTCATCCTGGTCTCGGTTGATTCAGTAGATGAAGCTGCTAAAAAAGCCCGGGTCACGCTGGACCAGGAACCGCTCCTGGAAGGCGCGTTCATGGCTGTTGACCCGGCTACCGGTCAGGTTAAAGCCCTGGTCGGAGGATATTCATTTAAGAGAAGTCAGTTTAACCGGGCCACGCAGGCTCTCAGGCAGACCGGTTCGGCCATCAAGCCCATTCTTTATACGGCAGCCTTAGAAAAGGGCTTTACTCCGGCCAGCATCATTGTGGATGAACCAACTGAATTTATTGATAAGTGGACAGGCCAGCCCTGGTCTCCTAAAAATTATGATGGCGAATATCACGGGGCAGTTACTCTGAGGACCGGTCTGGAAGAATCAAGAAATGTGGTCACGGCCAAGCTGCTGGACTACATTTCTCCTCAAACTGGTGTTGAGTACTGCCGGAAATTCGGGATAACTTCCACGGTTTATCCCTACCTTTCCCTGTCTCTCGGAGCTTTTGAAATAACCCTTCAGGAATTAGTTTCTGCTTTCAGTGTTTTTCCCAACAAGGGGGTGAGGGCCAGGCCCTACTTGGTGACTAAGATTGAGGATAAGGATGGAAATGTTCTGGAAGAAAACCTGCCTTCCACCGAAGAAGTGATTTCCCCGCAGATGGCCTACATGATGACCTACCTGCTGCAGGGCGTAATCCAGAGAGGAACAGCCAAAGCTGCGGCGGCTCTCAACTGGCCGTTAGCCGGTAAAACCGGTACCACCAACAAATTTACCGATGCCTGGTTTATCGGCTTTTCACCATCACTTTGTGCCGGCGTCTGGGTAGGGTATGATAGCAAGGTCACCATGGGCGACCGGCAATCTGGAGCGGTGGTGGCTTTACCTATCTGGATTGATTTCTTCAGCCGGGTTATAGAAGATAAGAAAAAGAAATTCGCCGAAGACCTGGTCTCCCGGCCAGCTCCTGAACAGACGAGTGAGAATGTTGGACAGGAAGCGGGTCAGGCGCCGGAAATGACCTCTCCCGCGATTGAAGATTTTGAAGTGCCGCCCAACCTGGTTTTTGTCACCATTGACCGAAAGACCGGACTGCTGGCTTCCCCTATCTGCAAATACCCTTTCCGGGAAGTTTTTCTCCCCGGTACGGAACCCACGCGCTACTGCACACCCCAGGACCATTTGAGAGTCCTGGATTATTACTCAGAAAAAGAAGCCCGCGAAGAAAGGCACTGAACTTTTATTTTTTCCGGTGAAGGGAACCAGACCTTATAGAAGAAGAACCCGAGCTTGAATGAAAGCTTGGAGATTTAAAGCTGGAACCAGAGCCAAAACTCGGTCGGCTGATTTTAGGCGTGGAAAGGCTGCCAGAAGGCCTGGAGTAAGGCCGGATTAAGCTTGAACTTCCAGAGCTGCTGCTTCTACTAGGAGAATAGGTTTCGCTCCGGCGTGGGATGTAGGTGGGATAAGAGCGGTTCAGACTTTCTGTAGATTTCTGGCGTGGGTAAGAGTTGTTTCGGTAGGTGTCTGCAGAAATCCTGGGAGAAGAAGGATACATGGGAATGGTGCTCCGGTTGCTTTCAGAACGATAAGAGGACTCGGGGGAATACGGAGCTTCTTCTTTTTTCTTGATTTGTTTGGGAGTAACCTTGCCAGAGGGAGCTGATTTAGGAGCGCTCACCCTGGAACCGCTGTTATCACGAGCTGCTGGTTTTATGGTTTTGGGTTGTTCGGAGCTTTTACCAGGATTTACTGCCTGAGGATTATTACCTTCTCTGGAAATCACACCCCGGTTTACTTTCCCCTCGGGCTTGAATTCTCGCAGACCGGTAGTCTGACTATCCTGTCTGAGGATGACCTTTTTGCCGTCCAGCTTTTCTACGGTAATCCTGTTGCCTTCAGGACGGAAGGGCAACCTGGTGGAAGAAAGAGTAACCTTGTTTTCCAGGTGGACTGATTTCAGAACCTCTGGTTTGAGGGCTGCTCGCCTGATGTCTGGAGCCCGGAGCTGGTCCTTTCTGACCACGACCAGGGCCCGGGAATGAACGGGGTAAACTCCTGTATACCTGTCATAGAAGACATTATTGATGATGACCACCGGGTAGCCATACCAGCTGAGTGGAGCCCAGGCAAAATAGTCAACATCCCACCACCAGCTCACCCAGGCAGGACCCCAGATGGAAGTGGGAATCCAGTACCAGCCAATGTCTACTGCCCAGTGCCATCTGCCGTAGTGGAAAGCCACCCAGCCCCAGGGTTCGTAGGGAACCCAGGTCCAGCCGGTGAGAGGTATCCAGGTCCAGCGGCCGTAGTAATAAGGTCTCCAGTCCTCATCAACATTTCTGGGTACCCAGACATACCCATAAGGTGGCACGTAAACCCAATCTCCGTAGGCTGAAAGTTCAGATTCAAAATCTTCCAGTTCGGATGGCAGGTATCTTCTAGCATAAAATTTGTTGGTTTCCTGATTGCGGGATTCGTTCCAGCGGTCAAAGCTGTCCTCAGCCACGGCTCTAAAAGAAGTTGGCCGACCAGCAAACCGGCCTTCAGCTATTTCTAACCTCTGCTCTCCCTTGACCAGATAAGAATCCTGTTCCCCAGAAGCTTCCGCCAGTCCCCTGAAGACTAGGATTTCTGTGCCTTTGTTTTCGTCCACATCAAAGCGGTAAACACCTTTCTCCAGGATGTAAAAAGAAGAATCAGGAGTATGTATTTCTATATTTTTTTCTTTGTCCAGGTTGTTAACGGTGAGGTAGGCGTGACCTGACCACAGACGAAACCTGGTTAGTTCGCTGTTTTTCGTGGGAAGGTTCAGAACATCTATCTTTGTGTCGGAATCCAGTCTTAAGTAGTTGCGTCGGCCGAACTGAATCTCCAGACGGCCATCCATCGTGCTAATGCGGTCTCCTTCAGCTATCGGGTCGTTGATGACCGCTTCTTCATAGCCCACATCTGAGGCTCTCTGAACGAAAGCTTTTCCCTCCAGAAAACTCAGACGGGCCACGGAATAATTATTGTAGGGCCGGTCTTCCTGTTCGGTTTCCTGTGCTTTTAAAACCAGAGAAAATAAAACCAAACCAAACACTAGGCTTAAGACCAGAAACATTTTTTTTCTCATGGCTCACTCCTTAATCCACCCATTTATATGCATATTTTGTGCCAATTTTATCTCCTCTGGCTATGGGGAAAAACAGCTGTCCACCCCCGCCGGGCTGTCTATTCTGGATGACGGCTGTCATCTTTCCGGGATAAAACCCCAGTATTTCTGGAGAATGGGAAACAGGGGAGTTAATTCCCTGAAAAGTTCCTCAGAGCAGCTGGCCCGGGGAATTTCTGCTTTAAGCTGACCTTTAAGCCTTTTAATGACTTCGGCCACCCCTTCTTGGAGTAAGTTAAGATTATAGCCGCCTTCCAGGAAAAGGAGGAGACGGTTCTGCGCCCATTTTCTGGCCAGTTCTACGAGAACCTGAGTAAGGTCTCCGCAACCTTCCACCGTGAGCTCCATTTTGCCCAGCGGGTCTCCGGCCAGCACATCAAAACCAGCTGACACCAGGATGAACTCTGGCCGGTATAGGTCAGCCAGGGGCTGAATTATTTTCTGGAAAATATAAAGATAATCTTCGTCTTTTTTCCCGGGTTTTAAGGGCAGGTTCAGGTTAAAACCGGCCCCTTCTTTTTCTCCGACTTCGCTCAAGGACCCGGTTCCTGGGAAGAGAGGGCTCTGGTGAAGGGAAATGAAGAAAACTTCAGGGGTGTAGTAAAAAGCTTTCTGAGTGCCGTTACCATGGTGCAGGTCCCAGTCTATGACCATAATTCTCCGGAGGCCAATTTTCTGACGGAGGAATTGCGCCGTTATGGCCAGGTTGTTGAAAAAGCAAAACCCCATGGGCCGGGCACTTTCGGCGTGATGTCCGGGTGGCCTCACCAGAGCAAAGGCATTTTCTATTTCTCCGGCTAAAATTTTCTCCACGGCCGTCAAGCCGGCTCCGGCGGCCAGGCAGGCCGCGGCAAAGGTATGCGGTCCAGCTATGGTATCAGGGTCAAAAGCTGTATAGCCGTGGGCTGGGGTTTCTTTAAGATAGTCAACGTAAGAGGGGAGATGTACCAGAGAAATTTCCTGTTCTGAGGCTGGCCGCGGGGAAACAAGAACCGCCTTTTCGTCCAGCATTTCCTGGACTACTTTTTCCAGAACCCTGATTCTGGCCGGCGATTCTATATGACCGGGACCCATCTCATGAAGGGCAAACCTGAGGTCAAAGATGATTCCGGTTTTCATTCGGGCTGATTTACGATTTTTTCGGGAAAAAGGTTTGCAGTTCTTCTTCCTTCGGTGGTTTGGTCAGCAAGCTGACGATGATCAGGCTGGCCAGGGAAACAAAAAGAGCCGGAAAGATGAGCGGTATGCCCCAGGGGTCGCCTTCGGGTACCTTTTCTGGCGGCAGAACCTCAGCCAGGATTTTCATGATGATGCAGACCACGGTGCCGGAAACGATGGAAGCCAGGCCACCTGCTCTGGTAGCTCTTTTCCAGGCCAGGGCGGCAATCAGAGCCGGAGTGATGGCCACGCCGTAGATAGTATAAGCGAAATAGCTCATCTCCAGGACCGACTTTAAGCGGAGAGCCAGAAAGAAAGCCAGCACGCCGATGATGACGATAAAAACTTTCTGCAGCGCTACCAGCTTGCGGTCGTCAGCTTTCGGGTTAATGAACCTCTGGTAAACGTCTCTGATGAGGTTGCTGGAAGGCGAGAGCAGATAATTCATGCCCGTGGACAGAACCACGGCGCAGGCTGCTCCCAGGAGCAAAATGCCGATGGGCGTGGGAACAAGGTTTTTGGCCGCCAGAAGAACTACTTTGCCACCTTCTTTGGGTATGCTCAGGTTTATCTGGTCTTTGAATTTGCTGTAAGAAAAAACGGCAATGACTACGACCATGGTTTCTACAAAGATGGTGCCAATAGTCCAGAAGACCACCGCCTTTTTGGCATCTTTGGGGCTGCGAGCGCTGTAGAACTTCTGGTACATGCTCTGTACCCCAAGCAGAAGAAACATAGTGGAGAAGAAATAGCCCAGGGCTTTTAGCGTCGGGTGCGCCCCGAATTGTTCGTTAACCACAGCAAAGTAGCCGGGCGGAAGCACGGCCTGGGCACCTTTCAGCCCACCGGCGGCAGCATAAACAAAGGGAACCGAGAGCAGACAGGCTAAAAGAATGATTATGCCGTTGGGCAGGTCGGTGTAAGCCACAGCTACCATGCCCCCGAGAGCGGTAAAAAGTATGACAAAAGTGGCTGCCAGATAAATGCCAAATTTATCGGAGATGGCTCCGTCTGTAGCCACGTTGAGAATGAAGCCACCGGCCACGAACTGGTAAGAAACTATGGCTGTAAAGGAAATGACCAGGGCAAAAGCCCCGAACAGCCGGGCCAGTGGTCCGTACCTGACCTCCAGGATATCTCCGATGGTGTACTGGCCAAAGGTCTGGATTTTTCCGGCCAGAAAATAAATGAGGATAATACCCAGCCAGGCGCCTGCTGATAGCCAGAGGGCAGAAAAACCGGCCTTAGAAGCGAACTCGGCGCCAGAGATGAAGGTGCCGGAGCCAATCCAGGTACAAATCAGGGTAAAAACCATCACTGACCATTTGAGTTTTCGTCCGGCGACCATAAAATCTTCCTGGCTTTTGACCTTGCGGGCTCGGACAAAGTTTATGACGGTGAGAACGAGTAAGTAAGCCAGAATTACGTAGAGGTAGAACGACATGTTATCCTCCGTCGGGCTTTATTTTATATTCAGGTAAATAATGAGATTATCGGCGAAAGAAGATAAGAAGCTTTGTCTCTGTTTTTTTATTCCAGTCATCAAACTTGATGATATATCAAATATCAGCCAGCAGTCAAAAACTTTTTTGCCAGGAAAAAGTTCTTCTCGCTGGAAGAGTTAATTGCGGGAAAGGGAAGAAAACTATGGAAAAATTTTTTGGCTTAAACTATTCGGTTGAAGCGGTTAATTTAGCTCTCTCGTTAATTATTTGCCTTGAGTGTGGTAAGCTGATTTTGGCAGGATGAAAGATGATGAAATTTTCCCGGTTTTCTGTTCTTTTGCTCAGCCTTTGCAACCTGTTGTTGCTGCTGGCCAGTTGGGTGATGATGGCGTATGCTTACCCGCGACTGCCTGGCCAGATTCCCCTCTGGCTTAACCTGGCCGGTCAGCCCGTTTATAAATTTCAGAAAAGTTTAATAATTTTCATCTACCCGTTAACCCAGACTGTTCTGGGCCTGATTTTCTGGCTGGTTGGGTGCTGGGTGGCCAATAAGCAGAGGGAAGCAACGGGTGAGGCTGAGTCTGAGCGTCAGGTCCCAGCGCCAGTTTCCGGGGATTACCAGAGATATCTTAAGAAAGAAATTGTGCTTCTGGCTCTGATTTTTTTAAACCTCATTTTCATCCATCTGGAGAGAAGTTTAATCTGGCTGGCTCATGGCCTGGCGGCCGGGGTTAATAAAGTTTATTTTTTCAGCCTGATTGTTATCCTGCTGTTGATGATTCCGTATTACCGGCTACGGCTAAAAATAGCCGGACGCCTGGCCAGCTGGAAATGAAAAAAGATGATATAAAAGAAGACAGAAATAGCCAGACTGATTGTTTATTCTGTCTGGCCTGAAGCAGAACCAGGGTTCTCTTCAGGTTTATTCTTCGTTGCTTTCCCGCTATCTTCTGTTTCAGGAATTTCTTCTATGATTTCTTCTGCCGCTTTCTGCTCTTCTTCAGGAGCGGGAGTTTTTTCCTCGGCCGTCGTTTCTTCTTTAAAAGGCAGGTTTTCTGTTCCGCTGGCTTCTTCAGCTTCAGGTGTTTCTAAGGTGCTATCTTTCCTTTCCATCCGGACAGAGTAGATTTTGGTCACGTTGGGCTCTTCCATGGTGGTACCGTAAATGTAATCAGCCACTTCCATGGTTTTATAGTTGTGGGTGATGATGATGAACTGAGTCTGGTGTTTGATGGTTTTCATCAGGTTGAGAAAGCGGGTGAGGTTGACCTCGTCCAGGGCGGCATCAACTTCGTCCAGAATACAGAACGGTGAGGGTTTGTAACGGAAAAGAGCGAAGAGGAAGGCTAAGCTGGTGAGTGATTTCTCACCGCCCGAAAGCAGGGTCAGGTTCTGGACTCTTTTGCCGGGCGGCTGGGCGATGATTTCCACGCCGCTTTCCAGAGGATTATCCGGTTCCAGGAGCTTTACTTCGGCGGTGCCGCCGCGGAAAAGCAGGGCAAAAAGTTCCTGGAAGTTCTTGTTGACTTCTTCCAGAGCTTTTAAGAACTGGTTTTTGCTTTCCTCATCAATCTTCTTGATGGCCTCCTGGGTGGAGTGGATGGATTCCCGCAGGTCCTGACGCTGTTTGATCAGAAAATCGTATCTTTTTTTCTGTTCCAGGTATTCCTCTTCGGCCATCAGGTTTACCGCCCGGTATTTTTGCAGTGTTTCCCTGATGTTTTCTAGCTCCTTTTCCAGGTCTTCATCAGATAGGTCCCGGGCCGGGATAAAAGGCTTTACCCGCCTTCTCTCCCGCGGCTTTTCTTCAGCTTTTTCCTCCACTTTTTCTTCCTGTTTTTCTTCAGTTTCTTCTTCTGCTTCTTCTCCTTCTTCTGACAGAGCCCGGGCAATTTCTTCGTTTTCGGCCGCCGGCGCTTCCGCCGGTTGTTCGGCTGCTTCCATTTCCTGTTTTAACTCCACCAGATTTTTCTTCAATTCCTGCCAGCAGGTTTCTTCCAGGTTGATGCGGTCTCTTTCAGCTTCGGCCTTTCTGATTTCCAGCTTGACTCTTTCCTCTCTGGCTTCTTCTTCTTTCTTCCTCAGTTCCTGGAGTTTGTTTTCCAGCTCTTCCAGGTCTTTTTGTTTGGTCTGGACCTGAGCTTCAAATTCTTTAAGCTTTTCTTCTTCGGCTATAGCTTCTTCAGACAGCTTTTTTCTTTTTTGTTCCAGTTCTTCAATCAACCGGGCGAGGTTGACCTTCTCTTCCTCTCCGGTCAACAGGTCCATTTCTAACTGTCCAATCTTGGTTTTGATGCTCTGGAGCCGCTTTTCCAGCGAATCGGCCGAAGCCCTGGCCCCGTTTATTCTTTCCTGCAGAAGGTCCCGTTCGGACCTGGCCTGGTAATATTCCTGTTCCTCGGTCTTTTCCCGGGCTTTAGCCGTTTCCAGGTTCTCTTCTTCTTGGCGCATCCTGTCCCTGATGTTTTCCAGGCGGGCTTCAATTTCACCGGTGATGGCTGAGGCTTTTTCTTTTCTGGCCAGAAGCTCCTGTCTTTCCTGTTCCTGGATTTTTCCTTCTTTTTCAATGATTTCCAGCGAGGTGTTAAGCCTGGCCAGGTCATCTTCGGTGTATTTTTTTTCTTTTTGTAAATCGTACAGGCGACGTTCGCTGGCTGATAATTCGTCTCTGAGTTTCTGGACTCGGTCCTGTAATTCAGCCCAAGCCTGTCTTTTTTCTTCCAGGGCCTGGAGCAGGGGAGAAGTTTGTGTCTGCCTTTGCTCTATTTCCTGTTTCAGTCTTTTCTTTTCCTGGGCCAGGGCAAAGAGCCCCTCTTTTTTCTGTCCTGTTTTGAGCAGGCCGGAAGAATACAGAACTTCACCGGCTGGGGTAAGATAATTAAACGCGGGAAAGCGCTGCCAGAGCTGTACCGCCTTTAACAGGTCGGAGACGATGACCGCGTCTTCCAGGGCTTTTAAGTATTTTTCCAGGTTGTCCTTTACCTTAATCTTGTTTTTTAAAAGCCCGAGTACGCCTTCTTCTTTAATGAGCTCCTCTGGCACGTCTGGAGAATTAGTTTCGGACAGAAGAAGGAGATGGCCCCTGATTTCAGCTGGGTGCTGCCGCAGAAAGTTTTCGGCCAGGATGGCCTGGGCTTTGCCTTCTTCTTTCCAGAAGAGGTCAAAAAGCGGGGCTTCCTCCGCCGGCACTTCCACCAGGTCAGAAAACCAGCCCAGAGCCTCTGGCAGAAGGTCGGTGCTGGAAGAATCCCTTTCGGCTTCCGTTATTTTTTCCAGTGCCTGGAGCTGGTAGGTGATTTCGTCAATTTCCCGGTTCAGGGTCTCAAGTTTTTTCTCCAGCTCCTGGATTTCGCCCGATACTCCGGAGAGTAAGGAAGTTTGTTCGTGGAGTTGCTGTTCTAAACGGCTCCTGTTTTGCTGGAGTTCTTCAATTTGCTGGTTGATGGTCTCCAGCCTTGACCGCAGCTCTTCTCTCTGACTTTCTGCCCGGCTTTTTTCCTGATTCAGCTTTTCGGCCTGTTTTAAAAACAGCTCCAGTTCTTTTTCTAAGCGGAAATAATTGTTGCGGGCCTCCGTGTTTTCCTGAATGGTTTGCAGCTGTTCCTTTCTAACTTCAGCCAGCCTGGCTTCGGCTTCTCTAACCTGCTTTCGGGCTTCTTCTAACTGAGCTCTTTTTCTTTCTGCTTCCTGGACTTTAAGGACCAGGTTCTGTTCCAGGTCCTGAAGTTGCGAGAGAATTTGGTCCCTTTCCGCTTCCACGGCCTTTATTTCCTCTTCCAGGTCTTTCCGGTCAGCTTCAGCCTTTTTGCGGCTCAAATCCAAGTATTCTAAATTTTTGCTTTCTCTTTCAATTTCGCTTTCCAGCCGGGAAAGTTGGGATTTAAGGGAGAAAACCTTCTCCTGTTTTTCCTTCAGGGCTTTTTCCAGGTCCCAGAGTTCTTTGCGCTGGCCAGCCAGGATTTTTTCTTCTTCTTTAACCTGAGCGCTCAGGAGCTGTTCCCGGTTCCAGGCCTGGTCTAGCTGGGCTTGTGCTTCGGCCAGCTGCTGGTCCAGGTATTTCATCCGGCGGTAAAAATGGTGAGAGGTAAGCTCTCGCAGCCTTTCTCTCAGTCGGCGGTAGCGGGCGGCGGCCAGAGCCTGGCGGTAGAGGGAATTTTTAGCCTTTTCCACTTCTATGATGATATCTTCCAGGCGGATGAGGTTCTGCTCGCTTGATTCCAGCTTGGATTGGGCCTGGCGTTTTTTGTCTTTGTAATAAGCAGTGCCAGCCGCTTCTTCAATCAGAGCTCTTTTTTCCTGCGGTTTGGAGGTGACAAAGGAGCCGATGGCCCCCTGTTCTATGACGAAGTATTCTTTTTCTCCGATGGAATGTTTCCAGAGCTCATCCTGGATGTCTTTCAACCTGACGGCTTTGCCGTTAAGCCGGTATTCGCTTTCACCGGAGCGAAAAACGCGGTGAGAAATGACCAGCTCTTCATCGTTGCCCAGGGTAATGACCACATCAGCCATGCTCAGGGGAGGCCTTTTGGTGTTGCCGTTGAAAATCACATCTTCCGTGCGGTCTACGCGTACAGACTTAAGCCGCATGCCCCCCAGTCCCCAGAGGATGGCGTCCACAATGTTGCTTTTTCCGGTCCCGTTTGGACCGACGATGGCCGTGATTCCAGGATGGAATAGAACTCTGGTTCTGTCGGCGAAAGATTTAAATCCCTGAACTTCTAATTTTTTTATGAACATGATAGCCAACGCCTCGGTACTTAATATTCACCGGTTAATCATGAGGAAGCCAGGATAAGTTGCCTCCCACCGGCCAGGCATATTCAGATGGGTATTGTAATTGATTAATCACGGTTTGAAAAGAGATGAGGCTTAATTTTTTTTACCAACGGAAGGCGGAAAACCAGGGTTAAAAGGTTAAACCCGAGCGGCCGGGATATTGTGAATTTTCGTCCTGGTATGCTATAATTTTTAAAAATTTTAAGGTAAAAAACTAAGCCAGCGTAGCTCAGACGGCAGAGCAGCTGATTCGTAATCAGCGGGTCGGAGGTTCGATTCCTCTCGCTGGCTTTTTTATTTTAAGCTTTGTGAAATAGCCGTTACCCCCCGCGATGAGGACCAGGTGAAGATTTATCCCCCCTAAAATCACCATCTTGGGGTATTGTCTAACCCACCGCTCAGATTTATCAATAGAACAGAAAGGAAAAAAGAAAGGGAGTCCTCTCATGGGCAAATTTTCAGTCAGGTTTCACAGGCTTTTAACACTGGGGGTGTTTTTAATGATAGTTACGACGCTGGCTTTCCCTCAAACGAAAAAGTACCAGGTCATAGTACCCAGGGCCAATCTCTATCTGGAACCGAGCGAGAAAAGTCCGGTTGTCACTGAAGTCCCCACGGGTGAAATACTCGTTCAGGCCAGTGCCCTGAAATTCAAGCATGAGTGGGTTTTTGTTTACTACAGGTCAAACGAAAGCGGGAAAACGGTGGCCGGCTATGTAAAAGAACAGATGATCCGTAAATTGTTTCCTGAAGTTAATTCTATTCTACTCTACAGCAGTGACCAGACTCTGACCCCCAGAGAAATTGATTTTAACCAGAAATTTGAGCTGCCTTTAATCTGGGGCATGCCGGTGGAGAAATTCTTGGAAGTGGCCGGCCGGCCCTTAAACAAGGAAACCTCGGGAGAGCTTGAAGTCTACCAGTATCGTCAGAATTTAATGAATAAACCCTGCCTGGTAGAATACATTTTCTGGAGAAACGAGCTGGTTTCCGCCCGTTTTCATTTACTGGAAACCTATTCGGATAATAATTATTACATCTCTGATTATCTCAAGCTTAAGAATTATCTGGAAAGCCACTTTGGCCAGCCAGCCTATGAACAGGTGGATTGGCTGGACCCCACCTATAAAGATAAAAGCAATTTCTGGGGAAAAGCTCTTGGTTCCGGACAGCTGGAATTCAGGTCATCCTGGATTGCCGGTGATACGGAGATAAAAATCATTCTCACGGGGAGTGATAACAAAGTAGCCTTTCTGGCCGAGTGTGCCGGCCTGAAGTATAAAGGACTTTCTTATTAAGGACCCCCTTTATTCCCTTTACCCCCTCCTTTCTCAGTCCCATCTCCCAAAAGGGGTGGGACTGCCTTTATTCAGGTTTCTCTCTGGGTAAAGGTCAGGCTTACTTTGTTGCGGCCGCGCCATTTGCTGTGCAGCATCAACTGTTCAGCTCTTTTTACCAATGATTCCACTGTATCAAAACGCTGCACCAGGGTGGCGCCCATAGAAACAGTAGCGTTGAGTAATCCGGTTTCCACAGTAATGTAAGATTCGGCCACCAGTAACCTGAGCTTATTGGCCACAATATCCAGACGGTTTTCGTCAATGTTCAGGAGGCCAACCAGGAATTCTTCTGTATCCCAGCGGGCCACGACGTCAAAATATCTTATGTTTTTGTAAATGGTCCTGGCCATCATGCGCACCAGTTTGGCCGCGTTAAACCGACCAAATCTTTCCTGAATCTTGGCAAAGTTATCTATATCCGCATAAATCAGACCAAAAGGTAGGCCATATTTTTGATATTCTTCAATCTTATTTTTCAGGTAAAGTTCCATGTACAGGCGGTTTGGAATCCCGGTGTCAACGTCCAGGAGCTGCATTTTTTCCAGTTCGTTGATTTTTAAGGGGATGGCAATAGACGGGGTAGCATTGACGATTATTTTGACCACGCCCACCGCCTGGCCCTCGGCATCAAGCACCGGGAGGGCTCTGAGGACGGCTGGGATACGATAGCCATTCTTATGCTGGACATAGACATCAAGAATCAACGGCTTGCCATCTTTTAGAACCTGAGCACAGATACAATTTTCTGCGCAGAGATTTTTTCCGGTGGGGTCAGCCAGTAACCCTGGTTCTGAGGTGCAGTTTTTACCCACCATCTCTTCTTTTGTGAAGCCGGTCAGGTTCTCAAGAGACTTGTTCCAGTAGATATAGTTCAGGTCCTTGTTGACCACTACACACCCGTCTGTAATCTGCTCCAGAAGACGGTTTAAAAAATTTACTTCCAGATTGTTGAAAGCTTTAAGAAGGTTGGTTTCCACCATACTTGTCATCCTTTTTTATTATTGCCCCACATGTTAACAATTATATACAACATTTAACTCGTTCTTGTCAAAAAAAATTGAGATAAAAATGGTATAAAAATATGAGAAGTAAGCTAACTTCTGCTTTTTCCCCATTTACACAACTAGGTTGTCTTTCTACAGGGGTCGGGCGTAAGAATAATATTGTTTGGCGTAGTAACCGTCCTGCTCCAGGAGACTCACTCCATTGATAATTACTCCCAGCAGGTTAATCTTGTGGGCCTCAATTTTATTTTTGGTCTGCTTCAGGGCTGAGATTGGCGTCTGGCCGGCCCGGACCACCAGCACAAGGCCATCGGCCAGGCGGCTCAAGACCAGGGCATCGGAAACAGCCAGTATCGGGGGCGAGTCAAAAAGCACATAGTCAAAGTTTTGTTTTAGGTGGGCACAGAAAGCTTTCATCTTTTCAGAGAGCATCACCTCAATCGGGTCTGAGGGCATGATGCCTGAAGGCACAATGAAAAGGTTGTTAAAAGAAGTGGGCTTGATTATTTCTGAAGCATCTACTACCGAACTCAGGAAGTGAGACAGCCCCCAGGTATAATCCAGGTCGAATATTTCGGATAATCTTGGTTTTCTGAGGTCAGAATCGACCAGCACTACCTTCCTGCGGGCCATGGCTAAGGACAGACCCAGGTTGGAGATGATGGAAGATTTGCCATCCTTACTCAAGGGACTGGAAAAAACCAGAAGTTTTTTAGAAGTTTCTGGTAAGGAGATCAGGAAGGAAGTTCTGATGGACCTGAAGGCTTCCGCCTGTATTGATTGTGGTTGACGGTGGACGATTAGTTCAATTCGGGGAGTCTTCCCGTCGTCTTTTTCTTTGCTCGGACTGGGTTTAAAGTTGATTTCTTTAGGTTGAGACCTTTTCTTTTTTGCGCTGGTCAGAACCGGCCCCCCACGCAGAAGATTTTTCAGTAACCTGAATTCCTCCACTGGACCGCGAGGTTTAATTTCTTTTTCAAAGGCTGGGATGGTGCCAATAACGTGATAACCAGTAGCCAGGATGATATCTCGAGATGACCTGACGGTGGCCACCAGATGATTGACGAACAGGCTGGTACCAGCTCCGGCCAATAAAGCGAACACTAAGCCCAGCAGTAAAGTTTTTTTCCGGTTGGGAAAAGCGGGGTTTACCGGGACAGAAGCCCGGTCCACAATCCAGACGTTGAGTAGCTGCAAATCCTTTAGCCGGGAAGCCAGGTCAGTTTCGCTTTGCCTTTTGGTCAGGGCTTCCAGCAGGGCTTTTTTGTTTTCAGTTTCTATTTTAAGGCTGTTATAGAGAATGGCGTTGCTGTTAGCTTTGTAGACCTGAGCTTTGAGTTCATCCAGCAGTTTCTGCAGGTTTTGTTCCTTGGCTAAAGCCCCTAAATATTCGGCGTAGGCGGCTTTGATCATGTTGGCTTTTTCGTTCTGGAGAGCTTCGTAGGTAGCGTCAATTTCTGACTTCAGTTTTTGCATTTCCGGATATTCTGGTTTGAGGGTAGCCAAACGTCGGGCGTATTCCCGGCTGAGAAGGGCATACTGTTCTTTCAACCTGGAAATGGTCGAGTTGGCTGGAGATTCGGAAATGTCTTCCGGCCGCATAGCTTTAAGCTGGTTGTAGTAAGAAAGCTTGTTGACCCTTTCCAGGGTAGCGGCCGTGAGAGCGGCGTTAACTTCGGTAATCTTGCTGATAAGAGGGGCTTCAGCCGAGCTCAGAGGCAAGATACCCTGAGAAGAGCCAAGTTCAGCCAGTTTTTTTTCGGCTTCTTCAATATCCTTCCGCAGGCTGGCGATCTGGCTGGCTAAAAATTCGGTGGCCTGCTCTGAAGCAGTGTATTTTCTTTTGACCAGCATTTCTATGTAGGAATCAAAAAGGGAATTCAGGATGGCGGCGGCGGTCTCGGGGTTTTTGTGCTTGAAAGTTACTTCAAGGAGTTTTGTCCCCTGAACGGGGGTCACATCTAAAGATTTAAGAAAAGCATCTATTAATTTTTCCCGGGCTTTGGAAGTCCTGGCTGAATTGGCTGGTACAGCAGGGGCGGCGCTGGATGGCTCCAGGTTTTCATCCAGCTTTAATTTGTCTATTACCTCGGCCGCTAAAGACCTGCTTTTAAGCAGCATGGAATGACTTTGAGAGGTAATTTCCCCTGATAAACGGTTCAGTTCTTCAAAGGGAAGAAGGTTAGAGCTTTCTTCCAGCCAGATAGTGCCTTTTGCCTGGTAGATGTGGGGGAAAAGCAAGATTATGGCAGCGGTTATGATGATTACTAAAGAAGCTACGGTTATCCCTGTCCATTTCCATTTAATCAGAGCATTCCAGTAGTAAATGAATAATTCCAGAATGTTTTGTTGAGTAGGCTTTGATTCGGTCATGTGTTTTGCGTCCTGATTTATCATTTTATTTACTTGACAATTACAATATCTCCGTCCTGCAGGTAGATGTCCGGTTTTTTACCATCCACTATCTTTTTCAGGTTATACCAGAGATTTTTTTCCTGGCCCGTCTTTGGGTCCTTCCTTTTTACCATCACTTGAATGCCGCTGGCCCATTCTGTCAGACCACCGGCTCTGGCAATAGCTTGAAGCAAGGTGATTTTTTTTGATTCCTGGTAGGTGATGGCGCCCGGAGTTTTTACCTCGCCGTAGACATAAACGGTCAGAGTCTGGTCAAAAGGAACGATGATTTCATCACGAGGTTGAAGCATGATGCTGCTGGTCTGGCCGCTTTTAAGAACTTCGTTGAGGTTAAGAATAATTCTTTCTTTGTTTCCTGGCGTGGTCTCTCTGAGGATATGAATTTCCTGGCCGGCCTGAGGACTTAAGCCACCTGCTTCAGAAAGAATCTGGAAAAGGGAGGTCGGGCCGATCAACTCGTAAAGGCCCGGTCGGCCAACAGCACCAAGGATAGCGACTTTCTGATGTTCCTTGATCGCTACCGTCACATGGGCTGCTTTGGTGTATTTCTGGTTTAAAATCTCGCTCAGTTTTTTTTCCAGCTCCTGGGCCGTGAGACCATTGACCTCAACTTTGCCTATAACTGCCAGAGAAACCGTTCCATCTTCGGCCACCCGGACGGTCTGGTCCAGCTCTGGTAATTCGTAGACTTTTATTTCAATCAGGTCTTTGGGGCCAATGCGGTAATCAACGCTCTTCAGGTTGGTTTCAGTATTCTGATTTTGCTGGGCGAGGGTGGCATTGGTGCTGAGGATTATGATCAATAGAAAAGCCAGAGAAAGCTGGAACAAAATTTTAAGACGGTCAGCCATTCCTTTTCTCCTTAGTTCTTATGTGGTTTTTGTTTACTTTTTCTTTTGTTTTCATAACTTCTTGTCTTAATACCGGTTATGTTAATACCAGGAAAAATCTGGTTTCATTCTTACTCCGGGCACAGAACCGTAGGTCAGACCGAAGCCGATAAACTGACGGCTATTCTTGATTCCTGAAGGATAGATTATCCTGGTGCCCAGGTCCATCATCAGATTCAAGGAAAGGTCCCGGCTGGCTTTTATGCTCAGGCTTGAGGAAAACATGAAAAACTTAAATCTGTTAAAAGAAGACGCCCCCTCGGTACGGAATGGATAGCTGCTTATGCCTTCCATAAGCTGATTAGTCAGGGTCAATTTGCTGTTCAGGTTAAAGTTTAGCCCCAGGCCGAAAGACGTTTGAAGATAATACAGAAGATCGGAGTAAACAGAAACGCTATAATCCCGATTATAATATATCTGCCAGGTGAGCAAACGGCTGAGGTTTACGGCCATTAATCCGCTGCCAACCAGAGCTTTTTTAGATTTCAAACGAGCGTCTTCTGGCTGGAGGTATTTAAACCCAACGTTTATGTTTCCGGTAAATTTTCTTCTTTCCGGTGCCGTCAGCGGAATGAATTCCAGCCCGAGGTAGGCGGCCCACTGCCTGGTATCTTTAAACTTAGCTTCCGGTTTTTTGAATTTATAAAGTCCGCTCTGTAAATTTAGATAGTACTGCCATTTGGGGTTGGAGCGGTAGAATAAAAAGAAATCGAAGTAATACTGAAATCTGTTTAATGTTTGATCAATATAACTATTTCCTACCTCCACGGTAGGATAATCAAAAGAAGTAGCTTCTGCTTGCCAAGCTACGGAAAAGGAACGGCTCAGATGAAACATCAGAAAGCCATTCCAGCTCAGTTCTTCGTGCCGGACAATTCTGGGCATTTCGGGGGAAAACCGGTCTCTTAAATTGGAATAATTGAGGCCGGTACGCCCATATAGCTTTTTGGCCAGGAAGTGGACCTGATTGTTAGACCTGAAATTAAAGGCTCTTTCTCTGTCGTTTTTAAGATAGAAAGCGCCTTGAAGAGATTGATAAGAATCAAAAAATATTGTTTTTTTTAACGGCACCAGAACCTGGAAAGCCGGGCCGGCAAACAGGGTAAAATCAGGATAAGTTTTTTCCAGGTAGCCAAAGTAGATATCCGAATCATAACCGGCGTTGTTCAGGTAAAAAGCCCGATAGAGATGAAGTGGCCCTAGTTTCCAGGGAGCATTTTTGTAAAGATCCAGAATACTGTTTGCTATCCAGTTAACATTCTGAGCCGTGGCTCCGCTTGCCCAGAGTAGCAGGAACAGTACCAGAGCAATTACTGTTTTTCCCGTTTTTTTATTTCTCAAACCATTCCCCTCTCTTCCTTATATCATTTATCGCTGAGCCGTTCAATAAGCACCTTTTCCCGTAAGGACTACCGGTATGGTCCTGATTAATATACTGATATCCAGCCATAGAGAGAAGTTATCAATGTATTCCAGGTCCAGCTTCATCCAGTTTTCGTGGTCAATTTCATTCCTTCCGGAAATTTGCCACAGGCAGGTGATGCCCGGTTTCATGGAAAATCTACGGCGCTGCCAGACCTCGTATTTCTCTACCTCGCAGGGCACAGTCGGCCGTGGCCCGACAATACTCATGTCTCCGGCCAGAACGTTAAAAAATTGAGGGAACTCGTCTAGGCTGAATTTTCTGAGAATCCTGCCAACTGGCGTTATGTACTGCAGTTTTTTATTCTTGAAGCCGGGAGTAGTCATTTCCTTCAGGTCGTCTACCTTGCTCAGTTCTTTATCGGCATCAATTCGCATGGTGCGGAATTTGAGCAGGTTAAAACGCCGGCCGTGTAACCCCATTCTTTCCTGCTTGAAGAGTACCGGGCCTGGCGAAGTTAATTTTATGGCCAGAGCTGCGGCTATGAAGACCGGGCTGAGAATAAAAACAGCCGCCGAGGCAATGATAATGTCCATGGCTCTTTTTACAAAAAGCTGCCACTCGCTTACCCTGACCGTGTTGTAGCTCAGGAGGGGAATACCGTCTAACTCGGTAATGACCGACCTGGCTATTTTCATGTCAAAAAGGTCTATGGCGATGGAAGTTTCCACCCCTTCTATCTCGCACACCCGGAGGGCTTCTTCAATCTGACTCAACCTGGACCTGGGCAGGATAAAAACTACCTGGTCAACGGCGGTTTGATGGAAAATTCCCGGGAGGTCTTTTAGTCCTCCTATGACTTTAACCCCGGCCATTTCTTTTACATCTCTTGCGGACTCATCGTTGATTATCCCGATAATTTTTATGCCCCAATCGGGGTTGTCTCTGACCTTCTGGATGAATTGGGCTACCCTTTTCCCTGTGCCCACGACCAGAACATGCCGGTAGTTGTAGCCCTGTTCGTGGATTTTTCTTAAAGCCAGATTGACAATAGCCCGGTCTATGAGCAGAGAAATGGTGCCTAAAAGAATAAAGATAAAAAAGAACATCCGGCTGAGATAAGCTGCCTTTAAAACAAAGAGAGTTGTGCCATAGCCAAACAACATCATGACCGAGGCGTTAATGATGCGCACGGCCGTTCGGTAGTAAGGCTCAATTCTCAGAAATTTGTAGCTGCGGTTGAGCATCAGACAGACCAGCCAGATGGCTAAACCGAGAAAGTAGGCCAGGGCGTACTGATGAAAGGTGGTGAGGGGTGTGCCGGAAACTTCGGCTTCAGGGATTAAAGGCGCTAGCTTTACGTTCAGTCCGATTTTTTCTCTCAAGCCATAGGAGATGATAAAGGCTAAGGTAAGAAATAGAATATCAAAGAGAAAGACAGCTTCTTTGAGAAACCTGTCTCTTTCTTTTAGCATAGCTGTGCCCTTTGGCCCTTCTTATTTCCAGAATACCACAGCTTCAGGCATTTCAGTCAAGCGTCCTCAAGACCCGGGCTGGGTTTCCCGCCACTACGGTTCGCGGTGGTACATCTCTGGTAACGACCGCACCGGCGCCGACAATGGCCTCTTCCCCGATGGTGACCCCGGCCAGAATGGTGGCCCCCGAGCCTATGGACGCTCTTTTTTTAACCACGGTGGGAATTACTTTCCAGTCCTGTTCACTCTGCAGTTGCCCCTCGGGCGTGGTGGCTCTGGGGTAAAGGTCGTTAATGAAGGTTACGCCATGCCCGATGAAGACTTCGTCTTCTACGGTCACACCCTCGCAAATGAAGGTATGAGAGGAGATTTTGCAGTTTTTCCCGATAACCGCGCCTTTCTGGATTTCCACAAAAGTGCCGATTTTGGTGTTGTCACCGATGGTGCAGCCATAAAGGTTGACAAAGGCAAAAATTTTTACGTTTTGTCCGAGTTTTACATCCGGGGCAATCCGGCAATATTCCATGATTCTTCTCCTTGCTATTTTAGGGGAACAACCTGTCCCCGATGGGAAATGGATTTATTGGCCGCTTCCAGCAGTTTAACCACCATCAGACCGGCCTGGCCGTTGTTTACTGGCTCAAGGCCTTTTTCCAGGCAATCAAGCAGGTATTCAATTTCTTTTTTCAAAGCCTCAGTACTGTCCAGCTGGGGAATGTAAACGTCGCCGATACGGTAGCTGATCAGCATCTCGTGTTCTTTTTCTTCTGAGGTCTGGATTTTTAACTCCACGCCGCGGTCGTAGACCTTAACTTTTTCATCTGCCAGGACGTCATCCCAGAGCAGCATTTTACGGTTTCCGCTAATGATCGTCCTTCTGACTTTCACCGGACTGAGCCAGTTGACGTGAAAATGAGCGATGAGGTGTGTGTTGTCAAAATAGACGGTAATGTAAGCCACATCCTCAAAGTCGCCGTTATAGTGGGAAACACCCTGGGCAGAGACGGCGGCTGGAGTGTCCTGGAGAAGGAAAGTCATGATGGAAAAATCATGCGGTGCCAGGTCCCAGACAACATTGACGTCACGCTGGAAAAGCCCCAGGTTGACCCGGGTTGAGTCGTAGAAAAGAATCTGTCCGAGCTCTCCGGAATCAATCAGTTCCTTCATTTTCTGCACGGCCCCAGTAAAAAGAAAGGTATGGTCGACCATGATTTTCAGGTTTTTTCTGGCTGCCAGCTCCAGAAGCTCCTCAGCCTGAGCCACGCTGGCCGTGAATGGTTTTTCCACCAAGACATGCTTGCCCTGGAGTAAGGCTTTTTTAGCCAGTTCATAATGGGTGGAAACCGGAGTTACCACAGCCACTAAATCGACTTCCGGGTCCCGGACCAGCTCGTCCGGAGATTGGTAGGGTTTAATAAAGGGGTAGATAGAAGCGGCTAAAGATAATCTGTTGGCTCTCGTGTCGCAGATGGCCTTGAGTCTGGCTCGCTGGCTGGTGCTAAAGTTCCGGGCTAAGTTAGGCCCCCAGTAACCGAAACCAATAATGCCCACGTTAATCATGCTCACGCTCCCTTTTCCTCCAGGTCCTTGGCTAAACCCGGTCAGGAAAAATATTTATGTAATGCGTCAGAAATATAATTTATTTGGTCATCCGTGAGCTCAGGAAACATGGGCAGAGAGAGAATCTCGCCCTGGTATTCGTGGGCTCTAGGAAAATCTTCTGGTTTATGTTGCATCCAGGCGTAAGCCTGGGCAAAGGGCAAAGCGATGGGGTAGTGGATGTTGGTAGCAATGCCCTGGGATTTAAGGTAATCAATCAGTTTTTCGCGCTCTGGAACCCGGATGCAGTAGATGTGAAAGATGTGGGAACAGCCGGGCCGGATTTGCGGACATTTTATCTGCGGGATGTCGGAGAGAAGCTGGTTTAGTTTGAGGGCATGCTGGTAGCGGGCTTTATTCCAGTCATCAATGTATTTGAGCTTGACGCTGAGGATGGCTGCCTGCAGGCCGTCAAGCCGGCTGTTAATGCCTTCTATTTCGTGGATGTATTTTTTCAGGGAACCGTGGTTGGCAAACAGGCGGGCGCGGCGGGCAAAATCGTCGTCGTTAGTGATGATGGCACCGCCGTCGCCGTAGGCACCGAGGTTTTTACCGGGGTAAAAGCTGAAGGTGCCGGCCAGACCAAAAGTGCCGGTTTTCTGGCCGTTGAAAGCGGCAAAGTGGGACTGGGCGCAGTCTTCTATCATGAGAAGGTGATGGCGGTCGCAGATGGCTTTGATGCGGTCTACAGCCGCTGGCTGGCCGTAAAGGTGGACAGGGATGACGGCTTTAGTTCTCGGAGTAATTTTTTCTTCGAGCCTGGCAGGGTTAAGGTGATAGAATTCATCGATGTCAACAAAGACCGGGCGGGCTCCAGTCTGACTGATGGCTTCAGAGGTGGCGATGAAGGTGTTGGCAGCTGTAATTACTTCATCCCCGGGACCGATACCAGCAGCTTTAAGGCTGATGTAGATGGCGTCTGTTCCGTTAGCGCAGCTTATGCAGTGTTTTACGCCACATTTACTGGCAAAGGCCTGTTCAAAGGCTTCCACGTATTTCCCGCCCACAAAAGCGGTGTCGTTGAGAACTGATTGAATGGCCGCATCAATTTCAGGCTTTACGGAAAGATACTGGCTCTTCAAATCAACAAATGGTATGTTTGGCATCTAATTTTTGCCCTTCTTTTTAACTTCTTATTTAAAACTCTGCCTTTTGCCTGTCTTAAAATCTATAGGCTGATATAGATATACCAGAGCCGGCAAAAAAAGACAAGAATATTTTATTTTTGCTGAGGCACCCATTTGCCTTGGCTATTCCTGCCCTCCCTTCCTTATACAAAATCCTCTCAAAAATGTCAAGTTTTTTGTTCCTTCAGTTGGACCCTTTAAGAAGGGAGATGGAAAAATTTATAGGGATGAGAAAAATAATTAGCAATTAATTGGGTGCAAGAAGGTAAAAGTTCTTTCAGTATTGTATTTGGCAAATCTATTGGTTACGAAGACTTGATAGCTAATTAATTTGCTTGTTGTTATTTGCTATTTATAATATTATTAGCAAAAAGGAAAGACAGTTAGATGGGATTAGTGGCTTTATTTGCCTGCTTTTTTGTTATTATGATCTTTCTAAAGTTTGATCGAAAAGAATGGCCTGGATTTTCTAATTGGCTTTGGATCCCTTTATTATGGCTATTATTTACTTCAACTAGAATCATAAGCATATTATTTCCAATTCAATCTAATCAAGAGATAATTTCGCAGTATTTGGAAGGAAATGTTTATAACCGAGTAATTTTCTCCTTATTAATTTTAATTGCACTAGCGGTTCTTTTGAAAAACAAAAATATTTTTAATATCAAGAAAAAGATAAACACATGGATGATAGTATTATATTTGTTCGCCTTGCTGAGTATGATGTGGGCTGTTTATTCTTTAGTTTCCTTTAAACGATGGATAATGATTTTTGGGCATCTTCTTATGGTTTATCTAGTATTTAACCACGAAGATAATCAAAAGGCTTTTGAGCACTTACTAAGAAGATATTTTTTCATTATTACCACATTATCTCTGCTATTGGTGAAATTTTTCAAAAACTTAGGCTTTGAAAGGACTGTACACGGCACCAAAGTTTGGGCTGGGGTAATGACTCACAAGAATGAATTAGGAGCTGCTTGCGCTCTGGCTATAATTTTTGCTATTTGGCGTTTTATTAAAAATAAAAATTGGACCATAATGTTCGAAGCGGTAGTCTTATTGATTAGTTTCTATTTGATGATTCGTTCAGGAAGTGCAACTGCTATTATCTTAGCTTTACTGGGGATTTTATTATTATTTGTTGTATCCAAGTATGATATAAACAAAATAAAAAAATTATTTGCTGTATATGTTATTGCTTTTATTTTAATTATGATAATCTGGCAAGACTTTTTTAGTAATACTTTAACCTCATTGTTTTCTGCTCTGGGCAGAGAAACCACTCTGACCGGAAGAATACCAATGTGGAGAGATCTTATCAAGATGGGAAGTAAGCATTTCTGGCTGGGTTGTGGTTATGAAAACTTTTGGCTAACAAACTTCAGTCAGGTATGGTCAAAATATTCATTTAGACCCAACCAGGCTCATAACGGTTATATAGAAATCTTTCTAAATTTGGGCCTAATTGGTTTTATTCTATTCATGATATATTTGATCAATGGTTTTAGAAAAGTAATAGGATTGATGGAAGGAGATAAGGGCTTTTATGGACTTATAATGGTATACGTTATCATGATATTATTCAATAATATAACGGAAGCGTTTTTTTTAAAACCAAATCTGGAATGGTTTTTACTTTTATATATGGGAGTCATTGGCATAGAATCAAAGGATTTTACTGCTAATACTTAAAGAAAAGCATTATTTTTTTTAAAATTATAAGCTGGCTCATCTTCAGAGATTACTTTAGATATCTCGATTATTTGGTTTTTTCCTAAAGTTTTTTAACTCTTTCCAGTATTTAGCCTCATAATAATATTTTCTAATTTTGATAATAATTTTTACAATGAGCCCAGGTAAGATTTCGTTTAATCTTTTATGGAGACGAAGGAATAATATTATTTTCCCTTTCAAATTAAGAGGCACATAATATCTTGGAAGGTTGATTTGCTGAAAACCATTATATTGTTTAAATTTGGTTAAAGAATCTACTCCTTTTTTGCCATAGATGAACTTGCCGTATACAAAATATTTCACTCCCTTTTTCACGCAGATTTCAACCGCTTTGGAAATCAGTGCATTCATTGGGCGTTTATCTCTGTGCTTTATTTTGGCTTCTATACCCATCGTCCTGGCAAAATTTCCTGTAAAGACAATTTTGATAAAACCGATCAGTTCTTCCTGCCAATAAGCTCCAAGGAATGTGGCCCTTTCGAGATAAGTTCCCATTAAAGCCTTTGTTTCTGCAAAAGTTTTGCCAAAATGAGTATTTGGTGTGCCCTGCCGAATTGGTGTCTCATTAAATATGTCAGTAATGCCTCTGATTAGATCATCATTAAATGGAATTTCTTTTATAATAACCCCACTTTTTATTGATTTTCTGACATGATTTCTAACCTGCTGATAGACTTGTTTTGTCCACCAATGTTCGTAGGTGCTCAATGGTATGGCGGCAACGTTATCCCATTCCATTGGGTATTTAAATAAAGGTTCAATGTGTGGAAGCCTTTGAGCAAAGGTAAACAGATCGGCTTTAACGTTCAATCGACGGAATTTGGATATAACCTCTTCTGGATTTTCTATGTCTGCATCCCACTCTTCTTTCAGTCGAAGTATGCGAACTAAGCGTCCAGTAATAACAAATTCTTTATTATCAATGATTAATGACTTCATAAACCCTTCATTCTATTTTGTAGGGTTAGATAAAACCAAGCAAAATTCAGCCTTACTTTATTGTCGACTTGTATAATAAATTAAACCTTTAAAAGGTAGGTGTCAAGCGTTGGGGCATTAATCATCATAATTTATATACTGTGAAAACAGAAAGAAAACATCTTAAACATTTTCTGGCCCAGCTTTTCAAATTATCTGGCTGAAACAACCTATAACAAATAATACCGGACTTTGGTAAAAAATAAACAAAAGATTAAATTAAAGAATTTTTTCTAAAGCTCATCCTCTTTAATTTTAGATTTGGTTCCAGATGATTTTCTTCTTAAGTAGTTGGCTGGAGCTTTCCTAATTTGCTTAATAAAGAATGATTAGTAGGAGCTTTTGTTTTTATATAACGGTAAAATTAAGTATTTTTGAGAAATAGAAGAAGGCAAGGCTCTTTGCCTTATTAAAATGATTTAAAAAATTTAAGGTTGGAAAAGATATTAGAACTATAAATTTTAATCAGAGTTTTCTTTGTATATCATAAAGGACGTGGGGAAAAAATAAGGTCCTTTCTGGATTCAAACAAAATAGCGAGCTTGGCTAAAATAAACACTATTATATATCTATTTCATAACCCGAAAATATAATTAAAATACCCTTCTAAATCATCCCCAGGGGTGATCCCAAAATTGTCACTGCTACGACAAAATTTAGCGGATGAAAAAAGAAATAAAACAGACCCCGAGGTGAAACTATGAAAAAGGTGACCATTTCTAAGCTTGTATTAATCTTATCCTTTGCAATTGTTATCTTGTTGTCAAATACTTATCTCTACGGACAATCTTACCTATCAAGCCTTCTTAAATTATCTGTTGGGTCGAAAAGCAGTGTGAAGGCTGCTTTCGCCTATAGTCCAATTATTGTGGTTACGGGCATCCCTGTAAAATTTATAGATAAATCCAGTGGGAATCCTAACTATTGGTTATGGGATTTTGGGGACGGTAACGTAAGCTACGAACAGAACCCCGTTCATACCTACGATAAGTCAGGTATTTATAACGTTTCTTTGACGGTAAAACTTAACGGTGCTTCCAGCACGGCAACCAAAAAGATACGGGTATATGCTGCTAAAACGGCTTCGAGTAGTACTTCAACAAAGACTACTGAGTTGAATCCCGCCTTTGAATTTTTACCCATAAGTCCAGAGGTTGGCATGACTGTTCAGTTTACTGACCACACCACTGGTAACCCCACTTCCTGGCAATGGGATTTTGGCGATGGTGGAACAAGCACCCAGCAGAATCCACAGCATCAATACCAGAGTGCTGGGACATTTAATGTTACCCTTACAGTATCCAACGGTACCTCAAGCAAGAGCCTTACTAAATCGATTAGTGTGCTGCCAGTGCTGAATCCTGGGTTTAATTATACGCCGTCAGTTCCGGAGGCGGGGGAGAGTATTCAGTTTACTGACACTTCAACGGGAAACCCGACTTCATGGAGCTGGAGTTTTGGTGATGGGGCGACCAGTACAGCTCAGAATCCAAGCCATGCATATAGCGCAGCAGGAACGTATACTGTTACGCTTCAGGTATCAAATGGCACCTACACAAAGAGCACCTCAAAGAGCATAACTGTTCTGGCCCCAGTAACGGTTGATTTTACTTTCAGTCCATCAGCGCCGGTGGTCAATCAGGATGTGGTGTTTGCCAATCAGACGAGCGGTTCAGTAGATTCTTACTTATGGAATTTTGGAGATGGGAGCAGCAGCACGGCCAAAGACCCGACGCATAAGTTTACCAGTGCTGGCTCATATACAGTAACGCTAACGGCGACCAATGCCAGGGGCTCAAAAACTAAGAGCAAGACCCTAGTGGTGAGCCAATCTTTAAGCGCTTCCTTTGCCTATAGCCCATCTTCCCCATATGCTGGACAAACTGTTCAATTTACCGACACCTCTACGGGAAATCCGACTTCCTGGCAATGGGATTTTGGCGACGGTTCTAATTCCACGCTTCAAAATCCAACTCATGCCTATTCAAACTCTGGGACTTATACTGTTACCCTCCGGGTCGCAAATAGTGCAGAGAGCAAAACTACCAGTAAGTCTATTACTGCTAAACCGGTTGTTCAGGCTGATTTTTCATTCAGTCCCACAAACCCAACGGTTGGGACCTCAGTCCAGTTTACGGACAAATCAACTGGTAATATAACTTCCTGGTCCTGGAAGTTTGGCGATGGGGCCACCAGTACTCAGCAGAATCCAGCTCATGCCTATTCTTCTGCCGGATCTTATAATGTTGTCCTTACCGTATCTGATGGGACTACTTCTAATTCTATGACCCAGACCATTACGGTAAAGGCTAATATTGTGGCCGATTTTACCTATAGCCCGAGCTCTCCGGTGGTCGGCCAGGAAGTTCAGTTCCTGGATAACTCTCAGGGGACGCCCACCAGCTGGTCCTGGGACTTTGGGGATGGAACCAGCAGTACAGTTAAAAATCCCGCGCATACTTATTTGCAAGCCGGAGTTTATTCTGTAAGCCTGACTGTGTCTGATGGAATTAGCTCGAATAAAAAGACAGGGCAAATTTCTGTTTCTGCTAAACCAGAATCTTTCTTGGCTGACCGGACAATTGATTGGAGCATAGCTGGGGTATGGGAGAATGGGGTTAAAGGCATACCTCAGAGGACGCAGATCTTTTGTAATGTCAGACAGGGCATCCCTGGCAGTTCTTTAATTGCTTATGGGGATGGGGTGCATGATGATACTGCAGCTTTACAAGCAGCTATCGATTTATGCCCGGCAGGGCAAGTAGTTTATATTCCGAAAGGAACTTATCTGGTCAGCGGTAGCTTAATTGTAAGCAAAGGGATTGTTCTCCGTGGAGAAGTTGATGCCGAAAATAATCCTTTGACTGAAATTGTCCAGACTAAGACGCTTGATAGTAATTCGGGGACTATTATGCTCAGAGGTGTAAGTGGCTATCCTTATAGCGAAGCGGTTGATGTCTTAAGCGGTTTTCAGAAAGGATCGAATACTATTGTTGTCTCCGATGCTTCCAAATTTAAAGTAAATGATATCGTCACACTTGATGAACTAAATGATCCTGAACTTGTAACAAATCTCGGCAGAGTAGGTGATAATGGAACAATTAATCAGTGTAATTATGCCGGAAGAATAAGCGGTGGCACGAGGGCTTATGGTGAAACATTACTAATTAAATCTATATCGGGAAATATCATTACCCTTAACCGGCCACTTTATTGGAACTTCAAAAGTGAACTTCAGCCTCAATTATATTTGCATGCTAAAAGCGCTCTTTATTATGCAGGAGTTGAGAACATTCGTCTTAAGGCAAACTCTGAAGTGTCAGATGGAAGCGGTATAATCCTTCAACATTGTGCTTATTGTTGGGTAAGTAATTGTGATATTGAGTCTTTTCCCAGGCGAGGCATCTGGGTTCGTTATGGTGCCTATGGTTGCGAAATAAGGCACAACTATATTCACAACAAGCCAAGCGATTCTTATTTTGATCCAGATCGTCGGTATGGAATCTTTTTAATTGATAGTTGTAGTGATAATTTGATTGAAGATAATATAATTTACTACGTGTTAGCAGGAATAATTCTGGAAGTTGGAAACAGTGGTAATGTCATTGCCTACAATTATATCAATACCACTCGATATGGATCATCTACCTGGAAAACCAAAGATTTCGGTACCCATGCTGCACATAATTATATGAATTTATTTGAAGGGAATATTGCAGGAATCGCTGAATTTGACGTTTATTGGGGGTCTTCAAGTCATCAGATGGTTTACCGAAATTGGCTGCATACCCAAAATCCGGATTGGTACGTAAATCAGCCAAGGATAGCAATAACTTGTGCTGGATGGAACAGATATACCAGCTTTATCGGGAATGTCTTAGGTTATCCCGGTATTGTAAGTGCTGAATCACCCTGGCCTGTTTATTTCGAACAAATTCCTTTTACCGATGCCTATGAGAAAGTACATATGTGGAAAGTCGGATTTTGGGACGGGGCCTCAGGTACGGCTGATATTCATGGCGACCTGGTCACGTTAGCCACAATTATTAGACATGGAAATTATGATTTTGTCAGAAATCAAATTGAGTGGAATAGCAGCCTGTCGGATCATAGTTTATTGCCTTCTCTATATCTGACAAAGAAACCCAATTGGTTTGGCAGCTTGCCGTGGCCGGCCATAGGACCTGATGTAAATCCGGTGAATGGGAATATTCCAGCTAAATGGAGGTTTGAAAACAAAAAATATTTTGCCAATATTCAATAAAAGGAATGATAGAAAATATGAGATGTGAAGAGGAAAAATTTCCCAAGATTTTTATCCTTGCCCAAAAAAATAATCTATAACTTCGGCTACTGGAAGAATTAGAGCTCCAGACGCACAGGAATGTTGAATTAATTTTTCAAAAAAAGAGGGTGTACAGCCGTAAGGAGAGGGTTGATTTGAGATGTCATGTCCGGAAAAAACTAACCAGCCATTAATTTTGGAGTTTTTATCAATAATTCTATAAAAATAATCTGGATTTTGGCGGTGGTGATGATCGATAAAATAAGATGAAATAAGATTCAAGTCTAAAATTCCTCTATTAATTCTGTTACCTCCGCCTCGACAACAGAGAAAATGCTTGCCGGCGATTTTCTTGTTTTGGGGATGAGGATTCCTGGTGCAATAAGATAATGTTCTAAGTTTATATCCTGGTCTGATTTGTTCGAGTATCTGTTGATTTTTCAAAATTGATTCTTCAAAAAACTTTGGGGGGCCACTCCAAGCATCAACATGATCGTAAGTATGTGAACCCAGTTCATGTCCTGATTCGATCAACTCATGTAGATCATTCAGAGTAAAGTATTCCCAGAACTGATTTTTTTTCCCCATCAGGCCCAGAGAGACATAATAGGTAGCTCTGATATTATATTTTTTGAGCAATTCAGCTCCGCTGATAAAAGCAGAACGGGGAAAATCATCGAAAGTAAAAGAGATAAAAGGTCTAAGGTCGGGCCATTTAACTTTTCTTTGATTTAAGAACTTAGAAATATTATCTTGAGATCTCGTTATTATTTTTTTAAATGTGATTCTTATTATTTCTTTCATGTTAAGTATCCTGCCTTTTTTTCTTGAAAAAAACATTAGCAATATCAATTAAATATTTGATTTGTGCTTTTTCATTCAATATAAAAATAGCCACAGGAAAGTAAGTAAAAGTGACTAACATCAACTTAAGAATGAACCTGAAAAGAATTGTTGGCTGATCAAATGATTTGGCAAGCAGAAAGCTGATTAGACTTGAGAAAAGAAAAGTAAAAAGGTGTTTCCATAGGTTTTTCCAGATATCTCTCAATTTAATTCCACTTAATCGGCTGGCGAGAAAAAGACCGGGGATTGTTAATAAATATAGGGAAAGACCATAGGATAGAGCTAAGCCCGGTGCTCCATATTTGATACCCAAAAAATAAATTGCTGTCATAATTAAGGTCGAGATAAAAGTCCATTTCAGAAGCAGGTCAGGCTTACCTCGGCTCAAGAATATCCAGCTTATGGTTTGGTAGATCAGTATAATTCCTACCGCTGGTCCGAAGGCCTGAAGGATTAATCCGGCTTCATCCCACTTCGGACCTAATAATATGTATATTATTTCCTTTCCAGTTATGGTGATGATAGCACTCAGGTACATACCAAGGAAACTGATCAAAGATAAGGATTTCAGATAATAAGATTGATAAGTTTTGGGATCATCCTGAACTTTGCTGAGGGTAGATAACGCGACAGATGAGATGGGGTCAACTAGTTGGTTCACAGGCAAGACAAAAAGCCTGTAAGCCCGGTCATAGCCTCCAAGCTCGATGCTGCCCAATTTCCAACCGAGAATCGTCTTGTCTATATTTCTGGCGAAATAATTAATAGAAAAATTGCCAAATGTGTTAACGGCATATTTAAGCATAGGTTTGATGTTGGCATTTTTGGAGGGGAGGGAAGGCCGCCAGCTGCATTGTAACCAGGCACAAATACAGGTAATAACGGGGACACTCAGTTGGCGCCCTACTATAGCCCAATAACCAAATCCCTTCCAGGCCATCAAAATGGCAATGATGGTGCTTATGATTCCAGAGATTATCTCATTTAGCATTATTTTATGAAATTCTATTCGGCGCATGATCAAAGCCAGATGTTCTGTGGACAGAGCACTAAAAATAAAGCCAACCGCCATAACTTTGGCAATAGGTACTACTGCCTTTTCTTTATAAAAAGCGCCAAGCACTGGCGAAAAAGCAACAAAAATAATAGCTAAACTGGCACTTATAACCAGACCTATCCAGAATAAATTACTAACTTGAGCCTGATTTATTTTTTTTGATTGAATGATGGCTTCGACGAATCCGTTGAAACCCACATTGTAAAGCAAGAGACTGAAAACAGTGACCATAGCCACTAGGCCAAAATCTTTGGGAGTCAATAATCGGGCCAGAATAACTGCGCTGATAAACTGGATTATCGCGCCTATAAACCTGGATGAAACCATTATGCCACCACTCTTGATGGCTTTTTCTTTTAATTGTCCAGTAAAAGGGTTAAACCAGGTTTCATCAACCTTATAAACATTGTGACTATCTCGCCACATTAATTTTTTTATACCCAGAAGACAAAATTTTAACATTTCCGACCTATTCAGGCCGATTCTTAATTGGGTTTAGCTTTAAATAACCAAGAATTTTGCCTATATGGTCAAATAGCCTAATAAGATAGGTATTAAATCTTGAAATTCCAAACAAGGCAGAAAAAGGCAAAATAATTAAATAAGAACCTAACGCCAGACACGATTTAGCTAAAGAAATATAATTAACTGGACGCATCCTGGACTGAGCCAGACCGCGGCTTAAAGCTCTACTAAGTTGATAATTAAGACTCATTCTAGTTGATGGTATAAATTCATAGACTTCAGCTTCATTGCACCATAGAAATTTGTAACCACGTCTGAACATTCTACGGAAAAAATCGACATCTTCTCCTCCGGTCAAGCCCAAATTCGGGTCAAAAGGATTGTCATCCAGGTAAAAAAGTTCTTTCATTATGAAAGCGTTGCCAGTTCTCATGTGTTCAGGTTTTAATCTTGTCCCTGATTTAAACTCTGGTCTTTGAAACAAACTACTTTCACTGATCCAGGCAGGAGGTTCGGTTTCGAAGATAGGTCTAACCGGGCCTAATACGCCGTGGCAAGGATAGAGTTTGTAAAAGCTAATAAAATTTTTTAACCAGTCTGAGGAAGGATATTCATCGTCATCAATTAAAGCTATGAAATCATATTGAGCCGTCCGTACGGCTTTATTGCGAGCTAGAGAAATATTTTTGATAGGCTCGCAGAGATACTTATATAAGATTTTATTTCCTATCTTTTCTACAACGTCCTTAGCTGATTGTTGATAATCATTGTCAACTATAATTATCTCTGCTTTAATTTCTAAATCAGAAATCTGGTCAACAAGGTGCTCAAGCAGATACTTGAGTTTTATGGGACGTCGGTAGGTACAAATGCAAACAGATATGCCTGTTATTTTTTTAGTTTTGTCAGTATTGTCCTCACCCTGATTCATTAACATCTTTATTATAAGATTTATTGCCTTCGAATTCAATTTTTACTTAAGATAACTCTCCCATCATATTAATAATAACCTTGCTTAGTCTGAGGCGTTTGCATAATTGAAACTGGCCTGTTGGGAAATTTCTCCATAGCTTGATTTAATTAAAAGAAATAAGATAAAATGATATAAATAAATAATGAAAATTAAAAATCTGGGTCCTCTTTTATCTAATTATTCAAGTATACCTTTATGGAACATATTGATTTTTGGCTGTTTTTTCTTAGTGACCATAATAATTGCTCAGGCAATCACATTTAATGTAAATTCTGTGTTCGGGAAATCTCCTAAGGCCAGTTTTAGCTGGAAGGTGCAATCACCAGCTTACAATGGGATAATTAGTTTTATCGATCAATCAAAAAATGAACCTACCTTTTGGAGATGGGATTTTGGAGATGGGCAATCAAGCTCAGAAAGAAATCCGGTTCATAGTTATAAAAAATCCGGTGTCTATAAAGTTTCATTAATTGTCTCTAATCAATTTGGTGTAAGTAAAACTACTAAATTTATATTTGTCTTAGTAAAACAAGCCCGGCTCACAATTTTCTATAACGATAGATTAATAGATTGGAGTAGGGCTGGAGTTTGGGAGAGTGGGAAAAAAGGGATACCTGAAAGGAATCAGGTGTTTTGTAACGTCAGGCAGAATATTCCCGGGAGTTCATTAATTGCCTATGGAGATGGAATTCATGATGATACAGCAGCATTGCAAGCAGCCATTAACTTATGCCCGGAAAATCAAGTGGTTTATGTGCCAGAGGGCAAGTATAAAATATACGGAAGGCTTGTGATAAATAAAGGGATAACCTTACGGGGGGAGATTGACGCTTATAAGAATCCGGTTACAGAAATCATACAGGCCATTTCTCTTGATAGCCGGCAGGGGACTATAGAATTGAATGGGCAGAATAGCTATCCGTTTTCTACAATAGCTGACGTAATTCAGGGGTATAATAGAGGCTCGAATGAGATAGAAGTATCTCAAATAAGTAATTTTGAAGTTAATGAAATAGTAACAATGGATGAACTTAATAACTCGGACCTAGTGAGCAATTTGGGTCGCTTAGGTAACTCTGGGGACTTAAATCAATGTAATTACGCCGGCCGAATTCCTGGAGGAACGAGAGCATATGGAGAAACTTTTCTAGTTAAGAATATTTCTGGAAACAAAATAATTCCCAATAGGCCACTCTATTGGAATTTCCAAAAAGAACTGCAACCACAGGTTTATGTTCATTCCTCCAAACCACTTTACTATGCAGGTGTCGAGAATATTCATTTAAGGGCGGTTCCCTCTGTAAGTGATGGCAGCGGAATAGTTTTGGATTCATGTGCCTATTGTTGGGTAGAAAATTGTGAAATTGAGTCGTTTCCCCGGCGCGGAATCTGGTTGCGTTCTGGATGTTATGGCTGTGAGATAAGACATAATTATATTCATAATATGCCGAATGATATTAATTTTTTGCCTGACCGACGTTACGGAATATTTATTTTGGGAAATTGCAGCGATAATTTAATTGAGGATAATATAATATATTTTGTCCTTAGCGGCATCGTCCTTGAAGTTGGCAATTGTGGTAATGTCATTGCCTATAATTACATAAATACTACATGTTATAATTTTACCAGCTGGAAAACATCTGATATTTTAACCCATGCACCCCATAACTATATGAACCTTTTTGAGGGAAATGTGGCAGGTGTGGCTGAATTTGATATTTATTGGGGCTCATCAAGTCATCAAATGGTTTTCAGAAATTGGTTTCACACTAAAAATCCTGATTGGCCTGTAAATCAAAATCGAATCGCTCTGACCATCGGTGGTTGGAATAGATATCAATCATGTATCGGGAACGTCTTAGGTTATCCCGGCATGACAGAAGCAGAGACTTATCAGATTTTCTATGAACAGATACCTTTTTTAACTAATTATGAAACAGTCCATTTATGGAAAGTTGGTTTTTGGTCTGGAGCGACTGGTACTGCGGAATCCAATGGCGATAAAACAACTGTAGATACAATTATAAGACATGGCAATTACGATTTTGTTAGGAATCAAACCGAGTGGAACATATCCATGGAGAATAAAAATCTTCAATTTTCTCTTTATTTAAAAACTAAGCCAAGTTGGTTTGGAAGTCTCAATTGGCCAGCTATAGGGCCGGATGTATCTCCAGTAAATGGGAAAATCCCGGCTCAATGGAGATTTGAAAATAAATTGTTTTTTAAAAATCCTGACTAATACATGAAAAAGGAAAATGCCAGGAATAACTGGGATTATAGGACCAGGGAACAATGAAGCGCTGATTAGTTCCCTGAACATTATGTCAGAGGCCCTAACGCATGAAAGTTTCTATGGAATTGAAAAATATCTTAATCAACCGCTGAATATTTATTTGGCTTGGACTTATTTTAAGGATGAACCAGGCTTTTCTTTACCTATATGGAATAGATCCAAAGATGTATTTTTGGTTTTTTCCGGCCAGCTTTTTAGTATTGGGGATGAAAAACCGCTGTTGAATGAGAATAAAGACTATGGGGAACCCTCCTTTTCTTATCTTATTCAACTTTATGAGGAAATTGAGGCAAAAGTTTTTGAAATCTTAAATGGACAATTTGCTGGCTATCTGCTGGATTTAAGGAAGGGTATTTCTTATCTTTTTAATGATCGATTTGGTTTTGGCCGAATTTATTATAGATTGCATGATGGAAAACTCTTTTTTTCTACGGAAGCCAAATCCTTGTTAAGAATATTTCCGGATTGTCGTGAATTTGATAACCAGAATCTGGCAGAATATCTAGCCTGTGGTTGTGTTTTAGGCCATAAGTCAATATTTAGAAAAATTAACATATTGCCTCCGGCTGGTATCTGGAAGATAAAAGGAAATGTTGCCGAGACAGAAATCAGAACTTATCAGCCTGGCCAGGACGAAAAAGTTTATGGGATAATAAATGCAGAAGAATATTATCAAAAATTGAGGAATACCTTGATCAGAATATTGCCAAGGTATATTCCGGAAGATAAACATGTTGGTGTTTCAGTAACAGGCGGTAAGGATACAAGGATTATTTTATCGTTAGCAGATTTATCAAGAACCCAAATTACGGCCTATACATTTGGCAGCATTTACCGGGAAAACAGGGATGAGAAAATTGGCAAAATAGTTGCCCGATTGCTTGACCTTCCCTTTATAACGATTAAAGTAGGCCAAGAATTCTTGAAAAACTTTCCGGCTTTAGCCGAAAAAACTGTTTATCTTACTGATGGGGTAATGGATGTTAGTGGCTCTCCTGATTTATATACTAACCGGGTCGCCCGGGAAATATCTCCAATAAGATTAACAGGCAACTATGGGCAAGAAATAATAGAAGGATCTATAGCTTTCAGACCATCTTCAGTCTGTGAACGATTCCTCAATGAGGATCTCAAGTTTTTATTGGGAAAGGCAAAAGAGAAATATTTTGAAGAAATAAAGCAATTGGATGTTTTTTCTTTTATTATTAAAAAACAATTTCCTTGGCATCACTATAATCGTTATAAGCTGGAAAGTTCCCAACTCTATATTTTTTCCCCCTTCCTTGATAACGATATTGTTGCCTTGGCGTCTCAGATCATAATGAATAATAATCCTGCCTTAAAAACAATACGCCTGAAGTTGTATGCTGAAGCAAATGCACAGCTGGCGAAAATTGAAACGGACAGAGGTTATAAACTGGTTCAGCGGTCCTTATATGATAAATTAAATGTTTTTTATCAGGAATTCACCTTTAAAGCTGAATATGCCTATGATTATGGTATGCCACCTTTATTATCTTTATTGGATTTTATTTTTAAGCCCTTTCATCCAGAAAGGTTGTTTTTAGGAAGGCACAAATTCTATCATTTCAGGGTATGGTATCGTGACCAACTTAAGGAATATGTTAAGGAGGTTTTGTTAGATAAAAGTACATTGAGACGACCATATCTGAACCCTAATGAAGTGATAAAGATAGTAAAGGGCCATACCAGTGGAATAAGAAATCACACCGTTGAAATCCATAAACTCCTTACGTTGGAGCTGATAAATCGATCCCTACTCGGGTTAAAATGAGAGTTTTATAGACAGTATAAGGTATGCTGGCCTATTTAAAGTTTTATTTTATAAAACCTTTAAAATAATTTAGAAATTGATCCAGCTTGGATTTCTCCTGGTCCACAATGTCTCCACCCATCAGACATTTTATTCCGACCTGATAGAAAGCATATTTTATTTTGTTAATAGGATACTTCCAGATAAAACCATACCTAGGAGATGCGCCAAAGTATTTTTTAAAGAGTAAGATGCCTTCTTGTTTTGATTTCGGATTAGGATTAACCCTGGCTCCAAGGAAATCAAAATATTTTACTCCTTCGGCTTTGAACAATTTGATAGCCTCCCATTGCAAAAATTTCATCGCTCCCGGCAATGCTTCCGGGCTACTACCGCCATGAACGGCATATGCGCAATATTTACTAAAGTGATAAGATGTACAACTCTGAGGAATATTATTATAATAGGCTACGAGGATTTTAGCATTTGCTCCCAGACCTAAATTTATTTTCTTAAAAGAATTATAATCCATAAAATATAGCTTTGACCGGTTGAAAGTATTTTTTATTAGGCGGTAGGCAATATCAATCTGGTCAGGGCCTTCTTTAATTTCCAGCCCTTTTTCTGTTGCCCTTTTTATATCTTTTCTGTATTTAATGCTGATATTATGCCAAATTTGATCTATATCCTGTTGAAGATCTAGTATCCAGGTACTATATGGCGCGGCAATAGCTCCTTCAGGAAAACATCGAAAAATAGCGTTAGTGGAGGGTGGTAATATTACATCAATCTTTTTGTTTTTCAGCCAATTTATAGATGATTTTAGAAAATATTTTTCTTGTTCTATTGAGAAATCTTCATGCCTTACTATGGTTTCTAATCTGAAACGGCAGAAACGAATGAAACCCTTTTTAATAATACTGTACGGCAAAATACAGATTAAATTACCTATATTATCTATTCCACCCAACCAGCCAAATTCATCACTTACTGCTCGGAGAAAATGTTCTGAGGCGTAAATTGGCATATCTGGAGTCCATTTAATTTGGATTTGATCCACATTTAACATAAAGTTCTCGCTATGGTAATTTATAATAATTTATAGGCATTTTAAGGCTGCTTGATCTAGAGTGGTTATATTAATATTTTTGTTTTTAAGATAAATTATAAATGAATCTAACTGTTCTGGACTAAATTTATCCTTTGTGTGCCCAGAAAGAACAACTGGCTTGAATATGGAGGGGGTCTGTTTATCATATTTTAGGAGCTGTTCAATAATTGATATCATTTCCTTTAGTTCCAGTTTGCAAAAATCAAATTTAAGAGGATATTTAAGACGAAGAAAATCAGAAAAGCGGCTGAATTTACTTATAAAAGTTTCATCCAAGTTGTGATAGGTGGTATAAGATTTTGCCCCCGCCCGTTTTAATAATTTCCAGAAAGGAACCATTTTGGTATAAATTGGTATTTCTAGTAAGGGACCGGAGACTTCCGGCTTATTAATATCATCTCTAAATTTCCAAAAATAGCCGTTGTTTAGGGCCGGGCGGTAATCAATATTAAAATATTTAATCAATCCTCCCTTGAAGACAGAACTATCAATTTTAATATTGTGCTTGACAAGACTGCGGGAAAGGTTTTTTGAGGGTTGAGCCAGCCAATTCCCAGCACGGAACGAAACTGGATTAAAACTTGGATTATTTAAAACATATCTTAAATAAGAAATAGCCCGGCTCAAATAAAGGTCAATTTTTTCTATGGGCAACAAACAAAGATTATATTCATTATAATCAAGCTTCCAGCGGCTGTTCTTAAATTCAGCTTGATACCACTGAGGATGAAGATGAAGCCCTATTTCCATCCCACGGCTGTAAAAAGCTCTAACCTGACGTTTTACCAAATCAATGGCTTTATCAGCTCCAGTCCCCTCGATCATTTCTAGCTCAGCGGCCTCAATAAAAGCAACGAACGGCAATCTGTGTCTCTGGAAAGTATCAGCCAATACTTGAGCTGGATTATAAACTAAATCAGCAAGAGAACCCGTACCATTTCCCATAATCTCATAATCTATGGTAAAAATGCATTCGATCATAATCTTATATCAGCGTTTATTCTTGACCAATCGGCTAATCAGAGCTTTTATTCTTTCTTTTTCCTCAATTTGTCTGAACTTGATCATGTCGGGCGGGACTAATCTTTTAGCTTTAGTAAACATGGCCCAAATATAACCTGTGACAAGAGAAAAGGCAAATAAAAAGACTGGAGGGGTTTTCAATCTGTAGATTGAACGTAGCAGCTGCCATTTTAAGCTAACTCCCATCAGATAATCATGGTAGCCACCTTTGAAAGCAATTTCCAGAGGTTTGCTCTTAGCCGAACCCATTTTTCTATGATGAATGATGAATTTTTCTGGAAAACTTCTGGTTTTCCAGCCAGTCATTCTGGCTTTTAAGACTGCATAAAGATCTATGCCGCCTGCCTCCAGTGGTAAATATCCACCAATTGCTTCATAACATTGACGTCTGAATACCTGACAGGCACCGGAAACGTGCTCGATGTTGGTGAAACGATAATCGTATTGCCAGCTTTTTTCTCTAAAAGGTGTTCCTGCTACCCCTAATTGGGGGTCTTGATTGAATTTCTCTAATAAAAACGAAAAATAGTTTTTTTCGAAAGAAATATCTGCGTCAAGGTTGGCTATTATTTCAAAATTTAGATGCCTGACATGTTCATAACCTAGGCTAAAGGCCCTGGCTTTTCGACCAAAATGTCGTTCTTCAGACACAGGAAGCGATATAAGTTCAATCCAGGGGTATAAACTGAGGTATTTTTTTATAATCTCTTCAGTATTATCTGTAGAGCCATCATTAACGATGACCCATTTTAAGGGTAGTATTGTCTGGCTTATAACTGATTGTATGGTTTTTTCGATATACTCAGCTTCATTTTTAGCTGGAGTGATTATTACATACCGTAGGATATTGTTATTCATGCTTTTAATGAGTTAACAATTTTTCTATTTTAACTTTCTTTTTGTTTGGTAAATACCTTGTAAACAAAACCTTTTTTAAATTATGCCTTTGGGAACAGAAAATTCCAGGCTTATAGCCAACAGCATCCAGGCCTGAGACCAGCGCAGGTATGAAATTTTATTCGTATAAAAGCGGTGCTTCTGGTAATAGAAATAGCCTTTTTTGCTCCACATTCTTTTCAGAGTCCAGCCTATTACTGCCATAGCCAGGTAATGATTATCGTCACCCCAGTCTCTAAATGCCTCCAGAGTTATTATACTCTGGGCTATACAGTGGCTGTCAACCGGGTAGAGCTTATTGTTATAATATTTTGGTAATCCTGTCGGAGTAAAAAAGTTTTGCCGGTAATATTCAAATCCTTTCCTTATGATTGGCGAAAATTCTTCCCGTCCGGTGTATTTGACGATGTCCTTTAACGCCAGAAGATTATAGCCAGTATGGAAATTATCTATCCATCTGCTCCCCGGCGTCTCTCCATAATACCACGAGCCATCTTCATTCTGGCAGGAAGCCACATAGCGGGCTACTCTAAGGGCTGGTTCAAGATACTTGTTTTCTCCGGTTAAACGATAAATCCTTGCCAGAAGAGCGGAAGCCAGCAGGTCAGCGTTGTAAACATGGATTCTTAAGCCGGGCTGTGGATAGCTAAAGCCGGCGTTTCCGTTATCTGACCAGTAAAGTTCATGCAGGATATAATCAGCAGCGCTAATAGCCATTTCCAGGCAGTGCTGGCTTTTTGAATATTCATAAGCATCAAGCAGAGCCTCTGCCACAAAAGCTGTGCAGACGAGATTCGGCGCTCCTCTCGGAACCAGAAGACCCCGTGTCTGCCAGGGAAAACTATACCCCCAACAGTAGTAGGGAAGGCCTTCAGCTCGCAGCTGCTCTATGCGGTTTATTAGATAATCTATTTCTTCCGAGGCTTCTATGATTTTCGCCTGCGTAAGTCTTAGAGCTGCCTTTAAAAAAATGGCCAGGGCTTTAGGATTTTGAGTTCGGGGAATAAGCAGCAAAGGTCTGAGGTTAAACGGAAGACGCTTGAGAATCTGTGTGGCGGACAGCCGGAAAAATTTTGTCCTGGAGCCAGGAATTTTATTTAACAGCCTGCTGTTTAAAGCATCGTATGGGTCGTAGCCTGAAAAATCATTTTTCACACAATATTCCCAGAGTTTGCTGGCAACTTCAACTAATTTTTCGCGGGAAATTTCATTTTCTGGCATTTAACTCTTTACGCTTCTTAAATAGGAGTCAGCCCTTTCTTTCTTCCACTCTTTTACCAGATATTTAACTATTCTTCCTGCGGTCTTACCGTCCCAGTATTTGGGTATAGCTCCGCGTTTGTATTTTCCGTCCAATATTTTCTTGATATCCGCCTCCAGAGTTTTAAGACTGGTAAGCCTGTTGGTACCGACCGTAATGGTTATCGGCCGTTCAGTATTTTCCCTCAAAGTCAGGCACGGGGTCCTGAAAAAGGTGGTTTCTTCCTGCAGCCCACCAGAATCAGTCAATACAAACAGGGCATTTTTAGCCAGCCAGAGCGAATCCGTATAGCCAATGGGTTCTATTAACTTTAATTGAGGATAAATATTAGAACAAAACGAAATTTCCTCCAGCATTTTTCTTGTCCGCGGATGAACCGGAAACACCACAGGAAGTTTTTGGGACAGCTTTCCTAATTTATTCATAATCTGCCTGAAGTTTTCCGGCCGGTCCACGTTGGATGGCCGGTGCAAGGTCACATAAACGAACTTTTTTGGGGCAAGATTTAACTTCTCAGGAATTTCACTGCCTTCAACTTCATCAAGCTTTGAAATTAAAGCGTCAATCATAATATTGCCGACAAATTTTATCTTTCTGGTGGGGATGCCTTCTCTTTTAAGGTTGGCGTTGGCGTCAGCAGAAGGAGTAAAAAGCAAATCAGCCAGGACGTCAGTAACCAGACGGTTTATTTCTTCCGGCATCGTCCGGTCAAAGCTTCTTAATCCTGCTTCCACGTGAGCTACCTTGATTCCCAGCTTGGCCGCTACTAAAGAACAGGCCAGGGTGGAATTGACATCTCCCACCACCACCACCCAATCAGGCTTTTGTTCCAGGCATACCGGCTCGAAGCGGAGCATTATAGTGGCGGTTTGATAACTGTGGGAGCCTGAGCCAACTTCCAGGTTAACATCTGGTGGTCTTAGGCCCAGTTCTCTAAAAAATACCTCGGACATGTTTTCGTCATAATGCTGTCCGGTATGGACCAGGCAGGTATCAATGAAAGGGTCTGTTGAGGAAAGTTTGGCATTATGCTGGTCTATCGCCTTAAGAAGCGGCGCTATTTTCATGAAATTGGGTCGGGCGCCGGCTACCAAGATGATTTTTAAAATTTTTTTTGCTAGACGGATTTTATACATTGACCTTCTATTGAAGCTCCTGTCTTATTATCTCTTCGAGATGACTGACGATTTGATTCAAAGCTGGTCTGGCTTTGAGCTCAGCCATCATCTTTTTTTTTCTTTTCTCAATTTTAATTTTTGGAAAGTCTTCAGGTGATTTTATCAGCACCAGACGGCCTTCCTTTTCCAGTTGCTTATCAATCAGCCCAATGGGTCCGCGGAAAATGCTGTAAACCGGTATTCCTAATGAAGCAGCCTCCCGGTTCATTGTTCCTCCGCCACTTACCACCAGGTCAGAAAAATAGAGTAAATTGAGTCCGTTTACCACTTCTTCAGGAATTATTATCCTGTTATCAATAAACCAGCGGGGTCTTCTATGTCGGATTTCTTTTTCTTGTTTTTTATTTCTGGGGAGAAGGATGACGCGAGCTTTAGAATTAACCTGAACCCAATCGACAAATTTATAGAACAGTTTTTCACTCTCAGGATTGTGGTAATGGGCTTCAATGGCTGGTGGTCTGACAGTTATGACAATGTCTTCTTCAGGAACTCCTAACTCTTTTAGTATTCCCGGATCAGGATTTAAAAATGGCACGTATACATCCTCTTTTAACCCGCTATAGGTTAGTATTCTCTTGGAGTGTAAATTAGCAACTTTTAGGACCTCGGGAACGATCAACCATTTCGGGTGGGAAAATGGAGCCGGCCGACTAAATTCATAATCCGCTATTAAAATGGTGGGGATTCTGCATAAATTACTGATAAAAATTTGAGACCTTGAACCATGAGAAACTGCTATATCCGGTTTATTGCGAAGAACAAATGGAAGCAGCTGCATTGACCTGAAAAACCAGCCCAATAACTTCTTTATCTTACTCTTTCCATAATGTCGGCCGATGGTCTTGAAGAATAGATTATTTTTCAGTGCCAGTTCTTTCACTTGATAGGCGTCTCTGGCGGTCAGGATAACCCGGTGTCCCCGCTTCTTTAATTCATTCTTGATGGGAATGAAAAAGGGAACATGGGGAGTGTTGTCCAGGTCAATCCAGATAGTCTTCTTTAAGTGGCTGAGAGCAGATTTCTTGTATGTTTTTGAAAGAAAAAGGAGATGATGGCTCATCTTTTCTTTCCAGAATTCTGCTACCTCGCTGAAAAGGGCGTTCCAGTACTGGTCGGCATATTTTTCTTTGACATAATTCAGAAAGTTTTTGTAATAATCAGCAGGGTAAGTTTCTCCTGGAATATCATCCGGGTCAAATTTCATGTAATCGGGGTGGGTGTTTAATAGAGCCAGTCCACCCTTTTCTGCAATCCAGTCCAGTTTCTTTTGCCAAAAGCTTATGTCTTTTTCCTGAAGGATAATGAATAGACAGTGGTCCTGAGGCAGAGTATAAGGTAATTCAACGAATTTTCTGGTATAGCTGCTATTTACGACAATGAAGGGAAAGATGGTTTCTACATCATTGGCCTGCGGTTCAAACGGGTCCGTGTCAAAAGTTGAGCAATCATATTCAATGTCCAGCTGGGAAATCCAATCCAGATTGCCGAGCATGGATGGGGAGGAAAAGCCCTTAATTTGCCAGCTATGAAGATAATGATTTATTTCAGGTATGGCCTTCTCAAACTTCTTTTTATTCTGAAAGATGCGGCCATCATGAGTCAGGCCATGAAGTCCCAGGCCAAATCCGTTCTTGGTTAAGATATCGCGCACTTCTTGTGAGCAGTCATATCCTTTGGGGACAAAATTAAAAGTGGATCTAAAACCTAACTCCAATTCCAGGTTCATCAGCTTCAAGCACTTTTTGTAACCTCTGATGGAGTCAACATCATGGGATAGAACCAGGGCAAATTTTTTGCCTTCTGGCCATCCTTTCCAGTCTTCGGGCCAGTCTCCGGCTTCGGGGTGTATAGGCCAGGTATCGGCAAATTTTTTCTTTTTAGACTGGGCAATTTTCCTTCTTAGATAAATTTGTAGTTTGCGAGGGATAACTGGCTTAAGGTGGTAATAATAATAATAAATGTTCATTTAATATTTTTTTCTCATATTATCAGAGTAGTATAATCCTTTTCAAGATGACATCGTCTGAAGACCTTAGCTACCAGGAGCCACTTGCTCATTTTGAAAAATATTTATAATAAAAATTACTGATTTTATGAAAAATAAAATTAGGGCTATTCTTAAAAAAGAAAACAGGCGATAGCTTTTTCAGAGATTTCTTTTCAGGAGGTTGGTCAGGCAAGGCTTTTTTGGAGTTGCTCCAGGAAAATTGTGGCATATCCATTTCTTCTGTCCCCCAATGCCTTTTAAAAGTAATCAGGCTCTCATTATAAATTGAGGTGCGCCCAAAATCAAACGATTGGCAGCCGAGCTGCCTGGCCAGTTTTATGGCCTCCCAGAAAGTGATGGCTGACGGTGTTAGCCAGCGATATCTTTCATCCCAGCCGATAGCTTCAGCAGAAAAACGATCCTTAAACCTGAAGGCCATTAAGGCTGTTATGGTAGCGTTATGGTATTGAGCCAGCAAAAAGTAAGCATAACCTATGGGCTGATAGATATCCCAGATGGTCTCGAAATATACATAGGGAATAGCAGGTAGCCCATGACGTTTTCGGGTTAAAGCGTACAATCTGTAGAAAATATTTAGTTCTTCTTTATTACTGGCCAGCCTGATCTGGACGCCGTTTTTTTGAGCTTTATTTACCTGCTGGCGAATACAGGAGCGGTGAGCCCTTTTCCAGAGAACATCAAGGTCCTGGCGCAGGTCTAAATAATGGTACCGGAAAGTATTATCTTTAATTAAGGCAGGGTCATTGAATAAATTGGCCATATGAAGAGCTTTAATCCGTAGTTCCGAGCAACCTGAAGAAAGAGCTAATTTTTGCCCCATTTTCAGGAGCAAATTTAACTGCGCTTGATTAGCAACAAGGGGGTCATAAATGGTAGTTAAGGGTGCCGCGATAAGTTTTTTATTTAGGGTCAGAGATTGGATTTGGTAAATGGGCAGACCAGCTTTAATCTCACTGGTATCTTCATCAACAATGGCCAAATAGTAGCAGGCTTTTATCCTGGTTGTTCTGGCTAGAACTTCTTTCCAGGAAGAAAGATGACAGATCCAACCGAGGTCATGCGAGTGAACAAATCGATCCCAGGAGGGAAGCTGATTCCGGCTTAGAATGGTTGGTCTTTCCATTTTGAAATTTTTAACTAAAGTGTTTGTATAACATATTACCCATAATTTTAAGCAAAAAATTAGGGAAATAACGGCTTGATAAAACTGGAAAATTGGCTAAGGCCTGGTTTTTCACGATGAAAGAATTCCTGGCCATATCATAACGGTAGTATTTTAAAAGTCGCTCCTTACTGCCCCAGAGTCTCTTGTAGTTTAAAAGCCCCTCGTTTTTTTGTTCAGTGCGCCCAAGGTTAAGGTTATGGCAGCCTTTATCTTTATGCCAGACAATCGCCTCCCATATAACCAGGTTGTTTGGTCGCAAGGGATGGTATTTTTCATCAGAAGCTCCAAACTTGAAAATGGCTTCTTTGTTAAAATTAAAATAAATGGCCGAGGCGATTATTTTGTTGGCGTAATAAGCCGAGGCTATCACCCCCAGATTTTTGGCTATAATATTTTCATAAATGGCCTTAAAAAATTTAAACGGTTGCGGGGGCAAGCCATGTCTTTTTCTGGTCATAACCTGAAGACGATAAAATTCTTTGAGGGCTTCCAGACTGGTTTCAAATTTAATTTTCACCCCCTCTTTTATGGCCTTTTTTATGTTTCTTCTATTTGTATCTTTCAAAGAATTCCAGATGGTCTCCTTTGAGGCTGATAAATCAATATCGTGGGTGTAAAAAATCTCAGAGGCCGCAGCCTCATAAGGAAAGAAAAGACTTCTGAATTCCACATATTTCCATTTATTTTGCCGGCCATACTCAAATATATTGTCTAATAAAGCAGGAATGAGTGCTTCGCTTTCAGTAAGGAAATTACAGAAATCAGTAAAAGGCAAACTGACACCTCTTTTACCGGTTATCAAACTTCTCACCTCAAATAAGGGAATTATGGCTTTAGGATAATCGGCCTCGGTCAGGACAGAATAAACGGGGGTAAAAGCATAGGTATCTTTAAGCACCTTGGCCCAGGCCGTGGAGTGGAAAATGTCGCCAGCCAATCTTTTGCAGATAAGCTCATCCCAGCCCGGATGTTCAACAGGATCCACGAAATTTATTTTCATTTTTTATGTGCAAAATTAAGAAATGTTTGCCCGGTGCTCATTTACCATAAATTCATTTTTGGGGTTTTGAGATTGCTGGTTATCTTGAGAGTAAACCCGCTCCAGCCAAATCTCTCTCCAGAAGTTATAGTTAGCACGCGGGCAACCTCCTCTGATTATATGGCAACCCTTACAAACTGAATCCTCAAGAATAACTGTATTCTTTAGTTCAATTAGCTTCCTGGTTGGTTCGTGTATCATTTTCTCTACCCGTCCGATGACTCTATAAACCTTTCCGCAATAACGAAGCATGTCCCTGGTGAATAGAAGTCCCCGGTTGGTACCTTTTTTATCCAAAGTTTTTATGATCTCCTCCTTGGTTTTTACCCTGACTAATTCCCCGGGTTGAAGGTTCAAGGTCCATTGAGGTGTCCGCTGTTTTGTGCCACGTAGATACCTGAAGGGAATTCCGGTTAAATAATAACGGATTCTTAAAAAAATGGCATAAGAAACTGCCTTTAACAATTCAGGAATTGAATAGGTCCTTGATTTCAGGTCTCTAATGTAAGACATAAAATCGAAAAGAGAAAGGGGACTGGTGGCCCTGATAAGTTCGGTTGACTGGCAAATATAGGTATCATCAGAAAGTTTAGAGGGCAATCGCGAAATTAAAACCTCCACCTCTTCTGCTTTTTCGACAGGCATCTTTTGCTCTAATTCCGTGGTTAGCCAGGCCTCCTTCCAAAATATCATACATTTCTTCTGGCAGCCTCCGTGGGCTTCTCCGTCGCACCTGAGGTTATCCAAAAAAACAACATTTTTTATTCTTCTCATTCCTTCTTCAGATTCCTCACAGGTGCGTTCAATTTTTCTGCTGACCATAAAAACTTTTCCACAATATTTAGCCATTTCCGGCATAAAAGGTAAACCTTCAAGTGTTCCATTATTATCTAAGGAAGAAAAAATTTCTGATAAAGGACGAACCCTGACAAAAGTTCCAGGCAGAAGTGGTTTTTTCTTATTTTTAGCCATTTTATAACGTAGCCAGTGTTTTTGCTATTTTTATAGCTCTTTCTTTCTGAAGTCTGGAGTAAAGTGGCAGGAGGATAATATTTTGCGCTGCCCGTTTAGCCTGGGGGAAATTATCCCACTCTGTCCGGTCTGGCAATGGTTCGGTATAATTTGTTTCCAGAAATAAGCCGCGGGATAAAGCCCTTCTTAAGATATCACGACGTTCCCGGTCAGGAAAAGCTATTGGAAATCTGAGCAGGCCAGCTTCATCCGCATCAGGTGGAACAAAGGTCACTATGTTAGTTTCTTTGAATATTTCTTTGTATGTTGTGACCAGGTCAGCGATTTTTGCCCTTATCTGGTCAAGTCTTTTTAACATGCGAAGTATAAGGGCAGCCTGATATTGGTGAAAATTTCTGGTGTAAAAAGAGCTATTTTTTTCCGTTTCATTATCATCCAGAGCTGCGTTTGGTTTATACCGCCGGTATTTGTTCAAGATCAAAGGCAACGCTAATGTGCCGTATATCCAGGGCGAAGTAGCAACGTTATAAAAAATTGAAAAGGCGATTTCTCTAATTGGCATCTTATTCTCAAATCCAAAGCCCTCAAAAATAGAAAACTTAGTAGCATCTAGGTTAAATAGTTTTTCATTATTGATAATTATAGCTGCACCCCTGAAGGCCGGAAGCCTTTTGGATCGTTCAAAGCTCAATACCCCAACGTCACCAAACGTTCCCAACATCCTTCCATTCCTGATAGAACCGAAGCTGGCGGCAGCATCTTCAATAGTAAGGCAATTATTAGCTCTGGCCAGGTCGCAAATTGCTTCAATATCAGTAGGTATTCCGAAAATGTGCGTAGGGATAAGAACTCTTCCCGGTTTGATTTGCTTTATGAACTCTTTAGAAGTTGAGTTAATACCGTTCTCAGCCACATCAACATAAACAGGATTTTTTTTGGCTATTTGAACAGCCTTTTTGACCACCGGACAGGTATAAGCGGGCATGACAACTTCTTTGGCTGGCAGCAAAGATAGAATAGAGGCAATGGCTGCCCGACAGGAAGGGGCAAAAAAGATATGTTCTCGGCCTGTTAGTTTCTGGAGTTGTTCTCGCAGTTTAAAAAGCGAGTTAGAGGAAAATGCCTGGGGTAAAGAAGCGAGCAAATCTTTGGTTCGCGTTTCCAGACGATTAGGAGCAGCTACCGGGCGTTTTGGAACTGGCTTGCCCTTTAACGTCTGGAGAACATCGGCATAAGTTTTTTCCACTATATCCCCTCAGTTGAAACAATCAAGATGTTGATTTCCTTTTGATTACTTTTTAGTCTAAATTGTAAAGCTTGTCAATAAGAGGTAACTAACGCGGCACACCTTTTTGACTTGAACCAATTTTTGTGATAAGGAAAAAGTGAGAAACTGTTAAAAGATTAGTGCCTGCTAAGATAAAAAGCGGGGTAGGAAATGTGGAAGCCGTTTCAGCGGATTTTTCGCCGTTTAGCCTATTTTATTCCGGGCGGCTTCCGCCTTCGCCCCGGGCTTCACCGGCTGCGCGGGGTTAAAATCGGCAAGAATGTCTGGATCAGTCAGTACGTTTACATAGACGAGCTTCACCCTGAAGCAATTGAGATTGGCGATAATGTGACCATTGGCATCGGGACGGCCATCATCTCTCACCTCTACTGGACAAAGTCCAGAGAACCGGTAGTCAAGCCGGTAGTCATAGAGTCCGATGTGTTTATCGGTCCCCATTGTGTTATACTTCCAGGTGTCCGGATTGGTAAGGGGTCAGTTATCCAGGCCGGGACAGTAGTTTCCAGAAATGTCCCGCCGGGTGTTTTTTGGGGTCACCAGCCATCTTCCATCCTGGGTAAAGTCAGCGTTCCCCTGACCACCGCACATTCTTACCAGGAGTTTGTGCAGGGGTTGAGACCCATCAGACAAAAAGGTGCACCGAATGATAAAGGATGAAATAAGACAGTTTATAATAGAAAAGTTTCTGCTCAATTCAGGAGATCACCTGGATGATGATATGTCCCTTCTGGAAACCAGTACCGTTGATTCAGTTGGCATTCTGGAAATCGTCGGCTTCATCGAAAACAATTTTAACCTCAAAATAGAGGATGAAGAATTAACCGCCGAAAATCTGGACAGCGTAAATAAAATAGCCAGGTTCATAGAAAAAAAACAGGGCAAAATCTGATGCGGTTTGACCCGGTTCTTATCCATGACTGGCTGACCCGGACGGCCCGCCGCCAGCCCGGCAAAACAGCGCTCATTTCCCGCGGCCAGCGCCTGACCTACCGCGAAATTGAAGAAAACTCTACCAACCTGGCTTCAGCCCTCGTCCTGATGGGATTCAGAAAAGGAGACCGGGCCATCATCTGCCTGGAGAATTCTCCCGAAGCAGTTATTTCCATTTACGGCGTGCTTAAAGCCGGTGGAATTTTTGCCGCCATAGAACCCAGAAGTCCCTGGCCGGTTATTAGCTCCATAATAAAAGATGCCGGAGCCAGAGTTTTAATTACTCACCGGCCTAAATTATTTGACCGCGAAAAGCTAAGAGGAGAAGTGAAACTGCCCGGCAGGCGCTTTCAGCTCATCATCGTAGATGGCTTCAGTCCTGTTCCTGACAACTACCACAAAGCTCTGGAATTTTCGCGCTTAACAAAAAAACCGGATGCTTCAGTCTCTCTTCCCCGGATTCTGGAAACTGACTTAGCCTGCCTGGTTTATACCTCAGGCTCAACGGGCGAGCCCAAAGGGATTATGTGCACCCACCAGAACGTGGTGGCGGCTGCCAGGAGCATCATTCAATACTTGGAGAACACGCCCGAAGACATCATCCTTGATGTGCTGCCGCTTTCTTTTGACTATGGCCTTTACCAGGTAATAATGGCCTTTATGTTCGGCGGCACGGTGGTCCTGGAGCCTTCCTTCGGTTACATTCAGGACCTTCTGTCTCTTGTAGAGAAAGAAAAGGTCACTGGTTTTCCTTTGGTGCCTTCCATCTCAGCCATGCTGTTGAAGCTTAAAAACTTCCCCACCGGACAGCTTAAATCCCTGCGTTACATCACCAACACGGGTGCTGCCTGGCCAGTTTCCCACATCAGGAAGCTGCGAGAAAACCTTCCCTGGGTTAAGATTTTTTCCATGTACGGTTTGAGCGAATGCAAGCGGGTGAGTTATCTGCCGCCTGATTTAATTGACCGGCATCCAGATTCAGTCGGTATACCCATGCCCAACCTTGAAGTGGCCATAGTGGACAGGAAGGCAAGGCCCGTCCCTCAGGGGCAGACCGGAGAGCTGATTGTCCGGGGACCGACCGTGATGCAGGGCTACTGGCGTGATAAAAATCTCAGCCGAAAGGTCTTCAAACAGGGGAAATATGCTGCCGACCGCTGGCTTCATACCGGTGACTTATTCCGCCAGGATGAAAATGGACTGCTCTATTTTGTCGGACGCCGCGACCGCCAGATAAAATCCTTCGGGCACCGGGTCAACCTTACAGAAATAGAAAAAACCGTTTCCCGCCTGGAGGTGGTGCTGGAAGCAGCGGCCGTGCCAGTGTCGGATGATATCGGAGGTGAGGTTGTCGGCCTTTTTTTGGCCGCCAGAAAAGGTGCTAAGGTAGATGAGGCTCAAATCAAGCAGTTCTGTCAGCAACAGCTTGAGCCTTACAAAGTCCCCCGGTATATCTGGTTGATGGATTCTTTGCCTAAAACACCAAACGGCAAGATAGATTACAAGAGGCTGACCAGCTGGGTTGAGAAATCACAAACTGGAGCCACGCTGGAAAAATCAGATAAGACGGATAAAAAATCTTCTGAAGCCGAGACGGTCAGGGGAGAGAAGGATAGAAGAGTATCGGAGAAAAGCCCCCGATAAATTATAAGCCCCTTCGGGGATGAAACTGGAAGAAGGAAAAGAGCCATGGCCGAGGGAAAATATATGAAAGAATTTTCATATGACAGTCTTAAACTGGACTGCGAAAAAGAAACTAACCGGCTGACGGCTTTCATTTCGGAGACGGTCGGCCGCCGGCTGCGCAAACGGGGCGCGGTGGTGGCCATTTCAGGCGGGATTGATAGCTCGGTGACCGCTGCCCTCTGCGTCAGGGCTCTCGGTCCAGATAAAGTTATCGGACTCCTTATGCCCGAGAAGGATTCGCACCCGGACACCCTGCGGCTCAGCCAGCTTGTGGGCGAGAGCCTCAAAATTCGGACCATTCACCGGGATATAACCTCGGTACTCACCGGACTCGGCTTTTACCAGGAAATGACATCGTGCCTCCAGGAAATTATTCCTGAATATGCCGAAGGCTGGAAGTGGAAAATTTCTGCTTCCGAACTATCTGAAGACCGGGTTTTTACTTTTTTCTGGCTAGTGGTGCAGTCACCACAGGGGGAAATAATAAAGAAAAGGATGCCGGCAGATAAGCTCCTGCGCCTGATAGCCCTGAGCAATTTCAAGCAGCGCACCCGCAAGATGCTGGAATACCATTATGCCGACCGCTTCAACTATGCCGTGGCCGGAACTTCAAATCTCCTGGAAACAGACCAGGGCTTCTTTGTTAAGCTCGGTGACGGAGCCGGCGATTTTAAACCCATTGCCCATCTTTACAAAAGCCAGGTTTATCAGCTTGGCGAGTACCTGGGTCTGCCCGAAGCCATCACCAGACGTCAGCCCACCGCCGACATCCACCCGCTATCCCAGGGCCAGGATGAGTTTTTCTTCCTGCTTCCCTACCAGCAGATGGATGCCTGTCTCTACGGGGAGAAGAACGGCCTTCCGCCCGAGTCGGTGGCCAGAGCCATCGGGCTTGAGGTTGAAAGAGTCAGATTAATCTACAAACAGTTAGCCCACCGTCGCCTGACCAACGAATACCTACGCCTTCCCCCGCTTTGTCCTGAGCCCGAAGATTAATAAATTCAATATTCGGAGAAACTGCTCTGGTTTTCTTCCTGAATTTGGTGTCAAGGTGTCTGCGAGCTTTTATGAACTAATTTTTAAGGATATGCTCTAAAAGCAGACAGAAAAATTCTTTTTAATTATCTTTTTTTTTGTCTTCTAATCAGGCTTCAGGCAAATCGTTAATCTAAAGCAGCCTGGTGGGGGCCGCCACGCTTAAAATAGATCGCACATTATGAATGGTTCATTGCCAGGCGCTGTTAATTTCACGCCCGCCTTAAAAACTTATTCAAGCTCTGATTCAAACTAGGCCTCTACCAGCTCACGTTTAATCGGGATTTTCTTTCTTTGATTCTTTGACTAGTTTTAGCCTGACAAGATTAGCGAAAAATTAAATAGTGAAATTAATATTAATTTTTCCCACCGGGTCTAATAGTCTCTGGTTGCCTGCAACAGAGCCGATGTGTTAAACTCAACTTATAGATTTTAATGAATTAGAACCGAGGTAAAAAAATGCAGGAAAGCAGAAAATTATCTGAACCAGTAATTCACGCCGAGGCCTTTGTGGCGGATAGAGCTGTGGTCATCGGTCGGGTTGTGCTCAAAAAAGGCGCCAGCGTCTGGTACAACGCCGTTCTCCGCGCTGATATTGCCGACATCATCATCGGTGAATATTCCAACATTCAGGATAACTGCGTCATTCATGTGGACTACGATACGCCTACTATCCTGGGCGACTACGTCACTGTTGGCCACGGGGCTATCCTTCACGCCTGCAAGATAGGGGATAATACGCTGATTGGCATGGGGGCTGTGGTGCTGGACCGGGCCATCATCCCGGAAAACTGCCTGGTGGCGGCCGGCTCTCTGGTTCCGCCGGGAAAAACCTTTTCGCCCGGTTCTCTCATCCTCGGTAACCCGGCCAAAGTGGTGCGGACGCTAACCGAAGAAGAAATCAAACATCTGCATGAACATGCCCTGAATTATTACGACCTGTGGAAGAAAAATTATAAAGGTTAAAATCATCAGTCCAGCTCCTTTCCCGCAGACAGGAAATTATTACCAAAACAACTTATCTGACCGGCTGTTTTATAAGCCTGATAATGCAGTCAGGGAGCCTGAAAAGTCTGTCCCGATTTATAATTTATGCGGGCGGAAATAAAGCTCGCAACTAAAAACAAGAGTAATTTCTGAAGCCCTGAGGATTATTCCTACCTTTTGTGCCTATAGATTTTATCAATTCTTCAGGCGCCAGTTTAAAGCTACGCCGGCCAAGGTTTTTTGCCCTACAAAACTGTTTCGTTTTCCCCGTTTTACGGCCCGGTTCCCAGCTCAGCTTCCAGGCAAATTTCCAGCCCAGCTACTTTTCTAACCAAAGGCAAGACTTAAATTTATTCTTGACAATATGTTAACAAATTGTTAAATATAGGGCGGATTTAATCGGAGGGGATGTTTTCAGATGAACGAACTTTTTGCCATACGCCTTAAAAAGCTCCGCGAGGAAGCTGGCCTGACCCAGGAAGAGCTGGGAGAGGCAGTGGGCCTTTCTTCAGAATACATTTCCTTGCTGGAAGCCGGGAAACGAACGCCGTCCATCATTGCTTTGAACCGTATCTCCAGGTATTTTCAGAAAAATGTCTCTTATTTCCTGGAAACCAGGGAAAATCCTTTTCAACTTTTGCTCAGCGAAGAAAAACTGGATACGGCCACCAAAGAAATCATCAGGAAATTTCAGGCTTTCTGTGAGGAGTACTCTGAGCTTGAACGCCTGACTGACCGGCAGTGCCAGCTGGCTCCACTTTACGCCGGAAGTCTTTCGCCTCAAAACATGGCGGAGGAAGAGAGAAGGCGACTGGGGCTGGGCAATGAACCGATTCGCGACATTTTCAATCTGGTAGAAGTGAACGGCTGCCATTTGCTCCGTCTTAAGTTTCCGGAAAGCGCCCATCTTTCAGGTGTATTCATCTTCCTGGAAGAGAAAAACTCCGCCTTTGCCCTGGTGAACGCTGGCTTGCCGGTGGGCCAGCAAATTATCGCCACGGCGCACCTTTACGGACACTATCTGCGGGACCGCTTTGATTCACCCATCCTGGATAACCCTGATGTTTTAGTGGATGAATACGTCACTCTGTATTCACCCCGTGAACAATTTGCTCAGGCCTTTGCCATGCGCTTTTTGATTCCACCATCTAAAGTTCGGGAACTGGTAGAAAGAGAGGTGAGAAGCCGGCACCTGACCTATCCGCAGGTCATCTTTTTGAAAAGGTATTTTGGGGTCAGTACCCCGGCCATGCTGCGCACTCTGCGCCTGATGAACTACCTCAGCCGTTCGCAGTTTGAGAATTATTTCAAGCTGAATCATGAACAGGAAGAAAAGGCGATTTTTGGCCATGTTTCTGTAGAGGAGAGGGAAACTTCGCCGCCAGGACCGGAAATGATTTTGCCCGAAAGGTATTTCCTGTTAAAGAAAGAAGCAGAGATAATAAAGCAAACTGCTGAAGAGGAGCAAAAATCCGGGAAAACTGAGAGTGACTCACCTTCAGGTTCGCGGGAAAGTGGTGGACAGGAGACAGAAGAAAACTGAGATATCTTCTTGCTGTAAGAAGTGGGGGAAAAAATTTATCTGGCTTTGGCACAAAAGAGGCTAAAATTGTATTTATGGGCATGAGGAAAAAAGAAGCAGGGCCATCAACTACCGGCCGGCCAGATTTCTGGCCAGGGCCCGGCTGAAATCTTAAAAGAAAGGGGAACCAGCTCCATGACTTATTATTCTAATTCCAAGCTTTCCACCTACGAAACCTGTCCCTGGAAGTTCAAGCTGGCCTACATTGACAGGTTAGAAGTAGAGGAAGAAGGCATTGAAGCCTTCCTGGGCAGCCGGTTTCACGAAGCGATGGAAAAACTTTACCGGGAACTTCCTTTCCGGACCATGAGCCTGGAAGAGCTCAAGGCCTATTACGAAGAGCAATGGAAGAAAAATTTTCATGACCAGATAGTCATCGTGGCTCCAGACCGGACGGCAGATGATTATTTTCGCCTCGGTCTTAAGTTCATTGAGGATTACTACCGCCACTACTATCCCTTCAACCAGAACCGGGTGCTGGGCCTGGAACAGAAGATTGAGATAGACCTGGATGGCGACGGCCGGTACATCATCCTCGGCTATGTGGACCGCATTGACCTGACTCCAGAGGGTGTAATCGAGATTCATGACTACAAGACCAGCTCCAGCCTGCCCGAGCAGGCCCAGGCTGATGCCGACCGGCAGCTGGCTCTTTACCAACTGGGAGTGAAGAGAAAATGGCCCTGGGTGGAGAAATTCAAGCTAGTCTGGCATTACGTGGCTTTTGACCTGGAAATTACTTCCACCAGAACGCCGGAGCAGCTTGAACAGCTCAAGCAGGAGATCAGAAGGCTCATAAACCAGATAGAGGCAGACCGCGAATTTCTGCCCCGGGAAAGTGTCCTCTGCCAGTGGTGCGCCTTCTGGGATTACTGCCCGCTCAAGAAGCACGAAGCCACGCTGGAGAAATTGCCGGCCAACGAGTACCTCAGTGAAGAAGGTGTGGTCCTGGTCAATAAGTACATTGATTACCTGAACCAGAAAAAGGAAGCTGAAGCCGAGCTGGAAAAACTCCGGGAAGCAATCATTGAGTACGCCAGGAAAAATGGTTTGACCAAGGTCCTGGGCAGCGAATTCCACGTAACTTTAAGCCGGCAGGAAAAGCTTAAAATTCCGGCGGCTGGCGAGGAAAAAAGATCGTTGCTGGAGGAATTGATTAAAAAAGCGGGGCTGTGGGAAAAATTGTCCACCCTGGACCGGTTTGCTCTGGAGAGAGCCATCAGGACCAGGCAGCTTGAGCCCCAGTTGCTGGAAAAGCTCTCAGAGCTGGTTTCTAAAGAAGAGCAGATTACGCTTCATACCGGGAAAAATGAAGGGCCCTCTGATTAGGCCAGGTTAAATTTTTTGCTCGCCCAGAACCAGCGGGATTAAATCTTCGGGGGCCTGGAGCAGGACCCGGGCGCCAGACTCCAGCAGCTCTTTTTCGTCTCTGAACCCCCACAGGGCACCGGCCGGGAAACAACCGGCCCGCACGGCTGTCTCCATGTCCACACAGGTATCACCGACGTAAACGACTTCCTGAGGCTTGAGGTTTAACTCTTCCAGGACCAGGCGAGCTGAAGTCGGGTCCGGCTTGACCGGAACACCGGGCCTGGCTCCAAAAATAACATCAAAGTTAAAAGGTAAAAGCTCCCGGGTCATCAGCACCGTAAATTCGTGAGACTTGTTGGAAAGCACCGCCATCTTCAGGCCCGCCTGCTGCAACCGGTTCAGCGTTTCTTTTATACCGGGGTAGGGCCGGGAGTGGTCACGCCAGATTTTGGCATATTCCTGGCGGTAATCCTGGATGAGGTTTCTGATGGTCTGCTCATCATGGGCAATTTCTGGCACGGCTCTCTTAACCAGGACTTCCATCCCGTCGCCCACCATTTTCTTACATTCTTCCACGCTGAACTGTCTAAAGCCGTATTTTGACATCACGGCATTCAGAGCAATGGTGATGTCTTCAATGGTATCAAGCAGAGTGCCATCCAGGTCGAAAATAACGCCTTTGAATTTCATGAGCAGAAATTTTACCGGCAACCGCAGCAACCGTCAACCGCAGGCGGCCATTTTTTTTATTGTTTTTTGTTTTCCGGCTGGAGCAGTTTTATCTCCAGGATGCGGTCAAGCCGGAAACATCGTTCTTCCTGGCGCAGATGGCAGTAGCCCACCAAAGCTTCAAATTCTTTACCGCCATACTGCTGGTAACCGAGCTTTAAAGGCTGGACTACCCGACGGCTCTTGGTGTCATCAGGCTTCAGGTAGGTTATCTCCAGCCATAACCCATCCTTTAAAGCTTCTTTAATCCTCTGTCTTTTGACTTCCAGCGGTATTTTTTCTTCAGCCTTTTTGTACTGAAACTGAGTGAGAAACCTGACCACCCGGTAATCCATCAGGATGTGCTTTTTCTTGATGGGTTTTTTAAGGATTAATCCTTCAAAACTGGTGCAGCGGCTGAGAGCCACATAAACCTGGCCCGGAGCAAAAGTGCCGGAGCCAATGTCCACGATGACCCGGTCAAAAGTTTTACCCTGGCTTTTGTGGATGGTTACCGCCCAGGCTAAGCGCAGGGGATATTGAGTGAAGGTGCCGACCACCCGGCTGATAATTTTTTTCTTCTTCCGGTCAAATTCAAAATGAAAAATTTCCCACTGGTGAGGTACTACATCCACCAGGTTATCATCCTGGAGCCGGACCATGATGACATCCGGTTTTTCCGGCACTCTGATGATTTCTTCCACCCGGCCAATTGTCCCGTTAACCCAGCGGTCATAGACATCGTTGTTGAGGAGCATAACCTGAGCTCCTTCTTTTAAGACCAGGCTTTCTGAGGTCGGCAGGCTGGCCCGGTCAAATTCACCGTCAATCTCTCCACGATAATAATGCGGCTGGCCCGGCAGCCGGTCTAAACGTTGCTGGTTAAGGCGGTCCGCTGCTTCATTGGTGCTGGTCAAAGTTATGTAGAAATCATCTTCCTCTGGTTCAAAATCTGGCTGGCAGCGGGAATTCAGCCTGGCCAGCTGTTCTTCGGTTACCGACCGGTTGCGGATGGCGTTGAGCAGCTCCAGAAAATCAGCTTCTTTCTGCCGGAAAACCTTTTCCAGCTCAATAAATTCTGGCTGAAAATTTTCATCCTGAAAAGCGCGGGCAGAGAAAAAGTAGGGTGAATTATAATGGTGGGTAAAGACCGGTCTTTCATTTCCCGTCACCACCGGTGGAAGCTGGTAGAGGTCGCCGATCATGACCATCTGCAAACCGCCAAAAGGCAGCTCCGGAAAATCACGGTTAAGGCGCAAGGCCATGTCCACGCAGTCCAGCAGGTCAGCTCGCACCATGGAGATTTCATCTATGATGATGGTGTCCAGGTTCTGGAGCAATTGTCTTTTATTCCCGGCCAGTTTTTTAACTTTATCCACGGTAATATCCGGCAGGAACTGAAAGAAAGAGTGAATGGTCTGGCCCTGAACGTTCAGGGCGGCCACGCCGGTCGGAGCTAAGACGACGACATTTTTTTTGGTGTTATTTCGGAAATAGTCCAGCAGCGTGCTTTTGCCGGTGCCCGCCCGTCCGGTGATGAAAACCGAACGGTCAGTGTTTTCCAGCAGGTCCAGGGTTTTCTGAAATTCAGGCGTCAGCTCCAGTTTCTTTTCCGGGACTGATTTGCTTTTCTTCATGTAATTATTTTTATACTCTTGAGCTCCAGTGGGCAAGAGTTTATTAGTGGAAAATTTTTATTATTCAGCTAATTAGATAACGATCGCGGGTAGCCCTTTTTCTCAAAGTCAGTTTGTATTAAGTGCCGCTTTAAGGTATACTGAGGTTAGTTTGCCAAGGAGAATAAAAGCATGCAAATCAATTTGACCAAAGAACAGTACGAAAAACTGCTGGACCTGGTGTACCTGGGTAACTGGATGATAAATGCTTACCGCACGGACGATTACCTGGAAGAATATTTTGAGGTTGTTTCTCATATACTCTCCCATGCACCGGAGGCTGGCCTGGAAGGTCGGGTGGTTAAGGATGAAATGGAAGGTAAGTACCTGCCATCTTATGAGTACGAAGAGAGTCTGCAGGACTTTATCGGAGAGTATGATGGTTTCTGTTTCTGGGAAGAGCTGATTAACCGCCTGGCGGAAAGGGATGCTCTTAAAGAATACGGCGAGACCCCCCTGGATAAGATTGACTTTGACGAATTTATGGAAAAGAAAAGTAAGTACCTGGAAAAGTACGAGAAAGAACTGGAAGAAAACGGCCTCAAAAACCTGGAGCTGGTGAAGGGCTCCTAATTAATTAAGCCTGAGCCGAAAAATTATTCCCTGCTTTTACAGCCATAGTTCGGTTGAAACATCAAATTTTTCTACCTGGGTAATTAGCGGTCTTTTCTGCCAGAAGGCCTCTTTTCTGCTAAAAAAGCAGGGAATTTAAAGGATTTGTCTTCGGCCATTTTTGCCTCAGAATAATAACGAGTTGTCCTTCCATTTTAAAAGGCTCTTGCAGGTTGTTTTAATTTTTATCCTCTTTTAGTTAGAAAGATAAAGCTGATAAAATCCTGATAAACGGCCGTGCTTTTGGCGAGTCAGCCAGCCAGCGTTTACCTCAGGTTTACTCCGCGTGGATTTTTCCGCTTTTTGATGGTCTTTATTAAACCTGAACTAGACACCTCCGCACCTTTCATCTGGCATCTTTCACACAGCGGAAGCCAACCGTGGCGCAGCGGTCAAGAGCAGGGGACATCAGCAGGTGAATCTGCTGCCGGTTTACGGGCAGAGGTCCACTTCTGGGGTACCAGATGCTTGATTCCGGCGAGTAATAACTTCCGCCTTTGATTATGACGTAGCGGTAAACGCCGTTGTCGTAGACATCAGCGGTCATCTGCCACACGTTGCCCACCAGGTCCATAACTCCAAAGGGACTGGCGCCACCTGGAAAAGCTTCCACTGGTGTCGTCTGTCCGCTCTTGTTGTTGCAGTTTTCTGGCTTGAACTCGTTGCCCCAGGGATAAAGACGTCCGTCCGGGCCCTGAGCCGCGTACTGCCATTCAGCCTCGGTGGGCAGTCTTTTGCCAGCCCAGCGGGCGTAGGCCAGGGCATCTTCCAGGCTGACCCAGACCACGGGGTGGTTTTCCTGTCCGGCCGGCGGTTTACCCTTGACCCAGTGCTTGAGGAAATTGGTCGGGTCTTTGGGTTGGTAACCGGATTTTTTCAGGAATTCCGCAAACTGAGCGTTGGTCACCGGATACTTATCAATGAAGAATTTCTTCATGGTCAGTTTCACTCCCGTGGCTTTTTCCGGGTAGGGAATGACCGGGTTGGCATCATCTGGATTGCCCACGGTGGTAAAAATGAACTCACCGGCTGGTATTTCTACCATACCTTCTGGCGCTTTTTCCGCAGGCTCGGTCTTCTTCACCATTTCCACCAGCCTGGGCAGAGCAGCGGGCAGCTTGATTACTCTTTCGTCGGCGATTTCTCCGCCAGTGCGGTAAAGCTGGATGACGATTTTTTCGCCCCGGCCTCTGAATTTTTCCCAGAGGGAAAATTCTGTGTCTGCGGCCGGAAGTTTAATGGAGTAAGAATCATATGAAGGGTTACCGGCAGTTACGACCAGGTAACTATCAGGAAGCTTCCTGTTTAATTTCACAGAAATCCGGTCGCCGGTGCGCTCAGCCCAAATTATTTCCGGGAAAACAGCCAAGCATTCTACGTTTCCTTCCAGCCTGGTATCAAGGTAGTGCTGGCTGAAACCCTCCACTTCAACCGGCAAGTAGCTTTGACCTTCTATTCTAACCGGGTTTATTTCCTCATGCCGCCAGAGGCTCAGGTAGTGCCAGCCCTGTTTTTCCTGGACTGGTACAAGGGGCCCGGCATAGCCTTCAGGTTTCAGGCTGAAGACCGTAAAAATGATTTTATCGGAAGACGGCCAGCAGTTGGCCCAGAGCCCGTCCTGATAAACAGGGTAAAGAGGAATCCAGTCCCGGCTGGTGAACACAGAGTTGTTTTCCCGGAGAATCTTGAGCGTCCGGCCCAAGTGGCGGAGGTCTTCCTCCATGGTCTCTGGCCTGGCCGGCCGCATGGTGTTAATTTCACTCCCGTAGCCGTTGAAAAAAGCCACCGAAGCTTCTCTTCGGAAGCGACCTTCGCCTAACTGAATGACGCGGAAAATGGCTGATTCAGGGTTGATGAACTTGTTCAGGTTAAGCGGCGGTGGAAGATAAAGGGCGTCGTGTACCCGGCCGGTGACAATACCCGGCATATCTTTGGGCACGGCCATGCCCTCGCTGTACATGATGATGCCGGGTTTTACCCGGTCAGCCATGTCCTGAAATTCCCGGCTTGATTCTCCCCAGGTGTCAAGGATGAGACCATCGGCCTCAAGTTCCCGGAGTATGCTTTCCATGGCTTTGAGGTGTTCTTCATGCCTGGTGCCTTCATCCCAGGGGTTGTAGGAAAGAAAAAACTTCTTGCCCAGGCGGTGAAGATAATCAGACTGGTTTCGAAGTTCCTTTAGACCACCGGGCAGGTCACGGTAGAGGTCAAACTGATTTCTCTGGTCCAGGCCAAGCCGCGGCCAGGTGGGCCAGATGGCGTAGATGTCAACGCCGCCAACCAGTTTATCCCAGGCCGTCAGGTTCCGGTAAAAGCTGTATTCCTGTTTTTCAAAATCATAGTAAGTGCGGTCCCAGGCAAACTGCAGCAGCATCAGGTAGGCTTTTCTGACCCATTTCAGGTCTTCTCTTTCGTAGAGACGGCGGTCAAATTTTTCCAGGTCGTAAAGGTAACGTTCCTGAAACATCATTTTCAGGCCAGTCAACCAGGCCGGTAATTTAACCAGGTGCTCGGCAGCTACGGATGTTTGGGGAGAAAGAGCGCCAGAGTGCACATCAAAATAAAGGTGGTATTCAACCCAGCCACCGGGTTCCAGGGTAACGGCCCAGCGGCGGACCTCAGCTTTTTCACTGAGGCCCCTTCTGGCCAGACCGGTGAGGTAGATTCCGGGCTTTATCTCCAGATCCACGAAGCCGAGATGCCAGGCATTATCCGGAAGGAGCACGCCCAGCGGCTTTTGGCCAGGACGGTAGAGTAACGTCCGGCTGAGGTTATGGGGCCAGGTATTGGGCAGACCAGCAGTGATGTAAACCCGGTCAGGACCTTCTCCTAACGGAACCAGATTTTCCAGCTTGGTTTTGGCTGTTGAGCTATTTTCCAGCCTGAGAATCAGGGCCAGGCCCGGATAGGCCGAGGCTTTCTGACCTAAAGTTCCGATTATTCCCTCGGCTATTTTGAATTTAATGGTCTGGGGGGTAGGTTGGAGAGCAGCCCAACTAAGCTGTTCTTCCTGATTTTGAAAAGGCCTGGCCAAGGAGGAGGTTATTAACTGGTCAGATAAGAGCAGGCTAAAAAATGGAGTTAAAAAGGGAAGCCTGATTTCTTCTGACTGAGTAGAAAGACCGATTTTTTCTAAAACGAGCCCCTGGCCTGGCGAAAGATGCAGAGTCAGGGAAGTTAATTTCATTCCCTGGTCTGCCAGAAAAGGATTTGGGCCAGAAAACCCGGCTGGTGGCCTCAAGAAATAAAGAGATAAAGTCAAAACAGAAAAGATTCTGCTGATAAATTTTGCAGACATGGCTTTTACCTTTAGAAGCAATTTAAAAAATCAAGCTCCATAGAATCAGCCATTAAGGGCTGAAAGCAGCTCAAGGCCATAATTTTCGTTCCTTTTATAGCACAAAGCAAGATTTAATTTAAATTTCGCGAATAGACAAATATGGTAAAATGTAAAAGAAACAAAAAGTTAGCTGGCCATAGTTTAGAAGAGAAGGAAAGAGTGCGGGTGGAATTTTTTCGAGTGGTGGTTGGCAAAAAGAAAATTATTGGAGGAGTTTTTCTCTGAAGAAGGAAAGCCCTTGGACCTCAAAATTAAATAAACTATATCACTAATTTAAACAAACAAAAGGAGGAGAGCATGCTGGAAATTGGTATTAAAAAAGAGCCCAGACCTGAAATTCTCTACGATGTCATCATCCTGGGAGCTGGCCCGGCTGGTTTAACGGCGGCCATTTATGCTTCTCGCTCTTTGCTCCGGACGCTGGTCCTGGACCCGGCACCCGCGGGAGGGCTGGCTTCGACCACGGAAGTTCTGGAAAATTATCCTGGCTTTCCTGACGGAGTTAAAGGGCCGGAGCTAACAGCTTATTTTAAAAAGCAGGCCGAAAGGTTTGGAGCCGAGATACTGGATACTACTCCCGTAAATTCCGTGTCGCTGGCTGGCCCGGAAAAAACTGTGGTCACGGATAGAGGAACCTTTCATTCCAGGGCTCTGATAATTGCCAGCGGGACCCGCTATAAAGAAATCGGAGTTAAGGGAGAAAAAGAATATAAAGGAAGAGGAATTTCTTATTGTGCCACCTGTGATGCCCCCTTGTTTAAGGGAAAAGATATTGTGGTGGTTGGCTGTGGCAGTTCTGGCATTCAGGAAAGCCTGCATCTTTTAAAATTTGTTAATTCCATAACCCTGGTTGAATTTTTACCACACATGACGGCTGAGCCGATCCTGCAGGAGAGGATTAAAAAGTATCAAAATGTGAATTTCTTATTCCGGCATCGGGTGACAGAAATTTACGGGGATAGAACGGTCAAAGGGGTTAAAGTGGAGGACCTGAGAACCGGAACCGTTAAAGATATTAAAGCCGAGGGAGTCTTCATTTTTGTGGGTTTAATTCCTAATGCTGAGCTTTTTCAGGAGCTGGAAAAAGATAGGTATGGCTTCATCGTGGCTGATGAAAAGACCTTAAAAACCAATGTGGCCGGTGTCTATGCGGCAGGAGATGTCCGGAGCAAAATTTTGCGGCAGGTGGCCACGGCGGTAGGTGATGGAGCTCTGGCTGCTTATTCGGTAAAACAATATCTGGAAGAGCAGGAAGGAAATAAAGAAGGAGCCTGAAGGCCAGTTTAGAACCTGCTCCCTGAAAAAAAGAAAACTCAGGTCCGTAAAGAAAGCCTTAAACCTTAAACTTTAAGTTCTGAATTCAGAAATTGGTTCAAGAGGGCGTTTTTTTTCTTAGACGATGCAGTCGGAAAGTTATTTCTTTTTTCCGGTCAATACTGACAAAACCGCCGATGGGTATGGCCATCAGGTTGCGGGGGATGTTGTGGCCAAAATTGGAAACGGCCAGGATAGGCAGGGGATTACCCTTTTTTTCTCTTTTCGCAATGATGTCATCCAGGTAGTTTTTGATAAACTGCAGATGTTCTTTCTGAACAGCGCGGTAATTGTCGTTACGACTGTAGTAGGCCAGGGAGCCAACGACCAGAGCTTTGATTTCATTAAAGACTTTATGCCTTCTTAAAGCGGCCAGCAGGCGGTGGAGGTCTTCCACGTCAATCTGGACATCTTCTACGAACAGGAGGTGCCGTTTCCAGTTAAAAGCCGGTGGGTCCTTGCGGTTGAGGTAGTTGACAAAGGTGGAAAGATTGCCGCCCAGCGGAATACCGTCTATTCTTTTCCGGGGTGGGCTGGTCAGCCAGGCCGTGCCATGGTATCTGATGGGCTCATCAAAAAGAAGCCCGGCTATTTTTTTCAGGTTACCCTGTCCCAGCCTCAGGGTAGGGAAGTAGATGACCGGGATCTTGGAGTTGTAGTAGATATCGTTCAGTAAAAAAGTAAAATCAGAAAAACCGATAAAAATAGGCTTTCTTTCTTTGATGACCTGGTAATCCTTACTGTCAATTTTAAACAGAATGTCTTCAGCTCCGGTTCCACCAGCCACGGAAATTATCAGGTCGGCGTTTCGGATGGCCTGTTTAAAATTTTCCGCCCGGTCTTCCAAGGGGGCAGTTACGTGGTCAATCAGCTCGTCGCTGGAAAAAAGATACGGGCTAACGTCAATTTCAATATCGCCCAGAATTTTACGCAAGCGCCGGATAGTTTTGTTTACCAGGCTCTTTTCAGCGCGGGGCAAACAGGTAGAAGGAGCGATAAAGCTGACCTTTTTTATCTGAACCCCGTTCATGGCAGGGATAATCCTTACAGTCGTTTTAGCCTGTTTAGTCTATAAAGACTAACAGAATTCAGGGGGTTTTGCAAGATTTAGCCGGAGGAAGCCAGAAATTATTGTAAATTATTTAATATCAATTAATTAAGAAGCCTGAAAGGTGGCCAGAACCTGGCCGGCCTCAGATTGACGGATTTTTTTAAGAGCCCGCAGCTCAATCTGCCTGATTCTTTCCCGGGTGAGGCCAAAGCGCTGGCCAATTTCTTCCAGCGTGCTTTCGCGGCCATCTTCCAGCCCATATCTCATCATCAGGATAGCCTTTTCCCGCTCATCCAGGACTTCCAGCGCGCGGCTGAGGTTTTCCCGGAGGCTGGCGTTGATAAAGTAATCCAGGGGGTCAGCCGCAGTGCTATCAGGCAGAAAGTCACCCAGAATGGTATCTCCGGATTCGTTAACCGGGGTTTCTAAGGAAACTTCTTCCTGGGAGAGTAGAACCAGGTCGGTGATTTTCTCTTCGGGTAAGTTCATCTTTCTGGCCAGGTCTCGCTCGCTGGCTTCCCGGCCAGCTTTCTGGTAATGCTGCTGGGCCAGTTTTTTCATCCTCTGGATGGTTTCAACCAGATGAACAGGCATGCGCACGGTTCTGGCCTGGTCAGCAATGGCTCTGGTAACGGACTGTTTTATCCACCAGGTAGCGTAGGTAGAAAATTTGTGGCCGCGGCGGTAGTCATACTTTTCTGCCGCTCTTATAAGGCCGAGGTTTCCTTCCTGAATCAGGTCCAGAAAACTCAGTCCCTGATTCTGGAATTTCTTGGCTACTGAGACCACCAGACGCAGGTTGGCGGCAATGAGCTCGTTCTTGGCTTCCTGGCGCAGCCTCTGGCCTCTGATAACCCTCTGGTAGATTTGTTGCAGCCGGGATTTTTTCGTCCCTGAAGAAGAGGCTATGTTCAGACGCAATCTTTCTTTCATGGCCTCAATCAGCTTGTACTTCTGGTCCCAGCGCAGGTTGAGATTCATCAGCTCTTTCATCATAGTTACTGTCAGCCGAGCCCGCTTGACCCGGTATTTTCTTTGAGCCGGGAGTCTTTTTAGCCGGCTGGCCAGTTTTCTCAGGTAGGCAAGCTGGTAGAGAGCAGTGTTCAGGGTTTTTCGGAAATTACGCTCGCTGAAGTCGTTATCAGGCAGATTAAACCAGCGGGTCAGGAGTTCAGGTTGCTTTTTGAGCGCCTGGTATATCTGGTCCAGGTATTCCAGGCCGAGGTCAGTCTGGAGCAGAGCTTTGATTGTTTCTTTCTCTCCGTGTTCCATCTTTCTGGCCAGCTCAATTTCCCTTTCCCGGGAAAGAAGCCGGACCTGGCCCATGTCCTTGAGGTAGACGTTTATCAGGTCCGGGTTTGCCCCACTGGTTTCGCTCGCTACTTCCTGGTCAGCGGGAAAAATCAGGGACTGTTGCTGGCTAAGAGCCGGTTGGCTGGGGGTCAGGTCTTCTTCCAGCCAGAAATGGTTTATTTCCACTTCTGGCACCTGTTTATCTTTTATTTCCAGTCTATTCATGACCAAACTCCTTTAATTCCTATAATTCCTATAGGAATACTATAAATATAGGCATTTTGGGCTGGATGTCAAGAAAAAAATAGGTGGCGGCAAATTTTTTTTGCCCTACCGACCAGTAGCCGGTTCTTTAAACTACCAGAGTTGTTTTTTAACAAAACAGGACCAGGCCGGGTTTTGCCCCCTTGAAAAAGAGAGGGCCTCTGGCCTATTTCCCCGGAATGATACAGGCAGAAAATGAGGTCTGCCGTTTATTCAAGGTAAACAGAATCAAGCCCCGGGGTCAGGGTGGCAAAAAATTAACCGGTTTCTGTCGGACCTGCTTAAATTCTGGCCTGAGTCCAGCCGGACTATTTCTGACCGACTTTTCAGCTTTGTTTAATTCGGTTATAATTAATCCGTAGTTAGATTAAAACAATTTCAAGCCAGGGAGAATGGAGGCTGATGGCGAGAAAAATTCTGGTCGTTGATGATGATTCTGTTAACCGCACCATGCTGGCCGGAATTCTTAAGACCTGGCGGTTTGAAGTACTGACAGCTCGAGATGGAGAAGAAGCCTTAAGCCTGGTGGAGAAGGAAAAACCGGATGTGGTTCTGGCGGATGTCCTTTTGCCCAAGCTTGATGGACTGGCTCTTTGCCAGACGATAAAGAGCCGCCCTGATTTAAACCAGATTAAAGTGATACTGATGACGGCCGTTTATAAAACAGCCGGCATGCGAGCTGAAGCTCTGGCCCAGAAGGCTGATGCTTACGTGGAAAAACCCGTTTCAGAAGACACCTTGATAAAAACTATTTCTGCCGTGCTTTCCACCTGACCGACTGCTGATGAGCCAGTCTCAGAGGTTCAGGGATTCTATAACCTTTCAGGCAGGAGATGATTATTTGCAAAGCCGAAGGAGCATCTATCAGATGACCGGGAGAAATGATTATGGGCTTCACCCGCGTCCGGCTTCTGAGCACGTAGCCCACCACCTCTCCACGGTAGCGCAGTTCAGAAGCGGAACCAGCTTGGGGACCGGGCGGCGAATAATCTCCTACCAGGATTGATTTAGCACAGCCTATGGAAGGTGTTTCAAGGAGCAGTCCCAGAAAACTGGCTAATCCGAGTTTTCGTGGATGAGCAATCCCCTGGCCATCAAGCAGCAAAAGCTCCGGCTTTTTTTTAAGAGAATTTATGGCCCGGAAGACAGCCGGTCCTTCACAGAAAGAAAGAAAGCCTGGACGGTAAGGAAACAGCAGTGGCTCATCAACCATGGCCGTTTCTACCAGTTCCAGCTCTGGATAGCGGAAAAGGCAGGCCACGGCCAGCACCCGGTCGGGCCGGAAAGAGGCATCAGCGGCCGCGATGAACTGCGGAGTTTGCGCCAGGGGCTCAATTTTTATCATACCGGCCAGAATTTCCTGCCAGGTCCGGGCTTCTCTGAGACTTGAAGGGTAAAGAAAGCTTTGAGGATTAAGCTTGCTGTTCATCATTCCTTATTATAAATTAAATCATCTGGTTATTTTCAGATGTTTTAAAGCCTGGAGAGTCAGGTGAGGAAGTTTATAGTTGGTTTTGACGTTGACGGTGTGTTGATTGATGTCAGCCAGAGTTATCATCTGAGCCTGGCGGAAACCAGCTCTTATTTCCTGAACCAGCCCGTGGACTTAAAGGAAGCCATTCTGATTAAGACAGAGCTGGGTATCAACAACGACTGGGATGCCACTCTGGCCTGTGTACTTTTTCACCGCAGCGGGCGCTCCTGGGAAAAATACCGTTCTTTTTTTACTTCAGGTCTGGCGGATTTTCATCAGGTATACCGCCTGGCTGAGCAGTGGAATGTTATCCTGCCCGATTATAGAACAGTAATAGAAGAATTTGAAAAAAGGTACAGAAAGCACCGGGAGCGGGAGAAACTGAGAATCCCCCGATCCTTGCTGGCAAAAATAAGAAAAGAAGCAGACTTTCTGGCGGTGATAACCGGGCGCACGCGGGAAGACCTGGATTATTCTTTTGCCAGGTTTGCTCTCTACCAGTATTTTGAGGTCATCCTCACGGAAGATGATTTACCTTCTCCTGAATTTCGTAAGCCATCGCCTTACCTTCTTAAAAAACTGCTGGATGGCTACGGCTCATCTGCCCGGGCCTGTTACGTGGGTGATTCGCTGGCCGATAAGCTTATGGTGGAAAATTATAATCAGCAAACAGACCGGGCCGTTTCTTTCATCCTTTTCCGGCATGCCTTAAACCAGCGAATCTCCGCCAGCCATCTGGCTTTTACCGCTGAGGAAGTCCTGAAAAAAATTCAGGAAATCAAAAATTCTTAGTTAAGAAAGATACAGGGGAAAATATTTTTATTATTTCATTTGACTTTAGCCTGATTTAGTGTCTATAATCAAATTGCTGGCTGGAGAGGGATCTTCCTTAGCCCCGCTTCCTTTTCCTTAAAAACCTTGGCTTCCCACCAGCCAGCCGAATAAGAAAAAGACGCCTTCTGTATATAGCTAAAGGGGAAAAAAAACAGAAAAAGATTGAGTTTTATTTTTGGGCGGCCGGTGCGTTTCTAAATTTCCTGCCTACCATTTCAATTCGGAACCAAATAAAGAATGGGGGACCAGGAAGACGGCCAGAGTGATGATGGAGGCGCCGATAACCCAGCCTCTTTTAGGCTGAGTTTTTCGACCGGAAGCCAGAGCCGCAATCCAGGCCAACATGGCCACCAGAGTTTTGGTGTCGGTGAGGTCTTTACCGAGGGGAAAGCCACTCCAGAAAACACCAAAGGCAAATTTCTGAATGAGCGGGCCGAGGATAAAGCCACCGATAAACATCAGCACGGCTGTCCACTTGACCAGGTTAGTGTATCCCTCCCGGTTAATGAGGCCTGTTAGGCCCGCCTGGGTGGAGAAGAGCATGGCCGAAAAAATGACCAGGACATGGGCCAGGAGCAATAATTTGGGCACCGGGCCCTTAAAACGAATAATGACCGGTTTATCGCCAGTCAGGGATGTTTCCTGTGAATCTTTAACGAGATGCACATAATACTCCAGTTTACCGGCGGCCGGCTGTTTGGGTAAATAACCTATGAGTTTTTGGCCCTCTCTTTTCATGGCCAGGATGTTCCAGGGATGGTTGGTTTTGTGCCTGCGGAATTCCAGAAAACCCTGAAGGTCAGCGGGGGCCGAGTCTCCGAGGTTAATGACTACCCGGGCATGGTCAACGTTTTCGGCGCTGCGCGGCAGCTTGAACTTGATGGTCAGGCCGGCGAAATTAACCACGCCCTTAGTCGGGTAGGTAGGACCGGTTAAGCGCTGATAAACAGCAGAAGAAGCGGTGATGACAAAAGCCAGAACCCAGATTAGAGCTTTTTTCATCTTTTCTCTCCGTGGCTCAGGACTTCAAATAAGGCTTGAGAAGGATCCAGAGGCCCAGGACGATTAACAGTGCGGGCCATAAATAATTCCAGAGGTAGCGTTCAATAACGTGCAGTTTGATGAGCAGAAGAAATATTCCCAGAAAAATGAACAGTAGAGCTGGACTTGATTTCTTAAAGCCCTGGCTGATAAGCAGGGAAAGCCCAATCAAGATGAAAATTGCCGGCCAGTAGGTGGAGACCACCCGGCCGACGTTTAATTTCCCGGCCTGCTCCAGCAAGAAGAGAAAACCGATGAGGATCAGAAACAACCCCCAGAAAAAACGCGAGGACTGACTCTGGCTCATGCTTGCCTCCGAATTTTATATACCACAACTCTGCTTCTGTTAGCCAGGAAAATTTTGGTCATTCTTATAAGACGGTCAGTCGGCAGAGAGAATCAGGAACGGTTTCTTGTAGAAATTTCTGTAAAGCGGCCTCAGTCTTTCGCGGTCGTAATATTTCTCCACGTCAATGTGCTTTTTGTAGCTGGTGACGATTTCCAGCGGCACGTGGTCGTATTCTCCGTTTCTCAGGCAGACCATGCGGCCGGTTTTGTTTTCCAGAACCAGGTCCAGGGCCAGGTTGCCGTAAGCCATGGGCACGATGGAGTCAATAGCATCCGGGTCTCCGCAGCGCACCAGGTAGCCGAGTTTTTGGTTGATGACGTTGATCCGGCGGCCGTTGTTGTATTTCGGTGAAAGCTCTTTGAGCATGGCTGAAACCCGGTCGCCAATACCTCCCAGCTTCTTGTGGCCGTACATATCAGTTTCTTCGCTTTCAAAAATCATGTCCTGGCCTTCAAAAGTGGCCCCTTCAGAGACCAGCACGACAGAATAATGGCTCGGGTTATTGGCCCGGTCTTCACTCAGCAGTTCGCAAAGTCTCTCAATGTTGAATTTGTGCTCGGGGATAACACAGCGGTCAGCGGCTCCAGCCATGGTGGGCAGAAGAGCAGTGTAGCCAGCATAACGGCCAAAAACTTCTATGACCAGGAATCTTTCGTGGGAGCCAGCTGTGGTTCTCAGGGAATGGGTCAGGCTGATGGTCCTAGTGACACAGGTGGAAAAACCTATGCAATAATCGGTTCCCGGCACGTCGTTATCCATGGTTTTGGGTATGGCAATGACTTTTACGCCGAGTTTATGAAGATGCACCGCATAGCTCAGGGTATCATCACCACCTATGGGAATCAGGTAATCAATGCCCAGGAATTCTAAGTTTTTGAGCACTTCTTCAGTCAGGTCGTTAATTTTTTCCTTGTATTTATCCCGCAGATGAGCCGGCACATTAACCTGGGGAATGCTGCTCGGCCGGGTGCGAGAAGTATGGAGAAAAGTCCCACCGGTGCGACCGACTTTGTTAACCACTTCTTCCGTTAGTTCGGTGTAGAACTCCTGGTTGGGAGCATCTTTGTCTCTAATCATTTCCACCAGTCCGGCCCAGCCCCGCCTGATGCCGATGACGCGGTAGCCTTCTTTTATGGCCCTGATGGTTACGGCCCTGATGGCCGGGTTCAGCCCGGGCACGTCGCCCCCGCCGGTCAGAATACCGATTACACCACGGGTTGGTTTCGTCGTTTCCTTCGCCATCGCCGTTCTCCTTGTCTAAAAGTCTCGAAATTTTTAATAAAATATATCACGACTTCGGCCTTTATGAAAGCACTCAACCGGATAAGGTTTGAATGCTCTGTTGAATTATAGATAATTAAGCTGGTTCTGGCAATTGTTCTGGGTTTAACTATCTGAACTTATAAACTGGCCAATTTTGGCAGGTCTGGCCGAGGTTAAATCTGCGCTTTAAAAAATACTACGGAATTTAGTCATTAAAAATATTTTCCCCTAATAAGTGCGAATCAGTAGGTGGCCAGGAAAGCTCCCAGGAAAGCAGCCACCACAGCCAGGACTCGCCAGAGGGTGACTTTTTCTTTTAGGAAAATGGTCGCCAGGATGAAAATGAAAATGGTGCTCAGCTGATTAAGGGCAGCGGCCACTGAAGCAAAAGCGTATTTCATACCACCAATCCAGAACATAAGAGAAAGGTAGGTACCCAGGAATGAAGCTGGCGCCAGGGTTTTCCAGGTGGATAGGTTAAGCAGAGGAGTAATGATTGAGCCTTTCCTCTTTAAAAATGGTACGAAGAGTAAAGGAATAGTTCCGCCCGCCAGCCTGATACCAGTGGCCCAGACTACGGGAGTGTCCTTTAGAACTGGTTTAATAATAACAATGGCCACAGCCACAAAAGCCATGGCCGAGGTTCCCAGGATGATGCCCAGAACCAGGTTTTTCCTGGAAACAGGTCCGGAAGAGTTTTCTGAATTACCCCTGGTAATGGTAATAACGGCCGAGACAATGAGCGCCACGCCCAGGAGTTGCAGACCGGATAGTCTTTCTCCCAGGAAAAAATAGGAAAGCAGGATGACAAACAGAGAATAAGTGCAGTCCACAATGGCGGTCAGGCTGGCGCCGATGAGTTTAAGCGTCCATAAAAACAGGGTGTCCGAGACGGCGATACCCAGAAAACCGCTCAGCAGAAGAAGATAAGTTGTTCGGGCCGGGACGGCCGGAAAAAAGCTGGCGCCGGTAGTCAGGAGGGTCAGCACAATAAGAAACAGGGCAAAAAGGTTTTTGCCCAGGTTCAGGGCTAAGGGGTGAACACGGAAACTGCTCAGCCGGAAGAGTATGACAGCTACGGCCCACACGGCGGCTGAAGCCAGAGCCAGCCACTCGCCAGAATGAACGATTGAAGACATGAAAATTTCACTCACCCAGATTCAAGTTAAGTCTGCTTTATAGCAGATTAAAACCGGTTCGTCAATTGAGGCCTCATGCTGCCGAACCAGCCGTTTTGCTGGCTCTGATTAAAATTTTAATTCAGGAAGAAGATTTCTTTATTAAGAAATCTCCTGAATTAGCAAAAATCTTAAAAACTCAGGTTGCAATTGAAATCATAAATGACGTATTTTATATCCTTAATATTTTTTTTCTGGAGGTTATGATGAGTTTTAAAAATTCCAGAGGGCTATTTCTTCTGGCTGTTTGTTTATCCGGGCTTTTAATCCTGTCTTCTGCAGGCTGTAAAGCCGAAAAACAGGGGCCGGCACCGGTCCAGAAAACAGTCATCCAGGTCGGTGATAAGGAAATTCAGGCTAAAGATGAAGCCATTTACAAAACCCGCGAATATAATGGCCACAAGCACGAATATCTTTCACTGGATTTTTCTAAGATTGACCATCCTGCTTCGGTCTCTGAATTCCAGCAGGTTTTCCACCAGCCACCCCTCAGGCAGTACAACACTGGAACCTGCTGGTGCTTTTCCACTACTTCTTTCCTGGAATCCGAGCTCAAGAGGCTGGGCCGGGGAGAGTTCAAGCTTTCTGAGATGTACACGGTTTACTGGGAATACGTGGAGAAGGCCCGACGGTTTATCAAGGAAAAAGGTAACAGCTTTCTCGGCGAAGGCTCAGAGCACAACGCTGTTTTCCTGCGGATGAAACAATACGGCGCTGTTCCGGCCAGTGCCTACACCGGACTTCTGCCAGGTCGGACAGAGCATGACCACTCGGCTCTGTTTAAGGAAATTAGTGATTATCTGGAGTTCTGCAAAAAGAACAACTACTGGGATGAAGAAAAAGCCGTGGCCTACGTGAAACTCATCCTCAACAAGCATTTGGGTGAACCACCAGCAGAGATTGAGTACAACGGTCAGAAAATGACTCCCAAAGACTTCCTGGACAAAGTGCTCCGGCTTCCCCTTGATGATTACGTGAGTTTTATGTCCTTTAAATATCTGCCCTTTTACACCAAAGGCGAGTATAAAGCACCTGATAACTGGTGGCATTCCCAGGATTACTACAACGTGCCCCTGGATGAGTTTTATCAGGCCATTGTTCAGGCTCTTAAAAATGGCTATTCCGTAGCTCTGGGAGGCGATGTCTCTGAGCCTGGTATCAGCGGAGATGAAGGCCTGGCCATAGTTCCTTCTTTTGATATTCTGCCGGCGCTGATTGACCAGGAGGCCCGTGAGTTTAGGTTTTATAACAATACTTCTACCGATGACCATGCCATTCACTGTGTGGGCCTGACCCAGAAAGGGGACCATACCTGGTTTTTGATTAAGGATTCAGGAGCGGGAGCTCATCGTGGACCTTTTAAGGGCTACATTCTTTACCGGGATGATTTTGTCAAGCTGAAGATGCTGGTCTTTACTGTGCATAAGGACGCCGTGGCTGACCTGCTGAAAAAATTTGAGCAGAAATAAAGCTCTTTTCTTATCCTGAAAACGAATTTAAAAGACTTTGAGCCACCTGGCCAGGGCCGGGTGGCTCTTTTTTTTAGCTTCACCCGGGCGGCCAGCTTTTTAAGCGGGGCAAGGTTTTTGTCTGATGTTCAGGATAACATTTAGTAAAAACTTCAGAGCATTAAAACTTCAGAGCATTTGCCTGGCAGCCGCGCCCTGAATTTCTTAAAGTCTTATCATCCGGACTTGACTGAGGTATAATTTCAAGAAAAGGTTGAATTTAATCATGTCCAAACCTGTATGTCTGACTTCTTTGTCATTGCCAGAGCTGGAAGACCACCTGAAAAAGATGGGGGAGCCAGCCTTTCGGGCCAGGCAGTTATTCCACTGGATATACCGGGCCGGAAAGACTGATTTCCAGGAATTTTCAGACCTGCCCAAAGCCCTGAGACAGCGACTGCAGGAAAACTTTATCATTAACCCGCTGAAACTGGCTCAGAGTATATCTGCTAAAGATGGCACCACCAAGTATCTGTTTGAACTGTCTGATGGTTATTTTGTGGAAACGGTGCTTATTCCGTCCGCTGAACGCCGGACTGTTTGCCTTTCCACCCAGGTTGGCTGCAAGTACCGCTGCGCTTTCTGTGCCAGCGGGCTTAACGGTTTCAAGAGAAATTTAACCGCTGGTGAGATAGTCAGCCAGGTTCTGTCCATCAAACTGGCCACCGGCCAGGAAATTACCAACCTGGTTTTTATGGGCATGGGTGAACCGCTTGATAACCTGGATAATGTCCTTAAGGCCATTCGTATCCTTAACGACGAGAACGGCCTGAATCTCGGAGCCAGGCGGATGACAGTTTCTACTGCTGGCGTCATTCCTGGTATAAAGAAGCTTAAGGAGTTTGAACTCCAGATCAACCTGTCAATTTCCGTTCATAACCCCATAGAAGAAAAAAGAAGCCAGCTTATGCCCATAAACAAGAAATATCCTCTCTCAGAAGTGGTGGCTGCGGCCGAAGATTACCTTAAAGCTGGCGGCCGGCAGCTCACTCTGGAATACATCCTGATTAAAGGTCTTAATGATGGACTTTATGAAGCTGAAAGCCTGGCGGCCCTCGCCCGAAAACTAAAAGCCAAGGTCAACCTTATTGCCTACAGTCCAGTTCCGCAGTTTCCTTACCAGAGGCCATCCCGGGCGGAGCTCCTGCGTTTTGAACGCTGGCTGACGGAAAGGAACGTTAAAACCACTATCCGTCAATCCAAGGGTGTAGAAATTGCTGCGGCCTGCGGTCAGCTGGCGGGAAAGTTTCAGTAAAACTGATTCAGGCTTTATCCGTTTTTCTTTTCCCTTTAAGGACAGCCAGAGTTTCCAGGTGTGGCGTTCTGGGGAAGAAATCAAAAGCAGTCAGCTCCACAATTTCATATTCGGGCATAAAATTCTTTAGGTCGCGGGCCAGAGTGGTGGGGTTACAGGAAAGATAGAAAATCAAGGGCAAAGGATATGATTTGAGAGCCTCCACTATTTCTTCGGCCACGCCCCGGCGAGGTGGGTCAATGACCATGGCTTCAGGCTGAAAATCAAGTACCTCGTCCACCCACTCTTCGCTTTTGCCTTCAGCGATAGTCAGGTGCTGACAGCGGTTTAATTTCAGGTTCTTTTTCAGGTAGAAAATGTTACTGGGTTCAGCTTCCACGGCCAGGACTTCTGAGCTGAGGCCAGACAGAAGAAGGCCAAAAGTCCCCAGACCAGCATAAAGGTCCACCAGTTTAACCGGAGCAACTGGCGACAGGTGTTCTTTCATTTTTTCCACCACTTTTTCCAGCATAGGTGGGTTGACCTGGAAGAAACTTCCGGCGCCGTAGCGGAAAATGGTCTGGCCAATTTTTTCTTCCAGGTAATCCCGGCCGTAGAGTTTGTGGTATTGCTTTCTCCGGACAAGGTTGACGAAGCCGGTGACCCCGGCCAGATGTTCGTTAAGGCTCAGGGCCGGAACCCAAAGCTCAGCGGCCTTTTCCAGGCTTTCTTCTTCTTCCGCTTCTAGGACCACCAGGATTTCTCCGGTCCAGAAGCTCTGTCTGATTTCCAGATGCTTGAGCCCGGGAATGGGTTGACCTTTCAAGAGGGTGTTAATTGCGGCAATAACACTGTTTATAGACTCGCCGACCAGAGCGCATCTATCTACGGGCAAAAAGCTTTCCAGGGAGCCGGGCTCGTGATAAGCCAGGTAGGGTGGGCTGGCCTGCCAGTTCAGGCTCAGACGGATTTTGTTGCGGTAAGCGGTGATGGCTGGTGAAGGGATAAGATTTATGGTGGAGGAAATATTTTCCTTCAGATGGAAAAATATTTCCTGAAGCTGCTCTCTTTTTACCCGGAGTTCAAGGTCGTAGGTCATGACCTGGTAGGGCGAACAGGCCCGGTAATGGGCACACAGGGCTGGTTGCCTTTCCGGTGAAGGTTCAAGGAGGGAGATGGTTCTGGCTTCCAGGTAGTTCTTTTTTTCTTTTAAAACCTCTACTTCTACCAGTTCGCCAGGCAACCCTTCATCAGTGAAAATAATTTTCCCTTCCTGTCTGGCCAGAGACCGGCCCGGGTAGACTATTTTTTCAATCCTGATAAGCATGAGACTTTAATAAACTCACGGCCGCTGTTTGTCAAGCGCCCGTTTCTTCAACGGCCGAAGCTGTGGAGAAGTCGAGCAGGCAGGGTCATGATGGCTCTTAAAAGCTCAAAAACCGCTTCTACGGTGAGGCCAATCAGGCGAAAAGGCAGGGAAATAAGCCAGACCAGGGGATAAAGGAGCAGAGCCAGCAGGGCCAGTGGCCAGCACAGAACAAAGAGAATTAACCAAAGTAGAAACTTAATCATGTTTACCTTTCCGTAATTATTTCATCATTTATTTATACGTAAAAAAAATAGAAAAAGATTACCTGAATATCAGGTCTGGCCACAAAAATCGGTAAAGGCGCAGTGCTGGCACTGACCGGTCTGAAGACCATCAGGGGTAAAAGGTATCTCCGGGTTGATAATTTCCAGCAGCAAACGGTCAATGATGTCAGCCAGCAGCCGGAAGTTTTCCTGGTAAGTGGCGAGCTCCTGTTCTCCGAAGTTGAGGGGGAAAAATCTAGTCGTTTGCTCTTCCACAGAAGTTCCTTTTTTCTTAGCCGGTAAGAGGGGTGAGTATTCTGCCTCCAGGCTGAGATGGTTTTTGCCCAGTAAAATCAGGGCCGAATAGATGGAGGCCGGGTCGGTTTTATGATAACTGGCTGCCAGAAGCTGATAAAAAGGTAGCTGCAGGCTGCCGATAGCTTCAGCCCAGCTCTGGCGGTGGTCCGGGTCTAATTTATCAAACTTGACGCGGTAGGATTTTTCGTTAGCCGATGTCTTGTAATCAAGTAAGCAGAGAAATTTCCCGCGCTTTTCCATCCGGTCAACCTTGCCAGTTAGCTGAAAGCTGGCCTCTCCCACCCGGTGTTCAGCCTTTAATTTTGTTTCCAGAGCCAGAAGCTTCAGGTTCATCTTAGCCTGATGCAGCAGGGAAACAGCCATTTCCTGATAGTTTCTCAGGAAATCCTTCAGATGCCGGTCAATTTGTTTTTTCATCAGGTAAAAACTGCCGGTGGCGGCTTCAGAAAAGTTTTTCAGGAAATTATTTTCAATTATTTTTTCCAGCCTCCTGGCTTCCAGGTTAGCCGGCAGATTCTGACCCAGGTAGTCCACAAAATAATCGTAGAGGATTTGATGGACCAGAGAGCCGATTTCCGCTCGTTCAGGTGCTTCAGCGAGTTCTTCTTTTTCGCTCAGCTTTAACACGTAAGCGTAATAAAATTGCAGAGGACACTTGAGGTAGGCATCAAGCTGGGTAGCCGTGAATTCTTTAGTCAGGAGAATTTTTATCAGACGCTCTGATTTACTCACCGGTTGAGGAGTTGCGGATTGCAGCTCTATCCGGTAAGTGGTGGACTTAATTAAGGACAGCGTTTCCGGCTTCTGCCCGGTGCTGTTAAAGAACTTTTTCTGCTTTTCCCAGATTAATTCTTCTGCATAACGGCTTTTTTCTTTTTCACTGTTTTCCACGAAGAAAAGATGAGCTTTTTCGGCCCCGGCCAAAAGCACCTGCAGGTAGTAGCGGTATCTTTTTTCTACCTCTTCATGAGTGGTCAGCCCGAGTTCTTTCCTCAGGGCGTAAGGCAGCAGAGAGTCAACTTTATGGCGGCCGGGAATGAGGTCATCATTCATGTCCAGCAGGAATATTTCCTTAAACTTAAGGCCCCGTGTTTCCCAGAAACCAAGAACCTGCAGACCGTGAAGCGGGGTACCGGCGAAGCTAACCCGGGCCTCAGCTATTATTTTGCGGAAAAGGGCAAAATAACTGTAGAGATGATTGAAGCTCTGCTGGCTTAAGCGGGATTTTTTTAGATGTTCAAACTGCTCGTAGAATTCTTGCGCATAAGGCTGAAAGAAAAGATGCAGCCGGGCAGTACTGTGCACGGACAGGTAATCCAGCAGCCTGATGAGTTTTTCTGCAAAATCTCGGACATTTTTCAGGTGGAAGAATGGTTCAATCGTCTTCTGGTGGATATCTTCCAGATGTTTGAGAAACTCGGGGGCTCTGGGCAGGCTGGCGACCTGGGCCTGCTGGTCCAGCTTTTGCCGCAGGTCAGGGTCAGAAACAATCTCGGACAGGGACCAGAAAAGACGCCCTTTTTTTCTGTTCATGGTCTCCTGCAGGGTGTGGAACAGGATTCTGGTGAGCTCAGCGCTACGGTAGGGTTCTGGGAAGTAAATGTTTTTAGTGTAGGGGTGAAGAACAAAATCAAGGTAATATGGGGCATAAAGTCGCTGCTGTTCGTCGGCCGATTGAATAAGGTTAAACAAACAGTCGAAAAAGTTGTACAGTGGAGTCCGGGTCAGGGGATAGCCGAGAGAAATGTTGAAGCTGTCTTCGGGCAAAGCCTGAAGCGTCTGCTGGTAAAGGGGTATCAGGCTTTCCATGGCCGGCAGAACGATAGCTGTTTTTTCATCCAGAAGCTGCGGTCTTCGCACCCTCTCCGCCAGTATCTGGTTGAGCATCAATATCTGACCGTGGGTGTCAGGGCTGAGGTAGAAAGAAATTTCTGGCTCTTCCGCTTTTTCTCCGGGTTCTTCTATTTTTTCAACCTGCCCGGTCTCTATTGCCAGCTGATTCAGCACTTCTTCTACGCCTGGCCCATCCAGCAGGTACAGAGAGGTCTTTTCCAGCTGAAGTAGGCTCTGGAGAAGCCGGGCTTCGGCTCTGGTGGTTTTAAAAAAGCCGCAGAGGATTATTCGCTCCGCCGCCGTCAGGTCGGGCAGGCTCTGGAACCGGTCTAAGATTTTTTCCAGCCGCATGGCTCTGGTAGACAGGTTATCTTTTTCCAGACGCTCATAAAATTCCCGGTAAAGGTCAGACAGACGGCGGAGTCTGGTTTTGGTCTTTTCTGGCAGTTTCTCTCCTGAGAGCACATCAAGAACTGTGAAGTAATTTTCCGGTACCTGCCCGGATTTAAGCTCTTCCAGGTCCCGGAACAGTTTCTGGCCAAAAGCAAAAAACTCATCCAGGGTCAGAAAAGAAGAACGGCGGGAGGCACTGTCTGCCCTGGAGTTTAACTCAAAGAGCAGGGCCACGGCATCTATGGGCTCAACCGGCGGGTTAGAAAAATGCAGAATTTCTGTGTAAAGAAAATCTATGAATTCATCAAAAGAAAAGAGGCGAGGCGGCAGGTAACTTCTGCCAATCTTTTTGGCCAGTGCTTGCCGCAAATAGTAACCCGGTCTTTTCTCTGGAAAAATTATCCAGAGACGGTCAAAATTTTTTTCTGCCGGAAGAAGCTGGTCTGCCAGCCAGTCAATTAAGTTCATTCTGGGAGAGACGAGCGCCACCTTCATGGGATAATCTCCAGGTGTCTGGTATCAGGGTAAAGGAGAAGGCCAGAAACAGCATGCTCAGGGAAAATATCCTTCATTATGCTTATGTAATTTCTGAGCTGGTCCAGGTGAGCCGCCTTAACGTCTTCTTTTTCCACCTGGCCGGTCTTAAAATCTATAACTGTTATCTTGTTCTCATCCATGACTACCCGGTCAGCCCGGAAAAGATGTCCCTGACGATTAACCAGCTCCATTTCTCTGGCCACCTGGCGGCCGGGCCGCGGCTGGAAGAATTCCGCCACTTCAGGTTGGAGGAGAAAGGGCTTGATGATTTTTATGGCTGCCTTTATTTCTGTTTTTTCTGCTCTCCCGTTTTTAACTAATTTATCGGCTATTTGCTCCAGCTGAGCTTCCAGGTCTTCCTGCAGGTATTCTATTTCGGCCAGGAGGGCATGGAACAGCTCCCCGCGGCGTCTTTCTTCATAATTAAGGGTTGAGGGCGGTGAAGGTTCTTCAGCTTGAAGCAAAGGCAGGATTCTGATGGGGAAACTGGGGGCCTCTTTTTTGGCCCGGACTTTCACTTCAGGTTTAAGGCTTGAGGAAGACAGGTTAAAGGGAGCTTCCTGTCCGAAAATAGTTTCCAGAAGATTAAAAGGATATACTTTCTTTTTTCTGAGCCCGATGACGTAGAGTTCTTTTTCTGCTCTGGTCAGAGCCACGTAGAGGGTGTTCAGTTTGTTAACTCTATCTCGCTGCTGGTAGTCCCGGTAAAGCTCCTCCAGTTCGGGGGTGGCAGAAGCGGTTTTGGAAGAAAGTTTCAAAACCTCAACAGGCTGGATTCTGGTCTTGTGGCGGCCTTTTTCTAAAGGCAATTTTTTTAGGTAGAACTCTTCCACTTTGCTCTGTTCAGGGTAGAGAAGAAGAATAACCACCGGAAAGCCCAGACCCTTGGCTTTGTGAATGGTCATTATTTTTACGGCTTCAATGTTTTCTGGTACATCTATGGTCCAGATGTTTTTATCGTCGGTCGGTTCAAAAGAAAACTTGATGAAGTCCCGGAGATTACTCTTGCCCTGTCCCTCAAAATTCAAGATGACTTCCAGCAGCTTGATGAGAGAGCCTTCTTCCCTGGGAAAGAGCTCAAAAGGGGAGAACACCCGGTATATCTGACAGACAAGGTCATAAAGCGGGAGGTAACCGGCGGTCTTAAAAAAGTTTTCAAAATAACGGTCCCACAGTCGGGGAAAAGTTTCCCGGAAGCTGGCGTAAAGCGGTACCTTATGGTTCTGAGTTGTTTCCAGAATAAATTCCTGAAAGGTTTTTAAATCAACCTCCAACCCTTCCTGCCGGAGCTTACTCTGGAAAAGCTGACCCAGGATAAAAACTGAAAAGTTCAGGTTATCCAGTGGATAGTCAAGGAATTGTAAGAAGGCCAGAATTTCCCGGATAATCTGCCTGTTTCTAATATCCAGGGCGGAATAAGGAACGAAGGGTATGCCTTTCTCGTTGAGCCAGGAAGCCACCTCTTTAACCTTTTCGTTTTCGTAGGCCAGGATGGCCAGGTCACAGAAGCGGTAACCCCTGTTCTTTAAATCTTCTATCAGAGCCTGGACTTCTTTTTTTCCCGGCTGTTCTGCGGCTGTCTCGTTTTCCTCAGAAAAATTATGGTCTGCATCCTGAGCTTCTTCGTTCTGTTTTTTCTGGTCCAGCTTCAAAAAATTAAATTCCACATAACCTTTTGGCGAGTCGTCGGCCGGAGGAACAGCCTGGCAGGCAAAATCGTCCAGCCCGCTTTGCCTGGCTGCTTCTTTCCACTGGCCCGCTTCCCGCCACTTCTGGCACTCCTCTGGCAGCTGTTTTATACCCAGGGGGAAAATCTTTTTTACCCATTCCAGAATTTCTGGCCGGCTGCGCCGGTTTTGAGAAAGTTCTTTAACTTCGGGCTTAACAGAAGAAAAACCTTCCGTTCCGTTTATTAGGTTTACCATAATCTGATAATCAGCTTCCCGGAAACCGTAGATAGCTTGCTTGGTGTCTCCCACCAGAAAAAGACTTCCTTCCTGGGAAAGGGCGTTTTCAATAAGAGGGTAAAGGTTCTGCCATTGCAGGGGAGAGGTGTCCTGAAATTCATCTATCAGGTAGTGGTAAATGCGTCCACCAAGAGAGAGGTAAATATCAGGCACAATACCACTCTCCAGGTAGTTGGCTAAATAGCAGTGTATGTCTTCCAGGAAAACGAGGCCCTGTTCCTTTTTGGTCTGGTTGAGCAGCTGCAAAAATTTCTGGTAGATTTGCAGGTGAGGTTGATAAAAATACCTGGCGTGAAGTTCTTTGTACTTATTGATGGTCTCTTTCAGCTCTTCCAGTTTTTCCTGAATTTCCACGGGTGTGTTTTTAAAGGGCAGAGTTTTAAAATCATGGTCCAGCCAGTCTCTAAGTCTGTCTCTGGCCAGTTTATTCCACAGGGCAGAACGCTGCCGCGGGGCCGGGCAAGCGTTAATCATTTCCTTTAGTTTCTGGAGCTGCTTTTTAAATTTTTCTTCCAGTTCTTGAACTTCCTGGCGGGCCCGGGAAAGAGAATAAAGTGACGGCTGACGGTTGGAGCCAGCCAGTTTTTTGTTCAGTTTGAAGAAAAAATCCTGGAGCTTTTCGGCTGGGTCCCAGATAAAAGCCTCGGAAGAACCGCGCATTTCTTCCAGGTTCCGTAAAATTTCGCTGAAGCATTCATCCTCGGGTGTGTCGGGTTTAAGATTTCTCAGCAAGCGGGAATGAGCATAAGAGGTGACGGGCCAGGCATTGAGGGTTATTTCCACCTCCGGGCTCAGGCCGAGTTCCACGGCGGAGGCTTTAAAAATATCGGTCATAAAGCTGTCAATGGTCATAACCTGAAAATCACTGAAATGATGGAAAAGGGAGGTTAAAATCTTCTCGGCTCGCTGTCTGAGCTGTTCTTCTGAGACCGGTAGCTCCTCCAGTATCTGTTTAATCTCTTCTGTCCCGGTGGCAAAATAGCAGGCTTTTAACCAGTTTAAGATTCTTTCTTTCATTTCCTTGGCCGCGTTGCGCGTAAAAGTGATGGCCAGGATCTGCCGGGGATGGTTGTGTTTAATGTTTTCTGAAAGCAGAAACTGAGTGTAACGGAGGGTAAGAGCTCTGGTTTTACCTGTACCAGCCGAGGCTTTAAGTATTATAAACTCAGGAAATCTTGGTTCTTTTTTATTTGTTCCCTTTGATGTCATGCCCTCTCATTTTATAGCAAAAACTGCGGAGAAAAAAGTGGGCTGGAGGGTTAAACAGGAATCAGACAAAAGCTGAAATAAAAGTATAAACGGCAAACCCGGAAAGCAGCAAACCGAGGATGACCAGCATTTTTTTAAAGGTTTCTTCCTGAATTTTTGCTTGATAATGGGAAACGATGCGCACCAGGAAAAAATACCAGAGTATAGCTCCAAAACCGCAGGAAGCAGCGAAGAGCACTGCTGGTCCCATTCCGCTTTTAAGTAGTCCATGGGCGGTTACGGTACCGGCCACGCCTATCCAAAAAGCGTAGAGCGAAGGATTGGAAATATAGAGGAAAAGAACGCCAAAAAGGGGACGGGGAGTTCTGGAAATGGAACTTTTTTCTTCTTTCAGGCTAAATTTTTTGGAGTCATGCATCAATTTTAGTCCAAGAAGCAGGATGACCAGGCTGGCCACAATTTTGAGGACATGAGAATAGCGGGAAAGATTTAGGGAAATATGAAAAAGTCCTACCAAAGCAATCAGACAATAGCTGAAATCAAGGAGGGCGGTGGTCAGGCCAGCCAGCATGCCATGGAAAAAATCTCTCTTCAGGGTCTGAGAAATGATGTAGAGGTTTACCGGTCCTACCGGCACCGCGGCAAAAAAGCCTATCAGAAAACCAATCACCATAAACATGATGCCAGTCAACAACCAAATAGATTAATAATTAATCGCCACTTTTCAGATATTACAAGCTTTAAAAATAACCTAAATTATGAAGATAATCAAGAGAGCAGGTAGAAAACCGAAGCAATTGGATGAATATTAACGGATAAATTTAGACGATCAGATTGAGGTGGCGGCCAGGTTGTTTATTTTTACATCTTCGGGATGGAAGTGTCCGAAGATTCTTCTTCCAGGTCGCTTTCCATGCCCAGAAGCTTGGCAATTCCTTCATAAACCATTTTCAGGGATTTCTTCTGTTCTTGAAGCTGAGCCAGAGTTTGACGAACGCGTTGCAGTTCTTTTTCCACCTCAGCGTCAATAGAAGCCAGCTGGGCTTTGACATCTTCCATGGTCTTCTTATAGAGTTCTTCTTGTTCTTTGGAGATGGCCATCTTTTTGACTCCTTTTACCCTCCAATTTATTTATTTAATCCAAAACCAATGGTTATCGGTTTCCATACTCTTACTTTAACACCATCTTTCTCGGCTGGCAAGAATTTCCATTTCTTAACCGCGTTGATTGCTTCTTTTTCCAGCCCAACCGAGCCCTTGATGCCTCTTATCACTGCCGCCTCCAGCACTTCACCTGTTTCCGAAATGAGAACATTAAGAATGACATTTCCTTTGATGCCCATCCTTCTATCCACCTCAGGATAAACAGGCTCTACTGTTTTCACTATTTTGGGCTCCACATCAACCATGTTAAGGGGAACCAGGTCGCCGGTCTTGACCTTGACCGTGGGAATGACCGCCTGGGCGTTTTCGTTTGACGTCTGAGGGGGTTGTTCCGAAGTTTCTGCTTTTTGCTCTTCCTTCTGGGGCTCGTTGCCGGTCAGGGGCACTTTATGTTCTTCGGTTGGAGAAGTTGCTGGAGTGGTGGCTGATGGCTGATTAAGGGCTAAAGCAGGCGTTTGCTGTGGGGTAATAGGAGCTGCAGCCGGCGCTTCAACTTTTTTAGTTGTTTTGTTTCCCGCCGGCTGATTGCTGCTGGCCGGTTTCTGGTTTTTGAATTCAGCTATCTGTTTTTCTATCTGCTGGTCCAGGTTTGGCTCGGGCGTCTCTTTTTTGGGCTGTTCAGTAGAGACGGTCTGAATGGCTGCGGTCTGGTCGCTCTTCTGTCCGGAAAAAGTCGGGGTTTCTTTTTTCTTGAAGACCAGAAAACCTACCAGAGCTATGACCACCATCAGACCAAGAGCAAGACCGATAAATTTTCCGGCTCCTTTTTTCGTTTCTTTTTCCTCTTCTTCTTTCTTTAAGTAGCTTTCAAAGGGAGAAGAAACAGAAGCCGTTTTCGGTTTTAAAGGCTCAGCGGTGGTGGGAACAGTCGCCTGTGGTTTTTCTTTCAAGCTCTGGGTTGGGGCAGGTTCCGGGACAGCTTCTTTTTTCACTTCTGGTCTGACAGGTTGTGGTTCTTTGGGCGTGGGTTTTTGGGGTTCAGCTTGCTTCGGCTGGGTTCTGGCTGGTTCCTGGGTTTTAACTCCAGTTTTTATTGGTTCTGAGGTAGCTTCTGCAGGTGCCTGTTTTTTTATGGCCGGTCCAGATGGGGCAGCTGGTCTGCCGGTAGCCGGCGTGGGGCTTTTTGTTTCGGGCTTGGTTTTCTCGGTTATCAAGTCTTTTAGTTTAGCTTCCAGCAATTTATCCAGGTCGTTTTCCTGGCTCTCCTGTTTTTTCCTGAGCGGCTCTTTGCTCGGTGTTTTAGTCGCGCCTTTTTCCTTCTCCAACGACAGGGCACTCTTGAGTAAATCGTCTACGTTGTCAGACAAGGAAGCTGGTCTGGCGGAAGCTGGATGACCGGCCAGCTCATAAACTTTTTTCATCAGCTCTTCCAGGTTAATCGGTTTTTCGAAATAGGCTGAAGCACCCAGATTTTTCAGAGCTTCAGTCTTGTAGGCCACATCTTTATAAATGCCGGTGACTATGATAACCGGAGATTTTTTGGTCGGATGAGAGGTAATACGGGAGCAGAGTTCAAACCCATGGAATTTAGGCAGCATGGCTTCCATGATGACCAGGTCAGGTGCCTGCTCGGAAAATTTTTCAAAACCAGAGACCCCGTCATTAGCCGTGATGGTCTCGTATCCTTCCTTCTGCAGATGCTGGGACAAAAATTTTAGGAATTCCGAATCAAAGTCAATCAAAAGAATTTTTTTCTTGGCCATGGTCTATCCCTCATTTTAAATTCAGCCCTTTCAGGGGGCTGCCCAAGTCAATATATCTATCTCACGCCAGGAACTCATCTTCAATCACCTTTAGAGGTGATTTTCCAGATGAAATTTCCCCCCGCACAGCAATTATGCCTCCTTATCCTAAAAGTTAAGTGAAAATTATACAAAAAAATCCTTTTTTTAACCACTGCTTTAACCTTATTTTTTCAGGAGCGGGAGCCCGTTTCCCCTTCCTCTTTGGAGCTTTTAGGCCGGTCCTCTATGAGGGCCTGAAGGATTTCCAGTTCATCGGCTTCAAACCAAATAACCTGGCATTTCAGACATTTGTACACCGGCATAATCAGATGGTAGTTAAAGGGTTTGACCATCATCTGCAGGCCACAAAGCGGACAGAGGGCGGACTTTTTCTGGAGAAGAAGCTTCTTTCTCCGGCCTGGCTCCAGGATAATTTGCTTCCACTGCTGCGCCTGCTCTTTTATTTTCTCGGAAAATTTGTATTCTTTTCGGGCAAAAATCTTTTCCAGGTCAGACATGTGCACCAGTTTACCCTGGCAAACAGGACAGTATTTAATCTTTACTCCTTCGTAAAAGGAATCAGACAGGCTGGCTTGACAGGATGGGCATCTGGCCGTTAACCCGGCTTCCAGCGGCTGGTTTCTAATTTGCCGGTACAGAGCAAAGCGCACCTGGGGGAACTCACGGGCCGGAGCTTCTAGGTTTTCTTTTAGGTTTTTTATCCTGATAGCCGGGGTAAAATACGGCAGCGAAACCACTTCCGCCAGGTGAAAAGGTCCAAGCCATTTATTCTCGGTAGTTTTTACCAGCCAGAACCTTTCTTTATCCAGATGTTGTTCCGCTATTTCTTTCTGCTGTCTGATGGCTTCTTTTTGTTCTGCAGATAGTTCTGCTTCTGAGGAGATTTCCTGGCGTGCCTCCTGTCTGGTTGTTTCCTGCTGCTTGATTTCTTCCAGAATATCTTTCAAATTTTTATGAGCCATACTGGCCAGGAGCTGAACCCTTTTAAGAACCGGCGGATGAGTGTTAAAAAGTCTGTCCCAGAGAGAATCGTTTATTTCCCGGGAATCAGGCGGGACCAGAAACAGAGGGGTGTAAAGAGAAGCTTCTCCCAGGTAAGAGTTGGCCAGATGAGCTTTGTAAATTATCCTGGCCAGCGCCTCTGGATGGCGACCAAGCTCCACGGCAGTGGCATCCGCCAGCAGTTCTCTATTTCTGGATATGACAGTAATAAGAAAACTTATCAAAAAATAAGAAAAAAGGCTTCCCAGGTAAAGGAAAGGAGACCAGGTTGGCTGTCTTCTTGTTGGCCGCAGGCTATCCTGCCTGAAATCTTCATCTTCGGTCTGGGAAGCGCTGAATAATTTTTCGTAGAAAGCAGCCAGCGAGCAGATTAAAGTCAGGGTAAAAGTATCGCCTTTAAGGATATGAGCTGTTTCATGGGCTACGACCGCTTCCAGCTCATCGCGGGAAGCTTCAGCCAGAAGACCTTCAGTTACGGCTACGGCCGGCCGGCCATCAACATCCAGCAGAGAAAGTGAATTCAGGTTCACACTCGGAATAACATAACCTTTTAATTCAGGAAGCCCGGACGACAGCTTCATTTCTTCAAGAATGTTTATGAACATCAGATGGTAGCGGTCAGCTGGGTCCGGGTGGTAAGCGCGCAGGTTATTCAGGATGTATTTTACACCTTCTTTTTTGGCCTGGAAAAAATTGAAAATGGTTAGGGCCAGGGAAAGGATGAGGGTCAGAAGAACAAATTTTAGAAAGGCACCAGGTGTCAGAAAGTTGAAGGCTGGAAGGAAGAAGCCCAGACCGAGAAAGATAATTCCCGTCAGGATGCCGGTGGTCAGCAGGTAAAAAAGAAAAAGCAGGGAAAAAAGAGCCAGAGAAATCCAGCCCTGCCGGCGCTGTATTTCCCAGTAAGCTGATGGTATTTCAGAATGGCCCTTCTTTTCTTTCATGCCAGAAAAATTTTACAATGTACTGAACTTAAAAGAAAGAAATATTTTAATTTTCCCCCGAAGGTACTATTCGAAATCAGGTGCTGTAAAAAGGTCCCGGGTTAGCTTTTAATGTTTTGAATTTAAAGTCTTAAAATGGGGCACAAGGCAGAAAAAAGTTTCAGATTTTTTAAATGCTGGCTTAAATTCCTGTTGACAGCTGAGGTAGGACGGAAGAGCAATAAAGGACAAAAAATAAAAAAGGGGGAAGCGCTGATGCGCTTCCCCCCTTCTCATCTACAAATTAGAAAGTATACCTGGCGCCCAGTTGAAACACCCTCGGGTCGGTCAGTGAAGTCATTTCACCGAACTGGACTCTTTTGCCGTTGATGGTGGTATAGATGCTGGAAACGGTATAAACAGCAGTGGGGATGGCTACGTTGGTAGCGTTGAAAATGTTGCAGAAGACGCCAAATTGGCCAAAGCGATGCGGAAGGTTGAAAGTCTTTTCCACCCTCAGGTCTATCATGGTTAGCCAGGGCAGGCTTCTTTTGCCGCGTGGTTCAGCATAGATGGTAGTATTACCCTGAACCAGAGAGAGACCAAGGTCCTGGCTTCTGACCTGTCTGGCATACCGCTGGCCATCAAGAGCCTGGTAATAGCAGCTGATCATAATACCCCAGGGCCCCTGCCACATAGCCTGGGCTTTAAACTGGTTTCTTCTTTCATAACCAAAGTTGCCCATGGCGTTGATGTGGGCGTTGGGGTTATCAAAGTAAGCTTGGCCGGACCAGCTATCATCAAAGTCTGTACCAATCAAGCCTCGGGATTTCTGCCAGACGTAAGATAAGTTGGCAGACCAGCGGTGGGAGAATCTCTTGGTCAGAGTAACTTCTACGCCATCATAATCTCTTTTGGCACCAGGCGGGTTGGAAACCATTTCCAGCGAAGGAGTAGTCATGCCGTCTGTCCTGTTCCAGAAAGTGACTGGAGTATTAGTGTAAGGGTCAATGACTGAGACAGGGGCGTAAATTTTCCAAACCGAAGGATTCAGAATAGCATCGTAGCCAAATTCACCGTACAGAATTTTGTAAAGTTGATAGTCAAGGGCGTTAAGGTTCACGTCTTCAAGCAGGTTGCGGTCCCACTTGTGAATGTAACGGACACCAAACCTGGTGTCAGCCAGGATTTCTCTTTCAATACCTACGGTAAATTCATCAAGATAAGGAGATTTCAGGTTGGGGTCCATCCGAGAACCAGCTGTGGCACTGAAGCTGTACATCAGCTTGTTGGGATCTGGCATGGGAAGACCTGTGTTGGGGTCTGGAATATAATGCACTCTCCAGGAAATAAAGCTGTTGGGGTTAACCGTAACGAACCACTGCATGATGTTGGCGATGTAGTAGCGGCAGAAGCTCAGTTTTAAAGCGGTCTTGCCGTCTCTAGTCAGGTCAAAGGAGGCGCCAAGTCTGGGAGCCAGCGTGTTCCAGATAAGAGGTTTGAAAGCTTCGTTTACCCTCGGGTCATAGGTTTTGCCCTGGTAGGTTACGGGTTCTCTTTCTTGACCCTGAACCGGGATAATGCCTTCCTGGTGGTCAAAGCGGAAACCAATGTTAAAGGTCATCCAGGAAGTTGGCGACCAGGAATCCTGGATAAAGGCGCCGATAACCAGCTTGCGGTCTTTCCTGGTAAAATCCTGATAATTTACCATGTAGGGATAGGTTGAGTCGTACCTGATGGAACCGTCGCTCAGAGTAGGCATGTAGAAAAATGGCCCATACCCGTACTGGTCGCGGTTGTGACGGCGGTAGCGGCTGTCCCAGGAATATTCAAATTCAGCTCCGGCTTTAAACTCATGGCGGCCAAACCAGTCATCAAGAAAATAAGTGGCATCGGTCAGTGCCTGGAAGCGGTCGCGGCCGTAGATGTCGTCATATCCGTAGCTTCCACTGTACCGGTAGGTTCTGCTATCATAAATGCTTATCTGGTTGTTCTTGGCCGTTAAATTCAGGTGGTAATTCATGTAACCGGTTTTGAAGTTCATGTACAGGTTGGGGTTGAAAAAATGAGTCAACTGGAAGTTGTAGGTGTAGATGGGAGTGGTCTGGTTCCAGGTAGTGTCAACGGTCTGGTAGGCAGAAGCCCCGCGGTGGTGGCGTACATAATCAGAAAAATTAAAGGACAAAACAATACGGTCTTTTTTGGTGGCCTGAATGGTTACCTTGGCGAAAGGCATCGGTCTTTTGTAATCCAGCGGGACCTGGTTGGGCTGGTCATAAGGATAACCAAGAACAAATTCCTGGGTTTTTTGCAAGGTAAAATTAGTAAAAAACCAAATTCTGTCTTTTATGATCGGACCACCCAAACTAACTGTGGGTTCATAATCATAATCAAATCCGCCGGTCTGGCCCTCAAAGATGGTTCCTTTGGTGTTAGTGCTCTGCAGGTGTTTGTTGCGGAAGTAAAAGCTCGCTCCGCCGCTGAACCTGTTCCCACCAGACCTGGTGACTACGTTTACCACACCACCACGCACCGAACCGTATTCAGCCGGTAGACCACCGGTCTGGATGGACAACTCTTCCATAATGTCCATACCGAAGTTTCCAGCCTGAGTACCGGTCACCGGGTCGGTGACGTTGACGCCGTCAATGTTGTAGGTGTTATCTCTTTCCGAGCTGCCGTGGACGGTGCTGGAGGTAACGCCAGGAGCCATGTTGAAGAAAGCGCCCAGGTTTCTGGCCGCCGGCAAGCTCTGCAGAATTTCTTTGGTTAAGCTGGCGGTCATGGATGTTCTCTGAATATCAACAGTGGGAGCCTGACCAGTAACCGTGATACTTTCTTCAATGGCCGATTGTTCCAGGGTAACGTCCAGAGTAGTGGTAACGCCCACGTTAACCTTAATACCTTCCCGAACCAGGGTTTTGAATCCCTGCAGTTTAAAGGTCACCGTGTAATCACCTGGGGGTAAAGCCGGAAAACGGTAGTGTCCTCTTTCTGTGGTGACCATCTCCAGAGTACCCATCAAGGCCGGTGATTTTATGGACACGGTTACTCCAGGCAAGGGCTGTTTTTCCTGGTCATAAACCGTTCCATTCAGGGTACCGGTCTGGGTAATCTGGGAGAAGGAAACTAAAGACAGACAGAAGAGCAAGATGAAGAACGCACCAAATTTTTTCATTCCACCCTCCTTATGATTTTAAAAAATAAAAAATTGAAAAGGAAAGATGAAAATAATGAAGACTACTTTGACCCTCTTTTCCTCTCACCTCCTCCTTTTAAAATTTAAAGCCTATAATAGCACCCCTCTCTATAGGCCTTAATTATGCCTCCATTCTCATATGGTTAACTGGCGTTTTATTTTATAAAAATTTTGTTTTTTTCTGTCAAGTATTTTTTTTTCAGGGTAAGAGGTGAAACAAGACTGATTTTTTTTAATTTTTCAGCCCTTGTTTCATGACCTGGTCTTGGCTATCATAAGGCTTAAGCGCCCGTAGCTCAGCTGGATAGAGCGAAGGACTTCGAATCCTGAGGTCGGGAGTTCGAATCTCCCCGGGCGCGCTTTTTATTCAGGATGGTTGCCTGATTGCTAATTAGCTGATAATCAATAAATTAGCCTGATTTTCTAATTAGTTTGACAAATCAATCTCAGGGGCCTAAATTTAAAAGGGAGGGGGCAAATGGAAAATAGCTTACAAAATCAACCTTTTCTTTCTCCCGTTTCCCGTAAGCTGGTGGAAATTATAGAAAAAAATGCCCAGGAACTGGCTACTGCTTATCTCCGGGAAGTAAAACGCCATCCTAAGTTAAAATCATACCAGGGTCTTCCGGAGGAAGAAGTAGTCAGAAGGGCTTACGTAGTTTACAGCCAGCTTGGGAAATGGATTTCTTATGAGATGGAATCAGAGGAACTCAAGAATTTCTGGGAAGAACTAGGACGTCAGCGCCGGGCCGAAGGCTTCAGCCTGCCGGAAATTTTTCTTTCTCTGTGCCTGGAAAGAATGCAGCTGTGGCTCAAGATTCAATCAGAAGGCTTGCTTGATAATGTTCTTGATCTGTACCAGGCCCTGGACCTTTATAACCGCATCGTTAATTTTTTTGACCGGGCGCTTTATTACGCCATTCTTGGTTACTGTCATTATAGCGACAAATAATTTTATCGCCTGAGTTTTGTCTTCCCTGTTTGCTGAGCTAAAATAATCCTATGAAAATTTCCTATTCTGAACTGAGAGGCCACTTCTCCGAGCCAGCAGGCCCCTTCAATTTAAGCCAGGCGGAAAAAAGGTTTGGCTTGTATGTTCATTTTCCTTTTTGTGCCAGGAAATGCCCCTACTGCCATTTCTACAGCCTGCCTTATGATAAGGAGGGCAAAAAAGCCTGGCTGGAGGGGTTCAGAAAAGAAGTAGAAGCAGCGGCCGGACTTCTGGGGTGCGGGTCCTCGCTGCTTTTGGAGACCATCTATTTTGGCGGGGGAACGCCATCGCTTCTTTCTCCAGATGAGATAGCAAACCTCATCGCTGAGATTAAGTCTTCTTTTAATCAGGAAATCAGGGAAATTACTCTGGAGTGTAATCCAGAGGCTCCGGCAGACTGGCTAAAAGGCTGGAAGGAAGCCGGCGTGACCAGACTCAGTTTGGGTGTTCAGTCTTTTGATGATAAAGTGCTAAAAAGCCTTGGCCGAACACATTCCCTGGAGATGACCTGGAAATTACTGGAAAAAGCCCGGGAAGTTAATTTTCCCTCTTTAAACTTTGATTTCATGACCGGCTTACCGGGAGAAACAGAAGCTACGGTGGAAACCAACCTGGAAGCAGTTAAAAAGTTTAGCCCCCAGCATGTTTCGGTTTATCTTCTGGAAGAGCTGGAAACTGTTCCCTTCAGAGCCATCTGGGAGGAAAATCCAGTGCCTGAAGAACTGGTGGCTGAGCGCTTTGAAGCTTATGCCGGTAGCCTGAAAAAAATCGGTTATGAACATTATGAAATTTCCAACTATGCCCGGCCCGGGTTTGAGTGCCTTCATAATCTTAAGTACTGGCAGTATCAGCCTTTCCTGGGAGTGGGTCCGGCGGCCGCCAGTCATTTAGGTTTGCTCAGGTGGCAGAACATTGCTGATTTTAAAAAATGGCAGGCCGGCCTGACGGAGGGATTTTTGTGGCTTGAAGAATTTTTAGTCCTCAGCCGGGAAGAGTGGCTGAGAGAAAAAATAGCCTTTGGGCTGCGCTTAAAGGTTGGCCTCGACTGGGAGCAGCTTAAAGTGGACCATCCTGGTTGTGATTTTTCTGCCTATGAGAAAAGGATGGACCGGCTGGTTAGTTCAGGCGACTTGAGATGGAGCGGCAGCCGGGTTTATATTCCAGAAGATAGATTTTTACTATCAAATTCCATAATTTCCAGCCTGCTCTTTTAATCTTCAAAGGCTGTTTTCCAGGTTTTTCTTTTTGCTCTTGCCCGGCAGTATTTTTCAGTTTAAAATAGCAAAAAATGGTGAGAGGTGGAGATGGAAAGCAAGAAGGTAAAAGTTTCCTGTTTCAACTGTGGTCAGACCAATTATTATCCGCTTGAAGCCCAGCCTGCCCTGGAGAAAAAAGTTGTTTGTGGCCGGTGTCACAGTCCCTTGCCGCGGCCAGGTGATGTGCTGGAAGTTCAACCAGCCCAGGCGATGAACCTCATCTCTAAATCCAGCTTGCCGGTACTGGTAGATTTTTATTCTCCTTCCTGCGGTCCCTGTCACCTGATGGCTCCGGTACTGGAAAGGCTGGCCCGCAGAAGAGCCGGTGAGCTTATGGTCATTAAGATTAACATAGAGGAATTTCCCGAGATGGCTGTTCAAACGGGCGTTCAGGCGGTGCCCACTTTTATTGTCTTTCATAAAAACGTAGAGAGAGGGCGCCTAACCGGTGCTCTGCCGGAGACAGATTTTGCTCTCTGGGTGGCCAGGCTAACCTGAAAATTTTTCGGGGGTTGGTAAAAAAAAAAGAATGCCGAAGAGGGGACTCGAACCCCTACTCCCATTTTTGCGGGAACTAGCCCCTCAAGCTAGCGTGTCTGCCAATTCCACCACTTCGGCATTCATTTTTAAAAGTTTATTTCTTGGTCTGAGTGTCAGTTTTTTGCTCGGCTTTTTGTGCTGAGGTTTGAGCCGCCGGCGCCGGGTTAGTTTCTTTCTTTGTTTCAGTTTGAGTGGCGGCCGGAACTTCCCTGGTCTTGACGTCTTTAACCACAGAAGAAGTCTTTCCAGTAAGGAGCCACAGCCCGAGTGAAGTAATCATGAACAGAATAGCACAAACGGTGGTGATTTTTCCCAGCATGGTCTGAGCACCGCGGGGACCGAAAGCTGTTTGGCTGCCAACTCCACCAAAAGCACCGGCCAGGTCAGCGGCTTTGCCGGATTGCAACAGAACAGCCAGAATGAGCACCAGGCAAATAATCACGTGTAAAATCACAAGTAATGTAATCACTTTTTACCCTCATAAGCGCGAATTGCTTCTCTGGCTATAGCCACAAACGACTCAGCTTCCAGAGAAGCACCGCCGATTAAAAATCCATCTACATCCTTTTCTTTCATCAAAGAAAAGGAATTGGCCGGTTTCACCGAACCGCCGTAGAGGATTATAGCATAATCGGCCACAATTTTTCCATACCTTTCGGCGATTAAATTTCTGATGAAGGCCTGAACCTCTTCCGCCTGTTCTGGCGTGGCATTGCGACCGGTGCCGATGGCCCAGATGGGTTCATAAGCGAGGATAATTTTCTCAAATTTTTCGGCTTCCAGGGTAAAAACACTCTGCTCCAGTTGGTTTTTAATCACTGACAGGGTCTGACCTTTTTCTCTTTGTTCCAGGGTTTCGCCTATACAAACTACAGGAATGAGGTCGTGTTTTAAAGCGGCCAGTACTTTTTTTCTGACTGTTTCATCGGTCTCGCCGAAGAGCTGGCGCCGCTCAGAATGGCCGATGACCACCAGCTGACAGCCGGCCTCCTTAAGCTGCACCGGGGATATTTCACCGGTGAAAGCACCCTGGTCTTCCCAGAAAAGGTTTTGGGCCCCGACCAGCACCTGGCTTCCGGCCACTACTTTTTTCACTTCCGCGATGGCGGTAAAAGGAGGAATCAGGATAAGGGTAGCCGCTGAAACTTCAGGAGATTTCCTGACAATCTCTTCTGCCAGAGCCCTGGCTTCTGAGATGGTCTTGTACATTTTCCAGTTTCCGGCTATCACCGGTTTTTTAAGCGAGCTCATAAAAATAACACTCCGTTTTTAAATTTTTGATCTTTTTAAATTTCAATTTTTTTAACTGAGCCTTGTCTTTTTATTCCAGGGCTTCAATGCCAGGAAGCGTACCATAGCCCACGTACTCCAGGGAAGCTCCGCCGCCAGTGGAGATATGACTGATTTTATCAGCCACGCCGGCCTTATGTATGGCCGCAATGGAATCTCCGCCGCCCACCACCGATAAAGCGCCTGATTCAGCCACGGCTTTAGCAATTTCTACTGTCCCTCTGGAGAAAGCTTCTACTTCAAAAACACCGAGTGGTCCGTTCCAAAAAATGGTTTTGGCTTTTTTAATCTGATTCTGGTATTCTTCAATGGTTTTAGGACCGATGTCTACGCCCATCAGGTCTTCAGGCAGGGGATAAGTATCGCTTATAGCTACGACCTTCTGGCTGTCCACGGAAGTGGTCAGAACATGGTCAACGGGCAAGAGCAGTTTAACTCCGCTGGCTTCAGCTTTTTTCAGGATGGAGCTGGCTACTTCCAGCTTGTCTTCTTCCACCAGAGATTTTCCCACCTGCTTTCCCTGGGCTTTAAGAAAGGTATAGGCCATAGCTCCGCCGATGAGCAAGACATCAGCCTTGTTTAACAGGCCCTCTAACACCGGAATTTTATCTTCAATCTTGGCTCCACCCAGAATGGCCACGTATGGCTTATCCGGGTTATGGGTGATTTTGCTCAGATAATCAACTTCCTTTTTCAGCAGATAACCGGCGGCTTTTTCTTTCAGGTAGGAGGCTATGCCAACCACTGAAGCGTGCGCCCGGTGACAGGAGCCAAAGGCATCGTTGATGAAAACCTGACAGCCTTCAGCCAGCTGGCGGGCAAATTCCGGGTCGTTGTCAGTTTCCTGCTTGTAAAAACGAACATTTTCCAGCAGGAGAATTTCACCTTCTTTAAGTTCTGATTTGAGCCGCTTGACTTCTTCACCGATAACATCCGGAGCCATGATGACTTTGACTCCGGGAAGAAGCTCAGCCAGCCTGACGGAGACCGGCTTCAGGCTCATTTTGGGGTTGAACTGTCCTTTGGGCCGGCCGAGATGGGAAGCCACTACCAGCTTGGCTCCCTTTTCTACCAGATACTTGATGGTCGGCAGAGAAGCCCGAATTCTGGTATCGTCTCTTATTTTCAGGTTTTCATCCAGGGGGACGTTGAAATCCACCCGGAGAAAAACGGTCTTACCCTTAACCTCAATTTCTTCCACAAATTTCATTTTTTTCCTCCAGCCGGAGTTATTTTTTCATTATGTACTTGACCAGGTCGACCAGACGACAGGAATAACCCCACTCGTTATCATACCAGGCCATGACTTTGACCAGGTTCTTTTCCATGACTTTGGTGGACAGAGCATCCACGATGGCCGAGTGCGGGTTGGACATGAAATCAACTGACACCAGAGGTTCTTCAGTGTATTCAATGATTCCCTTGAGGCTGCCTTCCGCTGCTTCTTTAAGAGCTGCGTTGACTTCTTCGGCTGTGGTTTCTTTTTTAACCAGAGCTACCAGGTCCACCAGGGAGACGTTGGGGGTGGGAACACGAATGGCTATGCCGTCAATTTTCCCTTTAAGCTCAGGCAGCACCAATCCCACAGCTTTAGCCGCACCGGTGGTGGTAGGTATCTGAGAAACAGCCGCTGCTCTGGCTCTTCTTAAATCCTTGTGTGGGGCGTCCAGTATTCTCTGGTCGTTGGTGTAAGCATGAATCGTAGTCATGAAAGCTTTTTCAATACCGAATTTTTCATGGATGACTTTGGCCACAGGAGCCAGGCAGTTGGTGGTGCAGGAAGCGTTAGAAATGATGTGGTGCTTTTCGGGGTCATAAACCTTTTCGTTTACGCCCATGACAATAGTAATATCCGGGTCCGTGGCCGGAGCGGAAATGATAACTTTTTTGGCCCCGCCAATTTCCAGGTGTTTAATGGCCTCAGGTCTCTTGGTGTATTTTCCTGTAGCTTCAATGACCACGTCCACTCCCAGGTCTTTCCATTTCAAGCCAGAAATGTCTTTTTCGGCCAGAACCTTGATGGTTTTTCCGTTCAGGATGATTGAATCTTCTGTGGCTTTCACTTCTTCCTTGAGCGTGCCCAGAACAGAGTCATACTTTAACAGGTGAGCCAGAGTTTTGGCATCAGTTATATCGTTAACTGCCACATATTCCAGCTCCGGGTCGTGAAAAGAAGCTCTCAACATATTACGACCGATGCGTCCAAACCCGTTGATTCCTATTCTTATGGCCATAGAAAACCTCCTTAGAAAATTTAATTATTTTTCAGACTAAACTGTTTAGTATTTGAAATTTATCACAAGTGCTGGGTTTTATCAAGCTGCTGTTTCCTTTTGATATAAAAAATATCAGCCAGTGATTTGGTTAATAATTTTTCTTTTATTTCTCTATAATTCAACGAGTTATTGTGGCGTTGAAGGCTATGACCGCTTGCTTGAGGCTGACGGATAAAGTTGTTTGTCTGCCCTGGGGATAAATTTGCTTAGTGGCAATTTGAACGGTTAAAAAATATTTTTTAGCGCTGACCATTTGTGATAATATTTTAATCCTGGGAAA
>Ga0334722_10000108_pt1 | contig 119561 bp, 113 predicted proteins | sample C3_bottom_MG_FD_207210 | JGI IMG/M metagenome (GOLD analysis project Ga0334722, IMG submission 207210) | Sediment microbial communities from Yellowstone Lake, YNP, Wyoming, USA - C3_bottom | ecosystem: Environmental > Aquatic > Freshwater > Lake > Sediment | place: USA: Wyoming | collected...
TGCGCCTCCTCGATCTGGTCGGCGTACTCCCAGCGGTCGCCGTACTTGTCGTATTGCTTCCGCTTCTCCGGATCGGCGAGCACCTCGTGGGCCGCGTTGACCTCCTTGAACGCTGCCTCCGCCGCCTTGTCGCCGGGGTTCACGTCCGGGTGGTACTTCCGCGCCAGTTTCCGGTACGCGGACTTGATCTCCTTTTCGGAGGCGCCCTTCTTGATGCTGAGCAAGTCGTAGAAGTCCCTGGCCACAGGGGTAGTGTAGGCCATCCGGTCGGTTCATAACAAGCCGGATGTCACTAACAGTGATACGCAGCGCATCAAGTCCCCTGATAGCGACGTTGCTTGGTGACACCTCTGTGCGCCAGATCACGCTCCTATCCGACGTCGCCTCCGCGAAGGCCGGCGGCACGTTCGAGGACGATATCCTGGGCGCCGCGCTGCCGAAGCCGGAGTCGATGAAGCCGAAGCAGATCAGGGTTCACCCCGCCCCCCTGATCGAGGGCAGGGCCTCGTGAGCGCGGCGACACGCCAGCAGGCCGGCTTGCAACAAAGCCCCGGGGATCCCCGGGGCCTTTGTCGTCGCTGACGCGTGCGGCTACTCGTGCTCCTCGCCGGACCTCGCCGGAGACGCGAGGAAGTCCAGGATGATCCGGTTCACGAGCTCCGGCTTGTTCATGGCAACCGTATGGCTCGCACCAGGCACCACGCAGAGCTGTGCGCTGGGAATCGCCCGGTACAGCGCGATCGTATGCTCGAGCGTAGGCATGTCGGCGTCGCCGACCATTACCAGGGTAGGTGCCGCGATCCCCGCGAGGTCGGCGGGCGTCAGGGTTGGCCCGCTGACCCACATCGCCGTGACCTTCTTCAGGACAACGCCGAAATGCCCCGCGCCGTCGGGGCTCAGCTGTCCGTACAGGTCCACCAGTGCCGGCATGAACGTCTCGGGCGTCAGGTTGGCCGCAACTGCCCGCATCTCCTCCGGCATGCCCTCGAAGTGGTAATTGCCGCCGATCGAGACGAGCGTGCGTACAAGGTCGGGCCGCCGGACCGCCATCAGCATCCCGATGTTCCCGCCGTCGCTCCAACCGACGATGTGCGCGTTCTTGATCTCCATCGCCTCCATGAAGGCGACGGTGTCGTCCGCCATCACCTCATACGTGATCGGCCCGTCGATGTCGGGCGTCCGGCCGTGCGCCCGGCGCTCCGGCAGGTACAGTCGATACGCCGCGGCAAACGCCGGGCGCTGCGGGCCCCAGAAATCGATCGGCGCCGCGCCTCCGTGCAGCAGGAGGAGCGGCTCGCCTTCGCCCTCGGTTTCGTAGTAGGTGTGCACGCCATGGACGTCGATGTACGGCATGGGCTCTCCTCCGAATAGTGCGCGCTCTCGATCGGGATCGGTGATCGTCTTCGCAGGCCGTCGCAGCCCGGGGCTACTCGCCCCCGGTCGCCTCGGCGATGGCCGCGGGCGCGGCGGAAGCTTCGAGCGCGTCCGCGGCGCGTGAGCCGCCCGCCGGCCGCCCGATCACCGTCAGCTCAAGCAGCTCCGCGACGTCGAACGTCTTCATCCGCTTGTCCTCGTCCGGCTGCACCGTCGGGATCCCGTCCTCGAACATCTGGATGCAGAACGGGCACGCCGTCGCGATGATCTGCGCGCCCGTCTCGTACGCCTCCTCCGTCCGCGCGACGTTGATCCGCTTCCCCTTCGACTCCTCCACCCACATGTGCGCGCCGCCCGCCCCGCAGCAGAAGCTGTTCTCGCGGTTCCGCGGCATCTCCACCCGCGACCCGCCCGGCAGCGCATCGACGATGTCGCGCGGGCCGTCGTAGTTGCCGTTGTGCCGCCCCAGGTAGCACGAGTCGTGATACGTCACGGTGGCCGGCAGGTCCTGCTTCGGCGTCAGCGCACCGTCGCGCAGGAGCTTGGACAGGAACGTCGTGTGGTGGATCACCTCGAACTGCCCCTCGAACTGCGGGTACTCGTTCGTCATCGTATTGAAGCAGTGCGGGCAGTTCGTGATGATCTTGCGCGCGCCCTTCGCGTGCAGCACTTCGATCAGCGACTTCGCCTGCTCCTGGTACAGGTACTCGTTGCCCAGGCGCCGCGCCGGGTCGCCGTTGCACTGCTCCTCGTCGCCCAGGCAGCCGAAGCTCACCCCCGCCTCGATCAGCAGCCGCGCCACCGCGCGCGTCGTCGGGATGTTGCGGTCCACGAGCGCCCCCGAGCAGCCCACCCAGTACAGGTACTTCTGCGTGCCGTCGAACGCCGGGATGTCGAGCCCCTCCATCCACGACGTGCGTGTGAACGGCGTCCCCCGCCACGGGTGGCCGCGCTGCTCGATCTGCATCAGCGTCGCCGCCGCCGTCTCCGGCATGTTGGCTTCGTTCATCGTCAGGAAGCGGCGCATGTCCTGCAGCGCCGGCACATGCTCGATGAACACCGGGCACTGGTACTGGCACGCCCCGCACGTCACGCAGTCCCAGATCGGGTTGAAGCCGACCGCGTCGATCAGCGTCAGGTCGCCGCCGCCGCCGTTGCCGCCGTCGCCGTCCTTCGCCGGGCGCAGCGCGTCCCAGACGAACAGCGGCGACTGCACCTTCCGCACCTCGTGCTCGATCGCCGTGCGCATGTCGTGCATGATCTTCTTCGGCGACAGCTCCTTGCCCGTGAGGTACGCCGGGCAGTTGATCTCGCAGCGCCCGCACTCCGTGCACGTGTAGGGGTCCAGCATCTGCTTCCAGGTCAGGTCCTCGATGACGCCCGCCCCGAAGCGCTCCGCGTTCTCGAAGTCGCGGATCGGCTGCAGCTGCCCCGTCGGCGCCACGCGCCGGAAGGCGATGTTGAACGGCACCGTCAGCACGTGCGAGTGCTTGCTGTACGGCAGGTAGTTCAGGAACGCCAGGAAGTCGTAGAGGTGCGCGTACCACCAGAAGTCCAGGAACCCCTCCTGCACCGCGCGCGACATGCCCATGCCGTCCCACACCTTCGACAGCCCGTACGCCAGGAACGACCAGCGCTCTCCGCCCTGCGGGTCCGTTGCGATCTCGAAGCTGTTCGTGAACACGTCCGTCACCATCAGGAACGCGATGAAGAAGAGGATCAGCCAGGCGTCCATGTTGAACGTCATCCGCGCCGGCTTCCAGAAGCGCCGCTGCCAGGCCGCCATGCCGCAGCCGACCAGCACCAGGATGTTGAACATGTCCATCGGCGCCCGCACGGCGATGTCGTAGAAGATGCCGAACACGTGCTCGAGCGCGATGTCCTGGTCGATGCCCTTGAGCAGGAAGTTGAGCGTGCGCACCTGCAGGACGATGAAGCCCCAGTAGATCAGCGAGTGCAGCACGCCGCTGTACCAGTAGCGTTTGCGCGCCACGCGCGAGTTGCCCACCAGGTACGGGACGAGCGATGTCAGCCGCTCGAAGAGATGGTCGAAGCGGTTGTCGCCCTTGCCGCGGGCGAAGACGGAGACCTTGACGGAGACGGAGTAGGCGAAGAACGCGACCGCCGCCAGGAACGAGATGTAGTAGACGTAGTTCCCGGGAAACTCGTGGGAAGGGAGCAAGCGGCCTCCTCGCGAGCGCGTCTCAGCTTCGCACCGGGATCATAGTCGCGCGGTTTTCGTAAGGCAATCAAGCTTGCATCGCGGGTCGCTGCCCTGACTCACCCCCGAAGATACAATCCCCCCGTCGTGAGTGTCTCACACCCAACGCACACCGTCCTCATCCCGGCCGGCGCCTTCAGCATGGGCCAGGACGACGGCCGCCCCGACGAGCGCCCCGCGCACGAGGTGTTCGTCAGCGCATTCCGCATGGCCGTCCACCCCGTCACCAACGCGCAGTACCGCGAGTTCATGGGCGCCGCCGGCTACCCCGCGCCGCGCTTCTGCGACGATGCGCGATTCAACGCGGCGGACCAGCCGGTTGTCGGCGTCACCTGGGCCAACGCCGTCGCGTACTGTGACTGGCTCGGCGCGTCCGCCGGCGCGCGCTTCCGGCTGCCCACCGAGGCGGAGCGCGAGAAGGCCGCCCGGGGCGGCCTCGCCGGAAGGCTGTATCCGCTCGGCGACGACGCCGGCGCCGATGGCGGGCGCTTCGAGCAGAGCGCGCCGTACCCCGTGTGCCGCTCCGAGCCGAACGGCTACGGCCTCTACGACATGGCCTACAACGTGCACGAGTGGTGCTCAGACTGGTACGGCGCGGCGTACTACGCCGTCTCGCCGGCGCGCGATCCCGCCGGGCCACCCTCCGGCACGCGCCGGGCGTCGCGCGGCGGCGCCTGGCGCCATCAGGTGAAGCTCAACCGCTGCGCCGCCCGCAGCAGTCTGCCGCCATCGTTCGAGTACAACGACTACGGCTTTCGCGTCGCCCGCGACGTCGCGCCCGATGAGGCGTGACCGCCGTTGCCGCTCCGTAACATCTGTGCCTTCCGCCGGCGTGTGCGTCTGCTATCGTTTCGGCGTTGTTCACGGAGCGATCGCAGGAGGATGCGGGACCGATGAAGCCGATTGTGGTGATGTGCGCGCTTGCCTGCGCGCTCATGATCGTCGCCTGCGGGAGCGACCCCAAGAAGAGCACGCAGTCCGGCGGAAGCACCGCCACGGCCGCCGCCTCCCGCACGACCGTCGCGGGCACGCCCGCAGCCACGGCGCAGCCACAAGCAACGCAGACTGGAGGCACGAAGACGTACGCAGCACGGCCGCCGCTGACGATTGATCCGAACAAGAAGTACTTCGCCACCATCAAGATGGACATCGGCGAGATTAAGCTCGAGCTCTACCCGAAGGATGCCCCGCAGACCGTCAATAGCTTCGTCTTCCTCGCCCGCGACGGTTATTACGATGGCGTCACCTTCCATCGCGTGATCCCCGGCTTCGTCGCACAGGCGGGCGACCCCACCGGCACCGGCAGCGGCGGCCCCGGCTACACCATCCCGGACGAGGCCAACGCCCACAAGTTCCTGGACGGCACGCTCGGCATGGCGAAGACTGACAAGCCCGATTCCGGCGGCAGCCAGTGGTTCATCGACTATGGGCCGCAGCCCAACCTGGATGTGTTGGGCTACACCGTGTTCGGCCAGCTCGTATCCGGCCGTGACGTGCTCGACAAGATCGCGCCGCGCGACCCGCGGCGCGCCACCACGCCCGGCACGAAGATCAACACGATTGTCATCGAGGAGCAGTAGCGCCGGCGGCGTGAGGCGAGCCTACGCCCCTGCTGTCCCCGTGCCCGCCGCCGATACTTCCTGCGTGAGCCACACCGACCGCTCGCCGGAGGCGTCATGCGCATACGCGTCGCTGCCATCATCATCGTTCCGCTGGTCGTCGCCGCCGCCTGCGGCGGGTCTACCACGAAGCAGTCTCACACGCCGGCTGCGACTCCGGCGCCCGTGAGCGCAGAGGCGTTCAAGGCCGCGGCGCAGAAGGCCATCGACGCCTCGATGATCGCGGCTGGCGACTTCCCCGCTGGCTGGAACTCCTCTCCCCAGAACTCCAGCAACGATTCGGACGTGAAGTTCAGCCCGCCGTGCGAGATCTTCAACAGCGAGGAGGATTATCCGAACTCTGTCGCATCCACGAAGTCGCTGAACTTCGACGGACAGAACCACGAAGAGATCAGCAGTGACGGAGCGGTGTTCGCGACCGCGGACATCGCGCAGCAAGAGCAGAAGAAATACGAAGACGCGCTCGCCCAATGCCACGATGAGATGGTCCGAATCTTCACGGAGATCTTCCAGCGGGAGCTGGCGGACCAGGGCGCGACCGGCATTCACGTCGCGTTCGACGATCTGCCGTTCCACGCGTACGGCGATTGGACGCACGCGTATCGCGTGTCGTTCACCGTCGATCTACCGCGCGGCCAGGTCTCCGGGAAGATCGACTCCGTCGCCATGCGCTCGGCCAGGGTCGTGGGCAACCTGACGTTCGCGGACTTCGGCGGCCTCGATCCCCGGATCCACGATGGCCTCGCCGATATCTTCGCGGACCGGCTGGCCAAGGCGGAGGCATCCCTCCCGCAATAGCCCAGGCTACCCCAGCTCCGCGAGCGACGCGCGCAGGCCATCGAGCCGCGCCTGGACTGCCGCCAGGCGCTCTTCCTCCGTCGCCACGATCTTCGGCGGCGCCTTCGCGCGAAACTGCTCGTTCCCCAGCTTCGCCTCGATGCGCCCCGCCTCCGCCTCGGCTTCCGCGATCTGTTTCTCCAGCCGCGCCCGCTCCGCAGCCGTGTCGAACAGCCCCGCCAGCGGCACGACCGCCGTCACGCCTTCGAGCACCGCCGTCGCCACCTGGTCCCGAGGCGCCATCGCCGCATCGCCGACGATGTGCAGCGGCCGCGCCCGCGCCAGCGTCTCGATGTACGCGCTGCCCGCATCGAGCGCGCCGCGCGCGCCGTCCGCCACCACGTACGCCTCGATGAACTTCGCCGGCTCCACCTTCTTCTCCGCGCGGATGTTGCGGATCGCCCGCACGACGTCGATCAGCGTCTCCATCTCGCGCTCGGCTGTCGCGTCGGCGTAGCCGCTCTCTCCGCGCGGGTACGGCGCGACGATCAACGCTTCCTCGTCGACGCCCGCGATCTTCGTCACGAGCGCCTGCCAGATCTCTTCGGTCACGAACGGCATCACCGGGTGCAGCAGCCGCAGGCAGCGCTCCAGCACGTACGCCAGGACCGGCAGCGGCGATGGCGCGCGTCCGCCCTCCGCGCGCGCCCTCACCTTCGCGATCTCGATGTACCAGTCGGCGAACTCGCTCCAGACGAACTCGTACGCTTGCCGCGCCGCCTCCCCCAGCTCGAACTTACGCATCTGCTCGTCGACGCTCCGCGCCAGGCCCTCCACCCGCGACAGGATCCACCTGTCCTCCACCGGCAGCGCAGTCAAGCGCAGTTCTGTGTCCGCTCCCGTCTGTCGTCTGTTGTCTGTTGTCTGTCGTCTGTCGTCTGTTGTCTGTTGTCCGTTGTCTGTTATCTGTTGTCTGTTGTCTGTTGTCTGTCGTCTGTTGTCTGTTGTCCGTTGTCTGTTGTCTGTTGTCTGTCGCCTGCCGTCGGGCGGCACGTCCCCTTTGCTGTTTGCTGTTTGCTGTTTGCTGTCCAGCGCCGCGATCAGCGGCGCGACGTCCACCCGCTCCTCCCCGATCATCGAGATCACGAAACGCGCCGCGTTCCACAGCTTGTTTGCGAAGTTGCGCCCCGCCTCGACACGCTGTTCCGAGAGCCGCATGTCGTTTCCGGGCCCGCTCGACGTGATCAGGGTGTAACGCAGCGCGTCCGCCCCGAACTGCTCCACCACCTCGAGCGGGTCGACGCCCGTGCCAAGCGATTTGCTCATCCGCTGGCCCAACTCGTTGCGCACCGTCCCGTGCAGATACACCACGGAGTACGGGATGTCGCCCGCGTCGTAGAGCCCGAGCATGATCATCCGCGACACCCAGAGGAAGATGATGTCGTAGCCCGTCTCCATCACCGACGTCGGGTACCAGTAGCGCAGCTCCGCCGTGTCCTCCGGCCACCCGAGCGTCGAGAACGGCCACAGCCCCGACGAGAACCACGTGTCCAGCACGTCATTCTCCTGCAGCAGGTGGCCGCCGCCCGTCGGCGATCGCTCCGGCGTCTCGATTGACACGATCGGCGTCGCCTCGACCGCGGACCACGTGCCGTAGCGCTCGATCGTCGCGTGCGAGACGCCCTGCGCGCGCAGCTCGTTGTACGTGCCCACGCGCGGCTCGCGCGGCGCCGCCCCTGCCTCCGTCGCGTGATCGTGCAGCGTGACGATGATCCGGTCGCCGTCCTCGTCGGCGCTGTACCACACCGGGATGCGGTGCCCCCACCAGAGCTGGCGCGAGATGCACCAGTCGCGGATGTTCTCCATCCAGTTCAGGTACACGCGTTCGAAGCGCTCCGGCACGAACCTGATGCGCCCCTCCCGGACGACGTCGATCCCCGGCTGCGCCAGCGGCTTCATGTTCACAAACCACTGCCACGACATCAGCGGCTCGACGACCGTGTGGCAGCGCGAGCATACGCCGATCGTCATCGTGTGCGGCTCCGCCTTTTCCAGGTACCCCAGCTCCTCCAGGTCGCGCAGGATCACCTGCCGCGCCTCGTAGCGGTCCATGCCGGCGTACGGCCCCGCCTGGGCGTTCAGCGTCGCATCGAGGTTCATCGCGTTGATCACCGGCAGCCCCGCCCGCTGCGCGATCTCGAAGTCCACCGGGTCGTGGCCCGGCGTCACCTTCAGCGTCCCCGTCCCGAACTCGATGTCGATCGCATCGTCGCCGATCACCGGCACGACGCGCTGGATCACCGGCAGCAGCACCTGCCGCCCGATCCTGTCCGCGTACCGTGCGTCCTTCGGGTTCACCGCGACCGCCACATCGCCGACGAATGTCTCCGGACGCGTCGTCGCCACCGTCATGTGCTCGCCGCCGGCGTGCGGCCGCCCCTCCGCGTCGACGCGGTCGACCAGCGGGTAGCGGATGTACCAGAGGCTGCTCTGCTGCTCCTCGTGCTCGACCTCCAGGTCGCTCAGCGCCGTGCGGCAGCGCGGGCACCAGTTGATCAGCCGCTCGCCGCGATAGACCAGCCCGTCGTCGAACAGCTTCTTGAACGTCGTGCGCACTGCGCGTTGCGGCGTGTCGTCGAGCGTGAACACTTCCCGCGACCAGTCGGCCGATGCGCCGAGCCGCCGGTGCTGATTGCTGATGATCGGCCGGTACCGGTGCACCCACTGCCAGACCCGCTTCTCGAACTCCTCGCGTCCCAGGTCGTGGCGGCTCATCCCTTCCTTCGCCAGCTCTTTCTCGACGACATTCTGCGTGGCGATGCCGGCGTGGTCCACGCCGGGGATCCACAGCGCCGGGTCGCCGAGCATGCGGTGCCAGCGGATGAGGATGTCCTCGACGGTATCCGTGAGCGCGTGGCCGAGGTGCAGCTCGCCCGTCACGTTCGGTGGCGGCATGACGATGCAGAACGGCTCGCCGCCGGCGTCCATGCGCGGCTTGAAGTAGCCGCGCGTCTCCCAGAACGCGTAGACGCGTGCCTCGGTCGCTTGCGGGTCGTACGCCTTCGCCATCCCGCCCGCCGAAGCCGGTGTGTTCGGTTGCCGCTTCGCCATCGTTACCTCTCGCCCGAAATTCGCGGCGGTTTAGCCGCCTTCCCGTCCGTGGCCCGATCTCCGGGCACGAAAATGCCCCGACTCGCATCGGGGCCCGTCGCCGGTCGCGCGCTATCGACCGGTCAACGGACCGCCGGTACCGCCACGACGGCGCTGGCGTGCGCTCGCGCGTTCAGCATGGTGTCCACATCCTAGCGCATTCGCCGCACCGCGCCATCGGGCGCTTCCCCTCGATGCCGGTCTCGTCGAGCGCGGCGCGTCAGAACCACTCGGTGGCGACGATCTCCGTGATCTCCGCGCCGCCGCGGACGCCGACGCACCGCACCGTGGCCGGGTCGCCGCCCGCCGGTGGCAGGCATCCGGCCCGGGCCGCCGCGCCCGAGTCGCCGCATCCGTACGGCGTGATGCCGATGGACGTCTCCGGAACCGTCCCCGTCAACACGCCGCAGCGCGCCCCGCTCGTCGCGATGAAGTACCACGGCGCGCCCGCCACCGTCGGGCGGTCGTTGGGCACCTGTGTGACGTCGGCCTTCATCACCACATCGTCCTTCGGATCGTCCGGCACGCCCGGGCACACGACGTAACCATGATCCTGCGCCACGAAACACGGGTCGTGGATCACGTTGCCTGTCATGCAGCGGAACGCGTCGGCGCGCGCCGGCGCGGCGATGCTTGACGTCCAGCAGTTGCCATCGACCGCCGCCGACGTGTCGACAGACGGCGCCGCGTAGCGGATCGCTATGGTGTGCGGCCCGGCAGCGGATGTCGCGCCACTCAGCGAGAGCACCTCGGTGCCCTCGGCGATCACCGTGGGCGTGGCGTTGCCGCCGTCGCCGGCCGCCCGGGTTGGCGTACGCGACCCGCCGCCGCTGCTGCAGGCGACGACGGCGACGGCCAGCACGAGCGCGAGGGCCGGAGTGATAGCCCGCATGACGCCCATCATCGCACCGATGGCTCCCCGGCGGAACACCGGAACGTGCCGTCCCGAGGCGCCTGGACCGCGGCTCCGCCGGCGACATAACGCCACGCGGCCGGAGCAAACGCCGCTTGCAAGCGTTCCCCACCCTTCGAGATAATGTGGGCGTTTCAATGTGCGGGACGCGACCTGCGCGGGTCAGCCCGGGCGCGTGCCCCGGAGCGAGGGGGAGGCACGATCCATGAACATATCGTCGGAAGCCTTGCGGCCGGTCGAATCGAGGCGCCCGCAGCCGGGCGATGTCCTGTGGTGCGCCGTCGCCATCGGTCTCGCGATCGCGCTGCTCGTCGCGTCCTTCATCGTCCCGGCGGACGACGGCGTCTACTGGCCGCTCGTGTTCGTGTCGGTCGCTGCGTCCGGAGTCCTTGCCGCCATCATGTTTGGCTGGCTGATCCCGAGCCTGGCAGCGCGAGACGACGACCGCGCACCCATCGCCGGCCTGATCTCCAGCGTCGTCGCGCTCGTCTCCGCCCCCGTATTCTTCGTCTTCGGTCTGCCCGCCGTCCTGGCTGTCTCTGGTGTATTGCTCGGCCGCGTGGGACTGGAGCCCGCGCGCGGCGCGAGGCGGCAGAACATCGCCCGTGCGGCCATGGCCATCGGCGTGCTGGCGTGGGGCGTGACGCTCACGTTCGCGGTGCTCGGCATCGCCGACGTGCTCCCTGATTGGCCACCGGACTCGATCTGAGCGGCGGCCGCGCGGCGACTTCGAGCGGCGCCGCGCACCGGAGGAGGGACGCGATGATCAAGGGCATGCATGGCTTGTTCTACACGACGGAGCCGGAGGCGGCGCGCGCCTTCCTGCGCGACAAGCTGCGGCTGCCGGCGTACGACTCCGGCGGCGGTTGGCTGATCTTCGAGGCGCCCGGGGACTTCGGCTGCCACCCGTCCGACCGTGCGTACCAGGCGCTCTCCTTCTCGTGCGACGACCTCGATGCGACGATGGCGGAGCTGAGGGGCCGCGGCGTGACGTTCAGCGAACCGGTGGTAGAGGGAGAGTGGGGCCGCGTGACGTCATTCGACCTGCCAGGGGGCGGGCCGATCCAGCTCTACCAGCCGAAGTACCACCGGTAGGGCCACGCATCGCTCCAAGGCGGGGGAGTCTCGCCCGCGGGCCGGACTCCCGTTATGCGCGGCGCGTTGCGGCCGGGCGCTCCGCCGCGAGGAAGCCCTGGCCGGCAGGTGTGATGCTCACGACGACGCCTGCGCCGTCGCGGCGCCCGCAGGAGACGAAGCCAAGATCGAGCGCGTCCTCCCAGATCGGCAGCCGGGGGCACGACGTGCGCCACGCAGCCATCACGTCGGCGTACGGGCGCGGCGCGAGCGCGACCCACTCCAGCAGGTCGAGCACCAGCGCCTTGTTGTCGATGGCCTGCATCTTGGAATCCCTCTTTGCCCGTGTCACTCAGTCTAGCTCGGCCGGAGAGCCCGCGTTTGCGCCGTTCGCAGTCAGGGTGCGGCTCGCGCGAAGCTGCGGCGGTGCGCAAGGGCGACGGCTCCTGCCGTCGATAACGCGGCGGCCTTGTCGGGCGTGGCGACCTCCGGCCGAGCGGTCTCCGTCGTCACGCCGCGGCGCCAGTCGACGGCGTAGGCCGTCTGCGCCGCCGCGATGCCGGCGAGATTGAGCGTCGAGGGCGGGCCGAGGTCGATGTGCTCGGGCAGCCGCTCGCGGAACGCCTCGGTCACGAGCACGCCATCGGGAACGACGTTCGCGAGCACGCGGAAGGCGACGAACAGGTCTTTACCGAACAGGTCGTCGGCTTCCACGATGAACCGCCCCGCGTGGATCGCCACGCCGACGTGCAGTGCCGCGACGGTCTGCTCGCGGCGGAAGTCCGCCATGCATCGCTGGATCGCCACCGCGCAGGCGAGGGCGTCGGCGGGCCGTTCGAACGACAGGATAAAGCCGTCTCCCATCGACTTGACGATGACACCGGCGTGAGCGGTGGCCTGGGCGCGGATGAGCGCGTTGTGAGCGCGCAGGAGTGCGTACGCCTCGTCATCTCCAAGGCGATCCGTCGTCGCGGTCGAGCCCTGGACGTCGGTCACCACGACCGCCAGGTCCCGGCGCGAGATCGCGGGGTGCTCCTCGCGCCAGGGCACCTCGTAGAGCCGCCAGCGCGTGTCGAAGCCCTTCAGCGCGAAACGTCCGCGCTCAATGGCGTTCAACTCCGACGAACAACCCACGACGCCCCGGACCATCTCCGAGATGAGGATCTCGCCGCCTTTCGCGCGCGCCATGATCCTCGTCGCCGCGTCGACCGCGGCGCCGACGAGGTCGTCTCCGTCTTCGATCGCATCGCCCGTGTGGATGCCGATGCGCACGTGTACGGCATCGCGCCGTCCTTCGCGGCGGCGGGCGGCGAGACCGCGCTGGATGGCGATGGCGCAGGCGACCGATTGCCGGGCGGACCCGAACGCGACCATGAATCCATCGCCGATCGTCTTGACCTCGCGCCCGTCGTGCCGGGCGATCGCCTCCCGTATCACCCCCTCGTGGCCGAGCATCGCGACGTGCGCCGCGACGTCGCCCTGCCGCGTGCGCAGGCGCGTCGAAGAGACGACGTCCGTGAAGAGCACGGTGGCAGTGATGATGGAGTTCATTCCGCACCGCCGTTCCGGACGAGCGGGTAGGCGAGTCTGCGGCCGCCGACGCGGAGGTCCACCTCGCGGGGCGCGCCAAACGCCGTGTCACCACCCTCGGCCAGATCGCGCACGACGGCGGATGCAAGGACCTCTCCCGCCCGGGCCTGGCCGCCCAGCAGCGCGGCGATGAACACGGTCTTGCCCACGAACTCGCCGGCCTCATACCGCACCTCGCCCGCGTGCATACCGAGGTGCACCTGCAGCGGCAGGTCGGGTCGCATGGCGTTGCGCTCCTCGATGGCGTTCAGGAAGCCGAGGACGAACTGCACGGCTTCGGTGGCGCTCCGGAAGGCGACCATGAAGCCATCGCCCAGCGACTTGAGCTCGCTGCGCCCGCCGGACGGGAGCTGCTCCTGGATGATCCGGTCGTGCTCCCGAATCACCTCAAGCCAACCGTCATCGCCCAGGCGGTCGATGAGAGCGGAGGCGCCGATGATGTCGCTGAAGATGAAGGTCATGGTTCCGTCCCACGCCGCGTCGCCGGCCATCCCTGCAGCCACGCTCCCGGCCTGCCGCCGTTCGGTCTGGACACGCTGCTCGCGGCGGAGGAAGTCACGTAGGCCTTGCTCTTCGACCAGCCACTTCTTGCCGAGCTGGAGTCCCGGCAAGCGGCCTTCGTTGAGATAGCGGTAGACCGTATTCTTGTCGAGTCCGAGCTGTTCTGACACCCAGTCGACCTCTCTGAACCCGATATCACTGCTTGTTATGCTTCTACCATCATCTGACAACGTTTCACCTCGTCTGGCGTATTATGGGAGAGGCCAAGCGTGCTGTCAAGGGTTCGCCGCAAGCCGGGCGTGGCACTGGCGAGGCCAGCCGTAATCCGCGAAGGCGCGGCGCCGGGGTCGCGGTTTCGACGAGAGACCACAGGTTCGCAGATTCCACAAATGGGGGCCGCTGCCAGGAAGCCCGGCGCAGCGGTCTGTTTGTACGGGCGGTGCGGGGGCGCGGGGTGGGGACAGGCGGGACGCCTGTCCTGCGCAGCGGGCGCGTCGGTGCGGGTGCGGGGCGGCGGGCGCGTCAACTGAACAGGCCCGGGCCGAAGCTGCGGACGGTTAACTTTCCCGCCCCGCCCGGCGTTGTACAGGAGCATGAAGCTTCGGCGTACGTGGACGGCCTACGGATTAAGCAGGTACGATGACCCTGGCCCCTTCGTTCAGAAACGAGGCTTCCCGGGTGGAGTACCCGCCGTTCCCGATCGTCTCGGCCGAGCTGGAGCGGGAGACGGTCGATCGCGCCTGTCAGGGCGACCAGGCCGCCCTCGCCGACCTGTACGACTGGTACATGCCCCGCGTCTACCGCTACGCCGTCGCGCGCGTGGGCAACACCTCGGATGCCGAGGACCTGACGGAGGAGGTCTTCCTCCGGATGCTCGGGGCGATCGGCACGTTTCGCTGGAAGGACGTGCCGTTCTCGTCGTGGATCTTCCGCATCGCCCACAACCACGTCGCCACGCACTTCCGGCGGGCGGCGCAGCGCGGCGGGCCGACGACGCCGATCCCGGAGGAGCTGATCGACTGGCGCCACGACGTCGCCGGCTCCATCGAGCACCGCATCACGCTGGAAGAGGTGCGGGCGGCGACGGAGCGGCTACCCGAAGCGCAGCGCGAGGTGATCGCCCTGCGCTTCGCCGTCGGCCTGTCGATCGCCGACACGGCGAAAACGCTTGGCAAGCGCGAGGGCAACGTGAAGGCGCTGCAGCATAAGGCCGTGGCGAAGCTCCAGAAGATGCTCGTGCCGCGCCCGGCCGGCATCGAAGTGAAGAGGGTATGAGCGAGTTCGAGGACCGCCTGCACGAATGTCTCGAAGCCCTGCATGAGGGCCGCTGGGACGTCGACGCGTGCCTGCGGCACTATCCGCGGCACGCCGCCGCGCTGCGCCCGCACCTCGTCGCCGCCGATGCGCTGATGCGCGCCTACGCCGCCGAGCCTGACGCCGCGTTCGCCGCGGCGGCGCGCGAGCGGTTCCTGGTGGCGAGCGGCCAGCGGCTCGAAGAGGCATACGATCTGGAGCCCGAGCCCTCGTTCTTCGCGGCGGCGCGCGTCCGCTTCCTCATGGCCGCGCACCGCATGCGGGCGGGTGAAGCGAAGCAGCCCCGGCGCGCCGCCCCCGCGCTCGTGCGTTTCACCGAGCGGCACTTCCGAGTCCTCGCGGGCGCCGCCGCCGCGCTCGTGCTCTTCCTCTCGTTCTCGACGTACACGGTGGCTTCCGCGAACAGCGCGCTGCCTGGTGACTGGCGCTACGGCATCAAGCTGCGGACGGAGCAGGTGCGGCTGGCGCTCGCGTTCAGCGAGGGTGGCAAGCGCGGCGTCAAACTCGACATCGTCGAGGAGCGCGCCCGCGAGCTCGAAGAGCTGACGAAGAACGGCGACACCATCGACCAGGGCGTCCTGGGGCGGATCGTCGCGCAGACCGCGCCGCTCGTCCAGAGCGCCGACGACGGCTGGGACACCGAAGACGTCGCGCGGCTCCAGGAGATCGCATCGCGCGAGCGGCGGGCGCTCGATCAGGCGCGGCCGAAGGTCAAGCCGGAGGCGCAGGACGAACTGGCGCAGGCCGTCGACGTCTCGCGCAAGGCGGTGGAAGTCTCGAGCAAGATCATCGTCCAGCGCCCCAGCGCCCCGCCCGAAGTGGTGACACCGAGCGAGCTGCTGACGGCATCCTCGTCGGCCGTGACGACACCGACGCCTGGAGCCTCGGAGACGCCGGCCGCCGGCGCGACGGTGACCGCCGGGCCCGGGAGCGAGACGCCGGCCGCCACCCCGGCGACGAGCACCGCCGAGCCGACGTTCGGCGTGGAACCCGCGACGGCGCTGGTGCGCGGCGGCGTGACCTGGCGCCGGCTCGTCGTCGGGCGCCTGTCGACGTTGATCCCCGACGAGAAGGACGGCTGGCGCTACAGCTTCGACGTCGCCGCCGGGACGAACCCCACGCCCGCGCTCGTGCATCTCTCGAACGCGGACGGGACGTCGCTGATCACGCTCAACCCGCGCAACGGCGACGTGTACTGGTTCATCGCCCACGGCGGGCGCTTCGGCGAGATCCAGTTGCGCATCCAGCAGGCGGACGGGACGGTGCTGGTCGTCGACCGCGACTACCTGCTGAGCGTGTACGGCGCCGACGACACCGCCATCCCACTGTACGTCCTGGACAACATCGACCTGCAACCGACGCCGACGCCGACGGCGAGGCCGGAGCCGCAAGACAAGATCGTGCCGACGCCGTAGCGCGTGTCGGCCGCGAGCGTCACGTCGACGCCGGCACCGGGGTCGCAGCCGCAAGGCACGATCGTGCCCGCGCGGTGGCGGCCCGTCCGCGTACGGCGGGTGCGTGCGCCGATGCTACACTCACGTCATGCGGGCCCTTAGCTCAGTTGGCAGAGCAGCGGACTTTTAATCCGTCGGTCCAGGGTTCGAGTCCCTGAGGGCCCACCAACAGATTCAAAATTCGCTCGTACGGTTGTTGGCGTCGTTGACGTAGGCGCGGTTTTCGGCTCTTGCGCATGCGCGATAGACATGATCTAATCTGGTGCTCACATGGCCAGCGCGCATGAGCACCGGCTTCGTTTGCAATGCGCGCGGGTTACTGGCCCCCTCAGATTCAGCGGTGACTGACGGACATCAAACGCGCCACGCGACTTTTAATCCGTCGGTCCAGGGTTCGAGTCCCTGAGGGCCCACCAACCCACTAACCTGAATCTGCGAGGACTCGCATGTCTCGGAAGGTCTTCGTGGTGCGTGTCGGTGTGACGAAGTTCGAGAAGCCGGGCTCGAAGGAATGGGACTACCCCGACATCGCGCTCGAGGCGGGGACGAAGGCCCTCCAGGACGTCGGCATCCCCTATGATGCGGTCGAGCAGGCGTGCGTGGACTACGTCTACGGCGACTCGACATGCGGACAGCGCGCCGTCTACGGACTCGGCCTGACCGGCATCCCCGTCTACAACGCCAACAACAACTGCTCGACGGGATCCAGGGCCCTCTTCATGGGCAAGCAGCTGCACTGCTCGGCGCGCTCGGCTTCGAGCACGTGAACGTCGTGTTCGATAGATTGCGGTTCGTATTCCGGCGCGAGATCCGGCGCAAAGGCGCGCTACGCGCCAATCGCGCGCAGTGCATTGACGCACAGTGCGTAGTCCTGGGGACCACCGGCGAAGTGGATAGCATAGTAGCCGCGGTAAGCTTCCACGACATCCGAGAATCCAGCGCCGTACTGGCGAGAGACTTCGTCCATGACGAAGGCAGCGTCGAGCTCATCGGCTTCCGGTACTTCTGGGATGGCGGCGAATATTGCTGCGCTGGCCAAGTCCATGCGCTGATCGCCGAGGAGCGTATTGCCGCCGAAGTCAATAACCCCGGTGACGCGGCCCCGGTCATCGACCATGACGTTCTGCGGATAGAAGTCTCCGTGGACAAGTACGCGTTCCGCAGGCTCGCCCAGCGCGACGACGCGCTGGCGGACACGGTTGAGTGCGGTCTCGAAGCCAGGGACATCGCGGGAGAGGATGTCGCGTCGCTCGCGCAGCGTGCGGTCGATACTGGCGAGGAGATAACCGGTCCACGTGCGCTCGCGCAAGGGCGCCCCGCCCCAACCTGTGGTCTCGCCGAACTCATCACCCTCGATCGTTAGGCGCGCGATTGCGCCGGCGGCGTCGAGGTAGTTTCGCCAAGCGTTCGCGCGGGCGTCGCCACGCAGGTCCGCGAGGGCGACATCCAGCGAGCGACCGGGCAGACGGCGCTCGACGGTATAGGCTGTGCCGCCGGCCGAGCCCTCTCCGACGATCTCAGGGAGGGCGAAAGATACGGCGTCGCGCGGGAGTGCCGTCAGGAGTGCCTTGCGTTCTCTGATGGTGCGGCCGGCGGCACCGCGGTACACCCGCAACACGAGGTCGTCGCTGAGGGCGTAGACGCGCGACTCGGCCCCGGCGCCGAGCAGCAGCTCATCGCCAATGTTGAACTTTTCGAGGACCCCATCGAGATCTTTATGCGCCATAATTCTCCGGTATGTTACATGTGCGCCCCCGTAGCTCAGAGGATAGAGCAGTGGTTTCCTGAACCGGCAGGTCGATCCGCTATGCGCGTAGCTTCGGAGCGCCTGCCGGTTTCGTCATAGTTATCAGCTGGATGCAAAGCTGAAATGGCACTGCTCTGGTCGCACGGTGCGAAGCTCCTAGACGAAGGGGCGTCTTAGACCGGCACGCACCCCAGTCCGCACCGCGAGCGCGAGGATGAGCCCGAAACCGCCGCCAAAAGCGACTGAAAAGACCACGTTGTGCGTTACGCGAATGAGACGGCGACGGCTCCGATTACCGTCATCGCAAGGCCAGCGAGCACGAGCCGCGATTTATCCATCTCCCCTTTGATGGTTAAGAAGAAGGCGCTGGAAAATCCCACGAGGCCAATCCCGAACGAGAGCCAGACCTCCATGTGCGAACTAGTCGTCAACGCCAGACCTCCATGTGCGAATTGGTCGTCAAGGCGGATCCATTTCCACAGCTCCCGGTCAACAACTCGAGCTTTGCCATACTAGAGTTATCGGATGGGTGGAGAGTTTCGCTACGGCCTGATAAGAGGGGCTTGCCCCCGCGCAGAGTGATGTGCGAGTCTGGGCTCATCCCTGAGGCGAAAGTACGAAACATATGCTTAACGAAGACGAGCTTCCGAACATATCCGCTTACATCTTGGAAGAGTGCGACTTGCCGCTCTTTGCGGCCGCCGGACTACGACGAGAGTTCAGCCCGGCGCGACCACCAGGCCTCGGCGGCGGTCATTGCGCTCTCGGCCTCGCGGATGCCGTCGCCCACGAGCCCTGCGGTGGCAGCCCAGTGCAAGGGTACAAGGGCTAGAGCCCCGGGGAGCCATCGGTACTCGTCGCGAGTCAACGGTTCCGGAGCCGTGCTTTCGTAGGCGTCGAGCAGTCGTCGCGGCTCGAGCAATTCGCCGCTCTGTGCGACGTGGTGCAGGCTGGCCGCGATGTCGTACAGCCGCTCCCTGACCCTCGCGAAATCCAGGTCGAAGGTGGCCCATGAGCCGTCTGACAGTTCTCCCGCGTTGCCCAATTTGTAGTCCCCATGAATCGGAGTGCATGGCAGTTCGACCTCCTTCCGGAGCTTGGAGAGCTCGCCAGTCAGTTGGCGCATCCGATGCACGACCGGCTCGCTGCGGGGTCCGAGCCTGCGGCGTGTGAAGCTGACCGAGTGACGCAGTTGGCCGAAGGTTCTGTGGTCGTCGAGGGGTTCGGGCGGCCTGGGCTCCCAGACTGCTTTGAGCGCAGTGTGAAGGCGTCCGAGCTCCTCGAATAGGCGGACGTAGGAGTCCTCGTCCGCCCGTGGCTGCACGTGATCGATGAACTCCTCAAGCTCAGCCCAATGATCAGCGACCCTCAGGAGGTCGCAGCCGGAAATCCGAATCGGCCGAGCGACGCGGACTTGCGTCCGCTGGAGCCGCTCCCGCAAGCGCCGGAGTCCCGCTACCCGCCCGCGGCGGACCCAGGGCCTATGAACCCGGAGGACAACCGGCGGCTCAGCGTCTATCCGCACGTTGAGGTTGAACCCACCGCCGATGTCTGCCCATCCGGCCCCGCGCGCGACGCGGTCGATCAGGGCCGAGACGGCCGGGTCATCTGGGCTGGCTCTAGGTCCGAACCAGCGCGGCAAGGGAGGGGGAGAGGTCGAAGCTTCAATTCCGGTCATGGCAATGGCCCACCAGCGCACCCGAGGAAGGGTCCGCCGGCAAGTCCGGCGCCGATCAGCAGCTCGTCGCCAATGCTGAACTTTTCTAGGACCCCATCGAGATCTTTTCGCGCCATAATTCTCCGGTATGTTACACATGCGCCCCCGTGGCTCAGAGTACAGAGCAGAGGTTTCCTAACAGGGGTCGTCTGGACGTCGTGTGACAAGTCTGAGCGCGAGCTTTGGGTCGAGGTCAAGGGAATCGGCTGGCACTTCAACCAAGAGCCACCCAGCGTGGACTGCGAACGGATGGAAAGGTGAACGCGGAGCAGCTGCGCGACCTCGGCTTCCAGCTGGAGGGCCGTGCACCCGGGGGCGAGTCGGGCGGCGCGTGGTTCGCCACCGCTGCCGATGGTGAGCGCGTCGTGCTGAAGTGGTTCGCCAACGAGGGCATGGCCGATCGCTATGCGGTGCTCCTGCCCGCGCTCGACGTGCTGCGTTCGCGTGGCGTGCCCGTGCCCGGGTACCCGTTCGTGCGCGCCGTCGACGGGTGGACCCTCTCCGCACAGCAGGTGCTGCCGGGACGATCGTTCCCGGTCTGGCCGCCGCAGCTGGTCGACCGGATGATCGAGTGCGTCAGCGCCGCAGCCGGCATCGTCGGTCCACCGCCGGCACCAGCGCTGCAGGGGTGGGGTGAGTTCGTGACCCACACGCTCAGGGTCGGCGAGGACGGCAGGGCGCAGCACGACTCGCTCCGGGCGCACTCCGATCGCGCCCGCCGCATCATCGACTTCGTCGAGGCGGTCGGCGCTGACGCCGAGCCGTCATGGTTCCCGACGAGCGGGCTCGTCCACTTCGACCTGCACACCGACAACGTGCTCGCCCTCGATGACGGCACGCTCACCGGGATCGTCGACTGGGAGGGTGCGTGCGCGGGCGATCACCGCTACGACCTGGTGGCGTTCGCGTTCGACCTCGACGGTCACGGCCAGCAGATCTGGGACCGGGTCGAGGCGCTCGTCGAGCCGCACGTGCTGCGGGCGTACGTCGCGCACATGGCGCTCCGTCGCACGGATTGGGCGATCCGCCACCACCCCGAGGATGTCCCCCGGCAGCTGGATCGCGCCGAGCGCGTGCTCGACCAGTAAATCCGGAGCACACCTTCGCGTTGGCGCCGTAGTTCGGACACGCGCTTGCACTTGCCGAGCAGGCTTGATCGAATCGGGTGCTCACATGGCCAGCAGGCATGAGCACCGGATTCGTTTGCAATGTGTGCGCACTCCTGACCTCGTCAGATTCCGTGGTGACTGACGGACACCAAATCTCGGCACGAGACTCTAGACCCGTCGGTCCAGGGTTCGAGTCCCTGAGGGCCCACCACAGATTCGAGAGTCTCATTCACGGCGCATGTGCCAACGATCCTGGCTTTGCGGCCTACGCAGAGCGGCGGTGCACGGACACGGCGTAGTCGCCGCCGGCGCGCCACGGATCCTTGTCCCACGTAGCGAAGCGTTCGCTCAGCTCGAGTCCTGCGTTGGCGCAGAGTTCGTCGTAGCGCTCGAGCGTCATGTGCGGCGTCGTGAGCTGAAACGCCGTGGACGAGGGACCAAATCCGGCGATGAGCAGGCCGCCCGGCGCCAGGTGACGCGCGATGTTCGAGATGACGGCCGGTTCGGAGCCCGGCGTCAGGAAGATCATCACGTTGCCCGGAGCGACGACGCACTCAAACGTCCGCCCGAGGTCGACTGTCGCGAGATCTGCCAGGTGCCAGGGGACATCCGGCGCCTTGCGGCGCGCGGTCTCGAGCAGTGTCTCGTCGAGATCGACGCCCACGACATCGAGGCCGCGGCGCGCGAGCTCGCGCCCAACCCGCCCGGTGCCGCAGCCGGCGTCGAGCACCGACCCGACGCCGTACGCTTCCACGAAATCCGCCTCCCCGTGCACGTTCCTGCCCACGGCGGCGTCGCCCTCATATTGAGCGTCGTACTCGTCGCCCGACATCCGGTTATTCGCCAGCCATGGGTTGAGTTCGTCGGGCATGTTCACACTCCCGCAGACTAGGGATCCGCGATGATGTCGAGAAACTGGCGCAGTATACGCGCTGAATCAGATCAGATCGTCGCGGAGGTGATCGAGCGGTACCTCGAGGATCTGCGCGACCTCGATCTCGCTGTGCACGAACGGGTAAGGGCCCCGGCTCGGTGACCCGGCCGCCGATGGTTGTTGATACCATCCCGTATGGGCGCGGTCATAGGTCACTTGCACGTGCTCTGAATCCTCTCGTCAGATGTCGTCCGGCCAAGTCCGGAGGACTCGTCGGCGATGCGCATCCGCTTGTTGTCTGTGTAGACTCAGTGCGGGCCCTAGCTCAGTCTGGCAGAGCAGCGGACTTTAATCCGTGGGGTCCAGGGTTCGAGTCCCTGAGGCCCACCACTTCCTCCCTGCGGCCGTGTCACGGATGATCAGTACAGGGCGACACTACCGATCATCGACTGAGTCGAGTCGACCCGTTATCCACTTCACGACGAGGCGCGCCGATGACCGCGTGGACTACAGACGAGCTCAACAGGATCGGGAAAGCAGAAGAGCTCGAGATCGCCTCCGTCCGGCGTGCCGGCACCCGGCGCGACTCCGTGACGATCTGGGTCGTCCGCCACGGTCGCGACCTCTACGTCCGATCCGTCAACGGACGCACGGGAGCCTGGTTCCGGCGCGCGCAGGAGCGCCACGAGGCACGCATAGAGGCCGGTGGCGTCAAAAAGGATGTCCTCCTCGTTGAGACGGACGATGTCAACGACGCGATCGACGCCGCCTACCGCACGAAGTACCGCAAGTACGCTGCCAGCATCATCAAGTCGGTCGTCAGCCGGAAAGCCCGATCAGCGACCATCAAGCTCGTCGCGCGCCCGGCCGCCAGCCGAGGCCTCAGATCACTCGATTCCAACGCAACACGAAGAGTCCGGCGCCGATGGCAAACAGCGTCGCACCCGACAAGAGCGTCACTGCCGGAAGGCTGATCGCGAGGCTCACACAACCGATGACGCCCGCTCCGGCGACCCAGCGAGGCCATCGTCGTTCGTCGCCGGAAAGCGTCCAGGCCGAGGCGTTCGCGATCGCGTAATACAGCAGCACGGCGAACGAGCTGAAGCCGATCGCGGACCGGAGATCGAGCGTAGCCGCGAGGAGCGCAACCACTCCTCCGACCGCAAGCTCAGCATGATGCGGCACGCGATACCGCGGGTGCACCGCGTCGAGCCATGCCGGGAGATCACGCTCTCGTGCCATCGCAAGTGTCGTGCGACTCACGCCGGCGAGTAGTGAGAGCAGGACACTCAACGAGGCCAGCGCTGCAGCTACCCTCACCACCGGTGTGAGTGCGTTCCACCCACCCGCATCGACCGTCGACGCAACGGGCGCGGCCGACGCGGCCAACCCGGCCGGCCCCAGCGCGACGAGTGCCGCGCCGATGACGAGGGCATAGATCAACAGGGCAAGGCCCAGCGCGAGCGGAATCGCGCGTGGGATGTTGCGTTCCGGGCGCACAACCTCCTCGCCGAGCGTCGCGATGCGTGCGTACTCCGCGAACGCAAAGAACAGGATCGCCGAACCTTCCAACAGTCCCAGGCGGCCCGGTGGAGCGGAGTCCGGAAGTGCTCGCCCCACGTCGAATTCCCCGAGCCCAAGGGTGGAGAGCACCGCAAGCGCGAGTGCGGCAACGACGACCACTACGAGTATGACGGTCACCCGCGCGGTCTTCTCGATGCCGAGCACGTTCACCGCCGTGAGCGCCACGACCGCACCGACAGCGAGCAACCTCGCGAAGTCCTCATCGACGTAGGCCGAACGTCAACGCGATCGCGGCACAGCTTGCGACCTTGCCGATGACGAAGCCCCACCCGGCGAGAAACCCCCAGAAGTGCCCGAGGCGCTCGCGCCCGTACACGTAGGTCCCGCCGGCCGCCGGAAAGAGCGCGGCCAGCTGCGCGGAGGAAAGCGCATTGCAGAACGCGACGCCGGCGGCGATCGCCAGCGATACGAGCAGCCAGGACTTCGCGACGTCAGCTGCAGGCGCAATCGCCGAGAAGATGCCGGCGCCCACCATCGCCCCGAGCCCGATGAACGTGGCGTCCGCGAGGCTCAGTTTTCGTGCGAGCCGCTCGTGCCGGTCCGACGTGTTCCTCGCCGCGGCCGGTCCCATCACATGGCGAACATGAGGGGCAGCGGGATCAGCGTCATCGACCTGCCGGCTGGAACAGTTCGATGAGGTTGCCGGCCGGGTCCTGGGCGAGGATCTGCCGGCCGCCCGGGCCGCTCACGACGTCGTTGCGGAAGCGCACTCCTTCCGTCTTGAGTCGAGCGACCTCGCCATCGAGTTCGTCAGTGATGAAATGAATGCGATTCCACCCTCCGGGCACCGGACGGGTACCGTCGGGCATCGGACGCCCCGCGGAGCTCGCCGGCCCGCTCAAAAGAAGGCGGAGGTTGCCACGCACGACGTCGGCAAATGCGGGGTAGTTCGTGTTCACCACGAAGCCGAAATGGCGCGTGTAGAAGTCGACGGCGGCAGCGACGTCGTCGACCATGTAGCGGACGCTAACGGTGTCACTGGGATTCATTGGTTGTGCTCCTCTCTGTCTGCAACGTCAACTCACCGATCAAGAACGGGATCCGCGATTCGAGCTCCTCAGCCGTGCGCCTGAACGCCGGGTAACTCGTGTCGTCGGCGTCACCTTCGGAAGCCGGGTCGGGCATGCTCCAGTGAGCCGCCACCGTCGGTCCGGGAAACTGCGGGCAGATCTCTCGCACCTTGTCGCAGAGCGTGATCACCCGGTCGAATCGCATCTGCCTGAATCGATCCATGTGCTTGCTCGTGCGCGTCGAGATGTCGATCCCGCCTGCGGCCATCACACGCACGGCATCGGGATGCAACGGTTTCGGATGGCTGCCCGCGCTGCGAGCCCGGATGGTACCGCGTGAGTGATGCTCGAGAAGCGCTTCGGCCATTTGGGAGCGAGCGCTGTTTCCCGTGCAGAGGAAAAGCACGCTGGGCCGCCGCCGGGGTTGGCGCCCATCCAGGGTCCGCGGATCGACCACATCGATGCGGAGGCCGGGCTGGAGAGCAGGGGCGACGCCGCAGAGCAATTCGGCGCAGCGGCGCATGTCCATGCGGTAGTAGGTGTCGCGCCGGTCCGCTGAGCTGCGTCGAGCGGAGACGATCCCGGCGTTGCGGAGACTGGCGAGATGGTAAGACACAAGATTCTGCGGCCTACCGACCAGCTCAGTGAGCTCGCTGACCTTGCGGTCGCTTCGCGCCAACTCCTTCAGCAGCCGCCACCGTTGCTCGTCAGCCAGCAGTTGAAGGAACCGGAACGGCGCTGCGGTCGCTTCGTTCGTAACCATCCCGGCGATAGTACATCAAGCGTGATTGGTACGTCAAGCCACGTTGATGTAACAACATCCACGGGTGCTGCGATGCGTTTGGATGAGTTGCTGCGCAGATTCGGTACGGCCCGGGCTCCGGCTGGCAGATCAGCGGGGATCTCCGCTCCGACGGTCCAGGGTTCGAGTCCCTGGGGGCTCACCACCAGATTCCGCGGCTACTTCATTACGTGGTTCGGGCCAGCATTTCGCACACCCGACAAGGCTCTGAGGCCGCAGAACTTGTTCTGCAGCGGGCGAAGAGCCGTACAGATTAGCGCTTCGATTCGTCGCAGTTCCGCTAACGGCGCCTCCGACTTGATCGGCACCGTCCAAACCGTGGACCACTCGCGAGTTTTGACGGCGTCGGCGAGATGTTGACGAACCCGGTTCCGCACACCGATGGTTGTCGAGCCAACGTAAAGCACCCGTCCCGGCCAATCGCAAATGATGTAGACCGCTTGTTGGTCGCGCGCGGGCACGTCGTTGATCGATCCACTCCTGATGGCGGAGGCGCCTGGATCGAACCAGGCACCTCCAAATTCGCACGCCGAGAGGTATGTGGTCTCCCTCATGAGACCGGCTCTCCGCTGTCCAACACATCGCTCTCCTCCGCACCTACCTCGTCGTCGGCGTCGGCGTCCCACTCGGACACGATGGAGTCGGGATCTGCCTCTCCCTGCTCGTCCGGCTCGATATCGACGGTCGTACCGGCATTGCGATGGCGACGCCTCCACGTACCTCTCCACAAAACCATGGCCTCGGATGTCTCATCGAGCACCAACTCCCACGCGTCGCAGTGAGCCTTCGCAACCCCTTCCGACTCGACGAGCGGTAGTCCATCGACGCCGAGGACATCCTCCGCATCCTTACGCGCGCGCTCGAGTTCGATCACGACTGAGGAGAATTTGGCAAGCGCAGCCTGGAGCCGTTCGCTCGCAGTGCGTCCGGAGCGCGGGGGCTTGATCGAGCCCGCCGGCGGAAATGCCGTGCGCAGGTGCGCGTCGTTGACTAACCTCTCTTGTGCGCCGTCATCTGTGCGCACGACGACGCCGTCGGCGTCAACGACACGAATCGGCCGCCCCTCGGCCATATCGACGAGCGCGCGGTGCAGTTGCTGCACCCCGGCCCGTTCGCGAAGCATCGCGTCGATGACCTGCCCGGGTGTCCGGCGGTCAGGCTGCTCATTGTTTGCGCTGCCTCTATCGGCATACAGTCGGAGGTCGGCAATCAGGGGATACGCTCCCCGCGCCGCCAGTTCGAGCCGGTCTGGCCCGAATTCGTCTGGCGCAGCCGTGTACTCTTTCAGAGCTGCCGCGAGGAGCTCATCAGGCGAGCGAAATGTGGCATTCCAATCGTTATCCCGAACGGATTCCGAGAACCCGTGCTGCATGTAGCGGCGGATCCGATCTACGTTCGCCCCACCACCGATCCCTCGGACGATTAGGGCGGTGGCGAGTCTCGTCCGGAGAAGAGGAGTGAGTCGCTTTCTCGTCGACTGCGTCATGACCGCATCGCGAAGGGCGACACGGTAGGCGGCCTCACTTGAAGTGAAAACCTCGACGATGGCGGCCGCCCGCACCGCTGGATCCGACGAGAGGTGCGCGTCCGACGCCTCCCTTCGCGTGATTGATCCGGCTAACCAGTGTCGCTTTGCCGCTGTGAGCAGCCCTCTACGCTCCATCTCCTGCAGTACCGCGTCGGCGAGAGACTCCATTTCCGGTCCCTCGCCCCACTCCTTAGGGGCATCGACGTGACGTAGAGCGACCAGGCTTCGGACGGCGCCCGAGAAGGCATCATTGCCGCCTTGGAATGGCGCAAACCCGACTAGGATCAGCGCGGGTATTCTCGAGCACCGCATCGTTTCCAACGTCGCTTTGTCCGGACCGCGGTCGAATGCCTCGTTCAGCTTCTCTACCGCGATCCGCATCTGTCGATCTGACATGTCATAGGCACAGTCGACGGAGCGAACCCCGATGATGCTGTGGGCGGCCGTATCTCTCGATGACCCCTCTGACGTCGTCGGCACCCAGAGGTCGGCGCTGCCGTCGCGATGGATGTACCGCGTGGCGGTCAACCAGACCTCCTGCAACACCCCTTGGTTGCGGATCGAGTAAGTCCAGTCGTTCGTCTCGAGGACGTGGCGCTTTGCCTGGTCCGACGCCCACGTGAGATGCTCGCGCGACTCGATCTCGACCTCGAGCCAGGGCTTCCCGCCCTGACTCGTCGGTTCCGGAACTGGGCGGAATCGCGATTCTTCATCGGTGCCGGGGACAACCGCGAAAGGGTGACGCCTAGACGGCCCGATGCGAGGGTTTCGAGGATCTGGAATAGTCCGCAGGGACCACACCTCCGCCCGCACCGCTACGATGACGCCGCCGGGTACGGCCAATCTCACGGGCGACTCCGCCGAGCGGCGGAGTTCGGCAGGATCTACCACGGCGTCCGCAATGCACGCGGCGGCGGCCGGCGCGAGGCCGAACGCCGTCTCAAGTTTTGCAGCTGCATTTTTTCGTGCCGTCGCTTGGGCGTAGGGCGGTAGTTTTTCGACAGGTCGGGGAAGTACGTGATCGTCTGCTTGAGAAACAACAGTAACCATAGTGAACGCTCCGTTCTGAATGCGCAGCCGGCGAACCGGACGCAAAAGTCCCCGGGCTGCTGAACCAAATGTCCAACCCGGGGAACCGGAGCGACCACAGGCCGTTCTGGCGCAACCCCCTTCGGACCGCCCGGGCGTTCCCGGTGTGGCCGAGGGCGTACGCGACTCATTTCAGGGCCTCAAGACGTACCGGTTGCACCGACTTCCGGTTGCACCGGCGTAATCGCCGCCTTCCGCACTCGAAGGCGTAGACCATGACGCTCATCGCGTCGCAGGCAATCGCATGCTATATCGCGGCTGGCGTGATCGCAAGCGCCGAATTGGCTGCGACCCGTGAGTGATGATCTGGTGCTCACGTGGGCGAACCAGGCATGAGTGCCTCGTCCGTCGACAATGCACGCACTGCGGGACCGTCGTCAGCTTCACCCGACGTCCTCAAGGGGCCCCTAGCAGAGTCGGGTGAAGCTGGCGGCCGTCAGCCCGCGGCGCGCCAGCGGGCGACCGCATCCCGCATCTCCTCGTACAGGCGCGGCAGCGCCTGCTGCCACGCGCCCGGGATCAGCGTCGCCACCGGCGAGATGCGACCGTAGCGCATCCGGTAGTACAGGATCGAGACGAGGTCGTTGCCCACGCTCGTGCCGCTCGTCTTGAGCAACGCGTCCAGCCGGTCCGCCAGTCCCGACGGTGTCTGCCCCGCCGGGTACGAGTCGCCCAGCAACAGGACCGACTCCGCCTCGTCGAGCTCGCCGCCGCGCACCCACTGCGACCGCGCCGCCTCGATGTCGCCGCTCAGCTGATACCAGCGCCCCAGCTCGGTCCGCGCCGGCCCGAAGTCCGGCTGGCGGTCCGTGGCGAACGTGAGGTGCCCGAACGCCTCGTCCATGCGCCCCTGCTGCATCAGGATCTTCGCGAAGTTGACGCGCAGCACCAGGTCGTCCGGGAACGCGAACAGCGTCAGCTGGCAGCCCTTCGACGCCTCGTCGAGCCCGTCGAGCGGCGCCTGCGCGTCGGTCTGGTGCGCGCGCACCAGGAACGAGCCCTCTGTGCACGGGTTGATGCCGATCGCCGAGTGCCGCAGGATCTGGTCGAAGTGCGCGCGTCGGAACGCGCTTCCCTGCCAGAAGTTCGAGTCCGCGATCCCCGCGTCCATCGAGATCACCTGCCCGTACGTGTCGATCGCGTCGGCATCGCGCCCCGTCGCCTCGTACACCTGCGCCGCGACGAGCACCGGCGGCACGTGGTAGCGCGCGATGTAGCGCGTCTTCTGCGCTTCGGCCGCCGCGTCGTCATCGCGCCCCGCCAGCGCGTACGCCTGCGCCAGCTGCGCGTGTGCGATGTCGCTGCCGAAGTCCAGCTCGGCGGCGCGCCGCAGGTGCACGATCGCCTTCGCGATCAGCGCCGTGTCGCTGCGCCCGGTCGCCTCGAACGCCGTCGCCTGCGCTTCGCCGAGCAGCAGCTGGTAGGGCATCATGCTCGAGTCCGCGTTCACCGCGGACTGCAGCCGCTCGATCGCCCCCGGCTCGCCCTTGTTGAACTTCTCCGCGCCCTGCCAGTAGTCGTAGTGCGCCCGGTCGATGCGCCACCAGCCAGCGAACAGCAGCGCGATCAGCGCGATCACGCCCACACGCGCCGCCACTGACACGTATCGCAATGCCGGCGTACGCGTCTCCGTGCGCATCGCCGGCGCCGCGTCGCTCGTCACTCCGCCCTGCGCCTCGCGCCAGTTGCGGACGATGATCGCCCCCACGACGGCGAGCGCGATCGCGGGCGCCTTCCACGTGTTGCCGGCGTCCAGCTGGTTGTGCGCCGCGAAGCCCCCCAGCGACCCCGCGCACGCCACCGCCAGCAGCCGCTGTTCGAGCGTCCCGATCCGCCACGTCCGGTACAGCACGTACGCCGTCGCGCCCGCGAGCGCCGCCAGCGCCGCGAGCCCGAGCAGCCCCGCGTCGTCCGTCGCCTGCAGGAAGCCGTTGTGCGCGTGCTGCGTGTGCTCCAGGAAGTTGCCCCGCGCGTACTGCGGGTAAAGCACCCCGAACATATTAGGCCCGGCCCCGAACAGCGGATGCTCCGTGAAGATGTGCCACCCCGCCCGCCACGCGTCCTCGCGCGGGGAGATCGAGCTGCGAAACAGCCAGCCGGGCCGCGTCGAAGACTGCGCGAGGAACGCCAGCGTGCCGCCGGCCGCCAGCACGACCGCACCGGCCACCGCCGCCAGCGCCGTCGGCGTGACGCCCGCAGGCACGTACGCACGCCACGACCGGACGCGTCCCTCGCGCGCCGCGTCATGCGCGCGCGTCGTCAGCCACGCCCCGCCGATGGTGAACGCCAGGCCGCAGCCCGCCCCCGCCCAGCCGGCGCGCGACAGCGTGAGGAAGAGCGCCATGCCGCCCCCGAGCAGCCCGGCCGCGCCCAGCGCGCGCTCCCACCCTGCCCCGCGATACGCGCCCAGCGCGAAGAACGGCAGCACCAGCGTCAGGAGCATCGCCAGCACGTTCGGGTGGTCGCTCACGTCGTGCACTCGCGGCACCGTCGGCGGGAAGATGTTGCTCCTGCTCAGCCCCTCGACCTCGCGCGCGAAGCGCAGGTAGTCGGCGTAGTCGTTCCCGACGACCCAGACCGCGTACGCGGCGGCCGCCCCGCCGGCCAGCATGAACCCGTACCGCAGCGTCTGCGCGTCGAGCAGCGGCAGCTCCGAGAGCGCGTAGAACACCAGCACCGCCGCCGCCACCATCAGCGCCGGCTCGACGCTCGTGCGCCAGTTCAGCGACGCATATGCCGCGACGCCGTACGCGGCCGCCAGTGAGAGCGCCGCCAGGCCCGGCGGCGAGCCGCCCGGAAGCCGCCGCGCCGCCGCCAGCCACAAGAGGTACACGAGCGCGAGGCCGCCGAACATCGCGTGCAGCGCGATCGTGCGCGGGAACACGTGCAGCGTCAGCTGCGGCATGCCCGTGCAGAACAGGTAGCCCAGCCACCCGCCGGCGATCGCGCCGGCCGCCAGCCGCGCTACGAGCGCCCGGTCGATGCTGCGGGCGCGCACAGCGGCCGGCGCGGTCTTCCCGTGGGCCAGGTCGGTCAAGGTGGCGCCGCGCTCCGCTGCGGAGTACGCGCGCGAACGATGATGGATGGACGCCGAAGGACCAACGTTCCTCCTAGCCGGGCGTCCGATGGGCGTCGCAGTTCGCTCAAACGGCGCAATTGTATCATGGCCGCATGCGCCTGCATGCCGCGATGTCGATGGCGCTGGCAGTCCTGGCGTTCAGCGCTGCCGGCATCTCCTGCCGCGCTTCTCACAACGCCGCACCGACCGACGCGCTCGCGACCGCCGTCCCGCCTGTCGCCTTCGATACCACGACGCTGCGCTTCGGCAGCACCGCGATCTCCGTGGAGGTCGCCGGCACCGCGGAACAGCAGCAGCGCGGCCTCGGCTATCGCGACGCGCTCGAAGCGGACGCGGGCATGCTCTTCGACTTCCACACCGTCCAGACCGGCGAGCTGTGGATGAAGGGCATGCGCTTTCCCCTCGACTTCGTCTGGATCGACGAAGCCAAACGCGTCTCGGAGATCACCGCCGACGTCGCGCCAGAGCCCGGCGTGCCCGACGCGCAGCTCCGGCGCTATCGCTCGCGCGCCCCGGTGCGCTACGTGCTCGAGCTCAACGCGGGCGCGGCGGCGCGCTTCGGCATCGCGCCGGGCACGCAGATCCAGTTCGAGTCGCCGCAGCAGTGAGCACTCACGCGACATAAATCCAGAGCTTCGCTGGCTAGGCCCGTCCGTCGCACGGCGCCGACGCAGCCAACGAAATGATTCAGCACGATCGAGGGCGCGTTGGACGCTCGTAACGTGAACGAAACGTAGTAGACTCTCGATACCAGGCCGCGACGCTGTTGAGAGGAAGGACTACCCCCGTGAGTGACACAGGTTCGTTCTGGGACAGGTTCACGTCCGCCAGGGTTTCCCGCAGGCGCGCGTTGCAGATGGCCGCCGCCACCGGCGCCTCCGTCGGCGCACTCGCCGTCGTCGGGTGCAGCAGTGGCACCAGCAGCGCCGACAAGACGGCCACAGCCGGCGCGAAGCCCGCCGGCGGCGGCGACGAAGGCACGCCGAAGCCGGGCGGCACGTTGCATGGCACCGTCAGCACCGTGCTGGGCAAGAATCCCATGAAGTCGGCGTCGTTTGTGGTCCACGCCCTGGCGTCCTACTCGTACAGCCGCCTCATGCGGTTCACCACGACGATCGGCGAGCTCGACCAGGAGAAGTGGTACGTCCCTACGCTCGAACTCGCGTCGAAGGTCGAAAACCCCGACCCGCTCACCTACATCTTCACGCTGCGCGATGACGTGAAGTTCCACAACGTGCCGCCCGTCAACGGCCGCAAGCTCGTGGCGAACGACGTCGTCTACTCCTTCAACCTCTATCGCTCCATCTCGCCCAACAAGGGCAACATGGCGTTCGTTGACACCGTGACGGCCTCCGCGGACGGTAGACAGGTGACGTTCAAGCTCAAGGAGCCATTCGGCCTGTTCCTCAACCGCGTCGCGTCCTTCCAGGATCTCTGGATCATGCCGCAGGAGTTCGTCGAGTCCAGCGCGAATGCCGCTGAAGACAGCATGCTGGGGTCGGGGCCGTTCATTTTCGAGCGCTACGAACCGAACGTCGTCATGTCCTGGAAGAAGAACCCCGACTACTTCGAGAAGGACAAGAACGGGCTGGCGCTCCCGTACCTGGACGCCGTGAACCTGGCGATCATCACCGACCAGAACCAGGTGCTCTCGCAGTTCGCCGCCGGCGCGCTCGATACAATCTCCGTTCCCCCGAAGCTCGTCGACTCCGTGACCTCGCAGTCGCCCAGCGCCATCATCGACAAGGCCCTCGGGCGCAACATCCTCAGCATGGTGATCTTCGAGCCGGCGGCGTACACGTCGGGCAAGCCTCCATTCAACGATGAGCGCGTCCGCCAGGGCCTGTCTCGCTCGATCGACCGCGAGGGGTTGCTCAAGCTCGTCACGAAGGAAGGCGGCGAGTGGCCGAACATGCCGATCAACGCCGGCTTTGGCAAGACCTGGTGGCTGGACCCGCAGGGCAGCGACATCGGCGACGTCGGCAAGTACTACAAGTACGACGTCGCCGAGGCCAGGAAGCTGTTCAGCGCCGCCGGAGTGACGAGCATCGACGCACCAATGCACTTCAGCAGCACCGTCTACAGCACGGCTGTTCCGTATTATGACATTGTCCGCCAGGCGATTCCGGCCATGTTCAAGGAGGCCGGCGTCAGCGTGAAGGAGGTGCCGGAGGAATACGGCAACTACATCACGACCACCTTCAAGGGCCAGTTCGACGGCATGGCCTTCAGCCTGGAGTCCGTGTTCAGCGACATCGGCCTGTACTGGCAGAACATGTTCTACCCTGCCGACCAGGGCGGCGGCCGCAACCACTCCAGCGTCAACGACGCCCAGCTCGTCACCAACATCAAGAAGATGCTCGCCGCCCAGACCGCGGACGAGATCCACAAACAGAACTTCGAGCTGCAGAAGTACACCTCCGAGAAGATGTACTACGTGCCCGTCATCACGCCGGTCGAGTTCGGCGCGCGCTCGCCGAAGCTCAAGGGCGTACTGAACAACACCGGCCCGACGACGTACGCCATCGGCACGGAGGGCGCGCTCACGAACTGGTTCAGCGCCTGATGGCACGGCTGGCCCCTGCCGCCCGCGCGCGGCAGCGGCCAGCAGCCTCGGCGAGGGCGGCGACGGCATGCGTCAATACATCTTCAAGCGGCTCTTACTCGCAGTGCCCACGCTCGTCGGCGTGTCCATCGTCGTCTTCTCGCTGCTCCATGTCCTGCCGGGCGACATCGTCCAGCAGCTGGCCGGCGACAACCAGGTCACGCCCGAGTTCCGCGCAGAGAAGGAGAAGGAGCTGGGGATCGACGGCCCGCGCTTCCCCGCCTCGTTCCAGGGCGACCCACCCTTCGTCAGCTTTCACAAGGACAACCAGTACACGCACTGGCTCAAGGGCGTGCTCACGCTCGACTTCGGCCAGTCGCTGCGTGACCGCAGCTCGATCAGCGAGCGTCTCAAGCACACGCTGCCGACGACGCTGGAGATGGCGGGGCTGGCGATTCTCGTCTCGCTCCTGATCGCCGTCCCCGTCGGCATGATCTCCGCGATGCGCCAGGACTCGATCATCGACTACGTCGCGCGGAGCGTGTCGATCGGCTTCCTCGCCATCCCCTCCTTCTGGCTGGGCACGATGATCATCGTCTACGCCTCCGTCTGGTTCACGAAGGCGACGCCGCTGCCGCAGCAGTACCAGCAGATCTGGGAGAACCCGTACGAAAACCTCAAGTTCATGCTCTTCCCGTTCGGGAACTTCGTCCCCGTCGGCCCGTCGATCATCCTCGGCGTCAGCCTCTCCGGCACCGTCATGCGCCTGATGCGCGCGCAGATGCTCGAGGTGCTGCGCCAGGACTACGTCCGCACCGCCTGGGCGAAGGGCCTCCGCGAGCGCAGCGTCATGGTCAGTCACGCCGTCAAGAACGCGCTCATCCCGGTGATCACCGTCGTCGGCCTCCAGGTGCCGGTTGTCGTCGGCGGCAGCGTCATCATCGAGAGCATCTACAACGTCCCCGGCATGGGACAGTGGTTCTTCCAGGCGATCGGCTTCCGCGACTACACCGCCGTCCAGGCGATCGCCCTGATCACCGCTGTCGCCGTCGTCGCCTCGAACCTGGCCGTCGACGTGACGTACGCCTACCTCGATCCACGGATCCGCTACAGCTGATGGCCACCGTCGACGTCCAGGTGCTCGACCACGCCCAGCCGTTCCTCCCTCCGGCCAGCGGTCCCTCGCGCTGGGGACGAAGCATCCTGCGGTTCTGCCGCCGCAAGCCGCTCGGCGCCTTCGGCGGCTTCATCGTGCTCGCCGTGCTGTTCTGCGCCGTGTTCGTCGACACCGCGCTCATCGGCGGCGGCACGCCGCTGCTCGCTCCGGATGGCTACAACGACCAGCACATCCGGAACATCAACCAGACGGCATCGCTGGCCCACCCCATGGGCACCGACGACCTGGGCCGCGATATCTTCAGCCGCATTCTCTACGGCGCTCGCATCTCCGCCGTCATCGGCCTGGCCTCAGTCTCCATCGCCGTGCTGCTCTCGCTCTTGTTCGGCACCATCTCCGGCTTCTTCAGCGGTTGGGTAGATACGATCATCCAGCGCCTGGTGGACGTCATCCTCTCGATCCCCGCGATTATCTTGCTCATCTTCGCGATCAGCGTGTTCGCGGGAAGGTCCGGGCCCTACGGCCGCATGTTCTGGATCATCCTCATCGTCGGCTTCATCATCTCGGCCGGATCGGTGCGCGTGATCCGCGGCGCGACCATCGCCACCATGAACAACCAGTACATCGACGCCGCGCGCACGATCGGCGCCACCAACCTGCGCATCGTGTTCCGGCACATCATGCCCAACGTCCTGCCCGTCGCCATCGTCCTCGCGACGGTGAGCGTCGGCACCGCGATCCTCGCGGAGGCCGCGATCAGCTTCCTGGGCTACGGCATCCCGCCGCCCTTCCCGTCTTGGGGCGGCATGTTGAACATCACCGGCGCGTCGCAGTTCCGCGTGCACCCGATCCAGGCCGTGTGGCCGGGCCTGGCCATCGCCGTCACGGTCTACGGCTTCAACATGTTCGGCGATGCCCTGCGCGACGTGCTGGACCCCCGCCTGCGCGGCGGACGCTAGCCGGCCGCCGCCGCCGGCGCGCCCTGCGCCGGGCACGTCGTCTGCAACGATCCCGACGCCGTGGCCCGCCACGTCTCGCCGTACCGCGTGTTCACGCGATAGTAGAAGCGGATGCCCGCAGGCAGCCCCTCGACCGTCGCCTTCGTGTCGGCCGCCGCGAACGGGCCGTGCGCCTGCGTCCACCCGGCCGGGAAGCCCGGCGCCACGCTGAGGTCGAGCCACGACTCGCCGGCTCCGGACTTCGGCCCGCGCCAGCTGAAATCCGCCGTGGCCGTCGCGCTCGCGGGCGCCTCGCATGTGATCGTCACCCGCGCCGATGCTTTCGCCCCGGCCGACGACATGTACACGAACAGCCCCAGCCCGACGACGCCCAGGAAGCCGATCCGGCCCAGCACGGTGACATCCCTCCAGGCTGGTATCGCCACCCGCCACCCGGCTGCCGCTGGGTGCAGGCACCCTGGGTGCGCCCGCGGCGGTCCGCATCCCCCACATGGTGCATTCGTACCTCATCCACGCCGCGTCGCCAGGCTAGGATGCCGTATGGACCTCCGGGACCTCTGGCGGCTCGATGCTACGGCACAGGCCGCCCTCGTGCGCGACGGCGAGGTGACGCCCGCCGAGCTGGTCGAAGCGGCGATCGGCCGCATCGAGCGTCTCGACCCCCGCCTCAACGCCGTCGTCACGAAGCTGTACGACCGCGCCCGCGCGCAGGTGGAACGTCTCGACGCCGGCGCCCCCTTCGCCGGCGTGCCGATGCTCGTGAAAGACGCCTGTCTCCAGATCGAGGGTACGCCGTACTACCTCGGCCTCGGCGCCCTGCGTGACGCCGGCAACACATCGGACATCACCACCGAACTGGCCCGCCGCTTCGAGCGCGCCGGGCTCGTCGTGCTCGCCAAGACCAACGTCCCCGAGCTGTCGGCGACCGCCTCGACGGAGCCTCGCGCGTTCGGCCCGACGCGCAACCCCTGGGACCTCTCGCGCACGCCCGGCGGCTCCAGCGGCGGCTCGGCGGCCGCCGTCGCGTCCGGCATGGTCGCCGTGGCCCACGGCGCCGATGGCGGCGGCTCGTTGCGCTACCCGGCCGCCGCCTGCGGCGTCGTCACGTTGCGCCCGACGTACGGCCGCGTCCCGTCCGAGACTCCAACCGGCGCTCCCGACGACCTCGGCGTCTGGACGGAGTTCGTGCTCGCCCGCTCCGTCCGCGACCTCGCCCGCATGCTCGATGCTGTCGCGCCCGCCCCCGACGCCGCGCCGCCGCCGCCGCCGCGGCTTCGCGTCGGCATGCTCACGCACGACGTGATGGCCGGCTTGGCGGTCGACACCGAATGCGCCGAGGCCGTCCGCGGCGCGGGCTCGCTCCTCGCCTCGCTCGGCCACGACGTCGTCGAGGAGCACCCGCCGGCGCTCGATGGCATGATCGTCCGCATCTGGCCGTCGATCTCTAAGCTGACGGCGGTGACGCGGCCGCCCCTCTACCGCTGGATTGCCGCGCACATCGGCCGCGAGCTGACGCAGGATGATCTCGAAGAGACGATGGTGAGCGATGCGGACGCCGCGCGCGTCTCGCCCGCGGCGCGCGCCGGCGCCCTCTCGACGATCGCCCGCGAGGCGCAATCGCTGCGCGCGTGGTGGGGCGACGGCAACGATCTGCTGATCACGCCGGTCCTGCGCCAGCCGCCGTGGCCACTGGGCGGCAGGGGCGGCGCCGACGACGCCGGCGTTTTCCCGTTCCCCTTCAGCCTCTCCGGCCAGCCCTCGATGTCCTTCCCGCTGCATTGGACCCCCTCCGGCCTGCCCGCCGGCGTGCAGCTGGTCGCGGCCGCCGGCCGCGACGACATCCTGCTGCGCGTGGCGGCGCAGCTCGAGCAGGCAGCTCCCTGGGCCGGTCGCTGGCCCGCCGTCGAGCTCGAACCCTGACGAAGCGGTTTCTACGCCTTGACATCGGCGCGGCGGCGCTGGTACGATTGGGTATACCCCTACCCGGGGGGTATGGGAGAGTCCCGTGCAGCCAGACACCCGCGCCGACGTCCTCAAGCGCCTCAGCTTCATCGAGGGCCACCTCGCCGGCGTCCGTAAGATGGTCGAGGCCGACAAGTACTGCGTCGACGTCCTCAAGCAGACCTACGCCATCCGCCGCGCCATCGAGAAGATGGAGTCGATCATGCTCGCCGGACATCTCCACACCTGCGTCGTCGAGGGCATCCGCGACGGCCGCGACGGCCAGGTCCTCGACGAGCTGACGCAGCTCTACGAGATGGCCGGCCGCTGACGGCTCCCGCCACAGGCATAACGCCAGGAGGTTCACCATGCCCAGGACCATCATCTTCGACGTGAAGGGCATGACCTGCGACAATTGCGTCCATCATGTCACCGAAGCGGCGAAGTCCGTGCCCGGCGTCACCGCCGCGCGCGTCTCCCTCGCCGCCAATAGCGCCGAGGTCGAAGGCGACTTCGATGAGCGCAAAGTCATCGACGCGATCGAGGAGGAAGGATACGAGGCCGCCGCGCGGGCCTGACCCGCCCGCGACCGAAGCACACCGCCATGGCACAGAACACCAGGACTCTCGACATCACGGGCATGACCTGCGCCTCCTGCGTGCGCCGTGTCGAGCGCGCGCTCGCGAAGGTCGAAGGCGTCGAGACCGCGAACGTCAACTTCGCGTCCGAGACCGCGCTTGTCACCTCGCGCAACGGCGTAGCCCCCGCGACGCTCATCGCCGCCGTCGAGCGTGCCGGCTACGCCGCGCGCGAAGCCGCCCCCGACGCCACCCCCCGCGACCGCGATGCGCACGCCCGCCGCACGCTCGCCCTCGTGCTGTTCGGCGCCGCGCTCGGCACCCCGGCTGTCGTCCTCGCCATGGCGATGGACATCGCTGGCCTCGATGTCGGCGGCATGCGCACGACGCAGTGGCTCGTGCTGGCCCTCGCCACGCCGGTGCAGTTCGTGCTCGGCTGGCGCTACTACCGTGGCAGCGTCGCCTCGCTCCGACACCTCAACCCCAACATGGACGTGCTGATCGCGCTCGGCACGACGGCAGCCTACACGTATAGCGTCTGGGTCGTCGCCTGGGACCGCCCCTACCACATGTTCTTCGATGTCTCCGCCGCCGTCCTCGTCTTCATCACCATGGGGAAGTACTTCGAGGAGCGCTCGAAGGGCGCCGCCGGTTCGGCGATCCGCGCGCTCCTGCGCATGGCCGCGAAGACCGCCCACCTCGTCCGTGACGGCGCAGAGGTCGACGTCCCCGTCGACCGCCTCGCCGTCGGCGATGTCTTCGTCGCCCGCCCCGGCGAGACCATCGCCGTCGACGGCGTCATCGTCGATGGCCACAGCGTCGTCGACGAATCCATGATCACCGGCGAGTCGATGCCCGTGGAGAAGCGCCAGGGCGACCGCGTCGTCGGCGGCACGATCAACCAGAGCGGCGTCGTCCGCATCGAGGCCACCGCCGTCGGCGCCGCTACCGTGCTCGCCCGCATGGCGGAGATGGTCGAGGAGGCCCAGGGGTCGAAGGCGCCCATCCAGAAGCTCGTCGACCAGGTCGCCGCCGTCTTCGTCCCGGTAGTGATCGTCATCGCCGCCGTGACGTTCCTCTCGTGGGGGCTGCTCGGCGCCGGCGGCCACGCCTGGATCGAAGGGCTGCGCGCCGCCGTCGCCGTGCTCGTCATCGCCTGCCCGTGCGCGTTGGGCCTCGCCACGCCGACCGCGATCATGGTCGCCACCGGCATCGGCGCCGAGCGCGGCATCCTGATCAAGAACGCTCAGGTGCTGGAGCTCACCCGCACGCTCGATGTCATCGTCCTCGACAAGACCGGCACGCTGACCGAGGGCCGCCCCCAGGTCGTCGCCGTCATCCCCACCGGCCTGATGGCGGAGGCGCGCCTGCTCGCGCTGGCCGCGGCCGCGGAGCAGCCCGGCGACCATCCGATCAGCCGCGCCATCGTCGATGCCGCGGTCGAGTCCGGCTACACGCTGGCGCCCGCCGCCGACTTCGAATCCGTCACCGCGCGCGGCGTCAGAGCCACCGTCGAAGGCCGCCGCGTCGTCGCCGGCAGCCGCGCTCTCATTGCCGCCGACGGAGTCACGCCGGCGCCGGATGCCCTCGAAGAAATGGAGCGCCTCCAGCGCTCCGGCCAGACCGTCATCCTCGTCGCCGTCGATGGCAAGGTTGAGGGCGTCATCGGCATCGCCGACGAGGTGAAGGCGAACGCGCCGCGCGCCATCGCCGCGCTGCAACAGCTCGGCCTGCGCGCGATCATGATCACCGGCGACAATGCCGCCGCCGCCGCCAGCGTCGCCCAGGCCGTGGGCATCGCCGACGTCCGCGCCGGCGCCCGCCCCGAAGACAAGCTCCAACTCGTCCGCGACCTGCAGGCGCAGGGCCTCGCCGTGGCCGTCGCCGGGGACGGCGTGAACGACGCGCCCGCCCTCGCCCAGGCCGACGTCGGCATCGCCATGAGCACCGGCACCGACGTCGCCATCGAGACAGGCGATATCACGCTGCTGCACGGCGACATCACGCGCGTCGCCGAGGCGATCGCCCTCAGCCGCCAGACGCTCACGACGATCCGCCAGAACCTGGTCTGGGCGTTTGGCTACAACGTGATCGCCATCCCGGTCGCCGCCGCCGGACTGCTGAACCCGATCATCGCCGGCGCCGCCATGGCCTTCAGCAGTGTGTCGGTCATGACCAACAGCCTGCGCCTGCGCTCCCACGCCGCGCGCATCGCCCGCCGCAGCGGCAACGCCTACCGCCAGGATGACGCCGCCGCGTTCTGGGCGGCCAACGCCGGTCCCGCCCTGGCGATGGCGATCGCCGCCCTCGTGCTGCTGGTGCCGCTCGTCGTCTTCACCGGCATCGACCGCGGCTGGTTTGGCGCATAAGTACGCGGCCGCTACCCTCGAGTCCGGAGGCGAGTCATGACCGAGCCCGATCCCTTCCTGGACGCCGTCCGGCCGATGATCGATCGCGCGCTCGACGACCTGCGCCGCTGCGTAGACGCTGCGGATGCCGAAGCCCTGAACTGGCGGCCCGGCGGCGACGACACGAACTCGATCGCCGTCCTCGCGGTCCACTCGCTGCACAGCACGCGCTCGTGGCTCGCCGTCGCGATGGGCGCACCGCTACCGGAGCGCGACCGCGAGGCGGAGTTCCTCGCGTCGGTCGCCGGCGCTGGCGAGCTGCTCGCCCTGGCGGGTCCTGTCGGCGACGACTGCCGTGCGCTGCTGTCGCGCCCGGCGCCCGACACGTGGCAGGTCCCGCGCCGCACCCACCCGCGGCCCGCCGCAGACGCCCCGCGCGATGTGACCGCGGCCTGGGCGCTCGTGCACGCCGTCGAGCACCTCCGCGAGCACACCGGCCAGATGCTGCTCACCCGCCAGCTCTGCGACCTGCGCACCAACGCACCGTAGGGCCCACAATCTCCGTCCGCGGGATCGAGCCCGCGTGCGCGCACCCGGTCACCCTGAGCGAAGCGAAGGGTCTCCCCTGGTCGGCTGCCACCGACCCGCGTTGCAATGCGATCACGAACGCCATGCGCCGCGCTCGATTGCCCCGCCTCAGGCCCACGTCTGTGCAATCGGCGCTTCCCGCCCTGCGCGCGCGTGCGCCGTCCGCGGCGACCCTAATCTGTGAAATCCGTGAAATCTGTGGTTCCCCTACCCCAGCGCCCGCAGCACCTTCGCCAGCCCCGCCTCGATCGCCCGCGCCTCCGCGTCGCTGATCCGCGATGAGAAGTGCTGCCGGATGCCCCGCCGGTGCACCGGCGCCGCATCCCGCAGCGCCCGCCGGCCCGCCGCCGTGAGCACCGCCAGCGTCCCACGCCGGTCCTCCGCGCACGGCTCCCGGCGTACGAGGCCCGCCCGCTCGATGCGGTCGAGCAGCCGCGTCAGCCCGCTCTTGCTGATCAGCACCGAGGCGGCCAGCTCCTGCATGCGCATCTGGCCGCGCGGCGCTTCCGACAGCTGCACCAGCACGTCGTACCAGGCCAGCGGCATCCGCCGCTCGCGCTCCAGCTCGTCCTCGAGCACGCGCGTGAGCGCCGCGTGCGCTTCCAGGAAGCGCCGCCAGGCCGCCATGCGCGCGTCGCCGCCTTTTGCTGCCACCGCGATAGTCTATCGTCGGTTGCCCCTGCAACCAACCCCCACCCGTGCAATCGCGACGGAGAGGCGCACCGGCCGGCGGCGTTGACATTCGCCGCCGCTGGCCGCGTCCCGCTGCCGTCCGGGGCCCGCCCTATGTGCGCTCGCGCGTCGACTGCCAGGCGTCCCAGTACACCACCTTCTCGGCTGGCAGCCGCGACGGCGTGCTGAACTTCCCCTTCGGCTTGCCGAGCGGGATCAGCGCCATCGTCTCCACGTCGTCGGGGATGCCCAGCAGGTCCTTGACCTCCTGCTCGTGCATCTTGTGCAGCGTCGTCAGCGTCGTCCCCAGCCCCAGCGCCCGCGCCGCCAGCATGATGTTCTGCACGGCCGGGTACACCGACGCGCCCAGCGTCGGCCCGATCGCGATCATGTCCTTCTTCACCGTCGCCAGGATCAGCACCGGCACATCGGCGAGATGCCGCGCCAGATAGTCCGCCGACGAGAACGTCCGCTGCATCGTCGGCGTCGCGTTGAAGGCCTCGCGCTGCGGCCCGTACGCCCGCTCCCATGCCTCGAGGTACCACTCGCCGATCTTGCGCTTCTTCTCGGCGTCGCGGATCACCACGAAGTTCCACGGCTGCCGGTTTCCGCCGCTCGGCGCCATCACCGCCGTGTCCAGGATTGTCCAGACGTCTTCGTCTGATACCGCGTCCGGGAGCAGCCGCCGCATGGCGCGCTGGGTGCGCGCGACCTCGAAGAAGTCCATGGCATCGTCCTTTCGTCGCCCGCGTGGCGCAATTCTATCCGCTACAACTCCGAGCTGCGCCGCTCGAGGATCCGCAGCTCCGGCACCCATCGCTCCCGCAGCGCCCCGACGAGGAACATCGATCCCGTGACGCACACCGTGTCCGCCGCGCGTGCCTGCGATAGGGCGAGGGCCAGCGCGGCCTGAGGCGACGCCTCGAACGCCACGCTCCCCTCCCCGAGCCGGCGCGCGAACAGGCCGATGACGCCCGCCGGGTCGCCCGTGCGCTCCGCCAGCGGCGGCTGCGTGACGATCGCGCGGTCCGCGACGCCCGCGAGCGCGCGCACCATCGGCGCCTGGTCCTTATCGGCGAGGATGCCGCATACGAAGATGAGCCGCGATCTCTTCGGGCGGTCCAGATCGCGGAGCGCGCGCGCGAGGCAACGCGCCTCGACGGGGTTGTGGGCGCCGTCCAGCAGCACGGCCGGGCGCTCCTGCACGCGCTCCATGCGCCCCGGCAGCCGCACTGACGCGAGGCCGCACCGCACGTCTTCCTCCCGCATCGCGCGCCCGGTCGCCCCCGCGAACGCATACGCCGCCGCCGCGGCCAGCGCCGCGTTTCGGCGCTGGTGCTCGCCTGCGCTGGCCACGCGCAGCCCGCCGGCCACGCCCCATGGCCCCTCCACCGCGAACGTCGTGCCCCCGTCGCGCAGCCGGACCTCGCGGCCCGCCCGCCACAGCCGCGTGCTTGTCTCCGCGGCGCGCGCGGCGACGATCGCTCCCGCCCGCACTCCCGTGACACCGCTGACCAGCGTCTCGCCCGGGTGCACGATCGCCGCCTTCTCGCGCGCGATCGACTCCAGCGACCAGCCCAGCCGCTCGCGGTGCTCGTACTCGACGTTCGTGATCACCCGCACGGGCGCGTGCTCGAAGACGTTCGTGTAATCCGTCCGCCCTCCCAGCCCCGCCTCCACCACGGCCACGTCGCAGGCTGTGTCCGCGAAATGGCGCATGCCCGCGGCGAACGCCACTTCCACGAGCGAGGGCCGGCCGTAGCCGACGCGGTCCAGCACGTCGATGTGCATCCGCCGCACCAGCGGGTCCACCCCGAGCACGAGATCGGCGAACCGCTCCGGCGCGATCAGCTCGCCGTCCACGTTGATCCGCTCGATGAACGTCTGCAGATGGGGCGACGTGTACAGCCCCACCCGAAGCCCCGCCTGGCGCAGGATCGCCGCCGTCATCGCCGCCGTGGAGCCCTTGCCCGCGCTCCCCGCGACGTGGATCACCGGGAATCGCCGGTGCGGATCGCCGAAGTGCTCCAGCACGCGCCGCACCCGGTGCTGCAGCGCCCGCTCCACCGGCACGATCGGCAGCTCGTGCCACAGCCGCTGCTGCAGGTAGTCGACGGCCTGGAAGTAGCGCTCGAACGTCACGCTGGAGCCTAGTGCGCCGGACGGGTAGTGACCAGACGCGGCGCCGGACACGGAGAGAGCGGACACTTCCTGCGCCCGCTCTCTCCTGACCGCACCAGACGGGGATCTGGCTGTTATGCCGCGCGCTTCGCCGGCTCCTCCGGCAGCGCGTCTGCCTCGATCGTGCTCAGGACACGCTCCACCCGTGCCGGAGCCGCGCTGACCGGCTCGATGCGCCGGTGGCTCGCGCTGCCCATCTGCACCGCCGCGCCGTTGACCACGATCTGCTCGCCTTCGCCCAGCGCGTTGCCATCGGCGTCGTAGACCAGCGCGTGGCGCATCACGAAGAAGCCCTGGAGCAGCGCCTGCAATGCCGGCGTCGACTCCGCGTCGCGCGCCAGCGAGATATCACCCTGGATCTGGAACGGCGGCGCCATGAGCAGGACGGCGATGTCGCTGCGCGCCGGTTGCACCACGCCGTGCGTGAAATGCGGCCCCTCGAAGTTCGCGAAGATGATCTCGTCCCGCCGCACCAGCAGCGGCGCTTCCAGCTCGACCTGTGCCTGCGCCCGGTACAGCGGCCGGATCGCCGGCGTCCGCAGCGTGATCTGGCGCGCCATCGTCGTGTTGTTCAGGTTCTCCAGGAAGCGCCCCAGGTCGTGGATGCCCTCCGGCACGCCCGACGCCACGAACGTCGACGTGACGATCTCGATCCGGACTGATGGCAGGCGGCCGTCGAGCTTCGACATGGTGTCCTCCGCGACGCACGCGTCGTTGCTGCGGCGCGGGGGCATTGTGGGTGCTGGCGCCCACGTTTCATATCAGCGCCCGGCCTAAAACCGCCGACGCATTCCCGCAAGGGAGACCCCCAACAGCGCCGGCCAGGATTGCGCGGTCAGCGAGACGCGAAGCGCGTGGCACAGCCGTCCCAGCTGTGCGTCCGCCGCTGGCGGACCCGTCCGTCCCGCCGCGCCCCGCCTGCGACGGCCACGCGGCTCTGTACGACGGGTCAAGTGAGGTCACGTCAGTCCTCTCCCGCCCCCGCTACCCCCGCAGCCGGTATGTCCGCACCACGTCGCGCTCCGGCAGGTCCTCCGCCTCGATGCCCGTAAACCACCAGCGCGCCATCTCCAGGCTGCGGATGCTGATCCGCGCGGGTGGCCGCCCGCGCAGCGCCGGCAGCCGGGCGCGCAGCGCCGGTGCCGCCTCGGGCGAACGGAACATCGCGATCGTGCTGTGCGGCAGGTACTGGGCGTCGCCGATCCCGAACGCGTCCGCGGTCGCCTCCGCGAGTGCCGCCCGCAGCTCGCCGAGGCGGCCGCCCTCGTGCACCTCCATCACCAGCGCGTCCGGAAAGACGTTGATCGGCCCGACCGTCGCCTCGATCGGCGCGGCCCGCTCGATGATCTTCGCCGCCCGCTGCGCCACCCGCTCGACATCCTGGCGCAGCACGTCGCCCGGGTGCGCCTTCTCGATCACCTGAAAGCCCACGCCCCGTACGGAAACGTGGAGCATCTCCGGTGTGAACATTACGAGATCAGCGACGTCCGCAAGCTCGTCCTGCACATCGAGGATCGCGTCCGCCGCCGCGCGTTGCTCGAGCGGCGCCTGGAGCGACAGCAGCTGCCCCCGCCCACGCGCGAAGCGCTCCCGCCACCGCCCCATCGAGCCGATGTCACCGCCCCCGGTGAACCACGCCCACGCCTCCTCGAACGACGTAAACAGCGGCGGCATCAGGTATCGTCCCAGTCCTTCCGCATCCGCAACCGCCGCTGCACGACCCGATATCCCATGGACGCGTACAAGTCCTGCGCCGGCGCGTTGCCGTCGCGAACGGTGAGCTGCATCCCGCATGCGCCTGCCTGCCGGTAGTGCTCCTCGGCGAGCTCCATCAGCAGCCGCGCGATACCCCGCTCGCGATAGCCTGCCGCGACGAGCAACTCATCGACGCCGCCGCGCTTCGCGCCGTCTGGATCAGTCATCGCGCGAGTGAGCACGGCCCCAACAAGCCGGCGCTGGTCGAGCGCCACCCACGCCACGAAATCGTCTGCGGACAGCGCCGCATCGGCGTACCCGGACAGCTCGCGCTCTGACGTGAACAGCTCGCGCACGGCGAGACTGTCTTCGCCGCGCCGAAACTTTCGATAGTTGATCACGGCCTCCAGCCCCCAAACGACCAACCGCCCGGATCACCACCAGATAATGTCATCCATCGCCTCCTCGTGTTCCTCCGAGGGCAGGTCGCGCGACCACAGGTTCGTCTCCAGGTACTTCCAGCCGCTGTCCGCGAACACCATCACGATGTTCCCCTTGGCGATGCGCTCCGCGAACCGCAACCCTGCGTGCAGCACCGCCCCCGACGACACGCCCGCGAAGATCCCCTCGCGCTCCATCAGCAGCCGCGCCGCCCGGAACGCCGCGCCGCTCCGCACCAGGATCTTCCCGTCGAGGAACCCCAGGTCCAGGATCGGCGGGATGAACCCGTCGGCGAGGCTCTTCAGCCCTTGCAGCTGGTTTCCCGGATGCGGCTCTACCGCAATCACCGCCGTCGCCGCATGCGCCTCCTTCAGCCGCTGCCCCGTCCCCATCAGCGTCCCGCCCGTCCCCAGCCCGGCGACGAAGATGTCCACGCTCGGCACGTCCTCCAGGATCTCCGGCCCGGTCCAGACATAATGTGCGCGGGCGTTGTGGGGGTTGCAGAACTGGTCGAGCATGAACGCCCCTTCGGCCTGCGCCATCTCCCGCGCCACCGCCATCGCCCCCGTCACGCCCTCCGCCGCCGGCACCCACCGCACGTCAGCGCCGTACACCGCCAGCGTGCGCGGGATCTCCGGATACACGTTCTCCGGCATCACGATCCGCGCCTCGTACCCCATCGCCCGGCCGATCATCGCCAGCGCGATGCCGGTGTTGCCGGTGCTCGCCTCGATCACCGTGTCGCCCGGCGCGATCCGCCCCTCCCGCTCCGCGTGCTGCAGCATGTGCTTGACGATGCGGTCCTTCAGCGAACCCGTCGGGTTCCAGCCCTCGAGCTTCGCGAAGAGCCGCACCTCCGGCTTCGGCGAAAGGCGCCGAAGCTCGACCATCGGCGTGCGGCCGACCGTGTGGAGCACGTGCAGGTGGTGCATCGCGCCAGTGTAGCCCGCCGCCCTTCGCGGGCCGGCGGCGCCGATACGCGGGAGACCCCCGATTCCTTGACTTGCCCGAATCTGCGTTCATATACTGTGGCCGCGTAACCCGCCTCGTGGCGGGGCCTATTTTTGTTACGCGCGTTTACAATCAGACCGCCAGCGTCGGCCAGGGAATCCTGAGCGCGAAGGCGTTTCGGGCCCGAGTGGCGCAATGGCAGCGCAACCGATTTGTAATCGGTAGGTTAGTGGGTTCGAATCCCCTCTCGGGCTCCAGAGCGAGCTGCAAGGTGGTGGCGACCGGCACGCGTCTCAGGGCCGGAGCGCACGCCACGAGAGGTGGCGCGGAGCGCCGCGCCAGACCGATGCCCACATAGCTCAGTTGGCAGAGCACACCCTTGGTAAGGGTGAGGTCATCGGTTCGAATCCGATTGTGGGCTCCAGCAGGAATCGTCTCTCCGGAGAGCGCTGGCAGCCGCCGCGGCCGGGGAGCGCAGGACGGTCACCGGAAGTCTTCCTCACCGGCCGGCTTCCACCTAGCATGCAGTAGATCCGCCGCGCGGAGATGTGAAGCTTGCCCGCCGGACGGGCCAGAAGGAGTAGCCAGGCATGGCGAAGCAGAAATTCCAGAGGACCAAGCCGCACGTGAACGTCGGGACGATCGGTCACGTCGACCACGGCAAGACCACGCTCACCGCCGCCATTACAAAGGTACTCGCCATGAAGAACCTCGCGAGCTATCGCGACTTCGGCAGCATCGACAACGCACCGGAAGAGCGCGCGCGCGGCATCACCATCGCCATCACCCACGTCGAGTACGAGACCGAGAAGCGTCACTACGCGCACGTCGACTGCCCGGGCCACGCCGACTACATCAAGAACATGATCACCGGCGCCGCGCAGATGGACGGCGCGATCCTTGTCGTCGCCGCACCCGAAGGCCCCATGCCCCAGACGCGCGAGCACATCCTGCTCGCCCGCCAGGTCCAGGTGCCGAGCATTGTCGTGTACATGAACAAGGTCGACCAGATGGACGACCCCGAACTGCTCGACCTCGTCGAGCTCGAGCTCCGCGAGCTGCTCACCAAGCAGGGCTTCCCCGGCGACGACATCCCGATCATCCGCGGCAGCGCCCTCGCCGCTATGAACGGCACCAGCGACGACCCCACCGCACCCGAATATGCCAGCATCATCGAGCTCATGAACGCCGTCGACGACTACATCCCGACACCCGAGCGTCCCCGCGACCTCCCCTTCCTCATGCCCGTCGAAGACGTCTTCGGCATCAAGGGCCGCGGCACCGTCGTCACCGGCCGCGTCGAGCGCGGCATCGTCAAGGTCGGCGACGAGATCTCGATCGTCGGCTTCGGCGAGACCCGCAAGACCGTGGTCACCGGCGTCGAGATGTTCCAGAAGACGCTCGACCAGGGCGAGGCCGGCGACAACGTCGGCTGCCTCCTCCGCGGCATCGAGCGCGAGGACATCGAGCGCGGGCAGGTGCTCTGCAAGCCCGGCTCCATCACGCCGCACAAGAAGTTCGAGGCCGAGGTCTACGTGCTCTCCAAGGACGAGGGCGGACGCCACACCCCGTTCCTGCCCGGCTACCGGCCCCAGTTCTACATCCGCACCACCGACGTCACCGGCACGATCGGCCTCCCCGAGGGCGTCGAGATGGTGATGCCCGGCGACAACGTCAAGATGACCGTCGAACTGATCACGCCTGTCGCTGTCGAAGACGGCCTGCGCTTCGCCATCCGCGAAGGCGGCCGCACCGTCGGCGCCGGCGCCGTCACGAAGATCCTGGAGTAGGCCCTGACCAACCCGTCTGGCCCGCCCGTATACAATGAGGGCGGGCCAGCCTGTCTGCCGCGAGGGGCGGCCGGCGGCGACCTGGAGAAAACATGGCGAAGAAGGAAGACCGGCAGATCATCACGCTCGCCTGCACCGAGTGCAAGGAGCGTACCTACACGACCACCAAGAGCCGCCGTAACGACCCGGACCGGCTCGAACTGAGCAAGTTCTGTCCCCGGTGCCGCCTCCACCGGCCGCATCGCGAAGTCCGGTAGGAGGACGCCTGCATGAGCCGCGCGCTCCGACGACAGCCTCCCGTCCAGAAGCCGCCGGCCAAGGCGTTCCGGCCCTCCGTCGCCCGCCCCGTCCGCAGACAGGACGCCGCCGCGGCCGAAGCCGCACGACCCGGCCATTTCTACGATCCCGTCGCCCGCTTCTTCCGCGACATTCTCACCGAGCTCAAGAAGGTCACCTGGCCCACGCGCGAGGAGACCACGCGCCTGACGATCGCCGTCGTCGTCGTGTCCGTAACGATCGGCATGACGCTCGGCGGCGTCGACATCGGCTTCAACTGGATCGTCGACCACACGCTGCTGAGGTAGCACGAACTATGGCCCGCAAAGGCAAGGCTGTCGCCCAGGTCGAAGATGCCGAGAGCGCCGAGAGCGGCGCCGCCTCGCCCGAGGACGAGGCCATCCAGGAAGGCCGCGCCTGGTACGTCATCCACACCTACTCCGGTTACGAGAACAAGGTCAAGACCAACCTCGAGCACCGCATCCAGACCATGGACGCGAAGGACCTCATCTTCCAGGTCGTCATCCCGACCGAGGACGAGATCGAGATCCGCGACGGCCAGCGGCGCACCGTCGCTCGCAAGATCTTCCCCGGCTACGTGCTCACCCAGATGATCGAGCTGAAGGAAGACGACATCGAGTCGTCCCGCGCCTGGTTCGTCGTGCGCAATACCCCCGGCGTCACCGGCTTCGTCGGCTCGGGCACGCGGCCTGTCCCGCTCGAACCGCCGGAGGTCAAGCGCATCCTCCGCCAGATGCGTGTCGAGGCGCCCAAGGTCAAGGTTGGCTTCCAGGTCGGTCAGAACGTCCGCATCGTCGATGGCCCATTCCAGGACTTCACCGGCGCCGTCGACGACATCAATCTCGAGAAGGGCAAGGTCAAGGTCCTCGTCAACATGTTCGGGCGCGAGACGCCCATCGAACTGGACTTCCTCCAGGTCGAGCGCCTGTAGACCGCATCGGCGCCGGCGTGCGTCGTAGGACGCAGCCTGTAGTGCGCGTCCGGCTGTCGGCCGGCGCACAAACGAAGTAAGATGCCTCGCCGCCCGCGAGGCGTCATCATGTAGGGGCGCAGCCTGCTGCGCCCGCGCGCGGGCCAGCCCGCGGACACGGGGACAGAAGCGTCGAGGCGCAGCCTGCTGCGCCCGGGCGGCGGGGAACCCCGCGACACCGGACGGCAACGAACCACGTAGGGGCGCAGCCTGCTGCGCCCACGGACGGACAGAGGACAGGACGAATGGCGAAGAAGATCCGCGCACTCATCACGCTCCAGATCCAGGCCGGCAAGGCCAACCCCGCGCCCCCTGTCGGCCCCGCGCTCGGCCAGCACGGCATCAACATCATGGGCTTCTGCAAGGAGTACAACGAGAAGACCGCCAGCCAGGCCGGCAGCATCGTGCCCGCCGAGATCACCGTGTACGAGGACCGCTCCTTCTCTTTCGTCCTCAAGACGCCGCCGGCGTCCGACCTGCTCAAGAAGGCCGCCGGCCTCGAGAAGGGGAGCCGCGCCCAGAAGCGCGAGAAAGTCGCCACCCTGCCGCGCGCCGAGCTGAAGAAGATCGCCGAACTCAAGATGAAGGACCTCAACGCCAACGACGTCGAGGCCGCCATCCGCATGGTCGAAGGCACCGCCCGCAGCATGGGCATCGAGGTGACGTAGCGGTTCTTCCGGTAGCGCGGGCTTTCCAGCCCGCGCCGAAATCTGTGGTTCATCACCACACAGCAGCCCGGCGACGGAGACCGAACCGAAGTAGGTCGCCTCGGCCCGCAAGGGACACGCCGCCGGAGTAAGGAGCGAGGGACGTGAAGCACGGCAAGAAGTACACGGATAAGTCGAAGCTCATCGATCCGGACCGGCTGTACACCCCCGATGAGGCGATCAAGCTCGCGAAGGAAGTCGCCTACGCGAAGTTTGACGAGACCGTCGAGCTGCACCTGCGCACCGGACTCGACCCCCGCCACGCCGACCAGCAGATCCGCGGCACCGCCCTCCTCCCCCACGGCCTCGGCAAGACCGTGCGCGTGCTCGTCTTCGCCGAGGGCGAAGGCGCCCGCCTCGCCAGCGAAGCCGGCGCCGATGAAGTCGGCGGCGACGAGCTGATCAAGAAGGTCGAGGGCGGCTACACCGAGTTCGACGTCGCGCTCGCCCAGCGCGACCTCATGGGCAAGGTCGGCCGCCTCGGCCGTGTCCTCGGCCCCAAGGGCCTCATGCCCAACCCGCGCTCCGGCACCGTCGTCGACGCCGCCGACATGGCGAAGGCCGTCAACGACGCCCGCCAGGGCCGCGTCGAGTTCCGCCTCGACCGCACCGCCATCATCCACGTGCCGATCGGCAAGGTGAGCTTCGACGACGCCGCGCTCGAAGAGAACATGGCCATGCTCATGTCGGAGATCGTCAAGGCCAAGCCCACCGGCGGCAAGGGCCACTTCATCCGCACGATCACAATCACCACCACCATGGGCCCCGGCATCCGCCTCGACCCCACTCCCGCCCTCGCGATGAAGGCCGGCTAGCGGCGCCACGCCGCCGGAACGCGATCCGAACCGCGCAGCAGCGCCGCGCGCGGTCAGGCGCGTCGCCCCTCCCGCCGCGCGACCTTCATCTGTGAAATCTGTGCAATCTGTGGTTCCCCATCGCCCGCCCCTATACCCTGCACGCGGCGAGCGTCAGGAGCGGACATGCGACCGAAGATCGGCATCATCGGTGCCGGCGTCATGGGCACCACGCACGGCAAGGCGGTCCACTTCCTGCTCAAGTCCGGCCTCATCGAAGGCGATCTCGTCGCCATCGCCGAATCCGACGCGGAGCGGCGCGCCCGCTTCGCCGCCGCCTCGTCCGCGCCCCTCACGTTCGATGACGCCGGCGCGCTCATCGCCTCGCCCGAAGTCAACACCGTCTACATCTGCACACCCACCTTCAACCACCTGGAGCTGGCCCGCGAGACCGCCGCGCGCGGCAAGGCGCTCTTCTGCGAGAAGCCCCTTGCCTTCAACGCGCACGATGCCGCCCTCATGCGCGACGCCGCGAAGCACGCTGGCATCACCCACCAGGTCGGGCTCGTCATGCGCTTCTCCCCCGTCATCGCCGTGACGCGCGACCTGATCGAAGATCCCGTCTCCGGCCGCCCCATGACCTGCACCATGGTCGATGACCAGTTCTTCCCCATCCGCGGCCACTACGCCAGCACCTGGCGCGGCGATGTCCGCTACGTCGGCGCCGGCACGCTGCTCGAGCACGCCATCCACGATATCGACATCCTGGTGTCGTATTTCGGCCCGGTGCGGCGCGTCTTTGGCGTCACGAGGCACTTCTTCGAGCGGGAGGGCGTCGAAGACGTGAGCGCCGCGATCATCGAATTCGCCGGCGGGGCCATCGCAACGCACACCTCCGTCTGGCACAACCTGCTGCACCGCGGCTCCAGCCGCCGCATGAATGTCATCTGCGAGAACGCACAGTACAGCTGGGAGGACGACGACTACGCCGGCGCCATCCGCTCCGAGACCAACACCACCGGCGATCGGCGCGACATCCCCTCGGAGGAAGTCGTCGCCCGCTTCGTCGAGGCCCGCGGCATCACCGACCCTCGCCTGCGTGAGGCCGTCGTGCCGCACGATCTCGGCCAGGCCTACCTGCTCGAGGACTACACCTTCCTCAAGGCGGTGAGCGAGGACCGCCAGAGCTGGCTCGACTTCGACGTCGCCGTCTACGCCCACCGCGTCGTCGACGCCATCTACGAATCTGCGAAGACGGGCCGCCCCGTCGAGATGCCGGGCGACTGATGGCAGCGTTCGACCTGCTCATTCGCAACGGCAGCATCATCGACGGCACCGGCGCGCCGCCGCGCCCCGGCGACATCGCCGTCAGCGCCGGCCGCATCGAAGCGGTGGGCGCCGTCGCCGGCGACGCCGCGCGCGAGATCGACGCGCGTGGCCACGCCGTCGCCCCGGGCTTCATCGACGTCCACACCCACGACGACGCCGCCGCCGTGCGCGACCCCGCGCTCGACTTCAAGATCATGCAGGGCGTCACCACGATCGTCGCCGGCAACTGCGGCGCCGGCGTCGCGCCCGCGAACGACCCGTTTCGCGCCTACTACGAAGCCGGCTTCGCGCCGATCCTCGGCCCCTGCGACCTGTCCTGGAGCACCGTCGGCGAGTACTTCGCCGCGGTCGACGCCGCCCGGCCTGCCTGCAACGTCTGCGCCTACGTCCCCCACGGCGTCGTCCGCTACAACGTGCTGGGCAACCGGCGCGAGCCTCCGGACGAGACCGAACTGGCGCGCATGTGCGATCTCGTCGACGAGGGCATGCGGGCCGGCGCCATCGGCCTGTCGACCGGTCTCGTCTACGTGCCCGGCTCCCACGCGCAGACGCTGGAGATCGTCGCGCTCGCGCGAGTCGCCGCCCGCTACGGCGGCATCTACACCAGCCACATCCGCAACGAGGGCACCGGCCTGCTCGACGCCCTGAACGAGGCCATCGCCATCGGCGAGCAGGCCGGCTGCGGCGTGCAGATCTCCCACCACAAGGCCGCCGGCCCCGGTGCCTACGGCCTCACCACGCGGTCGCTCCCGCTGCTCGCAGCCGCCCGCGCCCGCGGCGTAGACGTGACGATCGATGCCTACCCGTACGTCGCGTCGTCGTCCTCGCTCGCCGCCATGTGGCGCATCGGCCGCGAACCCGTGTTCGAGAGCGTCCCGGCGATCATCGCCAGCGTCAAGTACGACCACGAAAAGTACGAGGGCAAGTACATCAGCGACATCGCCGCCGAACTCGACCTGCCGATCGGCGATACGGTGCGCAAGATCCTCCACGACGAGGAGAACTCGCCGAGCGTCATCATGTTCATCATGGAGGAGGACGACGTCCGGCGCGTCATCGCCGACGATCACTGCATGGCCGGCTCCGACGGCCTGCCGTCCGCGGGGAAGCCCCACCCGCGCCTCTACGGCACCATGGCGCGCTTCATCCAGCGCTACGTGCGCGAAGATCCCGTGATGACGCTCGAAGAGGCGGTGCGCAAGATGACCTCGCTGCCGGCCGCAAAGCACCGCCTGGGCGGGCGCGGCGTGCTCGAGCCCGGCGCCGCCGCCGACATCGTCGTCTTCGACCTCCGGACGATCGCCGATATCGCGACGTACGACGCGCCGCGACAGTATCCCGCCGGCATCGACTACGTCGTCGTCAACGGCGAGGTCGCCGTCGACGCCGGCGCGCAGACCGCCGCGAGAGCGGGCCGCATGCTGCGCCGCGCGGTCTCACCGTGACGGCGCGAGAGGAGTCCCACATGGACGCACCCGGCATCGATGCCCAGGTGCGGCGGGACGTCGGCGCATATGCCGCGAGCACCGACTTCGGCTCGGTCCAGTGGGCCGTGCGCGAAGGCGACCCGCCCGGCGCCGAACAGACCATCGGCCTCGCCGTGTTCGACGCCGGCAGCGGCAACGTCGAGCACATCCACCCCAACTGCGAGGAGGTCGTCTACGTGCTCGAGGGCGAGGTCGAGCATACGCTCGGCAGGCAGCGCACCACGCTGCGCCGCGGCGACCTCATTGTTGTGCCGCGGGGCATCGCCCACCGGCTCCAGAACGCCGGCGATACTCCCGCCCGCTGCTACATCGTGTTCTCGTCCCCCGACCGCCAGTTCGTGCCCACCGACACGCCCTGAGGCGCCGACTATGCCCCTCGTGGATGCACCACAAGCACCGGCGCCACACCGGACTTGACCACATGCTCCGTCGTCGAGCCGAAGAGTATGTGCGCGATCCCGGTGCGGCTGTGCGTCGCCATCACGATCACGTCGGGCTGGAGCGCCTCCGCGCACAAGATGATCGTCTCCGCCGCATGGTCTGAGACGCGCGCGTCCACGTTCACGGTGGCGCTCGCGGGCAGCCGATGCGCAATACCCCGCAGGTAGTCCTCCATCTCCGCGCGCGCCCGGTCGATCGCCTGACCCTTGTTCTCCGCCCACTGCACGTCGCGCGCATCGACGATCGAAGACTCAGCCTGCGTGATCGCCGCGCCCACCGCCGTTGCCATGTCCCCGTGGCGGCTGATGCGCCCCTCCGGCGTCCGCGCGATCCCCAGCAGCGTGAACTCCACGCCGGGCAGCCGCGCGATCATCTCCAGCTGCGGCAAGATCTCTTCCGAGAGCTTCGAGCGGTCGAATGTCGCCAGGATTTTCATCAGAGCCTCCGTTCACGCGCCGGCGCCACTGAGATGATGCGCCCCGGCGGCCCTAATGGCCAGCCCCGCGTCCTCGGGGCAGCGACGCCGGTGGCTTCCGGACCGGGGTTCGGCCTGCCGCCGCGACGCTCCTGCCGGACACCGCCGCTTGCGTCCGTGGCAACTGGCATACTTCTGCACCATCCCGGCGTCTCTCCCGTAACGCATTCTTGCGATATGCGCAGTTGTGAGACGCGCCTGGCGCGTGTCAGGCTGGATGACCTGTGTGATCGAAGGAGCGAACGATGCGGTTTCTCTCGACGGAACGACTGGCCAGGATCAGCGCCGAACGTCCCTGGACGGTGATCGGCGTGTGGGTCGCCCTCCTGCTGGTGGCAGGGTTCCTCATTGCGACGCTTCTCGGCAGCGCGCTGACCACCGAAGCCGACATCACGACGAACCCGGAGTCCAAGCAGGCGCAGACGCTGATCGAGCATCGCCTGCGCGGGCCGCAGCGTGACAACGAGATCGTCATCGTCCAGTCGCAGCGCGCCACCGTCGACGATCCCGCATTCCGCGCCGTCGTCGAGGATCTCTACGCGAAGATCACGGCCCTCGGACCAAACATCATCGCCGAAGGCCACACCTTCTATCAGACCGGCGACGAATCGCTGGTCTCCAGCGACCGTCACATCACGATCATCGCCTTCGCGATGGCGGGGACGTTCGAGGACGCCGGCGACCATATCGGCAAGGTCCTCGACATCGTCCATGCGACGAAGGCGGATGGCATTGAAGTGCTGATCGCCGGCAACGCCAGCATGGGCGAGGACTTCCAGAGCACCGCCCAGAGCGATCTGGAGACCGGCGAGGCGTTCGGCATCCCTATCGCGCTGATCATCCTGGCGCTCGTGTTCGGGGCGCTCGCCGCGTCGGTCATTCCGATCGTCCTGGCGCTGCTGGCGATCGTGCTCGCGGTCGGCGTGAGCGCCGTCATCGGCCAGCAGTGGCAGCTCTCGTTCTTCGTGACGAACGTCGTCACCATGATCGGCCTGGCCGTCGGCATCGACTACTCGCTCTTCGTCGTCTCGCGCTATCGCGAGGAGCGCGGCCACGGTCTCGACAAGCTCGAGGCCATCGCCCGGACGGGCGGGACGGCGAGCCGGACCGTGTTCTTCAGCGGCGTCACCGTGATCATCGCGCTGCTCGGCATGCTGATCGTGCCGCAGACGATCTTCCGGAGCATCGCGACCGGCTCGGTGCTCGTCGTCGTGATGGCCGTGGCGGCATCCCTCACGCTGCTGCCCGCGGTCGTCAGCCTCCTCGGCGACAGGCTGAACGCCGGGCACATCCCGCTGATTCAGCGCGGCCAGGCTCAATTCAACGAAGAGCGGCGGGGCGGATTCTGGGATCGCCTCGCCACGTTCGTGATGAAGCACGCGGTCTTGAGCGTGGTCCTCGCCGGCGGGCTGCTCATCGCCGCGTCGATCCCGTACTTCCGGATCAACACCGGATTCGCCGGCATCAGCACCCTGCCGGATAGCCTGCCCGCAAAACGCGCGTTTACCGTGCTCGACCGCAACTTCTCGGGCGGGCTGATCGCGCCCGCCCAGGTCGTGATCGATGCCGACGCGAACTCCCCGGAGGTGCGCGCGGGCGTCGACCGGCTGAAGGCATCGCTCGCGGCCGATCCGTCCTTCGGCGCGCCGAAGTATGAGGCCAACGGCGCCGGCGACCTCGCGCTGCTTGAGGTCCCGATCGCCGGCGACCCGAACAGCGATCAGGCTCAGTCCGCCGTGAAGCGGCTTCGTCACGACTATGTGCCGGCGGCCTTCGAGGGCGCCCCGGCGCGCGTGCTCGTCGGAGGGGCCATCGCCGAGAATCTCGATGGCTTCGACATGCTGTCGTTCTATACGCCGATCGTCTTCCTCTTCGTGCTCGGCCTCAGCTTCATCCTACTGACGATCGTCTTCCGGTCGCTCGTCGTGCCGGTGAAGGCCGTGATCATGAACCTGCTCTCGGTCGGCGCGGCGTACGGCCTGCTGGTCCTGGTCACCCAGGAGGGCGTGGGTGCGCGGCTGTTCGGGTTCCAGCAGGTCGAGAGCATCGAAGCATGGCTGCCGATCTTCCTCTTCGCCATCCTCTTCGGCCTCTCGATGGACTACCACGTCTTCCTGCTGAGCAGGATCAAGGAGCGCTATGACCAGACCGGTGACAACAGCGAAGCGGTCAGGTTCGGCGTTCGCTCCACGGGCCGGCTGATCACCGGCGCGGCGCTGATCATGGTCGCTGTGTTCGCCGGCTTCGCCGCCGGCGATCTGGTCATGTTCCAGGAGATGGGATTCGGCGCTGGCGTCGCCGTGCTCATCGACGCGACCATCGTCCGCTCGATCCTCGTGCCCGCCAGCATGAAGCTGCTCGGCGACTGGAACTGGTATCTCCCGTCGTGGCTGCGCTGGCTGCCGAACCTGCAGGTCGAAGGGTCGACGCGGCAGACCGACGGCGACCGGCGTCGCCAGAGCGGCTGGGCGGCCGGCGGCGAGTAGCCCCGCCCGCAACGCCGCCACGCCAGGGTGCTATGATCGCCACGTGCGATTCCACACCCTCGACCTGTCGGTGCGTGGCCACCTCGGCGAGATCCGCCTCGACTGCGCCCCGCGCCGTAACCCCATCGATGCCGAATTCGTCGCCGAGCTGGACCGCGCCGCTGCCCAGCTTCACGACAGCGGCACGGTGCGCGTCGTCATCCTCTCGGCCGCCGGCGACGTGTTCTCTTCCGGGATCGAATTCGCCGGCCGCCTCGACGAAGTCTTTCCGGCCGGCAGCCTCCCGTTCCGTTGCCTGGAGCTGATGGCGCAGCCCGTCATCGCCTGCATCCAGGGGGACGCCATCGGCGCCGGCCTCGAGCTGGCGCTCGCCTGCGACCTCCGCGTCGCCGCCGGCCACGCCATGTTCGCATTGCCCGACGTCACGATGGGCACGATGGTGTCCGGCGGCGCCACCCAGCGCCTGCCGCGCCTCATCGGCCGCGCCCGCGCCGCGGAGATGATCCTCCTCGGCCGCCCGATCGACGCCCCGACCGCCGCCGCGTACGGTCTTGTCAACCACGTCGCGCCCGCGGCGGACGCCCGCGCCGAGGTCGAGCGCCTCGCCGCGGCGATCGCCGCCCGCGGCCCCCTGGCCGTCCGCTACGCGAAGGAAGCGATGCTCCGCGGCGCCGACATGCCGCTGGACCAGGCGCTCCGCTACGAGACCGACCTCACCGTCATCCTGCAGACCACCGATGACCGCGCGGAGGGCGTGGACGCGTTCCTCCAGAAGCGGGACGCCCATTTCGAAGGCCGTTAGGGCGCGCTTCGTCAAACATTCGTATCGCCGCGCGAAGCGCGGAGCACTGCAGCCTCCGGCTGTGGCGTCCGGCGCAGCCGGACCGAGACTCGGTTCCACGCCGGCAAGCCTCGTTCAGCGTCCGAAGAGCTGGTGTTCCCGCTGGATCGCATTGTCGCTCTGGTTGCCCTCGCGTGCCGACGCGGCCCGTGCGGCAGTTCGCGGTTCGGGTCCACCGATTTCGCGCGCTTCGTACCCGTCAGCCGCCGTTTGACGTTGATCGCGTCCAGGTAACGGCGCGCTGCTCAGAGAACCTGCCGCAGCAGCCGTATACCCGGGCTCTTGAACGCCGCTTCGTATTCAGGATTTCGAGCTTCGCCGACAACCGCGAAGCCTGCCTTCTCGTACGCGCGCTGGGCAGGATCGTTGCCGATGAGCACGCTGATCTCCGCGTATGTCGCACCCCGCTCCCGTCCGCGATCAAGAATCGAATCGAGCATCTCGCTGACGAGGCCCATGCGACGAAACGCCGGCACGACCGCGACGGATTCTACGACCCATGCACCGGGAACCCGATCGATCGATACGTATCTGTTGGGGATGATGCGTTGCCAGGCAGCCACAAGCTCGTCGTGCGACCAGCCTAGTTGAACGGCTACTTCAACAGCGGGTTTGCCAAGTAGGACATCAACGTCTTCGACGAAATACCCGCATAGCGCACCCACCGCTTCGCCGTTGGACTCGCCGACGATGAAGTTCTCGCAGTTGGCCCAGCTACGGGCCTCGGTGAGCGTCATCAGTTCCAGAAATCGCAGGCATTCTTCGTCTGAACCGCCCACGAAGACGTCGAGGACCCCCCGGTCGAGGTGGGACCGGGAGGCGGCTTGCATGACGCCCGCCAGGAATGGCGCATGCTCCCGGTGTGCGTCGACGATCTGCCAGCCGACGCCGTCCTGCTGGAGACGCCCGTGCGAAGCAGATGCACGGGGCCGGCCGGGGTGATCATCAGGCATGGCCACTCCCCCGCCGCACATCCCGCAGCCGGTCGCCCTCATCGGGCCCCTTGGGCACGCACTCCCCGCAGTCGCCGAACATCAGGCCCTTTCCCGACCGCTGACCTCGCGCCGTCTCCGGCACCAGGATCTCGCCCGCCGCGGCCTTCGGCGCGATCCGTGACGTGACGAACGATGCCATGAAGCCGTCGCCCATCGTCGTCATTTCCGATCCGCCGTGCGCCCTCATCATCTCGCGGCTGATGCGCTGGTGTTCGCCCAGGACGTCGCGCCTCCGGCGCCTCCGCCGGGTCCGGAAATGACCGGCATATAGATGAAACGGTGGGCGCTCGCGGGACTCGCCGACCGTGTAGGTGGCGATATTCGTGCCGTCCGCGCTGCGGACATATCGGACATCTGGTTCCACGTCCGAATTATCCCCCAGGGCGTTGAATCGCACCAAGCGACTCAGCCCGACGGTGGCGTGTCCGGACGGCATCCGTCGATACGCGGGGCGACGGCCTCTCGAATGAAACTCGCAGGTTCCGAAACGCGTCTGGTCCCACGCCGTCACTTTTCTCGCTTGCGCGTCGTTAGACAGCACGGACAGCGAAGCGCTTCAGGCACCCCCATCGACTGAAGCCAGCTGTTCGACCTGCACGGGCGCGCCGGCCCCGGACCATCCCCATCGACCGGGGCCGGCAAGCGCTCAGCAACCGCGAAGCCCGCGCGGCCCTGTACAATCGTCCCGTGCCTCACCAGGCTATGCCCGTCTCGCTCTGCGACGACTGCCGCTTCGCGCGCTCCGTCGCGTCCGCCCGCGGGTCGCGCTTCATACTCTGCGAGCGCTCCCTCGCCGACGCCCGCTACCCGAAGTACCCGCGTCTGCCCGTCCTCACCTGCCCCGGCTACGCCGCGCGTCGCGATCAGCCGCACCCGCCCTCGCCATAGACATGGCGGCGGTGAGGGCGGGTCGCCGGCCGTCGTGCGCCAGCGCCCCGCCCAGTCGAAATTCATGTCGTACCGTGCCGCAGCCGGGGCGCGTTCTCCTGCGCTGATGAGGGTTGAGTCACGGGCCTGGCTCCCGGCTCGTACACCATCAAGGCGACGTCGACGGGGTAGACGCGCGGCGGCTATCCGGCGCTGTCGCGAGCCGTCCCTGCCGCTTCGATAGGCGGCTCGTAGAGCAACGTATCGCCCGCCTGCGTGCCAGAGCGCTCCGCCGCGCCCGCCGCCAGCTCCAACGTGTCCTTCGCCCCGCGTCCCCCGAACGCCACCCACCACTGCCGCATCGCCGGGACGACCTTGACGACGCGGTTGTCCGCGTCGAGGAAGATCGCGTCGAAGCGGAAGCGCATGAAGAACGAGTGGATCGACGAGCTCTTCGTCAGCAGGATGCCGCCGCCGTCTTCGACCCCCGTTCGGCCCATCAGCCCGAAGAAGCGGTCCACGTACGACGATGCGAGCCGCGCCCGCATCGCGAGCACCGTGCCGCGCTCGGCGTTGCGCACGGAAAATACCTTGCGGTCTGGCGCGCTCATAGCTGACTCGTCTCGCTCTCCCTGGGGTCAGATGCTGCGATGCGGCGGCCTTCCTCTCGCTGCGCTACACCGGCAGCGCGTGCGAAGCGGCCTTCACGCGGAACTTGATGCGATGCGAGCCGATGACGATCTCGTCGCCGTCGTCGAGGATGACGAGCGGCAACGCGAGCGCTTCCCCGTCGATTCTCGTTCGCTTCCCCTGGAGCTCGTGGAACATGAACTGCTGACCGTGCCGCCAGATGCGCGCGTGCTCGCCCGCCACCGCGCCGTCATCGTCCGCGAGGACGATGTTTGCCGTCCGGGCGTCGCTCCCCAGCGTAATCGTCTCTTCGCCCACCGAGAAGCGCGTCCCCGCGAGCTGCCCGCCCACGAACAACAGCTCCGCGGCCGGCGGCCTCGGCTCGCCAGCATCCGCCGGCGCCGCCGCAAGCATCGGTTCCGCGCGCTCTCGCAATGTGACGTCAACCGCCTCCCGCGCGCGTTCCTTCAGCTCGAGCAGCCGCGCATGCTCCGGCGCGACGGGCGGGGGCGGTACTGCCACCGGTTCCTCGCTCCGCCGTTCGTCCTCGGTCGCGGGCGTGGCAGCTGCTGGCTTCGCGCGCAGCCAGCGCCGTACCGCCGCGGGCGCCGCGGACGTGGGCTGGTCGACAGATGCGATGAGCGCAGGGTCGCCGGCATCCGGTCGACCGTTCACGCGAGGAGCAACCACGCCGCGCGGAGGAGTTGCCGCGGTACCGTTGGCGCCCGCGCGTACGCCGCTGTCGCTCGCTGCGGCCGGCGCGGGCAGGTCTGATGTCTCTTTGGGCGTCGATCGCACAGGATTCCCGCCCGCTCGCGCGGCGAGACGCTGGGCGCGCGACGCCGCAACGGCGAGCAGTCGCCGGAGCGGGCGGGCGATATCGGGTTCGCCGTCCTGATGAAGGTCGACAGCGTCCTTCTGCTGTGGGGCTTCGCGATGGTGTCGCTCGGGCCCGAGCGACGCATCATACGCGTTGCGAAGGGCGGGATCGCACAACGTGCGCCCCGCGTCGGCGACGCGGTCCCGGTAACGCAGGGCATCCGGCGTTTGCGCCGAACGGGCGAGAAGCAGGGTGGCGCTCAGCTCGATAACCTCAGCTGAGGCTTCGCGGTCGACCGACAGCAGTTCGTAGAAGTCAGCTTTGTGGCGCGGCCCGTTGCCTTGACCACCGCGCGATCGCCGCGCCAGGCCATCCGGGACGTGCCCGGGGACGTCGAGCAGCCCCTGCTCGAGGTCGTGGTCGCCCCGCCGCTCCGAGTTCGCCAGGATCTCGTACGCCGCGTTCAGGTCGCGGATACGCCCTTCGTTCGAGCGCACAGACGAGCGGGCCCGCTCGCGCTGAGCACGTGACGCGAGCACCCAGTACGCCTCGGTGATGAGCTCAAGCGACGCGTTGGGATGCAGCTGCAGCGTCTTGTACGGATCGAAGGCTGGCCCCGCCATCGCGGCGTCCATCACGATACGCTCCACTGCGAATGCCGACACTAGCTCTTGTGCAGCGAACTGAACACGCTGATGAGCATGGGACCGATCGTAATGATGAACAACGAGGGCATCAAGAAGAACACGGTCGGGAACACCATCTTTACGGGCGCCTGGCGGGCGATCTGTTCGGCTCGCTGCCGCCTTCGCCTCCGCATGTCGGTCGCCTGGGCTCGCAGTACATTGCCTACGCTCGTACCGAGTGTCTCCGCCTGCCCGAGCGAATTCACGAACGTCAACAAGTCAGGTATCTGCACCCGCTCTGCCATATCGGCGAGCGCGTCCCGGCGGGGTTTCCCTAACCCTATCTCGCGTAAGGTCCGGTGGATTTCATCAGAGAGTGGCCCCTTGTATTTCTCCGCCACTCGTTGAAGCGCAAAGTCAAGGCTGAGGCCGGCCTCGACGCAGGTCGTCATCAGATCCAAGGCATTCGGCATTGAGCGCCATATTGCCTTCTGCCGGTTCTTGGCGATGCGTCGCAGGAACATGAGTGGGAAGAACACGCCGACGAACGCCAGCACCGGAAGCGGGAGTAATGCGACCACGGTCAGGCTGCCGCCCGTTGCGGCCCAAATCAGGGCGAAGTACGCCGCCGGCAGTAGGGTCGCCGCGACGAGCACGACCGCGAAGAACTGCGAGGCGCTCGTGCGATCACCGGCGACGGTTAGCCAAGTCTTCGCCCGCCCGACGAGGCTCGTGGGCAGTATCGCCATGAGGGTGGTCACGAGGGAGTGGATAACCGGGAAGGCCACGCGCTCGTTGAAGGGTGCGCCTTGATCGACGATCATCTGCTGTTGCTGGGCAAGTGAACGGAGTCGGATCTCAAGTCGGCTGCGATTGCGAAGATACCACAATGCGCCGAGGAACACCGACATCGCGCCGAGCAGAGATGTGAAGAACAGCATTTTCCGTTGAACCTCTTACACGTCGATATCGAGAATACGACTAAATGTGAACATCGCCATCGTTGTGAGAATGGCCCACACTCCCAACAGCACCATGCCCACGCCTGTTGTGAACATGAGCTTCATCATCGACGGATTCACCGCGAAGAAGATCGCGCCGAGTGCGATGGGCCAAACGGACAAGATCCAGCCTGTGAGACGCTGCTGCGAAGTGAGTGTACGGATCTCCCCGTGCACGCGCTCTCGATCGCGCATGGTCTCGGTGACATTCTCAAGTACCTCGGCGAGATTGCCGCCTGTACTGCGCTGGATCAGGATCGCGGTGACAACCATGTCGAGATCGTCGCTTGACACGCGCTCATTCATTGCGCGGAGCGCGTCTTCAAGACTGGCGCCCAGGCTGACGTCCAGCAGCATGCGGCTGATCTCGCTGCCCATGGGTCCGCCAACACGCTGGGCCGTGACTTCAAAGCTCTGGGCGAACGCGAACCCCGCCCTGAGGCCGTTCGACACCAGTGACATCGTTTCCACGAGCTGAGCTTCGATCGCCCGCACTCTTCGGCGGATGCGCAGCTTCACCCAGTACGCAGGGAGCATGAATCCGACGCCGGCGGCAACGAGGCCCATCACGAAGAAGAGACCGTTCCTGCCGATGAGCGTTACGATGACGCCGATCCCGAATGCGCAGATGAGCCGTGCCAGAAAGTATTCGCCGGGTCTCAACGTGAGATTAGCGCGCTCCAGTTCTCCGGCCCACCGCGCGGAATACCCACTCGCGCTCAAGACGCGACTCAATGCTGGAATGCCCGAGGGTGCCCGCCGAAGTAAGGTGACGCCGTCAGATCGTTCGACGCTGAGGCTCCGGCTTGGTGAGAGGTAGCGTATTCGCGCTTCGGTAGGACGAAGCATACGTACGCGCACGGCGTAGGCCAACGCCAGAAATACACAAAGAGATCCGGCGACCGCAGCGAACCCCGCCATCAGCGCCACCTCGCAGATGGTATACCTAAGTCCAGGCTGATGCCGGCCCTCTTGAACTTCTCGGTGAACGTCGGAGTGATACCTGTCGCGACCAACTCGCCCTCAATGGCGCCGCTCTCGGTCACGCCCGTCTGATCGAATCGATACAGTTCTTGCATCGTCACAATGCCGCTCTCAAGGCCCGTTATCTCGCTAACATTTGTCACACGCCGTCTTCCATCCGAGAACCGGGCAAGCTGCACCGTCAGGTGAATCGCGGATGCGACCTGCTCGCGGATGGCCCGGACCGGCAGGTCGAACCCAGCCATCAACACCATATTCTCGATACGGGACAGCGCGTCACGTGGCGTGTTGGCGTGGACCGTCGTCAGCGAGCCTTCATGGCCCGTGTTCATCGCCTGGAGCATGTCAAAGGCCTCGGCGCCGCGGACCTCTCCGATGATGATGCGGTCCGGACGCATACGAAGCGCGTTCCGCACCAGATCGCGCTGCGTCACCTCGTTTCTCCCCTCGATGTTGGGCGGACGGGCCTCCATGGCGATCACGTGCGTCTGTTGGAGCTTCATCTCGATCGGATCCTCGATGGTGACGATGCGCTCGCGGCTCGGGATGAATTCGGAGATGGAGTTCAGCAGGGTCGTCTTGCCCGTGCCCGTCCCGCCGGAGATAACCATATTGAGCCGTTGCTGGACGCAGGCGCGGAAGAACTCCGCCATCCCCTTCGTGAACGTCCCGTTCGCGACGAGATCTTCCATGTGGTACTTGTCGGGCCGGAACTTGCGGACGGTCAGGACAGGACTCTTGGGCACGAGCGGCGGTATCACGACGTTCACGCGAGAACCGTCGGGCAGACGAGCGTCCACGTACGGCGAGGACTCGTCGACCCGCCGGCCGAGTGGAGCGATTATGCGTTCGACGATTCGCATGATGTGGGCCGCGTCGCGGAACCGGTACGGCGCCAGGTAGATCACACCGTCGCGCTCGAAGTACACCTCGTCCGGTGCGTTCACCATCACTTCCGAGATCGAAGAGTCGTTCAGCAGCGGCTCGATCGGCCCGTAGCCGATCGCTTCATCGATCACGCGGTGGATGACGAGTTCGCGGTCTTCGCCCAGCAGCGATGGATGCGTCTGCGTGACTACCTGGCGCGCCGCCGCTTCTACCGCTTCCCGCGCACGGGACTGGTCCAGCTTTTCGACCGCGGCCAGATCCATGTCTTGCAACAGCCGAAGATGCACATGCTGGACGACGTCGGACCAGTCGTGGTCTCCCTCGTCGGGGTCGTGCGCACCGTTCGGCGAAACGTAGGTGGTGTCGATGGCCATGATCTAGCTGCCCTCCGCGACCACGGGCTGGGGCGTTCCCCGCCAGCGGAATCCGCCCAACGTCTTCTTGCTCTGCTCCAGCCGTCCACCTGAGATCACGGTCGCCAGGTCCGTGAAGCTCCGCGCCGCGACCGACTGGGGAGCCGTCACCACGATCGGCTGGCCCAGATGGGTCGCCTGCCGCACGCGCTTGTCGTACGGGATCTCCCAGAAGATCGGACGCTGCAGCGCGTCCTGCACGACGCTCGCGCGGACCGTGTCGTCCGGTGAGATCGCGTTGAGCACGACGCGCATTCGCTCCTCCGAGTAGGACAGCGCCTTCATCGCCCGCATGGCCTCCATGGTGTCACGCACGCTGGCGAATTCCGTCGTCGTCACCCAGAGCAGGATCGTCGCCATTTCGGCCGCCAGCTCCGATACGTTGTTGAGCTGACCGGACGTGTCCAGCACGACCTTGTCGTAGGTGCGGGCGAGCAGGTCGACAGCGCGCCTGACGCCATCGATGGGCAACTCCCGCCACTCCAGCACGGAAGGACCGGCGACGACTCCGAGGCCCGATTGCTCGTGGCGCGTCACGTACCGGGCGATATCGTCCCGTCCGACGCGCTCGATGTCGCGGACGAGGTCGGCGAGCGTCTTCTCGGGCTTCACATCGAGCATACCCGTGATATCGCCGAAGCCGTTGTCCAGGTCGGCGATCGCCACCGACGACGTGCTCGACTTTGCCAGCGCCACGGCCAGGTTCGTCGCGACGGTCGACTTGCCGATGCCGCCCTTCGCGCCGAATACCGTGATGACCGTCCCCTGCGTCGGAGCCGCCTCGATCTGCCCGGCCTTGCGCAGCCGGCGGTTCTCCTCGGCCTCCATCGCCTTGAGCACGGAGTCCCGCAGCACGTCCGGACGCAGGGGACGCGGTAGGAAGTCGCGCGCCCCCGCCAGCATCGCTCTGCGGGCAGACTCGATCTCACGCGATTCGGAATACACGATGACCGGCGTGTCCGGCAGCAGGCTCAGAAGCGACTCCACCGTCTGGAGCGCGCGCTCCATCGGCTCGTTAACCGCGATGATGATGACGTCCGGACGGGTCTCCGTTGCCTGGGAAACGGCGTCGATTCCGAAGCTCGATTCGCCGGCGACGGTGAGACCGCATGCCTTGATCACCTGCTTGATCTCGAACCGAGCCTGTACATCCTGGTCGATTACTAACGCTGCCGGGGTCTTTGCCAAGGGTCCTCCAGGTGGTGGCTCAAGGTCCAGATACTAGGGGCGGGGCAGCGGACCAACGAATCCGAAGCTGTCGTGGTTTGTCTCGGTCAAGTTGAGGATCTGCGACTCCGCCGGGGGGCGTGCGACGAGCGTCAGTTCACCATCCGCCTTCGCGGCGAGGAGCTTCTGCACGTCCTCTGGCGTCAGCGCGAGCGTCGCCGTCCGTGCCGTGGGTTCTGGATTGCTGTCGGTGGGTCGCGCGCCCAGACTTCCCTCTGCGGAGTCCGTTGTGACGGGCGTCCCTTCGGCGTTGAGCGACGGGAGCGGATCCAGCGTACCCTGGGCGAGCGCGAGCAGTTCCACGTTCTGCAGGACCGTCTCAACTCGCGTGATCTCTCCCTGGCCCCGGCTCTCCTTGAACGTCGCGACGATATCCACGCGATCGCCAGGCGTCAGCAGACCCGCCACGGCCTTTTCTTCGGTCACTCCGATCGCGACGGCACGCATGCCCGGCGGAATCGTGTCGATGAAACCTGGCTTATTCTTTCCATCGACGGAGCCAATTCGATTGATCGAAATTTGCTCGCCCTTCAGAACGATCGTCCGCGTGACTTTCCCGAGAACGACCTCGGGATCGGATACGTATCCGTCCACAAGCGAGTCTCCTGCCACGGAAGTCGTCTCAAACATGGCGGCGGTGATCTTCGTGTTGGGCTGGATCGTCTGGCGCGCGACGAGGACGCTCGTGTTCCCCGTGCTCGTGGGACTGGTGCTGGTGCCACTGTCGCCGAAGTTGGCGAGCGCAACGAAGACGAGGATGCCGAAGACCGCTGCGGACGCGACCGCGCCGATCAGTAGCCACCGGTTCGTGCGTTCCGGGTTTGCGTTTGCGGTAATGCTACTCATGTGCCAGGTTCTCCCTCCGCGTCCTCACTCGACAAGCAGAATGACGTTGGTCCCGAACGGGTTAAGCGGGCCGCCGGTGCCGCCCAGCTGCTGGAATTGGATGAAGCGACCGACGATCTGGAAGCTCGACCCGGCGATCGTGCACTTCTGCTCATCGATTGCGGGAGAAGGCACGTAAACGCCGTTGTTGTCGATCGCCTGGCACCGCTCGACGAAGAACCCCGCGAACGCCTTGATCACGAGATCTTGCGTGCCGTTGCTCGTCGGTAGCTGTCCCACCATCGCGACAGTAACGAAGCGGGGGCTGTCGGGCTCCCCCAGGAGGTCGGTCGGGTCGTTGTCGCACTCTCGCGCCGTGTAGACGGTCGTCGGCCCCGGGATCGCATCGGCGGGCGTGAATACCTCCCAGAAGTCGTCGATCCAGTGCCCGCCCACTCCGTTGCCGTTGTCCGTGACGCCCGCAGGTGGTGTGTTGAACTTCGCATCGCAGCCCTTCCCGGCCGCATTCTGCGTGTCCTCCGTCGCGAGCAGGTCTTGCATCCCCTGCTTCGTTGGCCCCGTCGCCACTCCCTGCTTCGTGCCGACGAGATCGCCGATCGAACAATTTGCGGCGCCTCCTTCGAGGATGTTGTTCTCGTACGCGCTGGCGCTGCTGTTCCCGCTGCCGCACGTGCCGCTAACGTTCGTCGACTCGAGGTTGATCGAGCCGATCGACTGCGGCTGGTCGGACCGGATTTTGCAGGTGGCGCCAAATAGCGGCACGATGTTCCCGAAGCTGTCTTTGTCGAAGCAATTGGTTATGCATTGCCCGCCGAGCAGCCGGCTGCCGTCACTGCACACACCATTCTTGAGCTCACCAAGCTGCGGCATCGCCCACGGGCGGAGGCCTGTGGTCGTCACCAGCGAGCCGATGCAGGCGCGCGCGTGCGCCCCAACGTCGATATGCAGGCTGCCTCCGAACGTATCTGCGATCCACTTGCCCAGGATCAGCTTCGAACCGGCGTCGATCTCCGTCTCCACACCGTCCGGCAGTCCATCGAACGCTTTGCCTTTCGCCCAGCACTGCGGGACGATCCGCGGGTTGATGACGTGTGCCGCGTCGTCAACTCCGTTGCGGAGCGCCCACTCCGTGATGCGACTCACCGCGTCCGTCTGCATCGTCGGGCTGGTGCGTTCCTTCAACAGCGGTATCGCCCCCGACAGCACCGCCGAGTCGGCGTCCTTTTGCGATGTGCGCCGGTCGGCGACGTACGAACCGACGTCGATGACCACCGTGGCCATGATCAGGATGATGCTGAACATGGCGACGAAGAAGATCAGGAACTGCCCTCGCTCAGCCGCACGCGTCCGCGATCGTCTCACCATCACGTGCCTCCGCATGGGACGCTCCCGGACGCGGAGATGGGGACGCCGGAGACGTCCTGCACCAACGCCATGTCCGTGCATGCACCCAGGTCGACGGCGGGGAGCGTCACCCCTAGCACGTCGGCCATGCCGTGGAGGATCGCGAGATTGTAATTGTATTTGATCTGGACCACTACCGGTTCGCCGGCGCGGATTTGGCCGTCGCCGTTCTTGTCCACCCAGTACACCTTCACATCTGAGGTCGTGAATGAGCCTTTACTCTGGTTGACTGCAATCTGGGCAATACTCGTTGCGCTTGTGTCGATTCCCAGCGACGCGTGGCGAGCCGCTTCGCGCGCCGCGTTGGTGAATACAACTTTCCGGTCCAGCGCTATGCCGAAGTCGACGATCGTGAACAGGAAGTAGGCGATGAACGGGAAGAACAACGCGAACTCAATGAGCGTCTGCCCACGCCGGGACTTGTGTGCTCTGAGTATAAGGGCCAGGTAGCGCATCGCTGCTCGTCTTCCGGTTAGTCGCCTGGGTCCGCGGCCCGCGGGCGGCGACTGGGCGCCGCCGGCGGGCCCGGTCTGACAGTTCTCTAGTACGGCGTGCAGGGCGTCGATGCCTTGAAGTCGATGCACCCTCCGAGACCGTCGGTCAGCGCCTGGACCGGGTTAGGGATCGTGCCGGCAACGATGAGGCCGGCGAGGGTGATGATCGCCACTGCGAGCAGGCCGCCGAACAGCGCGTACTCGATCATGTCCTGGCCCTCTTCGCGGTGCATCGCATCGCGGAGCGTTGACAGGGCGTCCGTCATGAACATGTGAATCCGGATGGAAAGGTCGGTCACGTGGAATCCTCCTGCGCTTGATGTGTGTCCGCGGCCGCACCTCGCGGCCGCCTCTCCCGTGATAGGCTGGTGGTGAGGTGTTCCTGTTTGTCCTGGCGTCCACCCCCTTTTCGCTGGCAACAGGCAGAAACGGTCAGCGCCCTCGACCGGAAGAGCAGGCCGGCCCCTTGGGGTCGACCCTTGTGATGCACCATACTGCGGTGCACATAGGGGCCCCTGCTCCTGTTGCCTGGCCCCGGCGGTGGCAGCCGCGCGGGGCCGTCTCGTGCACTTCCTTCACCTGCCCGGTCCTCTGCGCGGCGCAAACGCTTGCGGAGGAGAGCACCGGGACGTGACCCCGTTCCATGGGGAGAAACGACTCCCCGATGCAGGCGTTACAGCCTGCCTGCGTGACCCGGCGCCGCCTGAAACGTTGCGCCGGCGTTCGCCGGTGTTGTGCGGAGCGGACGGGCGGGACGTGCGCTCTCTGACCGTCCGTGAGCAACGTTACAGACGGCAACATAACGCTGTCAACGCGCGACCTTGACATCTGCGCGCCGGCCGAATCCGCCCCGCGAAAATCGTTCGTCAAGGTGTCACAGTCTTCGGACCTCTCCAACGTCGCTCCGAGAAATGCGCCGTCCGCGACGCGTCGCGGCTTGTCAATTTCCGGAGACCGTGTGCCGCCGTCTCATGTATCCTCGGCGATGTATCCGCGTTGGATGGATCAGGATCAGGAGCCGACGCTGGACCGGCAGGTGAGGCAGTCGCATGAATGAGTCACGCACCATGTCGCACGCGCGCGCAGGCAGGATCTCCCTGGCATTCCCGAGCTACCGCGTCCCCATCGCCTGGGTCCAGCTCGCGGTGTTGTTCGCGGTGCTCGCCGTCGTCGTGGTCGTGCGCGATGTCGATCCGGACTTCTGGTGGCACCTGCGCACGGGCCAGCTGATCTTCGACTCGGGGATCCCGCGGCACGATGTTTACTCGTGGACGGCGGCCGGGCACTCGTGGGTCGCGCACGAATGGCTTTCAGAGGCGATCATCTACGCGGTAGAGTCCGTCTTCGGCTATGCAGGGAATGTTGTGCTGTTCGCGGCTGCCGCGATCGCCTCGTTGACGCTCATGTACCGGCTCGCTCGAGAGGGCGGCGCCGGCACGAAGATCCTGGTGCTGCTCATGCTCCTCGCCGTGATCATCACCGGCTACGCCATGGCCGCGCGCCCGCAGATCTTCTCCTGGCTGTTCTTCGCGACGTTCGTCTACGTCCTGGAGCGGGACTACCGCAGCGCGCGCCCGATGCCGTTGTGGCTGCTGCCGGCGCTGATGGCCGTCTGGGTGAACATCCACCTGGGGTTCGTCTTCGGACTTGTGCTGGTCGCGGCGTGGGGAGCCGCCCTGAGCCTCCGCCGCCTGCGCGGCGATGACGCCGACCTGCGCCGGGTCGTCTTCGTGGGCGCGGCCTGCCTCCTCGCCACGCTGCTCAATCCTCACGGGGCGGAGATCCTTGCCTACCCGTTGCGATACTTCGAAGACCGCCGCTCGCTGGCCCTGATCAGCGAGTGGCAGCGCCCCAACCCCTTGAACCCGCTGCTCGCGCCGTTCTTCATCGGCGTGCTCGTCCTCGGCTGGTCGGTCGTGTCGCGTCACCGACCGAGCCTGTTCCTCTGCATCGTCGCGATCTTCGCCGCCGCGTCCGGCCTGCAGGCGCTCCGCAATGTCCCCTACGTCGGCCTCGTGCTCCTCCCGGTCGCTGCCCCGGCGCTTGCTCGCAGGTGGCCGAGGCTGAGCCGCGACCGGGACTCGCACACGACCATGCCCCTGGGGCGGGCTGCCCTCGTGCTTGGCGCGTTCGTCGTCATCGTGAGCCTCGCCGCGACGCAGATCACCGGCTCGTTTTCGTTCGCCGAACCGGATCCGAACGGCTACCCGGCCGGCGGCGCCGACTACGTGCGGGACAACCTGGCGGGCCGGCGGCTCTACAACGACTACGGCTGGGGTGGTTACCTGATCTACGAGACGTACCCTGACGTGCCGCTCTTCATCGACGGCCGGTCGGACTTCTATCGCAACAAGATCATGGATGAGTACGCGACGATCGGCCGTCTCCAGCCGGGGTGGCAGGAGCTTATGGACACGTACAGGATCGATGTCGCGTTACTGCGCAAGGACTCGCGCCTGGCACGCGCCCTTCGTGACGATGAGGCCTGGCAAGAGGTGTTCGTCGGCGACGTCGAGAGCGTACTCGTGAGGAAATGAGCCTCTCCGATCGCGCCGACCGCGACCGTGACTGAACCCGAGCGAAAGCCGGGGCGCCGGGTCAGGAGCTCCTCGCCCGCTCTCAACCGCCTCTTCGCGTCGCGGGATCGACATCCCTGGCTCGCGCCCGCTGCGCTCCTCTTCTGCTGGTTGACCGCCCTTGCGTTCATACTCCCCTACGACCCTGACGAGGCGGTGTACAAGATCGTCGCGCACGGGATCGTCCACGGGCAATGGCCATATCGCGATCTGTTCGACCACAAGCCACCCCTCATTTACATCTGGTATCTGCCGGCTGGCCTCGGTGCCACTCTCGAACTGCAACGCGTGATAGCCGCGGCTGTCACCGCAGCGTCGGTGCCGTTCGTCGCGAGGCTGGCACGGCGTTCGCTAACAGGCAGGTCAGTCAAGGTCGCACCGTGGGCGTACTGCCTGCTTCTTGGTAATCCCCTGCTTGCGGTCGGCGCGAACGCGGAGGCCTTCGTGTTGCTTCCGCTGCTCGCCGCGATCGCCACGCCTTCGGCGTGGCTGGCGGGTGCCCTCTTCGGAGTGGCGATTATGACGAAGACAAGTGCAGCCGCATTCGCGCCCCTGATGCTCTTCCTATGGCGAAGGCAGAGCTGGCAAGTAGTGTTGACGGCATCCACCCTGTGCGCGGTCGTGTCACTACCGTTCGCCCCAATCTGGCGTGACTACTGGAATGACGCGGTAACGTTCAACGCTTCATACAGCAGCTACGCAAACCGCGACTCCATCTCCCGGCTGGTATTGATTGAACCTTCCGTGCTGTTGGGCGCTCTTCCTCTGTGGCTCGCCGCGATCATCGGCGCGTTCAAGCTGCGCAGCGGCGCTGCCTGGGTTTGTGCCGCCTGCGCGATCCTCTCGGTGAAGGCGACATCGTACGACTTTGCTCATTATTACGCGCTGCTCGCCGCGCCCGCGGCCTTGCTTGCCGCTGCCGGCCTCGAGTTCCCGCTGGCGGGCACTCCGCGCCGGGCGGGATTAGCCGCCCTCACAGTAGTCGCGCTCGCCACGTCTATCAGCGGACTTTACTTTGCGGAACGAAGCCGGCATGCGTACGACGGGCTCACAGAGGTTGTAAGTCGGGAGGCTGGCGAGGTCTATATGCTCGGGGACCATTCGCAGGTGTACGAATACGTGAGCCGCCGTCCCCGGCGGACCTGGTTCTTCGCGGTCCCTCTGGTGGTACGTCCTCGCTGGGGTGAACAGGCCAGGCTGGACCTGCTCGATTGCCCGCCGGACGTGCTGATCGTGTCCAACGACAGTTTGTTCCAGGTGGCCTGGACGGCGGACCTCGAGGCCCTCTATGCAAACCGGGTCGATTTCGAGCCGGCCGACGTGTTCACCAACCCGATAAAACACTGCGAGACCTACTGAAGACCGCTATGGTCCAGATACGGCGTCCCAAAATGAGATGCGCCCGTCCGGCATTTACATACTTCCGAGACTTTTTTTCTGTTTGTCAAGGTCCGATACTGTATGTATGAACGGATTCGGAGTGGGTACATCGGTCGGTCTTGGCGCCCTCATCGGACTCGGCATCGTCCAGCCCGGCGTCCAGATCATCGAGTACGTGTCGACGTTCGCCTTCTACGGGTTGCTCAGCGGGTTCGTGTTCCATTTCTGGCAGATCGCGCTCAAGGACTGGAAGCCGCCCTTCTTCCGCGGCCGGCCCTAGAACGCGACCCCCGCTAGCGCTGCGTACGGCCCGCGCGGAAGCGATGTCCGCCGAGTGAGAATTCGTCCCCCTCGTCCAGGATCACCCAGTCCACCGGGCGCCCCGCCGCAACCGTCGCCCGCCGCCGCCCCCCGACGTGCCGCAGCATGATCTTCCCGTCCTTCGCCCACACCAGCGCGTGCCGTGGCGCCACATCGTCCGATGCCGGCAGCCGCACGTTGCACTCGCTCCCCGACCCGATGCTGATCGGGATCGGGCTCAGCTCGAAGCTCGCGACATCGCCCGTCGCGCCGTTGAGCGAGACGATGCGCGCCCACGTCGCCTCGCTGCCCCGGCCCGTGTCGCCGCCGGGCGGACGCGGCACGCCCAGCGCCGCCGCGAGCGCTGGGTTCGGCGCCACAATCGCCAGTTGCTCGCGCAACAGCCGCCGCCGCTGCTGCCATCGCACGAAGAAGAACGCCAGCAGCGCGACGACCACGAGCGCGACGATGCCCCCGAAGGCGATCGGCGCCACCGACGTACCGCCCCCCGGCTCCGCTGCCGGGCCCTGGCTCGCCGCCGGCTGCGTCGCGACCGGCGCAGGTGGCGCGCTCCCCCGCGTGAACGGCGCCGAAGCCGATGCCTGCGCGCCCCCAACCGTCGCGACGATGCGCAGGCTCGCGCCCTTGCCGTCGGCCGGCGCCGCTGCCCGGATCGTCAGCACGTACTGGCTGCGCAGCAGCGTCGCGATGTCGGCGTAGACCGCACCCACGTCCGCCGCCGTCGCCGCGCGATACTGTCCCTGCGTCGCTCCCGAAAGCGCCTGCAGATACGCCACGTCCGGGTCCGCCCCGAAGCCGATCGTGAACGTCGGCGCTCCCGCCGCCTGCGCGGCGGCGAGCGAGCCGGCGGCGCTCGCCTGCGAGCCGCCGGAGTCGTTCACCCCGTCGGTCAGCAGCACGATGGCGCGCCGCGGCGTTGGTGCGGACGTTGCGGCCGCCGCGCTCGTCTGCACGGCCTCCCACAACGCCGTCCCGCCCCCCGCTGAGAGCGCGGCGATGCCCGCCGTCAGGCGCGCCCGGTCCGCCGTGAACGGCACGACCGTGGTCACCGCCGGCCCGAACGCGATCAGCGCCGCCTGGTCATCCGGCGCCAGGCTGCCGATGAACGCCGTCGCCGCCTGCTTCGCCTGGTCCAGCGGCTGCCCTGCCATGCTCCCCGACACGTCGATCGTGACGACGACGCTCAGGCGCTGGCTCGCGTCCTGGGCATTCTGCACCGCCGAGACGGGCACCGCCGCCTCCGCGTCGAACGCCTGGAATTGGGCGGCCGTGAGCCCCGCTACGGGCACACCGCGCGCGTCCAGCACGTTCACGATCGCCCTGACGTCGGGGTACTTCCCGGCATCCACCTGGTTGACCGTGATCGAGGGGGCAGGCTGCTGGGCCCGGGCGACGGGCAATGCCGCGCCGCAAAGAGCGAAGAACGCCGCGAAGGCGATCCCGGCCGGGCCGAGGAGGATACTCCGCATAACCGCCAGATTACAGGTTATGCGTTACATATTGTAGACCCCGGCGCGGGGCGCCGGGATTTTCTCTTGTCGGAGGCATGATTCAGGCCGAGCGTGGTTCCGGAGTCAGCTGCCCGCTCGCATCCAGCGCCGCGGCGGATATCTCGGACGCGACGGGCGAGAGCGGGAGCGGCGGGGTGCGCCGGCGCTGCTCTTCGTTCACCACCTGGTGGACGCGCTGCCGGGACACCTGGAAGTGCTCCGCGAGCCGCGTCTGGTGTCCGCGTCGAAACGCGTCGCGCTGCAGCAGATAGCGTACGGCGATGCGCAGCTTGCGAAGTCGTTCCGGATCCCGGTGTAACACTGCCTTCCCCCTTCGATGCGGGCTGCTCGTCTCCTATCCGCGGACTCCCCGGCCATCCTCCATATCCAGCTCGATGATCCGTACGGTCGAATCCACCGTCAGCCATGCGCTGCCGGCGCTCCAGACCACCAGCAGGATCCCGAACACGAGAAAGAACGTGTCCCGCGTCGAGAGCGCCACGACGATTCCCAGCACCAGCGTCAGCATGCCGAGCCCCAGCACGGCCAGCGCCGACCTGAACATGAAACGATAGTTGCGCACCCTGCGGCGGCGTTCGGCGTAGTCCCAGTTCACACAGTCCTCCCTAACCTTGCGGGCGGCAGTCCTTGCCGCCCGAGCGGATACGGACGATCATCCCGCGCCGCCAAGAGGCGCGGCGATACTGCACCGGCGGGGATTGAGAATGCGGCCGCTACGGTAACGGCGGCTTACAGAAAGTAATGCGCGGATGGCCCGGCGTCAACCACCTTGCTTGACAGCTGCGCCACCCGACCTTGACAACTCCGTCGCCTCGACCACGCGCCTGCGTCGCATCGCGGCGCTCATACGCGGTTGTAGAAACTCGACGCTCCACCGCCACTCGCTCCCGTCCTCGGCGTTCCACCAGTCCTTCAGTACACCCGCCTCCCGGCCCGGGAGCAGCACCACGCGCCCCGTATCCTCGGGCGCGGGCCACCCGTCCTCGCGCGTCACGCGCCCATCCGCGCGACGCAGCCGCGTCATCGGAAAGTAACGTCCTTCGAGGCGGAGCTGATCGCCCGCTGCCAGCCGCCGGCCGTCGTCGTCGCGCACCTCCACCCGAAGTGCGTCCGGCGCCGCGTGTACGAGCAGCACATCGGTGTGTTCCAGGCGGGCGCGGCAGAACGACAGGCCCTGCGCGCCCGCGTTCGGATACCAGAGGTCCCAGGTTTCCACGTGCGCAGGCTACGCCATCCGCCGCGTCCCGATCTATGCGCACGCTACATCCGCAGGTGGGCCGCGGACGGCTCCGCTCAGCTGGCGACGGTAATCCCCATCGCCGACGCGATCGTGTGCAGGTCCTCCAGCAGGTCGTCGAGGTCGACCTCGCCCGCCATGTCGACGATCACCGAAAGGTCCGTCGCCTCCAGCTCGCTCCCGGAGAACATGCCCAGCAGGTCGTCGCCCGTCGCCGGCGCCACCGCCTCGGCCACGGGCGCCGGACCGACGGCGTCGTCGCCCGCCGGTTCGGCCGGCGCGTCGGATTCGAGTACCGCCATGGCCGGCTCCGGTTCTGCGAGCGCCTGGTCGGCTCCCTCTTCGTCAGATTTCTTCTTTCCCAACGCCATGAGCGCCTCCCTCGCGCCCGCCCGGCGCGCAACGGAGTATCGGCTCACTCAGGGGGAACCCTTAGTGGGGCCCGGCGCCCCGCTGCCCCAGCTTCGACCGCCGTGCCGGTCGGCTAGCGCGGCGTTGCGCTGGCATCATCGACGATCACGACGCGTTCCGAGTAGAGGCCGGTAGGATAAGGAATCGGATCGGCCAGCCGCGCGCGGACTGCCGGCGAGTCGGGAGCAAAGCCGGGTACGTAGCCGCCGGCCGAGAGGTACCCGCACTGCACGAACCACAACCCCGTCTCCGCGTGGTAGCTCGGGCTCCCGCAGGACAGAGTGCCGGGCGGATGATACGGGTCGGCCAAGATGAGCTTCTGGAACAACCCACGCGCGATAGCCGTTGCTGTGTCTGGATCCAGCGAAGGGCCGCGCGGCGGTGGGGGTGCGGGCGGCGGCGGTGCCGTGGGCGTGGCGATCGGAATTGGGGTCGGCCTCGGGGCGTATACGCCGGCCGCAATGTCGCGAACGGCTGACTGGAGTATGTTGGATTCTATAGCGAAGCCCAGACCCTGGATATCGACCTCGCGGTCTCGCAGGGCGAACGTGTTGATTCCGGCCAGTTCTCCACATTGCGTGAAGAGTGGCCCCCCGCTGTTGCCGGGGTTGATTGGTGCGTCGGTCTGGACGTATTCCACCCCCTCGATCGTGCGGAGCGCGGAGAACACGCCGGCGGTTGTCGATGGCTCGCCGGGCAAGTCGAGCGCGTAGCCGAGAGCCAAGAGGCGTTGGCCGGCCCGCAGCGAGCGCGCATCCGCGAACGCGACGACAGGCAGTCCGCGCGTCGGCGACCGAATCAGCGCCACGTCCAGCACGGGGTCGGCGGCGATCACCGAGCCTTGGTCTGACCCCATCTGGCTATCCAGGGTGACAGTGCTGTGATCTTGCACGACGTGGGCGTTCGTGAGCACCCGTTGATCGCCGACCACAATCCCAGTTCCGATGGCGTCGTCTGTCGAGATTCGCACAACGGACGGACGGACGCGCGCGATTGCGGCCTCGTCGGTGCAGGGTACAGCCGTCGCGGAGGACGCAATCTGCAGGGTCGGCGTGGGTGTCGGATCAGTCCCGCCGCGACAGGCCAGAAGCAGGGCTAAAATGAGCAACGCTCCGAGGGTGGGCATTGCGGTGCGAGACACGGGCGCCCCCTAAGCACAGCGACCCGGGCGCCGTGCGTGCAATCCTACCATCGTTTCGAGTGACCCCCCTTCGAAACCAACCATGCCGCGCGCGTAGAATCAGGAGATCAGTGAGTTCGCTCGACCCCTTTTCTCAAGTAACGCGCTAGAACAAACCCTGCTTCTGTGCCTTCGAGAGCAGCTTGAACAGTTCGTAGAAGTTCGTCACGCCCGACTCGCTCAGCTTCTGCAGCAGCGCCCCCCGCCGGTCGACTTCCTTGTAGATCAGCCGCCGGCGCTTCTCATCCAACCCCCGCGCGGGGGCGATCCGCTGCTCCAGCAGGTAGCTGTTGTTGAAGCCCACGAACTCGAACGCGTCGTTCACCGCGTCCCACCGGAAGATCTCCACGAACGAGAAAGACCCGTTCACCGGGTCATACCCCACGATCTCCGAGATGCTGATGATCCGCCGCCCGATCTTCCCGCTCGGCAGACGCACCGCACTGCAGATCACCACCACGTTCAGGTTCTCCACGTACGTCCGCGGCACGTTGATCGGGTGCCCCGTCACGCGCTGGATCAGCTTCTCGACGGTCGCCGCGTGGAACGTCGCGCACACCGCGTGCCCCGTCATCATCGCCTGGAACGCGATGTTCCCCTCCTCACCGCGGATCTCTCCGATGATGATCTCGTTCGGCCGCTGCCGCAGCGCCGCCTTCAACAGGCTGAACATGTCGACGCTGCCGCCGCCCTGGCTCATCGCCCCGCGCACAACCTCGCGCGTCCAGTTCGGGTGCGGCACCTGCACCTCCGGCGTGTCCTCGATGCTCACGATCTTCGCGTCTGGCCGGATGAACGTCATCAGCGCGTTCATCAGCGTCGTCTTGCCCGAAGCCGTCTCCCCCGACACGAAGAAGTTCATCCCCTCTTCCACGATCAGCGAAAGGTACCCCGCCATCTGCCACGTCAGCGCGCCCGAGTTGCAGATGTCCACGATGCTCAGCGGGATCCCCATGAACTTCCTGATCGTGAAGTTCGAGCCGTTCTTCGATACGTCGCCGCCGTACACGATGTTGATGCGCGACCCGTCCGGCAGCGTCGCGTCCACGATCGGGTTGCGGAAGGTCACCGGCTTCTTCATCTTCTCCGCAAGCTTCAGCACGAAGTCGTCCAGCTCCTCGTGCGTGTCGAAGTTGATGCTGCTCTTCAGTCCGCCGAAGATCTTGTGCTCGATATACACCGGCCCCAACCCGCTGCAGCTGATGTCCTCGATCCACGGGTCGCTGATCAGCGGCTCCAGCGGCCCCATCCCCACCTTGTCGCGGATCAGCATGTAGCGCAGGCTCTCGTAGTCGCCCCCCGTGACCTTCAGTCTGCCGCCGCCCTTCGCCTGTCCGCCGCCGAACGGCAGCTTGATGAACCCGCCCTCGCCCCGTTTCCCGGATTCCGCCATCGCCACCTCGCGGCCCCCGGCCGCCACGTCCGTCGAGTCGTCGATCGCTTTCAGCAGCACTTCCGTCTTCTCCTCGACCGACCTCGCGTCGGCCAGGATCTCGACGAAGTCCAGCAGCTTGTACTCCATCTGCTCGAGCAGCTCGCCGAGCGCGTCTGAGCTCGGCTCGATGGCGATGTAGTAGTTCCGCGCCTCGGCATGGTCCGGGAAGATATGGATGAACGTGTTGGCGCCCACCGGGTAGATCAGATTTGGGTCCTTGATGTCGCCCATCTTGCGGTTTGCTTCCGGGTAGAAGTCCGGCACCCCGAACTCCCCCATCGGCACCTTGTGCAGGTACGCCATCAGATGCGGCGCCCCCTCTGCCTGCTCCCGCAGCTCAGGCGCCAGCAGGTTGTGGATCGGGCACTGCGCCGCCGCACCGCCGGCGTGGTCGTCGGCGGCCCCCTCCGGCCCATCGAACGGCAGACGCTGCGGCATGCCCCTCCTACGCCTTCGCGCTCGACATCGGGATGATCCGCATCCCCAGCGCCGGCTCGACGTCGAACGTGATGATGTTGCCGGTCGTCTTCTCCGCCCCGCGCACCTTCGCCACCTCGAGCACTTTGATCAGCTGGTCGCGCACTTCCTCCGTGCGCAGCCGCAGGTGCGCATCGCACAGCGACCGGATGCGCATGAACATCGCCTCCTCGAACGCGTGCGAGTGCAGCGTGAAGAAGATCGTCATGTTCTGATCCACGAACTCCTTCGCACCCGTCAGGAACGACAGCGTGTGGCTCTCCGGCACCTGCGACACGAACGACGTCATCGAGTCGATGAAGATGCAGTCGAAGTGCCCCTGCAGCTCGGCGATGTGGTCGTGGAGCTTCCCGAACGCGAAGTCCGCCGCCTCCGGCGTCATCGCCGCAGGCACCGAGTACGTGTTGAACGCGCCGAGCAGGAAGAAGTCCGTCACGTCCAGGTTCAGGCTCGCCATCTGCCGGAACAGGCTGCGCGGCGTGTTCTCCGTCGTGTACAGCGCGCAGCGGAACCCCGTGTTCAGCGCCCCGTTGATCAGCTGCTGCGTCACCACGCTCTTGCCCGCGTTCGACGACCCCTCGATGAGGATCAGCGACCCCTCGGGGATGCCGCCCCCCATCTTCTTGTCGATCTCGGCGCTCCCGCTCGAAACCACCCGGCGCGCCGACTCGATTGGTTCTGCGACCACCACGGCCTCCGTCCCTGTGGCCCGCCCGCCCTGTGCGGGCCCGCCCGCCCTGTGCGGGCCCGCCCGCCCTGTGCGGGCCGCGCTGCCTCCCTGCGCCTGCGACCGTCCGCCTGCACCGAGGCAGGCGCGCGCAGCAGGACCCCGGCAGAAGGCTGGGCTCCCATATCGTTGTCGGCATCCCGGCCCGCGAGTTTAGGTGCTCGCACCCCGCTGCGGGTACGGCAAGGGCCGCCCGAGTCGCGAGCGCCGAGCGGTGCCGGATGTCAGGTCAGTGATTGCCCGATGGGGTCTTGTCCGAAACCCTCATGCGCGGACCGGGGAGGGCGCTTCCGTGGGGTTCCGCTCAGGCGGACTTCGGCGTGGCGGACGCGAGGATCTTCTCCAGCGCCGCATCCTGCGCCGCCAGGTGCGCCTGGATCTGCTTGGCCTCTTCCAGCACTGCGGCCGCGTCGTCGTAGGTCGCCTGCGATCGCGCGTCCGCGGCCGCGGCCTGCACGTTCTGCCCGACGATGATGATCGGCAGCAGCACGAGCTGCAGGAACGTCTGCGCGATCCACGCCACAACGATGATTGAGTCCCCCGTTTTGAACGCGGAGGGGGCGCTCACCAGAGCGAGGAGCGTGAAGAGATACGCGCACCACATGGTGCCGACGATGATGGTGATCTTCAGGCCAACCTTGGCGTTGAGGCGCCCGATCAGCCCCGGTCCGTGGATCCGGGCGACCGCTGCGGCGACCGTTGGCGGGCCCGTCTCCCTGCGCTTCTCAACGTGAGGATGGGGGATGTAATCGAAGATTGTCGACATGTCGCCAGCATAGCAGAGCCCCGTTGACGGGCCCGTTTCCGATGCCGGGCGCCGATCTGCGTGTCGATCTCGGCGCCTTCCGCTCGGGACCACCCGCCGTGCCGGCTCGATTGTTCGGCCACCACCATAGCCCACGACCCTGTAGCCCGCATCGCACGAGCCGCTGCCCCTGCGCCTGTGGCGGTCGAAAAAACACCCGCTTGACAGATCGCATCGGCAGGAACAAGATAGGCGTCACGGCGGGAGGGCGCGCTCCACCAGACTTCATCCGAGTACCTGTCTCCGGCCGCATTCGTGGAGGAGACCTTATGCTCGCCTCGGCAAGATTCGCATGCCTCGCCATCGTAGGCGCCGCTGTTCTCGGTTGGCCAGCATCGACCCGCACGCCCATCGCCGAAGCGGCCTGCTCGCCCTGTCCCTGGACCGCCGCCGATCCCCTGGCGTCGGCGCGCGAGAACCAGACCGCCACGTTGCTCCGCCACCCGTCGGGCGTCCGCACTGGCCACGTGCTCGTGGCCGGCGGCTACAATTCCGCGGGCGGCAGCAGTCTCGACACGGCAGAGGTGTACGACCCGGCGGCGAACACCTGGGCACCGACCGGCGCCATGATCGCCGCTCGCGACCGCCACACGGCGTCCGCGCTGTTCGACGGCCGCGTGCTCGCCGCCGGCGGCTACAGCACCATCGCCGGCGGCTCCATCGCCGCCGCCGAGATTTACGACCCCACGACGAACCTCTGGTCCGCGGCGACGGCTATGCCGGCGCCACGCTGGGGCCACAGCGCCGTGACGCTCTACGACGGCAGGGTGCTCATCGTCGGTGGATACGACACCGGCACGGTGTCGGCGCTGGCGGCGGCCTCGATCTACAACCCGGGTACGAACTCCTGGTCGTCCGGCGGCGCCATGGCCGCCGGACGGTATCGCGCCACCGCCACGTCTCTTTCCGATGGCAGGGTGCTGGTCGCCGGCGGTCTCGACAACGCCGGCAACGCACTGTCCAGCGCCGAGATCTACTCCCCCTCCACGAACAGCTGGACCACCGCCCCGGCGATGACGGACGCCCGCGAGCGCCATACGGCCGTCATCCTAACGAACGGCGAGGTCATGGTTGCCGGCGGCACCGACGGCCTCGGCAACGCCCTGGACAGCGTCGAAGTCTACAACGCCGGGGCCAACACCTGGACCGTGAAGACGCCGATGACCACCCCGCGCTACGCGCACTCGGCGACTCGGCTGAATGACGGCAACGTCCTCGTGGCGGGCGGAAGGACGACCGGCGGCGCACCGACCGGCGCCGCCGCGGTCTACCTGTACGCGACAAATCTATGGACTAACGCGGGGCCCATGGTCCTGGCTCGCAGCGAGCACAGCGGCACGTTGACGCGCCTCACCAGTGGCGCGGTCCTCGCCGCCGGCGGCAACGACGGCGCGAACTCAACTGCGACCGCGGAGCTCTACGGCGGCGTGATGTGGACCGCCGCGGCGAGCATGTCGACCGTGCGGAACTCTCATGCCGCGCAGCTGATCACCGTTGGTGGAGCCAACCACGTGCTCGTTGCCGGCGGCTACACCACCGGCTGCCCGTCGCCTACGCTGACGGCCAGCGCGGAGGTGTACAACCCGGGGACGGACAGCTGGTCGTCCGCGGGCAGCATGTCGTCGGCCCGCGCCGAGATGAAGACCGCCCTCGTGCCGGGAGGCTCCGTCCTCGTCGCGGGTGGCAGCCTCACCGCCATCGGCTGCAACAGCATCGGAGCCCCCGTGGCAAACGTGGACCTGTACGATCCGGCGACCAACACCTGGGCAACGGGGCTTTCGCAGCCGCCTTCGCTCGCGATCGCCAGATTCCGCCACACGGCGACCACTCTGCCCAACGGCAAGGTGCTCGTCACCGGCGGCAACGTACCCGGTCCCGCGCGCACAGCCACCGCGGAGCTGTATGACCCCGTCCTGAACACCTGGTCGTTCGCCGCGAGCATGAGCGTGGCCCGCGCTGACCACACCGCGACCCTGCTGCCCAGCGGCGATGTGTTGGTGGCGGGCGGTTACACCGGCAGCTACCCCAACAACACCGCCGAGATCTACGATCCGGATACGGACACCTGGTCAGCGGCGGCCTCGATGATCTACACCCATGGGATCCACACGGCGACCGCCCTCGGCGACGGCAGGGTGATTGTCGCCTCTGGCATCGGCGGAGATCCGTGCTGTCTCAGCAGCGTGGGGACGGGCGCGGCCGATCTCTACGACCCGGTGGCGAACAGCTGGTCACTATCGGGCCTGTACCACTGTCGCACCGAGCACTCCGCCGCACTACCGCTGAGCGGACGGGCGCTCGTTACCGGCGGGGGCGGTGGCACCGTCTGCAGCGGAGACAGCTACATCAGCGCAGAGGTCTTCGTCCCGGCGGCGGTCGGGCCCGCGGAGTGGTTCCGCACGCCGAATATGCTCAACCTCACCGGGCGGCGGACGCACACCTCGACGGCGATACCGGCCGGTCCCGCGGCGGGTGATGTGCTGCTGACGGGCGGGTACGGCTACTCGTTCGTCACCACGGCGAGCGCTGAGCTCTACCACTCGTCGCTCGAGTCGATCCCGGTGTGCTACCTCGTCGATGCGGCTGAAGATTGCGACGCGGACACGGTGCGCAATGCGGGCGACAACTGCCCAACGGTCTCGAACCTCAACCAGGCGAACACGGACTCCGGCCCCGCGCCGCCGCCGGGCAAACTGGGCACCATCGACAACGGCACCGGGATCGGTCCCAACGACACGAGCGTGCCCAACGACGACGGCCTTGGCGACGCCTGCGATCCGGATCGTGACAACGATGGTCTGCCGGACAGCCAGGACACCGAACCGCTCGGCGCGACAGGCATCTGCGCCGCGTTCGCCGGCGCCAGCGACGCCAACACAAGCCCGGCCTTCGGCGACAACACGGACGTCGACGGCAACGGTCCGTCGTGGGACACGGACGGCGACGGCGTGCGTGACAGCGTCGAGTGCCTCCTGGCCAAGAACCCGCGCGACGGCACGCTCGGCAACAAGCCGACCGCGGCCCAGTGCGCCAACTACCACACCGGCGGCGTCGGGCCCAACACCGCGACGACGGACCTCGACCTCGATGGCCTCCCCGCCGCCGATGAGTATTGCAAGTGGGGGACGGAGGACGACCCGGCGTACGGCGGCCTCCCGCACGCGAAGGACACCGACGGCGACAGCAAGCTCGACTGCGTCGAGGCCAACGACACGGACGGCAACGGCAACGCCAATTTCACGGGCGACACGATCAACTCCGCGAAGGCGGCCAACAACATCATCCAGAAGACACTCGACTTCGACCTCGATGGCAACGGCAACGTGAGCTTCACCGGCGATACGATCCTGTCGGCGAAGATGGCCCTGCACGTGGTGGATCTGGCCCACCCGCTCGGCTACTGTCCGTAATCAAGGTGTGTCGCGCGCCGCGCGCCGGCGCACGACACCATGTTGGCAGGGCGGCTCAGGGCCGGCTTGTCGCGACGGCGCGCCGCCTCAGCGCCTGTCGAGCTGCACGACCCAGGCCCGGACCGGCTCGGACTTGCCGCGCAGCTCCAGGTCCACCGGACGCTCGCTGCCCTGGGCGTCGTGCGCCACGGCGTGCACGCCCTCCGACATCACGATCTCTCCCGCCGCGGCCTCGGCCTGCAGCCTCGCTGCCGTATTCACCACGTCGCCGATCGCCGTGAAGTCCTTCACCGCCTCCGCGCCGACGTTCCCCACGTACGCGACGCCACGGTCCAGCCCGACGCCCAGCCGCAGCCACGGCTCGCCCGCTCCGATTTGGCGCTTCGCTCGAAACGACCCGAGCGGCGACGGGATTCCGCCCGCGAGTCTTGAAGTGCGCGCCATCCCGCCCCCAGCGAGGCGCGCGCCGCTCCGGACCGCCAGGGCCGAATACCACCGACCGGTACGACGAGCGTTCCCGCGCTATACGCGTACCACTGGTCGCTCGTGACAGAAGCTTAAAATATCTCAATAATGTTTGATCGTGCGGCGGTGCGAATAGTATGATCGCCGCTCGGATGCGCAAGGCCGCTGATCCGTACATACGAGCGCACGGCGATACCCGTCGGCATCTGGCATCGTCGTGTTGCCACAGTAGAGGGGGCACGTGCCCGGTCAGTGGCCTGGTCGCGGCCGAACGGGAGAGCCCCGGGCATCGCCCGGGGCTCTCAGTGGAAGGGTAGCCTGACATGCCTGCGTCGCGTTCCCACATCTCACTTCGGCGATGCTCCCGTGGCGCAGCGCTCGTGGCCGCCGTTCTCGTAGCGCTCTTTGTGCGCGGGTTCTCGCCGCCGCCGGCGCTCGCCGTCCCTACATTCACGGTCAACTCAACGCTGGATACGGGAGACGCCATTCCCGGCGACAATCTCTGCGACGACGGTGCCGGGAACTGCACGCTCCGCGCCGCGATCGACGAGACCAACAACCTGCTTGGACCCGATGCGATCGAGTTCTCGATCGGGGGTGGTGGCACTACTCAGAAGATCAGCCCCGCTACGCCGCTCCCGGAGATCACCGACCCCGTTTCCATCGACGGCACGACGCAGTGCCCCTGTTTCGTGGGGATCGAAGTGAGCGGCGCGTCATGCGTCGGCTGCACCGATGGTCTCGATATCTCCGGCGGCGGCAGCACGATCAAAGGCCTTGCGATCAACGGCTTCCCGGATGCGGGCATTAAGCTGCGTGGGCCGGGCGGCGGGAACACGTTGTCGCGGCTGTGGATAGGCATGGACAAAGACTTCGAGTACACCATTGTCCCGCCGAATGGCGGCGCGGGTGTGGAGATCGACGGCACGACGCAGCCGGCGGCCGGCAATCACATTGGGGTGACAGGGCCGGGGGTCTTCACGACCATCGTTGGAAACGGTGGTCCGGGCGTGCTCATCCACGGTGCGATGGCGACCGGCAACGTCATCCAGAACTCGGGTATCGGCTTGATCTTCACCGGTTCGAGCACGTGGACGGTGGCTCCGAACGGCAGCCACGGCGTGTTCATCACGGACGGCGCTTACGACAACACCGTTGGCTGTCGGGCGCCGGGTCCCTGTGGGCCTGCGAACGTGAACACCATCGCCTACAACCACGGTGCCGGCGTGGCGGTCGATGCCGGTTCGACCGGCAACACCGTCGAGCCGGACCTCATGCACGACAACGATGGGTTGGGCATCGACCTCGCGCCGATTGGCGCGCCGACTCAACCCTACGATGGCGCGCTCACGTCCGCCATGTACTGTCCGGCGGGCTGCCAGGGCTTCCCCGGCGGCATGTTCGCCGGCACCGGCTACGTCCGGGGCGCGCCGCCGAGCACGGCGTTCAGGCTCGGTGCGTACTTCAACACCACGTGCGATCCGTCAGGCCACGGCGAGGCGGAGCTGCCGTTTCTCGCGACCTTTATCCACGGGCCGCCCGGAGGGTTCGCCAGCGACGCGTACGGAAATGAGTCCGCATCGTCGAGCGCCGCCGGCCCCCAGATTAACTCGTCGATCGTCGGCAAGTGGTTGGTGGACGACATCACCTTGCCGGACGGGACGACGCTCGAGCACTCCAACTGCGTCCAGGTGAAGTCCGACGCCGATCGCGATGGCATAGAAAACAGCGTTGACCCGCTGCCGGCAACCTTCTCCGATGCCTTCGACGGCACCCTCATCGGTGGCACCGCGTTCGGGACGATCGTCGATCGCGGCGGTTGCTACGTTTCAATCGTGCCCCTTCCGGTCGTTGGCGATGGCGGCACCGTTGGCGTCATCTGCCCGAACAACACGGGTGGCGTGGCGCGGATCTCTGCTTGCGGGCTGGGCGTCCTCGCGATCTCGGACGGTCAGTCCGTCACCGGCAACTGCCACAGTCTCGATACGGCGGTGGGCATCGGACCGGTTACAGAGACGTTCGGCACTATCCCTGCCACCCTTCCCACAAAGACGACGTCGACGGTGACCGACCTCGGCGGCGGGAGCTATCAGGTGCACAACGACTCCGCCAGCGTGGCGCCGATCGTCGTCGGCGGGCTGTCGATCCCCCCCGGCGACACCGCCATCGTGCAGGACAGTGACGCCGACAGCCTCGTCGATGCTGCCGACAACTGCCCGGGCGTCTCGAACCCCGGCCAGCAGAACGTGATCCACCCATTGACGCTCGCGGGAGATGTCTGCGAGGACTTCGACAGCGACAGCTTCGTCGATGCCGCCGACAACTGCCCGTCCGACAACAACCCGCTTCAGGAGAACCACGACTCGGGACCCGTTCCGCCCTTCGGCAACATCGGCACGATCGACAACGGCACCGGGATCGGTCCCAACGACACCACGATCCCGAATGGCGATGCCGCGGGCGATCCCTGTGATCCGGATCGTGACAACGATGGTCTGCCGGACAGCCAGGACACCGAACCGCTGTCGGGCGCCGGGATCTGCGGCATACTGGTCACCTCGGATGGGCACCCGAACCCGGCTGGCGGCGACGTCACCAATGACGATAACGGCAACGGCGTACCGGCGCCGGCCGATGGCGCGGACAATGGTCCATCGTGGGACACGGATAACGACGGCGTGCTCGATGGCGTCGAGTGCCTACTCGGCTCGGATCCGCGCTCGTCGGGCTTGAAGCCGTCCACGACCGCCTGCGGCGGCGCCACGGATGCTGACCATGACGGGCTCCCCGCATCGGCTGAGCGCTGCAAGTGGGGCACATCGGACACCAGCGCGGACACCGACGGCGACGGGAAGAAGGACTGCGTCGAGGCCAACGACACGGACGGCAACGGCAACGCCAATTTCACGGGCGACACGATCAACTCCGCGAAGGCGGCGAACAACATCATTGGCAAGACAATGGACTTCGACCTCGATGGCAGCGGCAACGTGAGCTTCACCGGCGATACGATCCTGTCGGCGAAGATGGCCCTGCACGTGGTGGATCTGGCCCACCCGCTCGGCTACTGTCCGTAATCAAGGGTGTCGCGCGCCGCCACGCCGGCGCGCGACACGATGTCTGGCAGGGCGGCTCAGGGCCGGCTTGTCGCGACGGCGCGCCGCCTCAGCGCCGGTCGAGCTGGACGACCCAGGCGCGCACCGGCTCGGACTTGCCGCGCAGCTCCAGGTCCACCATCCGCTCGCTGCCCTGGGCGTCGTGCGCCACGGCGTGCACGCCCTCCGACATCACGATCTCTCCCGCCGCGGCCTCGGCCTGCAGCCTCGCTGCCGTATTCACCACGTCGCCGATCGCCGTGAAGTCCTTCACCGCCTCCGCGCCGACGTTCCCCACGTACGCGACGCCACGGTCCAGCCCGACGCCCAGCCGCAGCCACGGCTCGCCCGCGTCGCCCCATCCCGCACCCCGCAGCAGCTCCGCCGCCGCCTCGATCATGTGCTCTACGTACGGCGGCCCGGCCAGCCCCGGCACGAAGATCGCCATCACCTCGTCGCCCACGAGCTTGTCGATGATCGCGCCGTGGCCGGCGAGGACGTCCGTCGCCATGCGATAGAAACGGTTGAGCAGACGGGCCACTTCCTCAGGCGGCCGCGATTCCGAGAACGACGTGAACCCGCGGATGTCCGCGAAGAGGATGCCCGCGTCCACCTCGGCCCCGCCGTGCGGCGCCTTCTCGAAGCACTCCATGCAATAGCGCGGGTTCTTCCGCGAGGGTGCGAACCCGATCATCCGGAACGCTCGCCCTCCGAGACCGGAAAACGGCGCCAGGCACATCCCGCAGCGGGGCGATGACGGGGCGATCCGGAACAGACGGCGCACGCCCCGGATCTGCGGCCCGCGCGTCAGGATGGCGCTCCACTGCGCGTTGCTCCAGGCGCGCGATGCCTTCGGTTCGCCCACAAGTCCCTCCGGAGTAATGGTACGTCCGACCGCCGCCGTCCGCCCGCCGCGAGGCAGTCGCGGACAGTACCACGCCTTGCATCGCGAAGCCGCCGCCAGCGCGTGCCGCGGCCTCCGCTCCGGTCGAGCGCCCCGCCGCGTGACACCCGCCGCTAGAGGCACGCCGCGACCCGCGGGCGTACGATCGCCCAGAATGGCCGGCTGGCCAGGTTGCCGCTTCCCCCGCAAGATTCATTCCGCCCCCTTGGGACTTGACAGTCGGGCGTATGATGGCTTCGCCCAGATTCGCCTCCGGATTGCGCGCGGACAGTTGATCGCCTTGGAGACTGACCGTCCCCGTGGCAGGCCGCCGCCCGAGGAGGATTCATGAACCGGACCAATGCCGGCGCCTTCTTCGTCGCCCTTCTCGCTCTCGCCCTGCTCCTCGTGCCTGCCGGCGGCAGGGCCCGGCCCGTGCGCGCAATCGAATACTCACCTGCGCTCGCGTGTGGCGGACCACTCGCCATCGGCAACGGCATAGGCTTACCTGGCAACGACGGCACCGTGCCCAGTAGCGGTCCCGCCGACTGTGACGCCGACGACGACGACGATGGACTTCCCGACCTGGGTGAGCCCATCGGCGCCGCCTGCGGCGGCATCGTCACGGAGTCGCCGGCCGGCGGATTTGACATCACAAATGACGACGATGCCGACGGCGCCGTGACGTACGGCGTTTACACTGATCCCCCCGACGATGGCACGACATGGGACACCGACGCGGACGGCTACCGCGATGGCCCTGAGTGCGCCCTCGGCTTCGATCCGACCAGCTCCGCCAGCAAGCCCACGCTGAACGCCTGCGCGGCCGCCGTCGGCGCCGCCAATAATGCCGTCGACGCTGACGCCGACGGCCTCGGCGCGGGCACAGAGTACTGCCACTGGGGCACCAGCGACACGCCGCCCCTCGGGCTCGACAGCGATGGCGACGGTCTTCTCGACTCCTGCGAGGTCGCCGACCTGAATGGCGACGGCGTGGCGGGGCCTGCCGACCTCACTGCGGCGCAGCTCGTAGCCGCCGGACTCATGGGGAGAGACGGCGACTTCGACATCGACGGTGACGGCGCGATTAACGTGCCCGTCGATGCGGTCCTGGTGGCGAGGATGGTGCTGAACTCCGACGCGGACCAGATCGACAACGGTCCGGGGGTCGCGCCCGTAGACGACACGGTCCCGAATGGCGACCTCCCGGTCAACGCCTGCGACACTGACGACGACAACGACGGACTGCCGGACTGGCGCGAGACGCCGCTCGCGGGGTGCGTGGCGTTCAACGGAGTCCTCGCGGGACACCCGGAGCCGTGGCGGGGCGATTTCTCGAACGATGACAACGGGAACGGAAACCCGGCACCGCCGATGGGGGCGGATCTCGCCGACAACGGCCCATCGTGGGACACCGACAACGACGGCGTGCTCGACGGGGCCGAGTGTGCGCTTGGGACGAATCCGCGCGATCGGACGTCCAGGCCAACGTTGAACGCCTGTGCGGTGTTCGTCGGCGCCGCCAGCAATGCGGTCGACGCTGACCTTGATGGACTCGGGGCTGGCACCGAGTTCTGCAAGTGGGGTACCTCGGACGCACTCGCCGATTCGGATGGCGACGGGACGGCAGACTGCGTCGAGGCGAACGACACGGACGGCAACGGGTTTGCCACGTTCCCGGGCGACACGATCAACTCCGCCATGGCCGCGAACAACATCATCGGCAAGACGATGGACTTCGACCTGGACGGCAGCGGAAGCGTGAACTTCCCCGGCGACACGATCCTGTCCGCGAAGATGGTCTTCGGCGTCGGGGGGATCTGCTAAGCCACGGTGACGCCCGCCGCTAGGCGCGCCCGCGCCGCAGGCGTACCATCGCCCCATGCGCAGCACCTGTCCGCCCGCCACCGCCGCCAACACGCGTTTCTCGGCGGCGTTTGATTGCACCTACCCTGCTCGATCAATCGCAATCAATCGCAGTCGAGTGTTCACCCCGCGCGGGCGCGGCCCCCGGCCCGCCCCAGCTTCGGGTCCGCAGCCCGGCGGCCGAAAACAGTGAAAACTGCAGAAACGAACTCTCAATCGAATCCGGCGTCGGCCGCCGGCCGGAGCCTACGCGTCCAGCCGCAGCGGCTCCCGCCGCACGTCCACGCTCCCGTCCGACAGCCGGACGATGTTCAGCGTCCGCGACAGCTCCGGCGACCCCGAGTAGTACGCCGCCACCCGCCCGTCGCCCGCCTGCTGCGCCAGGTCCCAGTGCCCCAGCGCCACGTAGTCCGCATCGAGCAACGCCAGCGTCTCGTCGTGAATCTGCCAGCCCCGGTGCGCGTCGTTCGGCCCCGTCACCCAGTGTCCGTGCGCCACCACCACCCGCCAGCGCGCCCGCCGCGCTCCGTCCGCCACGATCGGCGCCATGTCGGCGTACGCCGTGTGCGGCACGCCCGAGATCTCCAGCTCGAGCGCGTCGAGCACGAGGCGATCCGGCGCGTTCACCCCCAGCACGCGCACGTGCTCCAGCTCCGCGAAGACGCCGTGGTGATACACCGCATCGGCCGTCGCCGGGTCGTGATTGCCCGGCAGGATCACGACTGGGAACGCAATCGACCGGAGCAGCTCCCCGGCCTCCGCTACCACGCGCGCCGGCGTCCGGTGGCTGTCGAAGACGTCGCCCGCCAGCACCAGCACCTGCGCGCCCGTCGCCGACGACGCCTCGAGCACAGCGCGGAGCGTGTGCAACTCGCCGCCGCCGTGCCAGCGGCCGCCGATGTGCAGGTCGGAGCTATGTGCGACGATCAGCTCGTCGGGCACCGGTTGCTCTTCCTGGCGGGGATATGCCGCTCGCGCCGCACTCGCTCAGGATCGATGCACCGCCGCCGCGACGAGCGAGTCCGCGCGCGCCGGCGGTACGCCGCTGCGGCTGTACTCCAGGATCATGCTGCCCCAGGCCAGCCCACCCCCGAACGAGCAGATCGCCAGCTTGTCGCCCTCATGCAGGCGCCCTTCGCGATAGCCCTCGCTCAGCGCCACCGGGATCGTCGCCGAAGACGTGTTTCCGTACTTCTGCACCGTCACCAGCGCCTTCTCGATCGGGATGCCGAGCGCCCTGGCCGTCCCCTGGATGATGCGGAGGTTCGCCTGGTGCGGAACCAGCAGGTCGATCTCCTCCACGCCCACGCCTCCCTTGGCGCACGCTTCGCGCACGGCGTCGGCCATCGCGTGCGCGGCGAACTTGAAGATCGCCGGCCCGTCCATCTGGATCAGGCGCGCGTCGTCGCTCGGCCCGTTCCCGTCCGCGTCGCGCGGGCCGCAGGCGCCCTCCGCGAACAGGAAGTGCTTCTTCGAACCGTCGCTGTGCAGCACGAGCCCCAGCGGTCCGCCGAACTCCGCCGCCTCCAGCACCAGCGCGCCGGCACCGTCGCCGAACAGCACGCAGGTGCCGCGGTCCGTCCAGTTCACGATCCGCGACAGCACCTCGACGCCCACTACCAGCACCCGCGTCGCGGCGCCGGTGGCGATGAACTGCGATCCGGTGCACAGCCCGGAGAGGAAGCCGACGCATGCCGCGTTCACGTCGAACGCACCCGCCCCCTTGGCGCCGATCCGGTCCTGCACCAGCGACGCCACCGACGGGAACAGCCCGTCCGGTGTCGTCGTCGCGGCGATCACAAGGTCGAGTGTGGCGGGGTCGATCCGCGCGTCTTCGAGCGCTATCAGCGCGGCCCGCGTGGCAAGCGTGCTCGAGGTCTCGTCTGGCGCCGCGATCCTGCGTTCCAGGATGCCGGTGCGGTCGCGGATCCACTGGTCCGACGTCTCGACCAGCTGCTCCAGCTCGGCGTTTGTCATGATCCGGTCGGGAAGATAATGCCCCAGGCCGGCGATACGGGTCCCGATCAATCTCGCTCCAACACCCGCGTCTGCGGATGCGGAGAGTATACCGCGCATGCGGCCCCGCGCCGTGACCGTGGCTTAGTCGTCCGGTGCGAAGCGAAGCGTGACGATCTCGTTCGGCCGCGCCGAGATCGCCACGCTATGCCGCAAGCGCGGCACGTCCGCGACGGGGTCCTCGTTGAGGTTCGTTATGGTGACGGCTCCCGATATCGGCGTCAGGTCCAGTTCGCCCGCTGCTTCATCGTCGAGCGTGTTATACACGCGCACGATGACGCCGCGGCCGTCCTCCGCGCGCTTGATCGCGCTCACCGCAAAGGCCGGCGACTCGACCCGCAGCAACTGGTCCTGCGCCGGTGCGCGTCCCAGGCCGTGGCGGTTCCAGCGCGCCCGCATCGGCCGCAACGCCTGCACCGCGAGCACGTGCGCTCCTGCCGCCGCCCAGCTGCCGGCGTGCGGGATGATGCTGTACTCGAGCGTGTTCCTGCCGTGCAGCTGCGCCCCCGGGGTGCGCAGCTCCGGACCCGCGCCGCCCCGCCGCGTCGAGATGTCCGAGCGCGAGAGCCAGCCCACGCAGCGCAGCAGGGTGATGGCGATCGTCGCGCCGTCGCGCCCGTCGAGCACCTCGTACTCCGGCAGGCCGTGGTTCCCGACCGTCAGCCCGAACGCGCCGTCATCGACGCTCACGAACGCCTTTTGCGGATACGTGCCGAGCGGCTGCTCCATCCACGTCGCGCGGTCCCACTCGGGCAGCGCGATCGGGCGCTCGATCACGCCGAAATGCTGGTCGGCCTTCGACACGACCGTCTGCACGCCCGATGGAAAGTGCACGCGCAGGCGATGATCCTCGGCCGCGTTGTACACCACCGTCCGCACGTCGACGCGCGGCACGCCTTCGGTCAGCGTGACCGTGGACTCGATGCGCTCGCTCGTCGTCGACGCGCTCCGCGCCGCGCGGTCCTTTGCCAGACCGGCGGGAAGCGCGTACGTCATCTCGATCGCGATGCGCCGGACACCGGGCGCCGGCGTCTCGACGCGGATCCTCGGCGGCGACGACGGGCGGTCCACGATCGTGTCCGTTTCGGGGGGGCAGTAGTTGTACTCGTCGCCCCGGTCGCCGCCATCGACGAAGCGGTTGAGCCCGGCGTACGTGCGGCCGCTGCGCTTGTCGAGGACGGTCAGCGTGCCGTCCTCGGCGCTCGCCTCCACGCGCAGGAACTCGTTTTCGATCGCCCCGGAACGGGGCGCGGCCGCCGCCGCCGCCGTCTCCGCTGTCTCGATGCGGAACACGCGGTATCCGTACCCGGGCACGTCCGTCGCTACGAACCCGATCTCGGCGCGCGCGCGGTCGTAGCCGGGCGGCGCACCCGGCGGGATCTCGAAGCTCGCGACATCGCCGATGCGCGCTGCCGGGACGCGCTCGCCATCCGGCCCGATGACGGCCACGACCGGACGCTCGGCGTTCCACGGCACCGTCGCGGTGACGAAGCCCGTGGCCGGCTGCGGCGTCGGGTTGAACACCGAGATCGTGCCGAGCGGATCGTCCGGCCCCAGCGCACCGATCGTGCGCAGCGCCTGGCGCACGATCTCCTCGCCGATCTCCCGCACCCATTCGTAACGCTGGCGCATCTCGTCGTGTACGAGATCGGTGGAGCAGCCGCAGATCGAGTCGTGCGGCTGGTTCTCGAGCAGGTGCTTCCACGCCCGGTCGATGAGCGCCGAGATCGACGCCTCGGACGTGGGAAACGGCATGTGCGCCGTCGTCGGCGGCAGCGGCTCCCGCCACTCCGGCCCGACCTCGCTCTTGAGCAGGTTCGCCCACGTCGAGAACGGTTCGGCCCAGTGCGCGAGCAGGTCCTCGCACTCCTGGTTCATCTGCTTGATCCAGATCCGCGACGAGAGCACGCCCGGAAGCAAATGCGCCCGCTGGCCGCTGCGGAACTCCCCGTCGTGCGTCGGCCAGTCCCGGCGCCGGTCGCCGATGTAGCGTTGCACCTGCTCGAACACCTCCGGCAAGGAGGAGTGTTCCAGGACCGCTCCCTCGAGCTCCATGTTGGCCGCGCGGATCATCGACGACAGCTCCGGCTGTGGGCCGAGGTGGTCGCTGCCATTCATCAGCAGCACAAACGGTGTGGTCGCGAGTGGCTCGAGCGATGCGCGGATAGCGTCGATGCGCGCGACCAGCGCCTTGGTCTGGTGCGGCAACCGCGCCCCATCGCCGTAGCCGAATGGCTTGTGGATCGTAAGGACTTCGCTGCCGTCCGGCGAGCGCCAGAAGAACTCGGTCGTCCTGAGCGAGTCGTCGGCGCCCCGCCACATCGTCGCGAACTCGATGCCGAAGCCGCGCAGGATCGCCGGCATGTGTGCGATCTGCCCGAACGGATCCGGGATGTAACCGACCTTCATCACGGGACCAAACAGCTTCGCCACGCGGTGGCCGCGCAGGAAGTTGCGGACGTGCGCCTCGCCGCCCGGCAGGGCGCAGTCCGGGATGATGTACCAGGGGCCGATCAGCAGCTTCCCCTGCTGCACGATCCGCTCGACATCCTCGAAGCGGTCCGGGCGGATCTCCAGGTAGTCCTCGAGCGGGATCGTGTGACCATCCAGCATGAAATGGTGGTACTCCGGGTCGCTGTCGAACAGTTCCACGAGGTCATCGATCAGGCCGACCAGCCGAAGGCGGAACGACTGGTACGGGAGGTACCACTCGCGGTCCCAGTGGGTGTGCGAAATCACCATCATCTGGCGCTTGTCGCGGTTCCTGGAAGACATTGCCGCCATGAGCCTATCCCCGTGCCGGTGGTGCCGCCGGCCCCGTTCGACCGATCGTATCCCACGCCGCGCGCCCGTGCGAGCGCCGCGTCAGTCGTAGCGAATGACCGCGTGGACCTCGTAGCCGGTCAGCCGCTCGCGGCCGCCCAGCCCGCCCAGCTCGATGAGGAACAGCACCGCATCGACGGTCGCGCCAAGCAGTTCCGCGAGCTTCACCGCGGCGTGCGCCGTGCCCCCCGTCGCCAGCAGGTCATCGATCACGAGGACGCGGTCGCCGCGCCCGAGGGCGTCCGCGTGGATGTCCAGCCGGCCCTCCCCGTATTCGAGCGAATACTCGACGGACATGCGCTCCGCCGGGAGCTTTCCCGGCTTGCGTATCGGCACGAACGGCAGCCCAAGCGCGTGCGCCACCGGCGCACCGAAGAGGAATCCGCGCGACTCGATGCCCACAACGGCATCAAGCCGGCGCGTGCGCGCGTACGCCGTCAGCTCGCTCAGCGCGTACGCGAAAGCATCCGGAGCGCGCAGCAGCGGCGTGATGTCGCGGAAGAGGATGCCGGGCGCGGGAAAGTCCGGCACGTCGCGCACATGCTGCTTCAGATCCATACGTTAGCTCACGGCTGGCGCGGGTCTTCCTCCGCGATCACGCACGATGTGAAGGTCAGCGCGTAGAACGCGATGCCGTCGGATGTGGTCCGGAACTCCAACTCGTGACGGTCGATGTCGCGGTTCTCGACGATGCGGTACATCCGCGGTGTATCCACCGTGACCAGCGACGCCTCCGGCCCGGCGACGACGTCTGCGCCCCCGTCGTCGGCCGCGAGCGGCTTCCCATCCTGCAGCACCCTCAGCGTGCCGCCGCCGCCATAGGTCGGAGGATGGACGACGATGTTCACGGCTTTGGCCATGTATGGCACGATCAGCCTGCTCTCGCCGCCCGCGCCCGCGGGCCTCGCGAGATACTCGCCCGCGAGCAGCCAGTCGCCATCGAGGTAGAAGTAGTTGTCGACGTGCTTGCCGGGGTCGCGGTACGTCGACGGCCTGTCCGTCTGTACCGCCGCCACGTTCCCGATCGCGCCGCGCTGATAGCCCAGGTACAGCTCGGGCGTGACGCGATAGCATACGGCGCCCGGGCCGTCCTCCGGCCGCACCGGCTCCATCAGTCCAGGCAACAGGATCTGCGGGAATGACTCGCGGAGAAGGCCCTGGATCGCCTCTTCGGTCTGTCCGTAGGCGCCTTCGCCGAAGTGGTAGTAGCGCAGGTAGCCGCTGCTATCGATCAGGTACTTCGCCGGCCAGTAGCGGTTCGCGTACGCCTGCCAGATCGCGTAGTGGTTATCGAGCACCACCGGATACTGGATGTCGTGCTCGCGCACCGCGCGCAGGACGTTGCCGCTCTCGCGCGCGAAGGAGAACTCCGGCGCGTGCACGCCGATGACGGTCAGCCCCAACGACTGGTACCGGCCGTGCCACTCCCTCACGTACGGGAGTGTGTGCAGGCAGTTGACGCAGGTGTAGTCCCAGAAGTCGAGCAGGACCGGCTTTCCCCGCAGGTCGGCGAGCCGCAGCGGGCCCCCCTGCAGCCAGGTGACCTCCGGGGGGAACTCCGGTGCGCGGACGGGGCCCTGTTCTTCCTGCATGGCGGCGCTCCCGGCGCTCACGCGCTCTCGCGATTCTCGCCAGCGCGGCGCAGTTCGCGCCGGGCGGGCGTCCCGCCTGCCCCGCGTCGCCGCGGTCAGTCGACGGCGGCGATCGTGTCCAGGCGCGTGATCTCGGCCCGTCCGGCGAGCAGGGGACCGATCCTGGCGCCGAACGCCGTCATGTGCGGCGTCGTGCGGTGCTGCGTCGCGGCGTCCGCGTCCGCGTACTTCTCGATGAAGTAGAACTCGCTGCTGTTCTTCTGGTTCTGCGTGAGCGTGTACTGCAGCGTCCGCCCCGCCTCGCTCGCCTTGACCGCCGCGACCATCTCGGCGCCCGCGGCCTTGAAGTCGTCCTCCTTGCCTTCCTGCACGGTCAGCTTGGCGATGACCAATATCATGTCGTCCGTATCCTCCATGCACTACCTGTTGCACGGGCATATTGCTCGATCGCCGCCTTACGATCACTCCAGCATGCGTCCTGAACCAGAAATCGAAGAGGGCCGCCCGGGTGGGGCGGCCCTCTCTGTGCGTCTCCGCGCTTGATTACCTGTGTCGCTGCCGCATCACGAGCCCGAAGCCGGCGATCCCGACCGCTGCGAACCCAACGATGAGCGCCACCAGGACGGCCAGCTCGCGCGGGCTGTTCCCGTCGGAACCCGTGTTCGGCAACGAGAGCACCGAAGTGACGGGCGCCGGGGTCCGCTGAACAACTTCGGCCAGCACCGTCGACTGGCGCGTCGGCGTGGAAGTCGGCGGGTTGAACGCGCCACCAGGCGGCGAGCCGCCGGGCGGCACCGTCGTCGGCGTGCTGCTCGGCGTCGCCGTGTTCGTGGGCGTGTTGGTGGGCGTGTTCGTGGGCGTGTCCGTCGGCGTAGGCGTGTTGGTCGGCGTATTGGTGGGCGTGTCCGTCGGCGTCGGCGTGTTGGTCGGCGTATTCGTGGGTGTGTCCGTCGGCGTCGGCGTGTTGGTCGGCGTATTGGTGGGTGTGTCCGTCGGCGTCGGCGTGTTCGTCGGCGTGTTGGTGGGCGTGTCCGTCGGCGTCGGCGTGTTCGTCGGCGTGTTGGTGGGTGTGTCCGTCGGCGTCGGCGTGTTCGTCGGCGTGTTGGTGGGCGTATCCGTCGGCGTCGGCGTGTTCGTCGGCGTGTTGGTGGGCGTATCCGTCGGCGTCGGCGTATTCGTCGGCGTGTTGGTCGGCGTCGGCGTGTTGGTGGGCGTATTCGTCGGCGTGTTGGTCGGCGTCGGCGTGTTGGTGGGCGTCGGCGTGTTAGTGGGCGTATTCGTCGGCGTGCTGGTCGGCGTCGCCGTGGGCGTGTTGGTCGGCGACTGCCCGAACTGCTTGAACGGCACCGTCTGGCTTCCGGATCCGCTGCTGATCTTCCCGTCGGGCGGATCGACGACCGTGGCGCTGTCGAGCGTCGCCTGAAGGTTGCCCGTCGGCGACTGGCCCGCGCCGCACTCAAGCCGCGTGTCGATGCGCACGATGACGTGGTCCCCCGCCTCCAGATGCGTCACGTCGTAGGTCACGCCCACGTCGTTCGCGGTCGTCGGGACTGTCGGCAGCACGGTGCCGCCGGCCGGGTCGCGAAACTTCGTTACATTCGCCACCGTGCTGTCCTTCACGCCGGCGAAGCCGCTGTCCAGGATCTGCGGGCCGTCGACGCCGGCGGTGACGCTCGCGGGATCGTTGATCTTGACGTCAATGACCTCAGAGTGTCCCGCGCCCGGCTGGCCCGTCGTGTTCGCTGTGAACAGGTTCGTCAGCCGGATCGTCTGCGAGCCCGTCGCGCCGCTATCGACGATGATCTCCAAGAGGTACGTCACGACGTCGCCGCAGACGAAGTCGCCTGCTTCGAGCGACTCCACCACGTCGGCGCTCTTGCCGATCGTCCTGTCGTCGAAGGCGCCGCCGCCCGTCGCGTGGTTGTATGTGAATGGCGCTGAGGCGACGAAGTCGAGCGCGAAGTCACCGCCCGCAGCCTGCGCGGCCGGGGAGGGATTTGACGATCTCGTGGTCGGTACGATGACGATCGCCAGGAGGCTCAGCGCCGCCCCGACGCCCAGCACGGCGCCCAGCTTCGAGAGCCCTGATTCACTGCGTCTGGAGCGGGTTGCGTTCACGGTCAAGTCCTTCACATAACTCAATGCGATCTCGCGCCACCCGCGCGAGACGTATCACTGACTCGAACGAGACGCCACGCGCCCCGTTTCACGCCGGGTGCGCCGTCCTTGACGACGCGCGCCGGCGTGCCGTCTCGATGTGCGTGAGCGGGTACCGTATTTCGCACACACGTTCTGATATACTCCCTGCATGCCCAAGCCGCAACGTCCTAAGCCTCCCGCATGGCTCAGCACCCGCGGTTCGCCCCGCGCCCGCTCCGGCGTTGCGGCGTCCCCGCGCGGCACGCCCCCTGAGGCGGCGAAGCGCCGGGTCAAACCCGCCGCGCAGCGCCCGGACCGGTCCTCTCCACGCCTCGTGCTCTCCGACAACGCCCGCGTCGTCCTCGAGCGACGTTACCTCGCTAAAGACGGCCGGGGCCGGCTCAGCGAACGCCCCGAACAACTCTTCCGCCGCGTTGCGCACAACATCGCGCTCGCGGAGGTCGCGTACGCGCCGGAGCGTCGGCGCCATGCCGTCGCTGCCGCGTACGAAGAAGAGTTCTACAACGTCATGACCTCATTACGTTTCTTGCCGAACTCTCCGACGCTCGGCAATGCGGGCCGTCCTCTGCAGCAACTTGCCGCCTGCTTCGTGCTGCCCGTCGAAGACTCCATGGAGGGTATCTTCGACACGCTCAAGAACACGGCGCTCATCCACCAGAGCGGTGGCGGGACGGGCTTTGCGTTCAGTCGCTTGCGTCCTGCTGGCGACATCGTTGCCAGCACCGGCGGTGTGGCGAGCGGTCCCGTGTCCTTCATGCGAGTGTATGACTCTGCAACTGAGTCAATCAAGCAAGGCGGCACCCGTCGCGGCGCAAATATGGCCGTTGTCAACTGCGAACATCCCGATATCGATGCGTTTGTCAACCTGAAGGCCGATATGACGGCGATGCAGAACTTCAACATCAGCGTCGCGGTCAATGAGCGCTTCATGCAGGCGGTCGAGAACGACGAGGATTACGATCTCGTGAACCCTCGGACGCGGCGCGTCGTGGGAAAGCGTCGCGCGCGCGACGTCTTCCATCGCATCTGCGAGAACGCCTGGCGCAACGGCGACCCCGGCCTCGTGTTTCTCGACCGCATCAATCGCGACAATCCCACGCCACAGCTGGGTGCGATCGAGGCGACGAATCCCTGCGGTGAGCAGCCGCTCCTGCCCTACGAGTCGTGCAACCTCGGCTCGCTCAATCTCGCCCGCTTCGTCCGCACGGCCGGCTCGGGCCGCCGCCCGGTGAACGGAAGCGGCGCCGGCAAACAACCGACCGAAGCCGCCGATCGCATCGACTGGGATGCGCTCGCCGAGACCATCGTCCTCGCCGTGCGCTTCCTTGATGACGTGATCGATCAGAATCAGTACCCGATCGCGGAGATCGGCGAGATGACGCGCAAGACGCGGAAGATCGGGCTCGGCGTCATGGGGTGGGCGGACCTGTTGTTCGAACTGCGCGTGAAGTACGACAGCGAAGAGGCGGTGGCGCTCGCCACACGAGTCATGGCGTTCATGCAGGACCGGGCGGACCGTGCCTCGCTCGCGCTGGCCGAAGAACGCGGCGTATTCCCCGCCTGGGCAGGCTCGATCTACGACCCCGATGCCGGAGACGCCGGGGCTGGTCCGCGCTATCGCAACGCCACGCGCACGACGGTCGCGCCCACGGGCACGCTCAGCATCATCGCCGCTTGCTCCGGAGGCATCGAGCCGGCCTTCGCTCTGGCCTTCATGCGCGCGCACTACCTCGACCGCGACGACCCGTCGAAGGCCACACGTCTTGCGGACGTGAACCCGACGTTCCTGCGCATCGCCAGGGCACAGCGCTTTCATAGCGACGCGCTGATCGCCTATCTGGCGGAGGGCGGGCGCCTCGCCGAACGCGATGACGTGCCCGATTGGGCGAAGGCGGTGTTCGTCACGTCCCACGACATCGCGCCCGAGTGGCACGTCAAGATGCAGGCCGCGTTCCAGCGTCACACCGACAACGCCGTGAGCAAGACGATCAACTTCCCGGAAACGGCGACTGTCGACGACGTCGAGCGGGCCTACACGCTCGCGTACCAGGAAGGGTGCAAGGGTATCACCGTCTACCGAGATGGGTCGCGCGACCACCAGGTGCTCTCGCACGCGCTGGCGCGCGGCCCCGAGCAGGCCGAAGCGGCCGCCGCCGAGATCGCGCTTGGCTTCGGCGCGTTGCTGGCGCAGCACGCCCATCCGGAACCCGAGGCGTCGACCGCACCACGGCCCGCCGGCCGGCCGTATCGTCGCCACCTGCCCGACGAGCGCCGCTCGATCACGCACAAGTTCCGCGTCGGCGAGCAGGAGGGTTACATCACGGTGGGCCTGTACGACGAGGGCGCTCCTGGCGAGATCTTCGTCAACATCGCCAAGGAAGGCTCGACGATCCGCGGACTCATGGATTCCGTCGCCATGCTGACATCGGTCGCTCTCCAGTACGGTGTGCCGCTCGAGAACCTCGTCGCGAAGTTCCGGGGCGTGCATTTCGAGCCGGCGGGATTAACGAACAACCCCCAGATCCGGAACGCGACGTCGCTGGTCGACTACATCTTCCGCTGGCTGGAGCACCGTTTCCTGTCGCAGGATGCCCGCGCGAAGCCGGTGGCGGCCGCGCCGAAGCGAGCCACGGCAACGAAGCGCGCCATCGCCCAACCGGCGCGGACAGCTGACCCGCCGAACGCTGCCGTACGCCCGTCATCGGCCGGCGAAGACACCAGTACCGGCATCGGCTGTCCCGATTGCGGCGCCATCCTGATCTTCGCCGAGGGTTGTTTCCACTGCCGCAGTTGCGGCTACACCCGCTGCTGATCCTGCCACGCCAGCATCGACCCCATCGCTGTTGGCGCTCTTCCCGCCTTTGCGGTGGACTCCGCGATCGCGTACTCCTGCCCGCGTGAAGGCGCTGCTCTTCCGTTATTCGCTGCCGCGACTCGCGGCGAGCAAGATCGCCGGCGCGATCACCCCTCGCGGATACTTCGGGCCGTGGTCGTCGCTGCGGATTGAGGACGTCGCCGAGCCGCGGTTGCACGGCGACGACTGGGTCGTCGTGCGCACCCGCCTCGCCGGCGTCTGCGGCAGCGACGCCAAGCAAGCCTTTCTGCGCGGCGACCGGGACAACCCGCTCACCGCGCTCGTCTCGTTCCCGCACGTGCTTGGCCACGAAGCCCTTGGCGTCGTCGAAGAGACCGGCACGGCCGTGCGCGGCCTCAGCCGCGGCCAGCGCGTCGTGCTGAATCCCTGGCTCTCGTGCGCGCCGCGCGGTGTCAATCCGGTCTGCGGCTCGTGCGCGGCGGGTGATTACCAGCTGTGCGAGCGCTTCACCGGCGGAAGCCTCCCGCCGGCGATCCACATCGGCAACTGCGCGGCCGCGAACGGCGCCTTCGCGCCGTACTTCGCGGCGCACGAGTCGCAGTGCCTGCCCGTGCCGGACACGGTCAGCGATGGCCAGGCCGTGCTCGCCGACCCGCTCTCGGTGCAGCTGCACGCGGTGCTGCGCCATCCGCCCCGCGACGGCGAGCCGGCGATCGTGTACGGCTGCGGGACCCTTGGCCTGATGACCGTCGCGCTGCTCCGGCTTCTGCACCCACGCGCGCCCGTGTGGGCCGTCGCCCGGTACGGACACCAGGTGCGCCTGGCGCGGGAACTGGGAGCGGCTCAGACGCTCCCGTCCGAGCCAACTCGCCTCGTCGAAGAGGTCGCCCGCCTGGCGGGTTCAACCTTGCTGCGGCCGTGGCGCGGGCTGCCCTGGATGATGCGAGGCGCGGGCATTGTCTACGACACCGTCGGCTCCCCATCGACGATCGAGACGGCGATGCGCGTGGTCTCGCCGCGCGGGACGATCGTCGTGAGCGGCGTCGAGGCTCCGCGCCGCTTCGAGTGGACGCCGTACTACTTCAAGGAGCTGCAACTCGTCGGCTCGAACGCGTTTGCGGTCGAGGAGTTCGAGGGTGAGCGCAAGCACGCGATGGAGATCTACTTCGAGCTGGTGCGCCGCGGCCTCGACCTGTCACCGCTGATCACGCATCGCCTCCCGCTCGACAAGTATCGGTCAGCGTTCTTGGCGATGCATGAGCATGGCACGAGCGCCGCCGTGAAATGCGTCTTTGAGTTCGATCGATGATCAGTGTCCGCCGCAGGAGCAGGCGCCGCCGCAGCCGCAACCGCCGCCCATCGAAGGCGAGGGCATCGTTTCGCCCCCGCTGCTCTTCGTGACGGTCGCGAACGCCGAGATCGTACGAGCGGCGCGCCCGTGGCCCTGCGGGCATGTCGCCGGTTCGTCGACGCGCGACATGGGGCGCAGCAGCTCGAACTTCGCGGCGCACTTCGGACAGTAGTACTCGTACAGGGGCATGTAGTCCACCTCTATGATCCAGCGTAGCGACGTGTCGTCCGCCGCGTCAACGGCGCTGCGACGTGTGACCGTAGGTCTGCGGCCCCGTGCGTGCTAAGGGGCCGGCCGGCTCCGCCAGACATGACGTGGCGGTACGGTCCGCGCGATCACCAACGACCACCCTACGAACGAGCACCGCCTACTCGAGGTAGTCCTTCAGCTTCTTGCTGCGCGAGGGGTGTCGGAGCTTGCGCAGCGCCTTCGCCTCGATCTGGCGGATGCGTTCGCGCGTCACGGCGAACTCGCGCCCGACCTCCTCGAGCGTCCGGCTGCGCCCGTCCTCGAGTCCGAATCGCAGCTCTAGCACCTTGCGCTCGCGCGAGGTCAGGCTGTTCAGCACGTCCATCACCTGCTCCTTGAGCAGCTGGTGCGAGGCGGCGTCCGCCGGCGCGAGCGCCGATTCGTCGGGCAGGAAGTCGCCCAGGTGGCTGTCGTCCTCTTCGCCGATCGGCGTCTCCAGCGAGACCGGGTCCTGCGACACCTTGATGATCTCGCGCACCTTCTCGGGCGTCACCGGCGGCCCCTGCGTCGGGTCCGTCATGCCGATCGCGATCTCCTCGCTCGTCGGCTCCCGCCCCAGCTCCTGCACGAGACGGCGCGACACGCGCACAAGCTTGTTGATCGTCTCCACCATGTGCACGGGGATGCGGATCGTCCGCGCCTGGTCGGCGATCGCGCGCGTGATCGCCTGGCGGATCCACCACGTCGCGTACGTGCTGAACTTGAAGCCCTTGCGGTAGTCGAACTTCTCGACCGCACGGATAAGGCCGATGTTGCCTTCCTGGATCAGGTCGAGCAACGACATGCCGCGGCCGATGTACTTCTTCGCGACGCTGACGACGAGCCTCAGGTTCGCTTCCGTCAGCTGGCGCTCGGCCTTTGCGCCTGTGCGCTTGATCTCGTTGAAATACGCGCTCAGCGTTTCCTCTTCCTTGCAGCGCTTGTTCACGCGGTCCCACGGTGGCGGCATGAGGTCCTTCTCGGTGCCGTAATGCGTGGCGATGCCTTTGATGTGCTCCGGCTGGAGGATGTGCGTGATGATCGACAAGCGCACGATGGCCTGCTGGGCTTCGTCCTGTTCCACGTGCATGTGCGAGGCCAGTCGCCCGGCGAGCTCGAAGTCCATATCCGCATCGACCGTGTCGCGCCACTGAGTGTTGGCGATCACGTCCGAGATCGTCGATGCCTTGATGCCGATGTCCTTGGTGATGAAGCGGACGCACTTCTGCGTCTGGTGGTATTGCTCGATGAGGGTGAGGAGGATTTCCTGTCCGGAGGCCGGCCGGCTCTTCTCTTCGAGCCAGCGCCTCTCGATGGAATCGATGTGCTTGGCTTCTTCCATCTGGCGCGCGAGGCGCTTCTCATCGGTGCCGGAAAGCAGGAATACCTTGCCGATCTCGCGCAGGTACATCCGTACAGGATCGTCGATGCCCTCCTGGTCCTCGAGCGGAAGGGCGCCTCTGTCGGACTCTGCGTCCGGCTCCTCGTGTTCGACATCTTCGGGCGCCGGCTCTTCGTCCCAGGCGTCCGCCGCGATCGATCCCTGCGTGGCCGCGGCGACCACAACGACGCTCTCCGTGATCTTGGTGTAGATGTCGCCGCCGCCGTTATGGTCGGTGTCGCCGTTCGCCCCATTCCTCGGGACGACGGCTATGGCGCCCGGCGGTTGAGCCGAGTCGTGGGGGGTCTGCTCCCGCTGCTTACTGTTCATTCACCACCTCACCGGGCGGGGCGCTCGGCATTGTGTTGTTCCAGTAACCGTTGGTGGACCTTCAGTCCGGCTTCCATGTCCTCGACGAAGGCCGCGGCGGGATCAGCCTCATCTTCGGTGATGTTCACGGCGGCGCCCTCCGACCTCCACGCCGCCTTCGCCCGCTCAGCGATGCCAGCGCCGCCTGTCGCGCCGATCTCCGCGAGCACTGCGGCGCTCGCGCGCTTTGCCAGCCGCAGCCGCTGCTGCTCCATCGTCCACGCTGCGGATCGCAGCGCTTTGATCGCTGTCTCGTCGTCGTATGCCGGGAGGTCTATCTTGAGGATGCGCTCGTAGTGTGGACGCAAGTCCGGCGTGAGCGACTTCTCAAACGGCTCCTCCGCATCCGCCCAACCGAGCCATGCTTCGAACAGCGCACGGTTCTCGCTTTGCCCGAAGAGTTCCGCCTCCAGGCCCTCCCCCTCCGGGCGTGCCAAAGGATAGCGGAAAAGCAATGCCATACAAAATTCCTCGCGGCGGTCGCGCACAGCCTCGCCGCCGTCGTCTTCAAGCGCCGGCATGCTAGAACGTTTCGCGCGCGCCGGCTGCCGCATGTCGAGCCGCAGCGTCGCCTCGTCTACCTGCGCCATCCGTGCGAGCTGCTGAAGGTAGTGCGACTGCACCACGCGGTCGGACACGGCCGCCACAAGCGGCAACAGATCTGCCGCCACACCCGATCGGCCGCGCGGCGTCGTCAGGTCATGCCTTGCGACGGTCGCCTCGAAGAGATAGTCGAGTACCGGCTTCGCGCGGGCAACGAGCTCGGGCCAGGACCCGGGGTCGTCGCGGATCACATCGTCCGGGTCGCGTCCCACGGGCATCGACAGCACGCGAATGTCGGCGGCCAGCGCCTCCTGCTGGCGGATCACCCCGCGCCAGTTGGGGACGGGCACCGCTTCGTGGTCGACGGCGCCGGCCACGACCTGGACGCCGCGAAGGGTGGCCTCGCTTCCCGCCGCGTCGGCGTCGAGCGCGAGCACCAGGTTTCGCGTGTGACGCTTCAGCAACGCCACCTGCCGCTCCGTCAGCGCCGTGCCCATCGACGCGACGACGTTGCGATACCCGTGCTCGTGCGCCGCGATCACGTCCATGTAGCCTTCGACGATCACGGCGCATCCCTCGCTCCGGATCGCGTCCTTCGCCAGGTCCAGGGCGTAGAGGATCGCCCCCTTGTCGAAGATGGGCGACTGCGAGGTGTTCACGTACTTCGGCTGGTTCTCTCCCGACCCGAGCGCGTCACCTGGCAGCAACCTGCCTCCGAATCCGGCGACGCGCCCGCGTTCATCGCGAATCGGGAACACCAGCCGGTGCCGGAAGCGGTCGTACACGCCGCGCTCACCCTCGATGGCGAGACCCGCCGTGCACAGCTCCCGCTCCGGGAATCCGCGCCCGCCGAGGTGCAGCGTCAAGGCGTCCCAGCTGTTCGGCGCGTAGCCGAGCTGGAACAGCTCGACGGCCTCGCTCGATACCCGCCGCTCGGACAGGTAGTCGCGTGCCACCTCTGCTTTCGCCGCGTGGGCGCCTTCTCGATTCGCGAGCGCGCTCTGAAAGAACGCCGCTGCCGCCTCGTTGATCTCGAACAACCTCGCCCGCCGCGCGTCCTCCTGCGCGTCGCGTTGTTGCTCCACGGATACGCCGGCGCGCTCCGCGAGCGCCTGGAGAGCCTCGCGGAAGTCGCAGCCGTCCTTCTTCATGATGAAGGCGAAGATGTCGCCGCCCACGCCGCAGGCGCCGAAGCAATGCCACGTCTGGCGCTCCGGGCTCACGTGAAACGACGGCGTGCGCTCGCTATGGAATGGGCAGAGGGCGAGGTAATCTCGTCCGGCGCGCTTCAGCGTGGCGTATTGCGACACGAGGTCGACGATGTCGATCCGCTGCTTGACTTCTTCGACGACGCTCATGCCCTGAACCGTCCTGTCCTATGAACGCCGCGTCAGAGGGATGATTACACGCCCCTGCACCGGTGCTTGTCGGGCGAGACCGGCAATCAGGGCCGCATGCTCCGACTCGTGCTCGGCCATCTTGGCGGCGATGCCGGCGATGGTCATGCGACCGATCCGCTCATGCACGATGGCGCGCTCGAGATCGCGGTTGCTGCACCTCGCCAGGAGCCCATCGAGTTCACGTCGCGTCGCCTGCAGCCCGTGGATCACCTGCGGCACGGCGAGGCGCTGCGCGAGCCCTGGGTCGTCATCGTTGGCGGCACGAGTGCTGGCGATGGGCGGTTCGTCCTCTGTCAGCGCGGCGGCGGCGCGGGCGCTGAACAGGCGCTCTACGCGGAGGAGATGCCAGAGGTGCGCCGCGATCGACCACGCCTCATCCCCCGGCGTATGCCGGAATTGCTCTTCGCCGAGCCCGCGCAGGGCGTCGAAGAGTTGCTGTCGGCTCTGCCGCAGATCGGACCGCAGCTCCGAAACCGTCATGGCCACCTGCGCGCGATCTATTCGGCCGTAATGTCCTGGAATTACGGAAGTGTAACGGCAGGGCGACGGCGGCGACAAACGCGCTTGTGACGGCTTGCACACAATCGTCCGGCGTCGGTTACGGCGGCGCTTCGGCCGTCGCCGCCGGCGCCGCCTCGGTGGCAGGCGGCTGTGCGCCGCCTGATGCGATGGCGACGACGATCCGGTTGTTCGTGTCGTCCGATTCCTCGATGTCCCCGTTCGGATCGACGATCAGGAGGAGCGTCTGGTTCTCCGTGATCGTGTAGTTCGTTCCCACATCGATGCTCCTGCCTGCCGCGAGCGTGAATGCGGGCAGGGTCGCTCCGCCAAGGAGCTTTGCACCGTCCGCCGTGAAGATCGCCACGACGAGGTCGCCGGAGGCGTCGCCCGCGCCCTGGTTCACGACCGTGACGAAGAGCTTGTCTCCCGCCAGCGTCGGCGTGGTGCCGACGACGAGGTCCGGAAGCAATATCGCCGTCAGCGTGGGCGTCGCCGTTCCGATTCGCTCGGGAGTCGGCGTCGTGCGCTCCGAGCGCGACTGTGTCGGGACGTCGACGGCCGCGAGTGGTTCCGCCGTCGCCACGAGGAGGGTCGTGGGATCGCCGGTGACGTCCAGGAACGCCGCGTCGACCCAACCGTGGACTTCGGAATTCGGCGGGTAGATCACGCGGTACCAGCGGGCGTCGGTCGTCCGCCCGTCGATCACCACCTCATCACCCTTCGCCATGGTGCCGAGTACGGAGGTGCCGCTGCCCGGCGCCGCCCGGACCGCCGTGATGCGCTTGGTCGTGCCGCTCACCCCGGAGGCCACGGCCGTCCTCGACGTGGGCCCGGCCGTCGACGTGGATACCGGGTCGATGACGACCGTGGGATCGTCACCGCTCCCGCTCGCCCTCAGGCTCGACGCAAGCACGAGTGCGCCCGCCACGATGCCGAGCAGCAACACGACGCCCAGTCCGGCCAGGAAAAAGGGGTGCTTCAGTATCGCCGACCGCGTCTCCGGACCGGGGAGCCACCTCATGCGGAGATCACGCCTGCCACACCACGCTCCAACTCGCGCGAAGTATAACGTACCGACCTGGGGCTGGTGGCCTCGCGATCGCGGGGTCCGTGGCACGCGTGATGCATCCGGCGGTAAGCTCAGGGATGCATGACGACATCCTCTCGTCCGACGCACCGCGCTCGCTTGACAACGCGGATCCGCCCGCAGAGAATGAGGGCGAGGCGGCGGGGCGGCAGAGGGAATCCCACATGGGCTTCGTCCGCGCGCTCGCCACGATTGCCTTCGTCGTCGCGCTCCCGATCGCTCTCCTCACCACGAACATCAGGCTGCTGATCAATGCGCCCGCGGTCTACAACTATGCTTTTGACCGGTACGACGCCGAGGAGACGACGGGCCTCTCGCGCGCGGACCTTGATGGGACGTCTGCCGCGCTGCGCCACTACTTCAACAACAACGAGGAGACGTTCTTCCACACCGTTACGGAGGATGGGCTGCCCGCATCCGTGTTTAACCCCAAGGAAACGCGCCATATGGAGGACGTCAAGCGGCTCGTCGTCTGGACGGATCGTGTCCAGGAGCTGTCCGTCGTGTACGTGTTGCTCTACGTCGTCGCGTTCTTCATCTGGGCGCGCGAGGGAAACGTGCGTCAGCTCGCGCTGCAGTGCGTCGTCGGACTCGCCCTCGGCACGGTGTTTGTCGGCGCTATCGCCGTCTTCGCGGCATTCGGATTCGATGCGGCTTTCACGCGGTTTCACCAGCTGCTGTTTGCGAACGGAGACTGGCAGCTGGATCCGGCGTCCGACCACCTCATCCAGATGTTCCCCGAGAAGTTCTGGCGCGACATGACGATTGCCCTCGGGGCCATGTGCGCGCTCGAGGCGCTGCTTGTCGGCGGGGCATCGGCGTTGTACCTCATTGGCTCGCGCACGGAACGGCGGCACCTCGCAGCTGCGCTCGATGTGAACGCCTCGAGGACGCAGGCGGCCTGAACTCCGCCCGGACGGATATTGAGCGACGCCGCGCGCTCGGCGATACTGCGGGGCGCTATGGCAACCACCGTCCGTGTCCGCGCCAACGCGTTAGCGCTTTTCCTGGCTATCGCCGTCGTTGCCGCGGCCGCCACCGCATGCGAGTCGGGCCCCGCGCGGGCTCAGCACATCAGCGCCGGTTGTCCAGGCGGCGGACGCGTCGCCCTGACCTTCGACGACGGCCCCAACCCTCCTTTTACAGACTCTGTGCTTGATCTGCTCACCGGCGCGCACGTCACCGCAACGTTCTTCGTCGAAGGCGAGGCGGCCGAGGCGAACCCTGCCGCTGTCAAGCGCGAGGCGACGCTCGGCATGGCCGTAGGCTCGCACTCGTTCTCCCACGCCGATGACCTCGCCTCCTCGTCGCAGTCAACCATCGCCGGTGATACGGCCCGGGCGGACGATGCGCTCGCCGCCGCGCTGGGCTATCGTCCGTCCGTCTACCGCGCTCCCTATGGACGCACCAGTCCGGCGATGCTCTCCGTGCTGCGGTCGGCGGGATACACGTCCATCGGCTGGGACGTCGACTCTGCCGACTGGAGCGACGCCGATGTCGATGCCATCGTCTCGAATGTCGTCGACCACGTGCACCCCGGCGCGATCATCCTCATGCACGACGGCGGGCTCGGCGGGGGCAATCCCGACCGTTCGCGAACGCTCAGCGCGCTCCCCCGCATCATCGAGGGGCTGCGCGCGCGCGGATACACGTTCGCCACCGTCCCGGAGCTGATCGGCGTGCTGCCGGCCCGTATACCCGGCACTCACCGCGAGGCCACATGCTCGGCGAGCTGACACGCACCCGCGCGGTTGAGGATTGGGCGCGCGTTGCGGCGCGCTGGCACCTGCGTGCGCAGAACGTTCTAGCGCTCTCGTCGCTCGCCGGCGTGGCATTCCTCTGCGCGATCGTCCTCACGAAGACGTTCTTCCTCGGATCCGACTCGGCGAACAACTACGCGCACGTCTGGTACATCTACGACCGGATCTTCCATCACGCCGAGCTGCCGCTTCAGATGGCGCCGCTGGAGTCGGGCCGCGCCCTGACTTTTCCCTACGCCGTCGTCCCCTGGCTGTTGACCGTCGTACCGTACGCCGTCCTCGGTGACCGCGCGGTGACCCTTGCGATGGTCGCCGGCTTCGTGCTCTACGGATACGCGGCGGCGCGGGCGCGTCCTGCCCTGCGCGATCCGCGCCTGCTCTCGCTCATCTACGTCAACACGTTTCTCATCGAGAGCCTGGTTTCGTTCCAGATGGCGTTCGTCTGGGCGTGCGCCTTCTTCTTCCTGTTCGTCGAAGCTGTCGACCGCCGCTGGTTCGCGCTGGCGGCGGTGCTCGCGGTGTGCGCGGTCACGTCGCACCCCTTTGCGGGTGCGCCGGCCGTCGGGCTGTACGCCGCCTACGCCGCGGCGCGCCGCCCCCGCGACATCACGCGGCTGGCCGTAGCCATGCTCGTTGCGCTGATCGTCCTCGTGCCGTTTGCGCTCTACATCCACTCGGCGCCCGCCGTCGCGTCCACGAGGAGCCAGGATCTCGCCGGCACGCTGCGGTTCATGCTCAGATATCGCGGGTTGGTGGTCGTGCTGCCGCTGATCGTGTCGGCGTTCGCCCCGGCGTTTCGCACGCTGTTCATCGTCGCGTTTCTCGCGATGGCGTTGACCTTCGTGCAGCGTATTGAAGCGAAGAAGGTCAACACCTTCGGGATCGATCGCAATTCGCACACGTTCTACGGGGAGTTTCTGCGCTCGCCTCACTTCGATCCCCGCATGCGTTACCGCGTGTTGGAACCGAATGACCGCGAGGACGGCGCGTACCAGCTGATCCGGGGAGGCGCCGTCCTGGCGCAGGAGTTCTTCGACCAGAGCCAGTTCCGCCGATGGTGGAATTCGCCCGAGCAGTACGCCTGCTTCCTCGGCGCCAAGCGGGTGGACGTCGTCCTGCTCGAGCGTGACTATCACTGGAAGTTCAATCAGAACGAAGACGCGCGCCTACGCGAATTCGAGGCGAACGGCGTCGCGCATGTCGTCTACCAGGACGAACGGCCGGACCGAAAGGGGCCACGGTTTTGGGCCTACGACGTGCGCGCTGCCCGCCGCGACGGCGTGACGCTGGCAGACTGCGGCCTGTAGATCGAACGTGCGCGGCCGACCGCGCGGCGGGCGGGGGACTCGTCCACGCGCTACCGGCGAAGTTCCACTGGAATGTACGTGAACGGCACGGCGTCCGGCGAACCCCGGCGGCCGCGTGCCAATTCGGTCTTCAGCCACCAGCTCGCTTCGTCGAGCCAATCGAGCGGCGCGGCTAGCTCCACGAGGTCGCGCTCCTGCGCCTCCTCACGCAGCTCAGCCAGCAGGATCGCGAGGTCGCTCGTGAGTTCTGCAAGGCGGTCCATTGCGTTGCCTCCCTGCTGCAATCGACCGCGAATTATACACCCGCTGCAAGCGTCGGCTAGCGCTGCCGGTGTTAGAATACCCGCCCATGCCGGAGAACCGCTTTCGTAGCCTGCCTTCCGTTGGCCGCATCATCAACGACCGCCGGCTACGTTCGCGCCGCACCGGGGGACTCCTCGCTCCCATTGCTCGGGAGGTCCTGGCAGCCGCGCGCGAAAGCGTGGCTTCTGGGCGGGTGGCGCCGACATATGACGCGCTGGTCGACCAGGTGGATCGCCGTGCCGCGTCCCTCCTGGCGCCGCCCCTGCGATCGCTCATCAATGCCACAGGCGTGATCATCCACACGAACCTCGGGCGCGTCCCGCTGGCTGAGGAAGCGATCGCCGCCATGGCGACCGTGTCGCGCGGCTACAGCAACCTTGAGCTCGACATCGGACCGGGTGCTCGCGGGTCCCGGCACACGATGCTGGAGCCCCTGCTCCGCGCGCTGACCGGCGGGGACGCCGCAATGGCCGTGAACAACAACGCATCCGCGCTGCTCCTCGCGCTGTCCGCGCTGGCGTCCGGACATGAGGTCGTGCTGTCGCGCGGGCAGAGCGTCGAGATTGGGGGTGGGTTTCGGATCCCCGATGTCATGCGCCAGTCGCGCGCCCGGCTCGTGGACGTGGGTACGACGAATCGTACGACCGTCGACGACTACGCCTGCGCGATTGGCCCGAAGACCGTGGCGCTCATGCGCGTGCACCCGAGCAACTTCCGGGTCGTCGGCTTCACCGGCGCACCCGCTCTCGCCGACATCGCGCGTGTGGCGCACGACGCGGGCGTCGTCCTCATCGATGACATTGGAAGCGGCTGCCTGCTGAATACATCGCGATACGGCCTCGCGGCCGAACCGACACCCGCAGCATCAATCGCGGACGGCGCCGATCTTGTGCTGTTCTCCGGCGACAAGCTGCTCGGCGGCCCGCAAGGGGGGCTCATCGTCGGGCGGGCCGATCTCGTAACGCGCTTGAAGAAGCACCCGCTCGCGCGCGCCGTGCGACTCGACAAGAGCAGCATCGCTGGCCTCGCTGCGACGCTGCTCATCTACCTGCGGGGAGAAGCGGAGGAGAAGATCCCGGTGTGGCAGATGATCGCCATGCCGCTTGACGTGATCGCCGCTCGCGCGGAGCAGCTCGCCTCTGCGAGTGCGGCCGCGCGCGCCGTCGACTCACGATCGATGATCGGGGGCGGCTCGCTTCCCGGCGAGTCGTTGCCCACGCGGGCGGTCGCCCTTGAACCGCGGCGGCCCGGCGCCTCGACGGTGGCACGGCGCCTCCGCGCGCGCGGCATCATCGCCCGCGTCGAGGATGAGCGCGTGCTCCTCGACCCCCGCACGATCGCGCCCGGAGAGGACGAATCCGTCGCGGCCGCGATACGCGACGTCCTCGCGTGACGCTACCGGCGCCAATCGACTAGCATAGACGTGCCCGGCGATCGCGCCGCCACGGAAGAGGAGCACATGAATCTCGAGGATCTGCGGCTCGGCGCGGCCGTCCACAGCCGTGACGGGCGCAAGCTCGGCTCCCTCAGCCGCTTCGTCGTGAAGACGGACGGCTTCCGGCTGACACACATCGTCATTGACACGGGCATCCTGCGCAGCGGCGAGCCGCTCTGGAAGGGCGGTTGGGGTCTGTCGCACGATCGCGTCGTCCCGCTCGGCGTGCTCGAACACGCAGGCGAGAACGACGTGCGGCTGACGATGAGTGCGGACGAGTTTCGCGACCTGTCCGTCGACTACATCGAGGAGCATTTCGAGCGCATCCCCGACGATGCGCCGGGGCGACTCGACGCGTCCGACATGGCGCGTGTCGCCGCATCGATCCCGGGCGAGCCCGGCCCGTACTTCATGACAGAGACGATGGCAACGGGTGCGGGCGAGGTCGACATCAAGAGGGATTCACCCGTCTGGCGCCTGCGGCCCCACGAGAAGATTGGCGAGGTCGAGCGCCTCCTGGTCGATCAGGAAACGTCGCGCGTCGTCGACATGATCGTGCGGCGCGGGCACGTCTTTGCGAAGGACGTCGTGCTGCCGGTCCGCCACGTGGTAGAAGTCGTCGCCGACATCGTGCGGATCGACATCGATGACGCAACGCTTGACGCGCTGCCTGAGTTCAAGCCGGAGGGCGCGGAGGATTGACCGTGGCTGACCCGCTCGTCATCCGGCGCGGCGAACCGGTCGCGATCTGCCTCCCCGGCCGCGGCGGTAGCGCGTTCGCTTCGTGGTCGCCCCTCCGCGAGTGATGGATCTCAATCGACCGCCCTTGCTCGCACGCGGCCGCGCGTTGCCGCTTGGCGCGCGCACGTACATCATGGCGATCCTCAACCTTACGGATGACTCCTTCTCCGGCGATGGCATCGGCGACGATGTTGATGCCGCCCTCCGGCGCGCCGCCGACGCGTTGCATGAGGGCGCTGACGTCCTCGACGTGGGCGCCGAGAGCGCGCGCGCCGACGTGCCGTCGCGCGATCCACAGGAAGAGGCCACCCTCGTCGGAGATGTCGTGCGGCGGATCACGTCCGAACTCAGCGCCCTTGTGTCCATCGATACGTACAAGCCGGCGGTCGCGGAAGCGGCCCTCCAGGCGGGAGCCTCGATCGTCAACGACATCGGCGGCTTGAAGCACGATCGCCGCACCGCCGACGCTGCCGCGAAGTACGGGGCGGCGCTGGTCATCAACTACACCTGGGAACGGCCGAAGGTTCGGCCGGCGACGCCCCCGGAGCGAGACGACCTCATCGGCGAGCACCTGGCGTTTCTCCGCGAGCGGACGGCGTTAGCCCTCGCCGCGGGTGTCGGCGACCAGTCCGTCATCGTCGACCCCGGCATCGCCTTCGGCAAGTCGCACGATGAAGATCTGGAGGTGCTGCGTCGCCTGGGTGAATTCCGGACGCTCGGGCGGCCGCTCCTCGTCGCCGCGTCGCGCAAGCACTTCATCGGCAGCGTCACGGGCCTCGCGCCAGGGGAGCGCGACGAGGCCACCGGCGCCGTTACCGCGCTTACTATTGCCAACGGCGCCGATATCGTGCGTGTCCATAATGTCCCCATGGCGGTGCGTGCGGTGCGCATCGCCGATGCAATCGTGCGCGCCGCGCCCGGCGCCTATGCGCCGGGTCCGGGCACCTGGCCGTGGGCGCGCGACGCCGCGCCGATCCCGGGCACGGCGATCAGCGAGCACCCCCACGGGACGTCCCCGGCGGGCTAACGGGAAGCGGAGCCGTATCGGCGAGCAATGCGGGGAATTCGACCGCTCCCGGGCTCAAGTGGACGCCCGCGCTGCCTCGTCCTGCTGAACGCTACGTACCCGCGAGCTTCCTCACGACAGGAGCGAACGCCTCGAAGCTCTCCCCGGCGATGACGACGTAGGAGAAACCGAATTTCTCTCGCCGCCGCTGCAGATGCTCCACGATCAGTTCCGCAGGCCCGAGGAGGACGTGTGGCGCATCCGCCAGGCCGTCCGGCGTCGTCCCGAACTGGGGCGCGATGCGGCCCGCGAGCGATTCCGGCTTGTCCGTCACGATCGCCGCGAAGACTGTGACGTTCAGTTCGATCTCGTCGAACCGCTCGCCGGCGGCGTCGCGAATCCAGGCGATCTTCTCGAGCGTCGCCTCTGGCGTGCCGGTCGCCATCACGGCGCTGTTCACGCGGCCTTCCGTCAGTTGGAAATTGACGCCGACGATGTCCGCCTCTCGCGCCGCCATCCGCAGGACGCGCTTTCCGCCACCGCCGATGAGGATCGGCGGGTGCGGCTGCTGCACCGGCTTCGGCGTGCCCTGCATGTGCACCTGGTAGTGCTCTCCGTCGAAGTCGACCCGCTCTCCCGACAGCAACCCCTTGTAGACCACGAGCGCCTCCTTGAGTCGGGAGATGCGCACGCCCGGCGCGTCGTACGGCATCCCCGCACCCTCGTAGTCGCTCTCCATCCACCCGGCTCCAATGCCGAACTCCAGCCGCCCGCCCGAGAGCAGATCGAGCGTTGCCGCCTCCTTGGCGAGGACGACGGGGTGCTTGTAATCGTTGTCGAAGACGAGGCTGCCGACGCGAAGCGTCGTCGTAGCGCCGGCGGCGGCCATCATCGCCGGGAGCGGCGCAAGCTGATCGTCGAAGTGGTCAGGGATGAACAGGCTGGAGTACCCGAGGTCCTCGATCTTGCGCGCCTTCTCGGCCCACGTCTCGCGAGAACTCCCACGCGCGTTCTGGACGCCGAATCGGAACTTGTGCGGCATGCTGCTCGTTTCCTCCCGCTAGCGGGTAATGGCCAAGCATAACTACCACGGGCGCACCGTCGCACGACAAGGCACGGCCTTCCGAGCTCGCGCTCCGCCCTGGCTGTCATTCGCGCTACGATGGGCACGCTCCCGCGGGGCGGCGAGATTGGAAGAAACATGCGGCGCCTGCGCATCCTCCGGCACCCCATCGCGCTCGCCGCCATGGCGGCGGTCATCGCCGCCCTCGCCGCCATCCTGCTCCTGACAGGCGGGGGAACGGGTGGCTCCAGCACGGCGAACTCGTCCGCAACTGCCGGCGCCGTCGCTGTCGCGACGGCCCAGCCGTCGCCGTCCCCGGACCAGCTGGCCGTGCAGGACGTCGTCGACCGCTTCGTGGCCGCGCTCGCCACAGGCGACGGCGACACGCTGTACGCCCTCCAGGAGGAATCCTTTCGGCAACGCTGCTCGCGCACCGACTTCGAAGCCATCGTGCAGGCGTTGAAGGGGCAGCAGCTCAGCGGGCCCGCGCGGGTGGTCGTCCAGGGAGATCTCGCGAACGCTCGCCTCTTCGCGGGAAATGACCAGCCCGTGATCCTGCCGCTGCGCCGGGAAGCCGATGGCTCGTGGCGCGTCGTCGCGCAGACATCGAGAAGCTGCTCCTGAGCGGCGGAGGTGGTGTCGCAGGCGGGGCGAACGCGCCCCTTCAAGCGTCGTGGGCGCAGCGGAACCCCGTGTTGCCCGTCGAGCTGTCGGGCGTGTTCGAGCTGCGCGCCGCAACGCGGTAGCGGTTGCAGTACGAGGCGTGGCAAAGATACGAACCGCCGCGGATCACCCTCGCGTTTCCCGCGGGCGGCCCCGTCGGGTTGTCGCGCGCCGCAGTCGCGTGGAAATCGCGGTGGAACCAGTCGGCGCACCACTCCCAGACGTTGCCGGCCATGTTGTACAGGCTGAATCCGTTCGCCTCGAAGGAGGCGGCGGGTGCGGTGCCCAGGTACCCGTCCTCCAGCGTGTTGTGCGATGGGAATGTGCCCTGCCAGATGTTGCACATGTGGCGGCCACCCGGCGTCAGCTCATCTCCCCAGGCGTAGCGCTTCCGGCTCAGGCCGCCGCGCGCCGCATATTCCCACTCGGCCTCCGTGGGTAACCGGAGCCCTGCCCACGCGCAGTACGCCTGTGCGTCGCGCCACGAGACGTGCACGACCGGGTGCGTGCCGCGGCCGCTGATGTCGGACCGCGGCCCTTCCGGGTGGCGCCAGTCCGCGCCGAACACCTGTCGCCACCACGGGGCCTCGGCTGATCCCCGCGTGCCGGGAATGTCGTCCGGAAGCAGCCCCGCGAACACGAATGACCAGCCGAAGGCTTCAGCGTCCGTTCGATGCCCGGTCCCGTCCACAAACGCCGCGAACCGCTCCACGGTCACCGCCACGGGGTCGATCCAGAACGCGCGCAGCGTGACTTCGCGCACCGGCCCCTCGCCATCGTCGGCGAACCCCTCCGCGTCGTCGGTGCCCATCAGGAACGCGCCGCCGGGGAGCAGCACCAGTCCATCCGTAGCACCCGGACGCGTCGTTGCGCGCGCCGCCGCTCCGGCCGGCGGCGAGGTTCCTGGTTCACGAGAAGGCGAACAGCATCCCGAGTCGCCGCCGGTCATCGCTTCCACGCGCCGATCATAACAGTCGCGGACGCGCGCTCGCGTGAGCGCGAACCGCCGTTCCACACTACACTTGTGACGCAGACCGGAGGTCGCGTGCCCGTAGACAGCTACAAGTGGCTCCCGCCATCGCTCAAAGTGTTCTTCGCCAACATGCAGATCCCGGCGCCCGACGGCTCCCCCTGGACGCCATGGGGACGATCCCTCTCGAACGCGCGGATCGCCCTTGTGACGACCGCGGGCATCAATGTCCGTGGCGTCGATCCGCCATTTGACTATGAGCGCGAGCAGCACGAGCCGATGTGGGGCGACCCGACGTATCGCGTCTTGCCGCGCGACCTGCGCCAGGATCAGGTGCAGACCGGCCACCTCCACATCAACAACGATGACATCGACCGTGATTTCAACGTCGCGGTGCCGATCGCGCGCATGCGCGAGCTTGAAGCGCAGGGGATCATCGGCTCGCTCGCTCCCACGAACTATTCGTTTATGGGGTACCAGCCCGATACCACCGAATGGCGCGAGCGCTACGCCCCTGAAGTCGCTCGCCGCATGAAGGGCGAGCAGGTCGACGGCGTCTTGCTCACACCTGTCTGACCTGACTGCAGCCGCGCCGTGAATGCGCTGGCACGCACGTTCGAGGCAGCCGGCCTCGCCACCGTAGTCATCAACATGATGCCCGTCTGGGGCCAGCGTTTCGGCGCGCCGCGCACCCTCGGCGTCGAATTCCCCTTCGGCCACACGTGCGGCCTTCCCGACGACGTTGGGCTTCAGACGCGGGTGGTGCGCGCGGCGCTCGAATTGCTCGTGCGCGCGGCGCCGCCGCCACCCGTCGTCGAGGACTTTCCGGAGCCGTGGCCGGCCGACTTCGACGCCTGGAAGAAAGCGTGGCAGCCAAAGGAGCCTTCGCCGATCATTCGCTTCATGCGCGAGCA
>Ga0334722_10000109_pt1 | contig 119497 bp, 90 predicted proteins | sample C3_bottom_MG_FD_207210 | JGI IMG/M metagenome (GOLD analysis project Ga0334722, IMG submission 207210) | Sediment microbial communities from Yellowstone Lake, YNP, Wyoming, USA - C3_bottom | ecosystem: Environmental > Aquatic > Freshwater > Lake > Sediment | place: USA: Wyoming | collected...
CTCTAAACGCTGTGTGATGCATTTATGTATCACGAAACCCCTTATGCTGCAAAGGAAATATGATGCATCCGTGGACTTTTTTTCACGTCAGACAGCATCACGTTCTTACGAGACCATCAATATTATAAAATGCATTGGCTTCAGACTGCTCATAATTCGCAAGCCCTTGCCCGGAATTTCAAATTCACCATTTTTATCGGTTACTGCTTCGCGGGCATCATTATACGTACTGTATCCCCCGGCAGGACTAAAGTGATACACCCACCAAGTCCCTAGAACTACTACGCCTTCGATAGGCTCGCGGGTCTGCTCATCAACGACTTTTCCACGGTACGGTCCGTCATACCGTACTCCATAAAGGCAGCCGGTTTGGATTACTAATATTAAGATAGTAATTAATTGGTAGAGTTTATTTTTCATATATTCACCTTTTTCATTGGATTCAGAAACAGACGGTGTTATGTCGGCATTGGAATATTCTGAATGTTACCCAGGGCAGTATTTGTATTAGCTGTCACCCAATCTTCTATCATGCCATTGGTCATATGCTGGTTATTTCTTACATGCATGGGCACCGACATGTCCTGCAATAAATGCATCTGTTGGCCAAGTCCACGAAACATCTTGGACATATTTTCGTCCCTTGCGGTACCAGTGAGAGACACAGGGGGACGTTGTTGCACCCGTTGCGTAGCGATTTTAGTATCATCATGCCACCGTCTCCCCTCTCACCAATGCCCGCGTTACGGTCGAGGTACATACGCCAAGGTTACGGGCTATCTCTGCGGACGTCAGGCCAAGTTCTTCAACTCCCCTTCGAGCGATTTTCTCACGTACGTTGCGTACGATCATCCGTTTGCTGCCGTTCGTTAGTTCTTTTTCGCTGATTTTTGCTGTCTTGCATTCCTTTTCTATGATGCCCGTGATAGTTAAGCCCGTCCGCTTAATTTTGAACTGGCGTATCTGCTTTTCTTCGGTCTCTTTAAAAATGACTGTAACAAAATCTCCGCTCTCGAGAATTCGTTCGTCGTATTCGGCTTTCTGACCTTTTCTCTGCGCTGACTGGACTTGCGACCAGCCTCCAAGACTCCGCACAAGTCCACCGCCGGTCAATTCTGGTTTGTGGCCCATGCTGAACCCTTCACAGATAAATGCGCCTTCAAATTCGATGCGGGGTTTGGTGGCATGAGGCGAGACTACTACGTAAAGGGGCTGAATGTCAATTTTAGAGTCTGACCCCAGTGGTCTCATGCTCCATCCGCACCTGCTCAATTCAGATCATACAGGCTCCTGCCCCGTTTGTCATCGGTTCGGCAAACACACTAAATCTCTGATATGCTTTTTATAGGCAGTCTGACAGACGAATCACTGCCTGCAACTTTAGTCAGCCGTATGTATTGACGCAAGGGAGAGCTGTGATCATGCGATATCGTTTATTCGGCAACACAGGCCTGTACATCTCCGAATTGGGTCTCGGCACCATGACCTTTGGTGGAAAAGGGTTCTGGGGTGCCATCGGAAAATTGACCGCGTCAGAGGCCGAGGCTCTGATCGGCACGGCACTCGACGCGGGTGTGAACTTCATCGACACGGCGGACGTCTATTCCGAGGGCGAATCGGAAAGGCATGTCGGTGTTGCTCTCGCTTCGCTCGGCCGCGATCGTGATCAGATTATCGTGGCGACCAAGGTCCGGGGCAGAACAGGACCGGGTCCGAACCAGATCGGATTATCCCGAGGGCATATTCTGTCATCGATCGACGAAAGTCTGAAACGGTTGCACCTGGACTACATTGACCTTTACCAGATACACGGCGCTGATCTCAAAACACCCATCGAGGAAACTATGCGCGCGCTCGATGACGTGGTCCGGTCCGGCAAAGCGCGCTACATTGGCTTCTGCAACCTGCCGGCATGGCAGGCGATGAAGGCCAACGCGTATGCTGCTGCACATGACCTTACGCGTTTCGTGAGCGCACAGATGTATTATTCAATCGCCGGCCGCGACATCGAACGCGAGGTTGTACCGCTTGTCCAGGACCAGGGACTCGCTCTCCTTCCCTGGAGCCCGCTTGCAGGCGGCCTGCTTTCCGGAAAATTCGATCTGGAAACGCCGGGTCCCGAAGGCGCGCGCCGCAGCACCTTCGACTTTCCGCCTGTTGACCGGGAGCGTGCGAAAATCGCACTCCGTGTTCTGCGTTCAGTTTCGCAGGCCATGGGAATTTCTGTTGCGCGGGTCGCGCTCGCCTGGCTGTTGACACGACCCTTTGTGACGAGTGTTATCCTCGGTGCGAAAACGCGCGAACAGCTTGTTGACAACCTTGCTGCCAGTGACGTCCGGATTTCGCCTGAGGATCTGGCACGGCTGGACACGGCAAGCGATTTGCCGCTGGAATATCCAGGCTGGATGGTCAAGCGTCAAAACTCTGATCGGTAACACAGGAGGAACAGTTATGAAAGCAATCAAGATATCTGCTTACGGGGACGCGGATGTGCTCATGCATAGTGATTCTGAACCCGTGCCTTCTCCTGGTGCGGGTCAGGCGCTCATCAAAATCTTTGCAGCTGGTGTGAACTTTGTCGATATATATCAGCGTCGGGGCGCGTATCCGGTGAAACTTCCGTTCATTCCCGGACTGGAGGCGGCGGGCGTTGTTGAAAAGCTCGGCAACAAGGTGACCGGATTGCGCGCGGGTGACCGCGTTGCCTATACCGGACATATCGGGAGCTACAGCGAATACACCTCGATCGATGCCGACAGGCTCATTCCGTTGCCGGACGACATCTCATTTGCACAGGGCGCGGCCTTCCCTCTTCAGGGAATGACGGCCCATTATCTTTTACATGATTTTTTCAACGTGAAACCAGGCGACGTGGTCCTGGTCCATGCTGCTGCCGGAGGTGTGGGGCTTCAGCTGGTGCAATGGGCAAAACGCATGGGTGCCATGGTCATAGGCACGGTCTCGACAGAAGAAAAAGCGCTCGTCGCAGCAAACGCAGGGGCGGATGTCGTGGTCAACTACACAAAGCAGAATTTTGCGGATGAAGTAAAACGCGTTACCCACGGCCGGGGTGCGCAGTTTATCATTGACGGCGTCGGCAAAAGCACCTTTCCGGGCAACCTGGGGGCGGTATCCCCGCGGGGCCACATTGTGGTATTCGGCGCGGCTAGCGGCCCGGCAGACCCTTTGGCCCCGAATGCCCTGATGGCAAAATCGATCTCTGTCTCAGGAGGAAGTCTGCAAAATTTTATCGTTACGCGGGAAGACCTGCTTCGCCGGTCCCGTGACGTTTTGCATGCGATCAAGGAGGGGTGGCTCAAGCTTCGCATCGACCATGTTCTGCCACTGGCCGATGCCGGGAAGGCCCATCGTCTGCTTGAAGGCAGGCAGTCCATGGGCAAGATCGTTCTGAAGGTTGCAAACTAAACCCGAGCATAATTATCTTACAGTAAACGAAATAATAACTGTTACATTCCTCGGAGGAATCCCCCTCACCCCAACCCTCTCCCCGCTGGGGAGAGGATTAAAACGTATGCGTTAAATTATATGCGTTCGTATTAGCAATACTAAGGAGGATACCATGAACATCGACAGACGGGATTTTCTCAAGCTACTCGGCGTGGGCAGTGCGGTTTTCGTTTTAGGGAGAAGCGGTTATTCCCATGCTGCGGAAACAGTGTCGGGCAAGGATGATTTCATGTTTGTCCAGCTATCCGATACGCACTGGGGCTTCAGCGATCCGAAGCTGAATCCGGATTTTGCGGGGACCCTGAAAAAGGCGATTGCGGCGGTGAACGACATGAAAACACAGCCGGACTTTGTCGTATTTTCCGGCGACATCACCCATACCACCGATGATCCAAAAGAACGCAGAAGACGCATGGCTGAGGCGCGCGACATCATCCGCGGCCTCAAGGTAAAGGACGTGCGGTTTCTTGCCGGAGAACACGACGCGGGTCTGGACAACGGCGCCGCGTTCAAGGAATATTTCGGAGAAACGCGCTACTTTTTCAAGCACAAGGGCGTATATTTCATCGTGATCGACAATGTTTCCGATCCGACGTCAAGCATCACGGACCCGCAGCTGCAATGGCTCGACAAAATATTGAAAAAGGTCGAACCTGATTCGCGGATCGTGGTACTGACCCACCGCCCCCTTTTCGATCTTTATTCAAATTGGGACTGGTGGACCCGCGACGGCGCCAAAGCGATCGATCTGCTGATGCCGCATAAAGATGTTACGGTCCTGTACGGACACATCCATCAGGAGCATCACCATATGACCGGCCACATTGCGCATCATGCGGCGCATGGTTTGATGTTTGCCCTTCCCGCGCCGGGTTCGATGCCGAAGCGCATCCCGATACCCTGGGATGCGTCCGCCCCGTACAAAGGCCTGGGATACCGAAGCATTGCTTCCATGACCATGCAGACGGACTATCTGATCACCGAATATCCTCTTAAAGGGTGAACACATGGATACTTCCAAGAGATATATTGTCCTGGTCGCTCTCTGCATGCTCGTAATTTCAGCCGGACTTGGCGCTGCGGTCGATCTGGCGGGTCCAACCCCGGTGATCAAGATCACTGCAAAAAAGTTTGAATACTCGCCGAACGAGATCAGGATCAAAGCCGGCGTTCCCGTCATCCTTGAGTTCACATCGCTAGACCGGGTCCATGGTTTCACGGTCCCTGATCTCGGGGGTGTGCGGCTGACCATCGAACCGGGAAAAGCCAACCGGGTGACCATTCTCGCACCCAAAGCAGGCACCTACGAATTTCACTGCGATCTTTTTTGCGGGGACGGACATGAAGGGATGTCGGGGAAGATAATTGTGGAAGATTGATGCATTCGTAAGAAGCAGAAAAAGCCGTCTTTGCGAGCGTAGCGAAGCAATCTCGTATTTCGTATCTGCATGAAAAATCGAGATTGCCGCGTCGCTCCGCTCCTCGCAATGACAGCTATGGGGACTTCCTAGGAGATCATGAAGATTGATTGCGTTTTTTTCATCTTGAACTGAACGACGTGAGCATGTCACCAACCATGATCACGTCGTCCTTTTTAACCTGCTGTTTCTGCTTACCTTATGCCGCTTTCTTGTGGAACGAGCGGATCATATCCGGGGTGAATTTCCCCACTTCTCCTATTTTCGCGCTGGCCTGCAGGAAGGTCGGGACAAGCTTTACAGCATCCACCCTGCTTTCGGCGTCAATCAGGGCATACCCTGTATGGTCGCCGGCTGCGCATCCATAATCAAATTTTCCCAGGACTTCCGGACCTTTCGCCAGTTCTTCGTCCAGCGCCCTGAGACAATCCTCCGCTTTGTGCGGTGTTTCAATAATAAAACGTTTCATACGTAACCTCCTTTGACATCCTCGGTCGATACTGCCATCTATTTCCAAAGCATATTCAGGATAGATAGCATCCTCTTTCACTGTAATTATATCACCGGGAGGCAGCGATGTCCAATAACAGCAGTACATATCCGGGGGTTCGCTTTGAGATCCTCTTGCGCAGGAACGGGAAAGACTTTTCAGCTGGACACTTCTGCGTGATTCAGGTTCAATTCGATCAATCGTTCGTGCTCGGGATGCTTCCACCAAACTCCTGGCCGAACTGGTTTGCCGCCGAGACGCCAACTTCCTGGAGCATCCGTTTGTGGGTGTCCTTGATAAGATCGGTTGAAACATCGAGAGCTGCAGCAATCGTTTCAAATGTTTGCTGCTCCGTGAAATGCCGCTCAGCTATCAGGATCTTCAGAAAATCCACCTGGATGAACGACGCAAGCTTGGCATCGGCAATGGCATAGCTCTCATACGCCTGCCGCAGCGTCCTTCCCGCGACAATGGCCTCACGATATTTATTCATGGCTTCCTCGTAGATCTTATTTTCCTCGTCGGTGAAATCCTTGAAAAGGAATTCAGGCATTTCCGCTTTTTTCTCGGCACTAGCTTTCTTTTTCATTGTTCTGCTCGTCCTTTTTTCTCGTAGTAAAAAACTACGCGTGCGATTTACCGTACGCGTTTTTCCTTCGGCCGCCGCTCCGGAACCTGTCGATGCTCGAGCTTTCCTTCATTCCACGCATTTGAAACATACAGACCGCAGAAACAGCTTCCGTACTCTTTGATGTCCGGGTCCCGGTAAACGCAGGGACATACAATGTCCGCGTCCTTCTCCTTCACCCCCCAGGCGAGACGGCAGGGGCAGGACCGGTAGCCATAGCGCGACTCATTTGTAAGCAGGCCCTGCAGGATATCAAGAACAAAAGGCTGGTCGACATTCAAACGGATGCCCTGGGACACGGCATACGCGGAGAGAACACTAAAGAGCTTATCCGGTGTCATTGATGTCATTCAAGCCCCAGTGCTTTCCGCAGCTTTTCTTCATTAAAGCCCACAATAACATTGTCGTCTATGCAGATCGTCGGGAAGCTGCAGTCGGGATTAAGCTTTCGCACAGCATCCATCACGCGTTCGCGCTCCGTACCCGTCAGAAGGTCCACATCGACATAATCCACGGGGATGCCGTTGTCATTAAAGAACCGCTTGGTGCGATTGCAGTGCGAACACGTGCTGAGTGTATACAGTTTTATTTTCGGTTTTTTTACCGGCATACGGTTCCCCCTCGCCCTGAAGTGTCATCAGTATAACATGGGGGTATATCCGATGCAAATAGTTTGACGTGTATCTGCCACGGCAATATTTTCTTAGGTAAATTCAGGCAACGAAGGTCTTGACATCCCGCCGGGATAGTGGCAAAATAAAATCATGAAAAGACTTATCACCCTTTCCCTGTTGATCATTGCGCTTGGTGGATGCGCGCCGGTTCTGCATCGGGAAACCATGAAAGCGGGCATACTCAATGCTCCTCTGGCGCAGCTCCGCCAGAACCCGGATGCATTCAAAGGCAAGGTCTATATTCTCGGCGGACTCATCGTCGAAACAAAGTTCATGGAAAAAGGATCGCAGATCGAAGCGTTGTCCGTGCACGTGGATTCCTACGGCTATCTGATGGACGAAGGGCATACCGGGGGACGGTTTCTGGCAGTTTACCCCCGGGACAAGGGCCTGCTCGACCCGCTGGTCTTTAAAAAATCAAGAGAGATCACCCTGGCGGGAGAATTTATTGAAACGAGAACGGGAAAGATAGACGAAATGGAGTATGTGTATCCGGTTTTTGAAATTAAGGAAATCTATCTGTGGGATGAGCGGAAAGAGTATTACCTGTATCCCTCCACTCCCTATTATTACCCCTATCCGTACGGGTGGTACTATGATCCCTGGTGGAAACGCTACCCCTACGGACCACCGCCTGCCTGGTAATACGTGAGCGGAATGCTCAGCGTGTTTTTGCCGACCTTGTCATCACCGTTCTTCTCCTCCAGTTCCTCCCCCGCAAGGGAAAGTCCTTCCGGAAATGGGCGCCTACGCTGCCCTCGCGCGTCAGCGCGGAACGAATAATCAGCATCGACGTGGTGAGCATATTTTGCAGCTCGAACAGGTTGCGGTCGTGAGCATGGTTTTTTATCGTCCTGTTCCACGCAAGGATTTGCTTGAGTGCTCTCGTCAGGTCTTTCTTGTTTCTCACAATTCCCGCTTCTTCCCACATGAGCCTTCGCAGCGAAGCACGGATGTCGTCCATTGCCGGTAAAGAAACTTTGTTTCGCCCTTCATCCATATCTGAAACATGCAGGAGGAGTTCATTCCCCGCCTTCTGCTTCCGGGCATAGTGCGCTGCACCAAGGCCCGCCCGCTCGCCGTAGACCAGTCCTTCCAGCAATGAATTGCTCGCCAGCCGGTTCGCGCCGTGCACACCGGTGCACGCGGTTTCGCCCGCGGCGAAAAGGCCGGGGACCGATGTGGCGCCCCAGAGGTCCGTCTTGACGCCGCCCATGATGTAATGGGCCGCCGGCGAGACCGGTATCGGTTCGCTGGTAATATCGATGCCAAGGCCTTTGCAGGTGGCGAAGATGCGCGGGAACCGTTGCATGATATAATCACGATTCAGGTGAGTCATATCGAGGTACACGTGGTTCGTTTTCGTGGCCGCCATTTCCGAGTGTATTGCGCGCGTTACCACGTCGCGTGGCGCAAGCTCCCGCGCCGGATGGTAGGTGTCCATGAAGCGCAGGCCGTGAATGTTCCTGAGCATGCCGCCTTCTCCGCGCATGGCTTCGGAGAGCAGGAACTGCGGCGCATTCTCCCGGAAAAGGGCCGTGGGATGGAACTGGACAAACTCCATGTCCACGAGCGCGGCATTGGCGCGAAAAGCCATGGCCATGCCGTCCCCGGTGGCCACCGCGGGGTTCGTTGTGCGCGCGTACAGCTGGCCTGCGCCGCCGGTGGCGAGAATCACCGCGCGCGCCGAAATGATAAGGACCTTGCGGAGCGTCTGCTGGCACACAATGGCGCCGACGCATTGCCCTTTGTGGATGATCAGGTCCCGGGTAAAGGCAAAATCGATCTTGGACACCGTGCCTGCTGCGCGGACCCGGTCCACAAGCACCCGCATGATCTCGCGTCCCGTGGAATCGCCCTGGGCATGAAGGATCCGGCGTTTCGTGTGCGCCGCCTCCTGCGTGAACGCGAGTTTCGTGCCTTCCTTGTCGAACTCCGCGCCCCAGGCAATGAGCTCCCGTATCCGCGTCGGCCCTTCCTCCACAAGCGTGCCCACCGCCTTGCGCAGGCAAAGCCCGTCGCCCGCCTTGATCGTGTCGTCGAAGTGGATAGAGATCTCGTCTTCATCCGAAAGCGCCACGGCCACGCCGCCCTGGGCATATTCCGAGCTGCTTTCCTTGGGCGCGTCCTTGGTTACGACGAGGACCGTGCCGCTCTGAGCTAGCTCAATGGCAGCGCGCAGCCCCGCGACACCGCCGCCGATGATGAGAAAATCCGTTGTAATGTGTTCTTCGGTATAGGTCATGAAAATTCCTGACGACTGATAACAATGCAGGTGGACAGACTGAAGGCTGAAGACTGAAGGTAAAGATAACAATTGTGTTTGATCACAAAAAGGAAATCCGAACTCTCAAACGCAGACAGCCCGCTTTACCCTGTTTCACCTTCAGCCTTACTACCTTTAACCTGAACAGCTGCATCTACTTATTCTCCCGAACCTCAGGAGGCAGCGGGAGAAAGGGGTTCTTTCCCTCTATGGACATAAGCTTGAAGCCCGTGGACTCAAAAACCATGGTGACCCTGCCTCCGTCCTTCTGATTGCCGCCCGGTGCCTGCCACTCTCCATCCCAGTTGAAGGTCATGCGGACCATGCCTTTTTCCTCGATCGTGATGACCATCTTGGTGTACTGGATATTGAATTTTACGGTCTCATATTTTTTGAAGAGCGCCTCGATGGAGGACGAGAACTCCCCCCGACCCGGGTACGCATCGGCAACCTCGACCATAAAAGCCCCGTGGTCCTTCCGTTCGTACGCACGACGCATGTCGCGAAGTTCCGTTAGTGCGCTTTTTGTTTCTATTGCGGCGGGATCCGGCGGTTTCTCGGTGCTGCAGGCTGCTAGTGCCAGAAGAACGAAGACTGCGAGCAGGGAAAAGATGCGGTTCATGAGACCCCCTCGGGAGATAGTATTTCAAACTGCAAAATGTAAATTGCAAATTGCAATATGACTCTGTGGTGATACGCACTACATGCCAGCTAATGCCGATTTGTGGCTCACGCTGCATGTATTTCCCATTTTGCAATTTGCACTATGCAATTTGCAATATTCTTTTCAAGAACTGACCGGTATACGATTCCTTCACGCGGGCTACATCCCGGGGCGTTCCCTCGGCCACGATCTGGCCGCCCCGGTCGCCGCCTTCGGGCCCGAGGTCCACGATCCAGTCCGCGGTCTTGATGACGTCAAGATTATGTTCGATCACGACCACGGTGTTGCCTGCGTCAACGAGCTGGGCCAGCATGTCCAGCAGTTTCTGCGTGTCGGCGAAGTGGAGGCCGGTGGTGGGCTCATCGAGGATATACAGCGTGCGGCCGGTGGCGCGGCGGGAAAGTTCCTTGGAGAGTTTGACGCGCTGCGACTCGCCGCCGGAGAGCGTGGTCGCGGACTGTCCCAGCGTGATATAGCCCAGGCCCACGTCCATGAGCGTCTGCAGTTTTGACCGGATCGGCGTCACATGCTGGAAGAACTCATACGCCTGCTCCACGGTCATAGCAAGCACCTCGGCGATGCTCTTGCCCTTGTATTTGATGTCCAGGGTCTCGCGGTTGTAGCGGCTGCCATGGCACACGTCGCAGGTCACATACACATCAGGCAAAAAATGCATCTCGATCTTGATCAGCCCGTCGCCTTCGCACGCCTCGCACCTGCCGCCTTTCACGTTGAAGCTGTACCGGCCGGGCTTGTATCCGCGCACGCGCGACTCCGGCAGCTGCGTGAACAAATCGCGCACCGGTCCGAACACGCCGGTATAGGTGGCGGGATTCGAGCGCGGCGTCCTGCCGATGGGAGACTGATCGATGTCGATCACCTTGTCGATGTGCTCAAGGCCCTTGATGTCCTTGTGCTTGCCTGCCCGTACGGTGGAGCGGTAGAGCCGCTGCGCGAGCGCGCGGAAGAGGATGTCCACCACGAGCGTGCTTTTGCCCGAGCCCGACGCCCCGGTCACGCACGTGAGCACGCCGAGAGGGAACTGGACCGTGATGTTCTGTAAATTATTTTCACTGGCATTGATGACGCTGATGGATTTGTTCGACGTGCGCCATTTCGCGGGAACGGGAATAAAGGATTTCCCCGAAAGATACTGTCCGGTCAATGACCGTGGATTTTTCTGGATCTCTTCAGGCGTTCCCTGGGCCACGATCTCGCCGCCGTGCACGCCCGCGCCGGGCCCCATGTCGATCACATGGTCCGCCAGACGGATGGTTTCCTCGTCATGCTCCACCACGAGCACGGTATTACCGAGATCGCGGAGCCGAAGAAGCGTGTCGAGCAGCTTCCGGTTGTCCCGCTGGTGCAGGCCGATGGAAGGTTCGTCCAGAATATACAGCACGCCCATGAGTGACGATCCGATCTGCGTGGCAAGGCGAATGCGCTGGCCTTCGCCGCCCGAAAGGGTCGCGGCGCCGCGGTCGAGGGTCAGGTAATCGAGGCCCACATGCACCATGAACCCGAGCCGCTCGCGGATCTCCTTCAGGATGCGCTGGGCAATGGCGGTTTCCTTCGCCGAGAGCGTGAGCTTTTCAAAAAACGCGAGCGCCTGCTTGATGCTCATGCGCGTGATCTCGTTGATGCTCATGCCCGCGACCTTGATGGCGAGCGATTCCTTCCGCAGCCTGCTCCCGGCGCAATCCGGGCAGGTCTGATAATTCATGTATTGTTCGAGTTCCCACTGGATCGCGAACGAGTCGGTCTCATCATAGCGCTTCTTGAGATTTTCGATAATGCCTTCAAAGGGTTTGCACGCGGCGTTCTTGCGTCCGGACGAGGCCTTTGCCTCGCTTTCGGAAAAGCCGTACATCAGCATTTTCTGCTGCGCGGCCTTTAGGTCCCTAAACGGCGTGTTCACATCGAAGCCGCAGCTTTCCGCGAGTGCACGGAGCATATCATAATGATGGACCGAGGTGCGTTTTGCCCAGGGTTTGACCGCGCCTTCCCGGAGCGAGAGGTTCGGGTTCGGGATGACGAGCTCCGGGTCGAATTCCAGAAGGCCGCCGAGCCCGTCGCAGGTCGGGCACGCGCCCTGGGGGCTGTTGAACGAAAAGGTGTTGGGAGCGATCTCGGGATAGCTGATATTGTCGACAATGCAGGCGAGCTTTTCGCTGTAGAGCAGGTCTTTTTTCTGGTCCACAAGGTTCACGAGCACGAGCCCCTCGGCCTGGCGTAGCGCGGTTTCGATGGATTCCGCGAGCCTGCGCTCGATGCCGGGCTTCACCACCAGCCGGTCGATCACGATCTCGATGTCATGCTTCTTTTTCTTGTCCATCGAAATGGGCTCGGACAGCTCTTTGATTGCCCCGTCGATCCTCGCGCGCACATACCCCGAGGCCCCGGCGGCCATGAGTTCCTTCTTGTACTCGCCTTTTCTGCCGCGTACGATCGGCGCCAGGACCTGGATGCGCGTGCCCTCGGACAGGGCCATGACCGCGTCGGTGATCTGCTGCACGGTCTGGGCCGCGATCTCCCTTCCGCATTTGTAGCAATAGGGCTTGCCGATGCGCGCATAGAGGAGACGGAGGTAGTCATAAACCTCGGTCACCGTGCCCACGGTCGAGCGGGGGTTCTTGCTCGTGGTCTTCTGCTCGATCGCGATCGCCGGCGACAAGCCGTCGATGGAATCGACATCGGGCTTGTCCATTTGTCCCAGGAACTGGCGGGCATACGCCGAAAGACTCTCGACGTAGCGACGCTGGCCTTCAGCGTAGATCGTGTCGAAAGCGAGGGACGATTTGCCCGAGCCCGACAAGCCCGTGATCACCACGAGTTTGTCGCGCGGGATCTCGACGTCGATGTTCTTGAGGTTGTGCTGGCGGCAGCCTTTTAAGATGATTTTATCCATGGCAATGATGAACGGACATTTTACCACCCCTGCTCAGGGGAGTAAAGGGCTTTGTGGTTTCCGGGTGGCAAAACACCTCAAGCAGTCATCCCCGAACGACGCTTTCGGGAATATGATGCCTCTGTCGAAACCAAAAACCTGACAAAAAATACTTGCAAATTATCCATATTAATATAAAATTACCTTCTTGATATGCGAAGAAATAACTATAGGAGGTTACAATGAAAAGAACGGCGTATTATTTGGCGGCATGCATGGCAGTTGTACTTGCGGCAGCTGTACTAATGTCCGGCTGCGGCGGCGGCAGTACAGCTTCAAACACCGATAAAGGCGCAAAACCCACCTACACAGTGACCTATTACGGTAATGGCAGCACCGGCGGTGCCGTACCCACGGATAATGGCAAATACGAGCAGGGGCAGACCATCACGGTCCTTGACAATACAGGAAACCTTGTGAACGCCGGATCTTCATTTACGGGCTGGAACACAAAAGGAGATGGAACAGGACAAACCTACAGTGCGTCTCAGACAGTTACCGTTGGGTCGTCGAATGTGTATTTGTACGCAATGTGGACATTGAAACCCACGCACACCGTTACCTATAACGCCAATGACACCAGCGGCAGTGTCACCGGAACCGTACCGGTGGACTATACAAACTACGTAGAGGGGCAACAAATTACGGTCGTGGGAAACACAGGATTACTCTCTAAATATGGGTATGCTTTCGCAGGCTGGAACACGCTTGCAAATGGGCTTGGAACAACTTACACAGCTTCGCAGTCCTTCCCCATGGGTTCCGCAAATGTAATTCTGTACGCGAAGTGGACTGCAAACCCGACGTATACGGTAACCTATAATGGCAACAGCAGCACCAGCGGAACCCTCCCTGATGATTCCACCCACTATGAGCAGGGCCAGACAATTACCGTTCTCGGCAATGCGGGCAATCTGGTCCGGCCGGGATATGCGTTTACCGGCTGGAATACGCAAGCAGATGGATCTGGAACAACCTATGCTGCAGCTACAACCTTCGCGATGGGCTCGGTGAATGTCACTCTTTACGCAAAGTGGGCTCCGACCTACGGCGTTACCTATAATGGCAATGGCAGCACCGGAGGAAACGTTCCGGTTGATGCGCTTAGCTACCTGCCGTCAGCAACGGTTACGGTCCTCGCCAACACGGGAACACTCGCCAAAACTAATTACACCTTCGCCGGCTGGAACACGGCTGCGAATGGCAGCGGGACCAGTTACGCGGCTTCCGGATCGGTAACTTTTTCGATGGGCTCGGCGAACGTCACGCTCTACGCGCAGTGGACTGCGAACCCGACCTACACCGTGACCTATGACGGCAATGGCAGTACTGGAGGAACCGCGCCTACCGACTCTGCCCACTATCAGCAGGGGGCTACCGTAACAGTCAAGGCCAATTCAATTATCGTAAGTCAAACACTTGTGAACTCCAGCGCTTCGTTCGCCGGCTGGAATACTGCGGCTAATGGCGCAGGAACTGACTATGCAGCCGCGGCAACCTTCACCATGGGATCGGCAAATGTTACTCTCTACGCCAAGTGGACGCCGTATGTGCTCCCCACACTCACCACAGCGGTTACTTCCAGCATCAAAGGGACCATGGCGACAAGCGGCGGCACCATCAGCGCTACCGGCGGTGCGCCCGTAACAGCCCGGGGATTGACGTGGAGCCTCAGTTCAAGCCCGAGTGGCACCGGTTTTATAAGCTCGAATGGAACAGGTGTCGGCACGTTTTCCAACGTCATGACCGGGCTGACCCTCAGCACCACCTACTATGTTACCGCATATGCCACGAACAGTGTGGGAACGGCGTATGGCAATGTGGTGTCCTTCACCACCAACAGCACGTATAGTTATGGAGATACCGGTCCTGCGGGTGGGATGATATTCTACGATCAGGGCTCGGTGATTAACGGCTGGGAATTTCTGGAAGCCGCTTCCAGCGACCAGACAATCGGCTATTGGGGTCCGAACACGCCTGGGCAACCGCTGTTGAATACGCTGTCATCCGTCGGCACGGGAACAGCTAATACCGCAACAATCGTAGCATCCCTGGGTGTCGGAACCTTTTACGCAGCGGGGAAGTGTGATGCACTTATCAGCGGCGGAGCATCCGACTGGTTCCTGCCGTCGATAGACGAGTTAACGCAGATGTATTTGAACCTGCCCGACAAAAGCAGTTTTGGCGGCTCAAGCTATTGGAGCTCGACAGAGAATAACCTTGATTCGAGGGAGGCATGGATTAGGCCCATGACCGGTAATACCCTGTCAACCATGGATAAAGGCTACGCATATATCGGCTTGCGTTGCGTCCGACAATTTTAAAACACAGTTATTACTTCCTCTCCCCACTGGGGAGAGGACTGAGGTGAGGGGGATCCCTTCTAGGGATGAGACATTAATTATTTCGGTTGCACTAGTTGACCCTTAGTTCATCGGAATGCTATTTCAGAGGAGAGCTTAAAGCTCTCCTCTTTTTTGCCGGCCCTGTCTTTGAAAACAACCGCTTCCTGCCCTGACCGAACCCTTCCTGCATATTTAGCAAAATTACCACGTATGCGAACCATGACACCCGGTCAGACCCCCAGCGCTCGGATTGCACGTTGTTCCATTGAAGTTCAGCGTGGTCTTGATGGTCGCCGATGCCGTGGCCGCGGTAAAGATCGTATTGAGCGACGTGAAATGGTTTATCGCCAGCTTCGTCGTGTCGTGGCAAACCGTACAGGCAAAGCCTTCTTCGACCACATGTGTGGAATGATGGCCAGAGTGATAGCTGTTGTATTGCGCTGTTCCCGCCGTATGACATGATGTACACTGCGCGTTTACATTGATCGTGCCGCCCAGCCAGTTCGGCGTGGTCTGGCCGCCGTGGCAGGAGATGTTCGAACACGCAACAGCAGCCGCGCTGTATGCGCCTGCGCCGGTTTTTGCGTTGTACACCGGATCGAGGATCACGTCCGCAACTCCGTTCATGTGATAATCAGTGCCTGCGCCGGACCCGTTGTGGCAGGTTGCGCACTGGATATTCGGATTAAGCCCCATATGCACGGCATGGCTGCCTGCTGCATTCGGAAATACCGAGCCGGCCGGGGGCGTGGCATGGCACGTTGCGCAGTTCGACAGGTTCAGGGGCCAGACATGGCAGGTCGTGCACGCCGGACCGCTCTGAGCAACGCCGGCAAGGCCCGATCCGTGGCAATAATTATTCGAGCATGCGGTTGTGCCGTTCGCTTTGGCATAGGCGGCATGGTTCAGCCTGACGTCGGGATACCAGGCGATGCGGTGGATCTTTGTTTCTTTCTCCATGTGGCAGCTGGTGCAGGCCCGGTGCGAGCCCCCCCCCAGGTAATCAACGCCGTGGCATTTTTTGCAAATCGTCATATCCGCAAGCGCCGCGGTCTTATGATCAGTTACTACCCATCCCGGAGCAGGATGGTTCAGACCCGGTCCGTTATGACACTGATAGCAGGTCACGGTCGCGCTGCCGCCCTGGTACGTTGCTCCGTGGCACGTTTTGCAGACGGTAAAATCCTGTTCAGCTGTCGCTCCATGCTGCGAAGGATCGCTCCACCCTGCGGGATGCCCCCTAAGATCATGACAAAGCGTGCTGTTAAAACATCCGGGGGCTGTGCCGGCCGGAGCGGGTGGAGATGGCGGCGCGATCGGTGATTGCGCCCCGTTTGTATGACAGCCTGCGCAAACCTGGGCGTTGCCCGCATAGGTGGTCGTGTGGGTATACAAGCCGGTTATCCATGAGGTCGGGTGCGGCCCGCTTCCACCGTGGCAGGTGAAGCAGGAGGTCTGGGCGATCCCGCCGGAGAAATCTGTGGCGTGGCATGCTTCGCAGAGGAGGAATCCGTCTGTCGAGGACGGCGCTGATTTCGCGGCAACACCGTGCTGGGAAGGCGCGGCCCATCCCGGAGCGTGCCCGACAGATGCATGACAGAGCGTGTTGTTGAAACAAGCTGGAGCGGTGCCCGCTGGAGCCGGTGGCGAGGGCTGGAGCGATGAATGAGCGCCGTTTGCATGACAACGGACACACACGGGTGCATTGTCCGGATTTGTCGTCGTATGGGTCCAGGTGCTTCCGCGCCAGGGAGCAGGTGCATGGGGCGCGTCCACACCGTGGCAGGATTTGCACGAGATAGCGGAGATGCCTCCGGAATAGTCCGCCGCGTGACACTCCTGGCAGACGATAAATCCGTTGGACTGCGTTTTTGCCGCAGTGCCATGAACAGCGGGCGATGACCACCCTGTGGTATGTTTACCGGTATCTGCATTGAAAAACGATGACGTTGCCTTATCGTTCGGCGAACTGCATCCGGTGATCAATGCCACTACGCAACTTAAACCCGCGAACGATCCGATGAACCTCAGGAGTATCTTCATTATCATGCCTTTCAGGTGTAGTCTCGTTCTAAGTCAGGATAACATCTGTCCCAATTATATGATGTAATGATAGCGCCGTAGCATCGAGTTGTCAAAGGAGGTGAAGATGCGTTCAAAAAACTAAAAAGCCGCCCGCGATCAAACTCGCGGGCGGCGAAATCATGCTGCCGTTATGATGATGGTCGGCAGTTCTGTACTCTTTTTACTGCCCTGTTCCGGTGAGCGCCACTGCCTGAGATGTCGCAGGAGCCGCAACATTTACATTGATGGTCGCGGCCTTTGCTCCGGTCGAGGTCGGATTAAACCTGACGCTGATCGTGCAGGTTGCTCCAGGCGTCAGTGATGCCGGACAGTTGTTGGTCTGCGTGAACTGGAACGTCTGCCCGGTCATATTGATGCTGCTGATCGTCATCGATGCGAGACCCATATTAGTAACCGTTACGGTTCTCGTCCCGCTGACGGTGCTCACCAACTGGCTTCCGAAAGCAAGCGATGTCGGTGTTACCGAGTTTTTCGGTCCCGCGAACGCTCCGACTCCGGTAAGCGTTACGTTCTGAGAAACCGCAGGAGATGCAACGCTGACACTGATCGTCGCGGTTTTCGTTCCGGACGAGGTCGGATTAAACCTGACGCCGATCGTGCAGGACGCTCCCGAAGCCAGAGAAGCCGGACAATGGCTGGTTTCCGCGAACTGGAAGGTCTGCCCTGACAACGTAACGCTGTTAATGGTCAAGGGCGTGAAGCCCGTATTGGCCACCGTTACGATCTGCGTCCCGCTGACCGTGCTTACCAACAGGTTCCCGAAGTTCAGCGATGTAGGTGTTACGGTGTTGACCGGTCCCGAACCCACCCCTGTTCCGGTGAGCGTTACGGTCCGGGATATCGCGGGAGCAGCGACGTTGACATTAACTGTCGCGGTCTTCACTCCGGTCGAAGTCGGTTTAAACGTGACACTGATCGTGCAGGTAGCGCCTGATGCCAGCGTGGGCCGGCAGGTGTTCGTCTGCGCGAACTGGGCAGTCATGCCGGTCATGTTGATGCCGCTGAACGTCATTGTCGTGGAACCCACATTGCTGACGGTGATCGTCCGGGTCCCGCTCGTTGTGCTGATCAACTCGTTCGGAAATGAAACCGATGTGGGTGTTACCGCCGAGATCGGGCCTGCCGCAAGCAACGCGGTGTTGGACCAGGCGGACACCCCGACCGCATTCACGGCCTGCACCCGATAATAGTACGCTGTGCTGACAGCCGCGGTTGTGTCATTATATGAGATGGTCCCGCCATAGGTGGTGCTTGGCGAACTTGCCAGTGCCGAGAATGTGGTCACTCCACTGGTGAAGGCCGCGTCCGTTGCTCTCTGGACGTTGAAGCCTGTTTCAACTGCCGACCTGTCCGTCCAGGTCACCCGCACGAGCGAGGATACCCAGGCAGTTGCTGCGTTCGCAGGCGCTTCCGGTTTGCGGTGCAGCACCAGGGGTCGCATCATATCGTCCTCTTCATGACCCAGAATGTGGCAATGCCAGGTGTATTCCGAGTCGAAGTCGGTCATGGCATTCGTAACGGTATTCGGACTGCCGGTCAACGGATCAATGCTCGGGAAAATGACGCCAACCGGCCTGGTCACGTCAAGAGGACGTTCGCTCACCGGCACCGTAAACGGAACCGTGGGGACCTTGGCCCGCATGGCAACGATGATGTCTTCGAGCGGACTCATCCGGACCGTGTCTTTCCATCCGAGTTCATTTGCATCAGGAGGACGGATCGTGCCATCCCACCCTACGCGGTTGACCACCTGAACATTGACCAGATGGAAATGGATCCCATGAGTATCAACGCCGTTGTGCGTGATCTTCCAGAGCTGGGTCTCGCCTTCATTTAACTCCTCGGTCACGGGATCGATGAAACCCAGGGGAACGGTCGTCTGGATCGTAGAATTTGTAAACGGCAGTTCAACGCCGAGCGTTGAATTCATCCTGCCAACCGGATCGAACAGCTCCTGAATGGTCTTCGGCTGCATGGGCATGGCATTGGCGACACTGGACGTTGCCTGTGCGCCAAATCCGTTGCCGCCGGTCAGAACCACCGCAGGAGGATACGTATACCCGGAACCCGGGTTCGTGAGCGTGATACTCGTGACACTGCCGCCGGAAATCAGCGCCGTGGCTGTTGCGCCGGTTCCGCCGCCGCCGACAAAGGACACTGACGGCGCAATCGTGTAGCCCGTGCCTGGCTTCGTCACGGTAATGGCCAGAAGCGGCTGAGGCACGATCGGCAGGCTCGTGTCCTGGATCCTTGCAAAGACATCGGAATACGTTGTGTTGTACGCCGGACCATACGCCGCCTGCTGCACGATCGGCGCATCTTCATGTGCTGCGAAGATCTTCGGCAGGGTCGTGGTAAGGGCGGACAAGAGTGCCGGAGAATAGTAATCAGCGGTTGTCGGTGCTCCCGGAGCCGGGTCGGTTCCTGCCACGCGGAATTGCATGATCGTCCGGGTATTGGGACCGTAGCCCGGCAGGGTCGTCGGAGCGCCGCCGTTCGCGGTCTGGTCGACATCGCCGGTATAAAAATCATTTCGGGCGTCGCCTGCCGGGACCGGCGCTGGTGAATCATTGTACAGGATGATGGTTTTCCCTGCATAGGGCGTGAAGTCGACAATGATGTCAGCCCGCTCCGCGGGGGCCATGAAGAGCGATTTTTCCTGGACATTCAGCACCACGATGTTGCGGCGATTGTACACATAATCCACCGGTACGTTCGAGATCAGCGCCGGTGCGGCAAGAAGGCCGCCTTCTGTGGCGATCTGGATCATTGCCGGGCCTCTCCAGGCCGGATCCGGCACACCGCCGTCCCTGAGATCGGGCATGCCGTAGCCTGCGGGCCAGAGCCGGGTGTTGTCATAGGGGATCATCTTGACTTCTGTGCGGGCGCTGGCAACCGCTGCGGCGCCGGTGCCGGTTGCATCTGAAATAACAACAGAAGGCGCGGCAATAAAGCCGGGGCCCGCTGTAATTGTGGCTGTTATGCGGCTGATCACGCCGCCCATCACGGTTGCAGTCGCTGTTGCCGTTGTTCCGCTCGTGTCAGACGGATGCCGGGTTATCGTGATGGTCGGTGTCAGGCTGTACCCCGTGCCTCCGGCGGTCAAGCCGACGCTGAGCGGTTCTGCCTGATACCACTGCAGGTTCAGCATGCGGTCGTTGCATGCATTCAGGATGCGCAGCCGATATGCTGCGGGCTGAACTTCGATAAACGGATAAGCTGTGCCGTTCACAACCGGCGTATCCATGAAAGATTCCGGCACATGGGACAACGTTGGTGGATACGGTGTATCAACGGCGAATATCGGCCAGAACCATGGGCCGTAATCCCATCTTCCGAACGGGTTTGATCCGGTAACATCATAGGGGTCCTGATTCGGGATATACACATGGGGGTACCACAGATTCCCCTTACCGCCCCAATTTACCGAATCCCAGAGCGGATCCAGTGCGGCTAACGTCGGCGCATCAGGCACAAACGTCTTGTCCTGAATGACCAGGGGGATAAGGTGTGCAAGATCAGCGGCTGTTCCCACCGTTCCGGGAACGCCCGCGCTTGCAAGCGCATTTTCCTCAACAGGATCGACCAGCAAATATCCGGCGGCTTCGCCTGCATACACATTCACGCCGGTCAAACCGTACGCATGATCATGATAGAACAGCAACCGACCGCTCTGCTGGTTTGGCCAGTAGAAGGTCACGGACCCGTCGCCGGGCAGCGGCATATCCGGCACATTTTGCTTGCTCGCGCCGACAGGATACTTTGTCGGCTCTCCAGCCGGCGTGATCCATTGGTGCGCGGTGCCGTCGCTGATCCACGGAGGAAGTCCGCCATGAAGGTGGATCGTGGCCCGGTTCTGGGAGAACATTTCACAGGGTGCTCCGGTCATCGGATCGCAGGGATTGCCTGCGCTGTCCAGGGGGCCCATGCCCGCGCCCATGATCGATGTGTCCGTGGGCAGGAAGAGGTCGCCGCCTGCTCCGGTAAGCGGAAGCCTGTTCGTAAACTTGATGCGAACAGGCCTGTCTTTCGTCGCAATGATCAACGGTCCGAGGTAATGCGGTTCACCAACAGCAACACCGTTGATTTCCTGCACATAACCGCGAAGCTTTGTGCCGCCGGTCGCGAGCGGATCGGTTTTGCTCAGTCCGACGACAGCGGGAAGATCGGAATGCATTTGCTCCCGATATTCCACCAGCGCTATTTCGTAATAATCGTCATTCGGAAATCCCGGCAGCACCTGCGCCGCTGCAATAGGGATATGCTGCCCCAGGGTGTTCGTGGGCGAGGAGCCAAGGCCCGAGATTCTATCCACAAATTTTCTCAGCAGCGGGCTGTACGCATAATTCGGCTTGCTGTAATCGACATTAGGATCCGGTCCAAAAGGCGCTGCGTAGCTCTGTTCAACTCCCCAGAAGAGGGCGGTGCACGCCAGGGCCAGGCTTATGATGACACGTAATAGATGCCTGTTCATTTGTTCCTCCTTTTCAATATGTATGTAGTTGCGACAAGTGATTTTTTCTGATTACGCATCTATTGAGGCGATGTCTGGCTCAGCGACTGAATGAGTTCCCGTCTCTTCTGCGCCTCTTTGGCTACATCCTGTCTGGCTTGTTCGCGCTTTGATGATTTACGGCCGGACCAGGTGTTTTTTTTCAGATCAGCCCCACTTTTTCCACTTCTCTGTCCCGGCTGCTGACTCCCGGTGCTTTCGCTGGTTTGCGCGAACACCGTACCAACCAGTAAGCCCGACATGATCATGACCGCAATTAGTGAAGCAAGCTTCTTCATGGCATGTACCTCCTCTTTTTTTAACGACGATGATGTTCCTCACTGACATAACCTCACTGGGAAACGCTCTGTTTCGACATGCAACACATTGAACAACTTGGAAAATTGGAGATTAATTTATCCATCAGTAAAAGCAATATGAATGCCATAACACTGATTACAATTCTTATATGAATAAACAGTGGCTTAGATGAAACGCTTTTTGAACTAAGCCGGAGACAGGTTCATTATGAAAGGTCATTTAATGCAATCGATGCGTTGTGGCTCGAGATGAGATGGAACGATGTTGTATAAAAAAGACCGGGGAAGCACCGTGATATTGCGGCTCGCAGGCGCAACAATCACTGCTTCATGAAGAAAAAGCAATTCCCCGCAGCAAGCTGCGGGGAATTGGAGATTAGTAGCTTCAGGCGACTCTGCCGGTTTACTGAAACGTGATCGTCATCTTCGGTTCAAGACCCGTGATGGTCGCGCCGGTCAACAACTCTGCAATGGTCACATTGGTCAGGGTAAAGTCCGCGGCAGCGGGAGCGCTCCCTGCGGTTATATCGCAGGAAACCTGGGCGAATTCACCTGGAGTAAAGCCGCTCGATTTGGCCACGGCCAGGCTTACGACATGCGTCGCGGTCGCCGTTCCCGTTGAGTACAGGCCTGAGGTAAGCTCGGCGCCCGCTGCGTTCCCGGTTGCGATGATAACGCCGGTATCGGTCATCAGAATCGCGTTGTTCTGGACGGACGGAGTCGCTTTTACCGTTACGCCCGCGGGCAGGTTGATCCTGGCCTGGATTCCGCCGATCTGAACTCCGGAGGAAAGCGTGCCTGTGGTCGAGAGCGTCACGATCGCTTTCGTTGCAGGAGCCGGCGGGGCGCTGCTGCTTCCTCCACCGCCGCCGCCTCCGCAACCGATCAGGGTTGCCAGTGCGGCAATCAATATCATGTGTACGAATAACAAAGTCTTTTTCATGTAAGCCTCCTGAATTTTATGCCGCTGTTCATGCTACCAGGTTACGAGGTTGACGGCCCTCCTGAGGATCACGACCACGTCGCCGACGTCGATCTTGCCGTCAGGCGCCGGCTTGCCGCCCACGAGAGGGGCCACATCGCCGTGCTGTAGATCAGCGGTTGTTGGCTGCATGACACCGGTGGCGATCAAGAGCGCCCGGAGCGCGTCGGCGACGGTACCGCCGTTGCCGAAGTTTCCATCCGGCAGCGCGAAGCTCGCGGTTACCGTGCACGCGCCGGTAATTGCTCCCGTCGTGTACGTGGTGTTGCTCAGCGACCCGTTGCAACCGGTGACCGAAACAATGTGATAGCCGCTGTCCGGGGTGATTGTAAATGCGGTCGTTGCATTATAATCCACATTCGGTCCGGTCCCGGGGCTCATGCTTCCCCCTGCTCCGGCCGATGGCGTGACGCTGAACGTGTCGATCGCGAAGTTGGCAGTGATCGACTGGGACGCCGTTACGTTCGAAACCGTCAGCGGATTGGCTGTTGAGGTCGCGAACCCGTTCGTTCCGGTCCAGTTCACAAAGTGATAATGTGCTGCCGGCGCCGCGGTGACTGCGGTTGCCGAAGCGCTGTGAGAAATAACCTGGTTCAACGTTCCGGTCACCTCGCCGTTGGCTCCCGCGGCAAAGGCAACAGGGTAAAGCGTGGTCAGGGTGGCGCTCTTCGCCGCTTCTGTGTTGCCTGCCCGGTCCACGGCGAAATATTCAACCGTGGCAATGCCCGAGATGGTGAATACGCCCGCATAAACCGTCGATGCCGTGGTCGGCGTGCTGCCGTCCGTGGTGTAGTAGATGGTTGCCGTTTCATTGCTCGCCAGGGTCACGGAAATCGGCGTCTGGTAGGACCCGGTGACCGGACTGATGGTCGTGACCGGGGCCAGCGTGTCGAGCAGGATGCTGGTCGTGACCGGATTGTACAACATGCCGCCGCCCAGTGCGCAGTCGCGGTAGCGGACATACACGGTCTTCTGCCCGTCGCCCGTGGTGATCGTCCACGGCCTGCTGGTGGCATACGGCTCCTCAGCAGTATAGATGTGCCCGTCGTTCGAGAACTGCATGGTGGCAACACCGCTGGTGCAGGTCGCGTCGGATGCGAGCAGATGCAGGGTGACCGCAGTGTTCCTGGTAGCGGGTTCGCCCGTGTTGATAATAATGCTGGCCGCTGTCAGATCGGAGGTGGTCGGGAACGTCCAGGTGCCCGTCTGAACAGCCGCGATGTTCCCTGCGGTGTCGATCGTAAGGTACTTGATGGTCGTGGTTGCAGATACCATCAGGGGACCGGTATAGACCGTTGATGCCGTGGTCGGCGTGCTGCCGTCCACTGTGAAGTAAATCGTTGCCGTTTCATTGGACACCAGGGTCACGATGGTTGAAGGTGATCCATAAATACCGGCTATCGGGCTGGCCGTGGTGACAGGCGCAACCGTATCCAGGACCACACTGGCCGTAACCGGGGTATACAGATATCCCGTGGGCAGACTGTAGTCGCGGAAACGAACGTACACGGTCTTGATGCCGTCGCCCGCGGTCAGGGTCCATGCCTTGGTCGCCGTGTAGGCCTCTTCAGCGGTATACGTCATACCGTCGTTCGAGAACTGCATGGTGGCGACGCCCAGAGGATCGACTGCGGACAGGTGCAGGACCACTGCGCTGTTGTTTATGCGCGCAGCGCCGTCATTGATCTGTGCGCTTGCTACCAGGTCCGCGGCCACAATGGTCCACGTCCCGGTTTTGATCACTTCGGTGTTGCCGGCCGTATCAACGGCGAAGTACTTGACGGTCGTGGTAACCGCCGTCGATATCGCGCCGGTGTAAACCGGGGACGCCAGGGTCGGCGTGGTCCCGTTGGTCGTGTAATAAATGGTCGCCGGTTCATTAGCGGTCAGCGTAATACTGACCGGTGTTGCGGAATAGTTTCCGGGGATCGGTCCGGCAGTCGTGATCGGAGCGATCGTATCCAGTGTGATGCTGGCGGAGACCGGCGGATAGAGGACCGGAGGATTCGAGGTGTCTTTGTAACGGACATACACCGTCTTCATCCCGTCGCCCGAGGAAAGCAGCCATGACCGGGAGGGCGCAAATGCCTGCTCCGCCGTATAGTTGATGCCGTCGTTCGAGAAGCTCATGAGCGCGATCGTGGTGGTCGGAACGCTGGCCAGTAGCGACAGCGTTACTGTCGGGCTGCTGGTGACCAACGCACCGTTGTTGATCGACACACTGGCCGTGATAATGCCGGTATTGATGGTCCACGTTCCGGTCTTTACGACCTCCACGTTGCCGGCGAGATCAACAGCGAAGTACTTTATCGTGGTCGTCGCGGCAACGGAGATGGGTCCGGTGTACACAGTCGATGTCATGCCGGGAACGGTCCCGTCCGTCGTATAGCGGATGGTAGCCGCTTCATTGGCGACCAGGACCACCTGGATCGGCGGTGAGGAATACGTGCCCGGGACCGGACCGACCGAAGTGACCGGAGGCGTCGTGTCCAGGGTAATATTGGCGGTTACCGGTGTGTACAGGAAACCGGGCGCGGGCAGGGAATTGTCGCGGTAGCGTACATAGACGGTCTTCAAACCGTCGCCGGAAGAAAGCGTCCATGTCTTGATCGTGGCATATGCCTCTTCCGCGGTGTACACAACGCCGTCGTTCGAGAACTGCATGGTGTTCACTCCCGCGGGATCGATTGCGGAAAGCGCCAGGGTGACAGATGCGTTATTGGTGACCAGCGCGCCATTGTTGATGCCAACACTGGCCGCCATGTCGTTCGGGCTGATCGTCCAGGTCCCGGTGCTGTACACCTCAGTGTTGCCGATGAGATCGACGCTGAAATACTTGATCGTTGTTGTCGCGTTCAAGGCGATCGGACCGGTATAGACCTGCGACGCGGTGGTCGGCACCGACAGGTTGGTCGTGTAGTATGTCTTGGAAAGGTTATTGTTCGCTGTCAGGGTCACGAACACGGGCGCGGCTCCATAGATGCCGGGCACGGGAGAGGCTTTGGTGACCGGCGCACCCGTGATCAGCACAATCGTCGCGGTGAACGGCGACGACCAGACCGTCAGATTATCCTGGAACCGTGCATAAACCGTCTTAATACCGTCACCGGGAGATAACACCCAGGCTTTGGTGGTCGCGTACACTTCCGGGCCGCTCCAGATAACACTGTCATTGGAGAATTGCATCTGAACGATCGTTCCGGTCGGGTCAGTGGCCAGGAGTGAAAGCGTGACCGTCGGCGTGCCCGTGGAAACCAGGCCTCCGTTAATGAGGATGCTCGCGGTGATATCGTTTCCTGTGTCGAACTGCCAGATGCCGGTATTAACCGGTTCTGCATTACCGGCAAGGTCCACGGAGAAGTACTTAATGGTCGTGGTCAGTGTGCTGACCAGGATCGGTGTCAGGTACACATTCGAGAACTTGGTCGGCGTGGACCCATCGACCGTATAATAGGTCGTCGCGGGTTCATTGGACACCAGGTTCACCAGGATCGGCGCGGAAGCCGCGGCATACAAGCCGGCAGCCGGAAGCGCCGTGGTCACGGGAGCGACCCGGTCCATGACGATCGTGTCGATGACCGGAGGATAGAGCGTGCCGGGCGTGGGCAGCGAATTGTCACGGAAGCGGGCGTAGACCGTCCGGGTCCCGTCGGTCACCAGGGTAGCAAGGCCGAAGGCAAGGTCCCAGTTCTTGGTTGTTGCGTACGGCTCCTCAGCCGAATATGTGATGTTGTCGTTGGAGAATTGCATCGAAGCAACCCCGGTCGGGTCCGAGGCCGCAAGCGTGAGAACTACCGAGGTCGTGTTGGTTGACACCAGTCCGTTGTTGATCAGGACCGTCGCGGTCAGGTCCGGGACATGGATAAGATAGGTAGCCGTATTGACCACGCTGGAGCTGCCGTTCGCATCCACCGCGATGAATTTAATGGTCGTGCTCGCTGTTAATCCGAGCGGGGTGGTGTATCTCGTGGACAGGGTGGTCGGTATTGCGCCGTTCATGGTATAGAAAATGTTCGCGGCAACGTTCGACGACAGCGTCACCGTGACGGACGGGCCTGATACCGCCTGTGAGTAGGTGCCGGGCAGCGGGCTGAACGAGCCGATGGGAACGGCGGGTACAACTATGACATAGTTGACCGATGTTGTCCTGTCAGGCGCCGGCGGCGTCCCCGTGCCCGGACCGCTGCTCAAAACATCGACGGTAACCACATACGTGCCCGTGGGCGTCGTATCCAGCATTGACCACAGGTTCTGCGTACTGTAGTTCTGAACTACCGTTGAAGTAGCACCGCTTGCGAGCGAGAACCGGTAGTTGTAGCGCATCGAAGATGTCGGACCGGTTGCGACAGCGGTGAAAATAACACTGGTGCCTTGAATGTGCGGGCTCGGTGCGCTTGACGTAACCGTCAGGCTGCTTGCTTTCGCCCAGGTCGGTGTGGTCACCTGCACGATGTTCGACTGGATCGAGTCTCCCAGCGCGTTGTATGCGAAGACGCGATACGCATACCGGGAATTTGAGTTTACGGTTGTGTCGGTGAACGAGGGCGTGGACGTAGCCTGGAACTGGGTGGTTCCCAGAGCCGCGTAAGCGCCGATGGAGCCACCGCCGGAAACCGGGGCCCGTTCAATCCTGAATGAGGCCAGGTTGGAAGCATTATCCGTCCAGGTAAGGATGACCTCATTCGTGAAGTTGTTTGTGATCCCGCTGGCTATCTGTCCGCCGAGAATCGCGGTCAGACCGGTTGCAGCGGCCGGTACTGTTGAGGGCACCCTGAAGATCATTGGACGCATGAAATCATTTTCCTCATGGCCCAGAATATGACAGTGCCACACATACTCAAAGCCATAATCAATGATCGCATTCGGAATCGTCGTGGCAACCGGAGGACTTACCGTCATGTTTGTCGTCGGCATGGGTGCGCCTGCCGGCTGAGACGGGTCCAGATACCGGCTGCTGGTCGGCAGCGCAAAGGGCAGCGTCTGCGACAGCGGCAATACCGCCAGGATCACGTCTTCCAGCGGGCTCATTCGTACGGTTTCCTTCCACCCAAGTTCGTTTTCATCGGGCGGTCGGATAGCGCCGTCCCAGCCGACCCGGTTCAACACCTGCACATTGAACAGGTGGAAGTGCACGGGATGCGTGTCAACACCATTATGGGTTATCTTCCAGATCTGGGGCTGGCCATCGGTGACCGTCTCGGTCGGAGGCTCGGCATAGCCCAAGGGGATGGTCGTCTGGGTAATGCTGTTGGTGAACGGCAACTCGACGCCGAGCGTGGCGTTCATCCGGCCATAGGGGTCCCACAGTTCCTGGATGGCTTTTGTTCTGAATTCTATTTTTGTCGGTACGGTCGTGCCATAGGGTTTGTAGCTCATCGAAAAATCAGAGATCTTGGCGTACAAATCTGTGGTGACCTTTTCCGTTGGGAACGCGTTATTGTACACCTGTTCCGGCACCACCGGCGCAGGCGTAGATGCCTTGAAGATGGCGGGCAACGCAGCCTGAAGCGTCGCAAGATTGAAAGGAGCAGACGGGGTCCCGGCGACCTGGATCTGCATGATGGTCCGGGTGTTCGGGCCGTAGCCGTAAATAGTGGAGGGCGCTCCGCCGCTTGTGGTCTGGTCGGGGTTGCCGGTGTAATAATCGTAGCGTGTATCAAATGCCGGGTTCGGCGTAGGCGCATCATTATAGAGGATCAGTTTGGACCCCGGCGGTACCTGGGAGAAGTCGACGATAACATCGGCGCGTTCTGCCGGTCCGAGGAAAAGGGCCCGGAACAAGGTATTCAACACCACAATATTCCGCCGGTTGTAGTCAAACCCTATCGGCCGGTTGGGAATGACCACCGGGTTCGGCAATACGCCGCCTTCGGTGCCGATCTGGATCATGTTCGGGCCAACAGTTGCGGGATCAGGTACGCCGCCTTGCCTGCCGTCCGTTGGCCAGTCAACAGGATAGCTCGGGTTCGGCGATGCCGGAACCATCTTGACGTCCTTGCCCGTGGGATCGGCGGGGTCGGCATAATAAAGTTGAAGATTGAGCGACCGATCGTTGCTTGCGTTCAGGATCTGGAAACGATACACCTGTGGCTGAACCGTGACATACGGATACGCTGTTCCGTTGACCAGCATGGTGTCCCCGAATGCTTCGGGCGTCGTGGTCGGTTCAGGCAGCGTGGCATGCGCGGCGTCCACCACTACCGGGGGCCAGAACCACGGGCCGTAATCCCATCTTCCAAAGGGATTGGCTCCGCTTGGCGAGTACGGGTCCTGGTTTGCTTCGTACACATGGGGGAACCAGAGGTCGCCGGGCTGACCCCATTTTGTCATGTCCCATTTGGAATCCTGGGTCGCGATGTTCTGGGGCACAAAGGTTTTGTCCTGAATAACGAGGGGGATCAGGTGCGGCAAATCCCAGTTTGCGCTGTTGGCGCCGAGGGTGCCCGGTACGCCGGCCGCACGAAGCGCATCTTCTTCCACCGGGTCGCGCAGCAAATATCCTGCGGCCTCGCCTGCATACACATTAAGCCGGGTGATGCCTAACGCATGGTCATGGTAGAACATCAGTCTGCCGCTCTGCTGGTTGGTCCAGTAGAAGGTCATCTGGCCGTTCGCTGTTGCCGGCATGTCAGGCACGTCCACCGTGCTGACTCCCTTTTTTAAGGTTGTGGTTTCACCGACCGGCACTGTCCATTGGTAAGGGGTACCGTCACTGATCCACGGGGAATTGCCTCCGTGGAGATGCAGGGTTGCCCGGTTCTCGGTGTAGCAGGTAGCCGGCTTCGGAACGGCATTACAATCCGTTCCCGCGGGAGAGGCAGGGCTGGTCCCCGCGCCCATGAGGCTGGTGTCCACCGGGATGAACAGATTGCCCGCCGTGCCCGTGGGCAGGTTATTGATGAACTTGACGCGCACCGGCCTGTTCTTTGTTGCAAGAATAAGCGGACCCAGATACTGGTTCACGTTGACCGTCGGGTCGGTGGTGTTTATCTGGTAATATCCCCTGAGCCGGGTGGCTTTCGGCAGATCGGAATGCAGTCGTTCCGTATATTCCCTCAACCCGATCTCGTAATAATCCGATCCGTTGAACGTTGTCGTATCGGGGATGGCAAGGGGAATATATTGTCCCAGGTTATTTTTTCCTGCGGACGTCAGACCCGGAAGAGAGTCAACGAACTTCCTGATCGCCGTGCCGGTGACTCCGCTCGCCGGACTGTTGGCATAGTACGTACCGCCGCCTGGTCCTGCGATGCACGGGTTTGCGCCCCAAACAAGGGCTGCTGCTGCCGCCACCAGGATCATCATAATTGGTAAGTAACGTCGTCTCATATATTCCTCCATGGATCGTTGGTGTGTAAGGTTCTGTATGCAGCTGCTGCGATACGGCATTTACTGACACGGGAATCCGTTGCAGCGCGGACCCCAGCGCAGGTTATCTACTGAGGCTTCTCGGCGGCGGCACGTTCCTTGTCGATCTCGGCCTGCCTGAGTTTCCGCTGCTCGGCCTGATCGAGCTTCATCTTATTGCGTTTGGACAAGCCGGTCCTGCCGGGGTCGGGCTGACTGCTCGTGGACTGGTCGACCAGCGGCCCGGATTGTCCTGCCTGCGGCTCGACAGCGGGAGCATTGTTGTTCTGCTGTGCAAGGACCATGGCACAGAGCAATGCCAATAGCGCGACTCCTGTGATTCCTGCTAATATTTTTTTCATGATGTGTGCCCCCTTCTAATAATAAGTCTCAAGTTTCAGGTCTCAAGTTTCAATTTAGCGTATGAGTTATTTTTTAATAGCAAGAAGTTCGATGTCGAAAATGAGCGTTTCATTCGGCCCGATGGCGCTGCCCGGTCCCCGCTGGTACGAAAGCTCCGCAGGAATGACGACCTGCCACTTCGAACCCACCGGCATCAGTTTCAGCGCTTCAGTCATGCCGGGGACAACCGCTTCCCGGACCTTGAAGTTCCGGGTCTGTCCTTCTTTGACGGTGCTGTCGAACTCGGCGCCGTTCACAAGCGTGCCGTGATACCGGCACTCGACCAGGTCGGACTCGGTCGGTTTTTTGCCGTTGCCCGCTTTGATAACCTTGTACTGAAGGCCGCTCGGCAGTGTGACCACGCCTTCCTTTTTCCTGTTCTCGGCCAGAAACGCATCTCCTTCTTTTTGTCTGTCCGCCACGGCAAACCGTCTGGCCTGCCGCTGCTTCTGCCGGATATCGGTCTGGACCGCGGTCAGAGTCGCGCGGAGCTCTTCGTCGTTCATAAGAAGCTTTCCGCTGCCCAGCGCGTCTTTCATGCCTTGCATGACAACATCCAGGTCGATCTCCAGGTCCTGCTGTTTGAAATTTCGTATGACGGAAACACCGATACTGTAGTTCACTCTGTCCTTTTGCGTTTGCAGCGTGGTTACTTCTCCGGCCCCGGCATCCACGGCAACTAATAGTGCGGTCACAACGGCCGTCCGAATGATCACATTTTTTAAATACATGTTGTCCATGATATCATATTTTTCTGCGGAACATATGCCAGGCAAAAGGATACTGACGACCTGGACCGGTATTGCAGATAATTATAGTGCAATATGAATGCCATATAATGGACCGATTTTCTTATGTGCTTTATCAGGGTATTAGAAATAATACTTTTTACACGAACTATAATATGGTCCAAATGGTCCAATTTGAGGGGGCCATTTTTACCATGCATTTATTTTTGGATGAAGGAAAACAGAGAAAAAACATCTTTTAAACGATTGAGTTTGCGTGATTGTTACAAATCGCAACCGACATGCTCGCGTTAAACAAAACGGCTGCGTCGCGAATAATACTCTTCGCAATAACGCAGCCGATGTTTTCAACCCATTAAGAAGAAGGCAGGAGGATTGTTACAGCACGTCGCTCATTTCGATGTTCATGACCTTGGTAAGATGTCGCAATCTCTGGATCGCCTGGCTCTCGATCTGCCGGACCCGCTCCCGGGTCAAGCCGAATTGCTTGCCGATGTGGTTCAGCGTGAACCGTTCGTCCCGGTTGAAGCCATATCTCAGCTCAATGACCTTCCGCTCCGTATCAGGAAGCTTCGCGATCCATTCACGGATGCTTTGTTTCATATTCTCGTCCTCGAGGGGCGTTTCCGGCGTGGGCGCGGTGTCGTCGCTCAGCATTTCCTGAAGCGTATCGTCATTGTCCGCGCTTATCTTCATATCGAGCGAATCAACGCTGCGCGATACCTGGGAAAGGACCCTCACGCGCTGGATTGACCGGTGCATCTTCTTCGCTATCTCTTCCACGGTCGGTGTCCGGTGCAGCGTTTGCGTAAGCTGTCTGATGGTCCGGGCGTAGCCCGCGACATCCTCGGAAACATGAACAGGAAGCCGCACCAGCCTGAGCTGGTTCGCCATGGCCCGGGTGATCGCCTGACGGATCCACCAGGAAGCATAGGTGCTGAACCGGAATCCGCGCTGGTACTGGAATTTTTCAACCGCCCTGATCAGTCCGAGGTTGCCCTCCTCAAGAAGGTCTCCGAATGACATACCCCGGTTGACGTACCGTTTCGCGATCGAGACCACCAGCCTGAGGTTCGCCTCGATCATTTTCTGACGCGCCTCGGCATCTCCCCGGGCGACCCGCTTGCCGAGCTCCTGCTCGTCCGCAAACGATAGAAGCGGCGTTGCCCGGATATCTTTCAGATACATTTTGATCAGGTCCGGTTCAGAGGAAATGCCCTTTGGTTCTTCATCCCCGGCATCGTCGCTGTCCTCAGGTTCAGCCTCATCCTCATCTTCGTTGCCGCGCTCGTCAACGAAATGTCCATACTCCGCGTGCGCCTCTTTTTCCCAGTCCTCATTCTCACCCTTTTCAAGCTCGTCCTCAAGGTCCAGGGTGATTGTGTCAGCCGTTTCAACATCTTCCTGTACTGGTTCGTATTCCATCACTGCTTTTGCCCGCATCATAGTTCACCTTCCTTTTTAAGCACGCTGCGAACGGATTTGCCGCAGCTTGCCGTTTTCGCCTTCCATGATCGTATGCGTAAGAACCTTCAGGTCCAGGGGTTTATCGATAATATGCCTTACAAGCATGCTCCGGAGCGCCTGTTCGATGTTCGCATCCATGAATGCGCTGATGACGATCAACATGATGTCCGGATGTTTTTTTTTCAGATATTCCACGAGCTCAAGCCCGTCCATGTCCGGCATATGCAGGTCCGTCACCACCACGTCCACCATGCACGTTTTCAGGATCTCTACGGCTTTTTTGCCGTTCGGGGCCGTCATGATATTGCAGCTTTTTCCCGCAATGCACTTCACTCCCTCAGCAAGTGTCGACAGGAATACAGGTTCGTCATCAACTAATAGGACATCTTTAATGATCATGTTTATTTATTCACCAGTTGCCATTCTAATAGCAAAGATAATGCCAGCATCCAGAATCTGCACATGTTTATACAATCAACAGGTTAGCGAATGGAAAATAGGAGGAAAAACATCTGAATGATGAATTGGAGGGCCAGGTTGAACTTACGGTTCATTTTGGGCCGTGGCAATCAGATCGTCGCAGGCTTCAGCCTGCGATTCTTTTTATTCGGTGGAAATACCGCGGGGTGTGCGCAAGAGTGGATCAGGGAAGATGAAAATTAATCCAGGAGAGAGTTCTTTATGATCTTCACATAAGGATAACTCCGCTACTTTGCGGGAAATCCATATTCCTTCAATTTTCTTTTCAGCGTTGACAGGGAAATGCCGAGCGTGCGCGCGGTCTGCGTCACATTGCCCGACAGTTTTGCCAGCGTGAATTTTATCAATTCCCGCTCCATCTGGTCGAGGGTCTTCAGCTCGCTGAACACCTGCGGCCCATCGGGGTCCTGCCTCATTCCAACGGAAGACGACCTGCTGATCACCCGGGACGGGTACAGCGGTCCGTCGCGGTGCAACAACACAGAGCGTTCGAGAATATTCCTGAGCTCGCGGACATTGCCGGGCCAGTCGTACGCCTTAAGCTTCTCCAGCTCTTCCGCGGGAAGGTCCGTGATCCGCCTGTTGCTGAACTCCGCAAGGATATGCATGCACAGCGCCGGCAGATCGTCGCGATGTTCTCTGAGCGGCGGGATGTGAATATTGATCACACTCAGACGATAGTACAAATCCTTGCGAAAACTCTTCCCCAGGGCCTGTTCAAGGTCCGCATTCGTGGCGGCGATGATCCTGATCGAGACCGGCTGAACAGATATGCCGCCGATGCGCCGGATGGACCGGTCCTCCAGCACGCCGAGGAGCTTCGACTGGAGATGCAGCGGCATGTCCCCGATCTCGTCGAGGAAGATCGTGCCGCCGTCCGCCATTTCGAACAACCCCTTTTTCGCGCCAACGGCGCCGGTAAAGGCGCCTTTCTCATACCCGAAGAGCTCGGCTTCGATCAGGTTCTCGGGCAGGGCCGCGCAGTTGATGCTCACAAAGGGCGCTCCGGGCTTGGGTCCCTTAAAATGGATCGACTTCGCGACCAGGTTCTTGCCCGTGCCGGTCTCTCCCGTGATCAGGACCGGCGCATCCGTTGTGGAAGCCATTTCCACAAAGCGGACGACCTCGTCAAACGGGCCGCTCTTCCCGATCAGGACCGCCGCGGTGCGCTCTTTTTCCCGGGTGTAGTTCTGGATCTGCTCGACCTGCTCAAGATCGAGGGTGCGCATGGCGCTATGGACCATGAGTTTCAATTCTTCCGGGTCAATGGGCTTCGAGAGGTAATCGCATGCGCCCATGCGCACCGCGGCAACCGCATTCTCGAAGCTGGGGAAGGCCGTGATAAAGATGATCTTCGCCTGTTCGTTCTTTTCAAGAATGGCCGGCGCCAGGGCATGGCCTTCGCCGTCGGGAAGTTTCTGGTCCAGGAGAACAACGTCGATCTTCCGCTGGGTGCAGATCCTGAGGCCGTCAGCGCCCGTGTGCGCGGTCAGCACTTCGATTCGGTCATCCTCGAAATAGTCCTGCACAGCGTCGCAGAACGGCTTTTCATCATCGATCACCAGGAGCGACCTTCTACTAGTTTCCTTCATGCGTTCCCTCCGGAATGGAAATATCCACCTGTGTGCCCGCATCAAGCGCGCTTGTTATGATAATAGCGCAATTCATCCGGCTCAGCATCTTTTTGACGATCACCAGACCGAGCCCTGTGCCGCTCTGCTTGGACGTATAAAAAGGCTTGAATAGGTCCTGCTGCTGCTTTTCGGACATGCCCACACCGTTGTCCTTGATCGTGATATGCACCAGACCGGCCGTTTTCGATACGGTCAGGCGAATAGAGGGCTTCTCCCGTCCGCTGACGGCATCCACCGCATTTGTCACCAGGTTGATCAGCACCTGATGCAGTGCCCGCTGATCGACCAACATGAAGCCCGCATCATCCTGGCCCTTCATCGATAAAGCGATGCCCTTCTTCACCAGATCTTCCGCTATCAGGCCTTGGAATTCCTTCATGAAGACCGATATCTTCAGGTTTTGCAGCTCGGGTTTTTCGTACAGGTTGTAGTTCTTAAGGTTTCTGAGCAGCTGCTCGACACGGGCGATCTCCACGAGGGTCCGGTCCACATAACCTTTGATAACGTCCGTGGTGGCGCTGTCCAGCTTGAGCTGCAGAACGCTCAGGATCATCTTCGCGGAATTGATGGGGTTGCCGATCTCGTGCCGCACACCGGAGAAGACATAGCCGATGTTGTTCATCATGTTCACGGACTCCGCTATGCTTTCGAGCCGCGAGCTTTCCGTCACGTCCCGCCTTACGGTAATGTAGCTGATGATTACCCCGTTCGCGTCGCGCACGGGAGAGAGCATGCAGTCCTCAAGATACAGGGTGCCGTCCTTTTTTCTGCTCCAGAGCCTTCCGCGCCACACGCCATCCTTCGCAATGGCCTCCCGGACCGTGCGGTAGAACGCCTCGTCCTGCTTCCCGCTGTCGATGATATGCAGGGTGTTGTTCAGCACTTCATCCTTCCGGTATCCGGTGATCTGTTCGAACGCGGGATTGACATACCTGAGGTAGCCGCGCTCGTCCGTGATCGCCACTGCATCGGCGGAGGATTCGACGGCAAGCACCAGCCGGGCCCGCTCCGCCTCCACATTGAAACGGAAGACGGCCTCACCCAGGATATTCGCCAGCTGCTCCAGGAACAGGGTATCCTTTTCCTCGATCAGTCCTTCCCGCTCATCCGCCAGATGGATCGCCCCGATCGTGCTCTCACGGTAATGGATGGGAACGACCGCGAGCGACCGGAACCCGTGCTTCATGCATACACCCCGGTACTGTTGTTTTTCCTCTTCCGTCAGCTGTTCCACAAATCGCGCCGTATTCCCGGAGAAAAAAGAACCGTTCGCGGTCATGGCGTTGCGGTCGCTGGCATCCGTGGTTTGGGCGATAATGCGTGTGCAGATGCACTGGTCCTCTATGAGCGAGAGTTCGTTCTCGGTCTGCAGAAAAGACTCGTCGTACCCCCGGCACGACGCAAACGGAACTTTGGCTTCCTGGTCCATAAGGCGGATCCCGACATTATGGAACCTGCTCCACGCACGGATCAGGGCGCAGGCCTCGTCAAGATACTCTTTGCGGGTATATTTCTTCTGGAACAACGCAAGCAGCGCGTTGGTAAGCGCTGCCCTTCGCTCCCCTTCCTTTCGATCGGTGATATCGAACAGGGTGGAACGCGACATGAGAAACTCGTTATTCTCGTCCCGCAGTGCCGTGGCGCTCACCAGCACCTTCATGATCGTGCCATCCCGGCGAATGAGATCGAATTCCAGGTCTTTGGCCGCGCCGGCTTCTTTGAACCGCGCATAGGTATCTTCGAAACGCGCCTTGCTTTCCCCGGTATAGAAGTCGGATATTTTCTTCTTTCCCACAACCTCGGAGCGCTCGTAGCCGAGCCAGGAAAGTTCGATATCATTGATCTGAACAATGACCCCGTCCTTGTCCAGGGAATGGTATCCGCAGGGCGCATTGTTGTACAGGTCCCGTATCTCGGCGACCGATTCCTGGAGCTGCTCTTCCGCATGCTGCCGCGTCCTGATATTCTCCATGGATTCGATGGCAAAAGAGATGTCGTCGGCAAGCGCAGACATCAGGCTGATCTCCTCCTGGGTAAAGAATCGGGGTGTGCCTGCATACGCGGTTAATGCGCCGATGACCGTGGCGCCGGAGCAAAGCGGGAACGCGGACGAGGAAAGGAACCCGTGCGCAAGCGCCTTGTCGCGCCAGGGCAGCATGATGGGATCGTGCGCGATGTCGGGGCTGACAACATGCCTCTGTTCGACGATCGCCCTTCCGGTCGGCCCGCGTCCTTCAGGTACGTCTTTTGCGTAAATAGTGATGTAGTTCAGGTATCCCCCGTCGTCTCCATAACTGGCCACTGCATTGACCTTAAGCGTCGCAGGATCGATAAGGCCTATCCATGCCATTTTAAAGAGACCATCCTGAACAACGATGCGGCAAACCTCCTGATACAGCTTCAAAGGATCATTGATTCGGACGATCGCCTCGTTCACCCGGCTGAGCACCGCATATACCCGGTTCAGACGCGAGATCTCCTCCTCGGACCGCTTGCGCTCGCTGATATCGTGAAAATAGACTGCAAGGCCGCCATCGCTCGGATGCGCCCGCACTTCGACCCAGATGCCGACCAGGGGAGAGATGGCGTCAAAGTGGACCGGAGCCTGTTCCGCAACGGCCTTTCTGTATTGCTCTTCAAAGATGCTCCCTTTTGCCGCCGGCGCCACGTCCCAAAGTTTTTTGCCGAGCAACTCCACGCGACTTTTTCCCCAGAGCTTCGCCGCTTCCGCATTCACAAAGGTAAAATGCCAGTCAGCATCGAGCGTGAAGAACCCCTCGTTCATGTTCTCCAGCGTGTTGAAGAGCCTCTGCCTGGATTGCGTCAGCTGTTCATCAACAAGGATCCGTTCACGGCGCACTTCCGCTTCGCGCAGTTCCCGCTCGACCGCGGGCACGAGCCGGGCGAAATTCCCCTTGATGATATAGTCATGCGCCCCGGCCTTCATGGCCCGGACCGCTATGTCCTCGCCGATATTGCCGGACACGATAATGAACGGGATGTCCCGCCCGCTGTCGTGCAGGGTCGCAAGCGCCGCAAGCCCGCTGAATTTCGGCATGAGGTAATCGGACACAACGATGTCCCATGACCTCTTCCCAAGCGCCTGTTGCATGGTCTCGGCCGTGTCCACGCGTTCGAACACGGGATCATAACCGCCTTTCCGCAGTTCGCGCAGCAGAAGGAGACAGTCGTCCTCGTTGTCCTCGACGATCAGTATGTGAAGGGGTTTGGGCATAATAATTCAGGACTGAGGGATGAGGACTGAGGACTGAGTAAAAACAAACCTCTCCCCCACCTCTGCACTCAGCACTCAGTCCTCAGTCCTGTTCTTACTCAGTCCTGCTCTTTTTCCGTTGCTTATCCACCGCAGCCCTCAACCCGCCGACGATTTTACTAACCTCCACTGCGAGGGGCATTAGTTCGTCAAAAGACCCGCGACTGATATATCCATTATCCAGCGCTACGTAAAGCTGTGATCGCAGTTCAGCGCAGGAAGCTTTCGCCACAGAGAGAAACTGATGAAATTCATTCCGTCCACCACGTTCAAAGCCCTCTGCGATATTCGACATTACAGAAACCGCAGCCCTTTGGATCTGATTCGATAACCCGAAGTCCTTTGAGAACGCCCCCTCTCGACTGACACAATAAATCATCTTCGTCAACTCTCTTGCCTTTTGCCACGCAATCAAATCCTCAAATCGCTCAACCTTGCCCATCCCTCACACTCCGTCCTCAGTCCTGCTCCCACTCAGTCCTCAGTCCTGGTTCTTACTCCGTCCTCAGTCCTGGTTCTTACTCCGTCCTCAGTCCTGGTTCTTACTCAGTCCTGATTCTTACTCAGTCCTGCCCCTACGGCGCTTCATTCAGCACGAGCCAGTACAGCCCAAGCTGGTTCACGGCCTCGGCAAACTGGTTGAAGTCAACGGGCTTTCTGACATAGCTGTTCGCGCCGAGTTTGTAGCTTTCCACGCGGTCCCGGTCCTCGCTCGAGGTGGTCAGCACCACGATCGGCAGGAGCTTTGTCCGTTCGTCCTTCCGGATGCGCTGGAGCGTCTCCAACCCGTCCATGCGCGGCAGTTTCAGGTCAAGCAGCACGACCTGCGGCAGAATCCGGGCGTCCCGGCTTGCGTATTTACCCGTCCCGAATAGATACTCCAGGGCCTCGACCCCGTCCTGTGCCACGATCACTTCGTTCTTGATGTTGCTTTTTTTAAGCGCTCGAAGCGTCAGGACCACGTCGTCCGGATTGTCCTCGACGAGAAGAATGACTTTGTTGTTCATGTAAACCTCCTTAAATAAAGTGCTGAGTGCCGAGGACTGAGTGTGAGTTAGAATCCTGACCCCGCCACTACTCAGTCCTCAGTCCTGCTTTTTATCCCTCAGTCCTGCTTTTCACCCCAGCGTAAAGAACACCGTCGTCCCCCTGCCCTCCCCGCTCTCGATCCAGACCCGTCCTCCGTGCCGGTTGATAATGCGCTTGACCGTTGCCAGGCCGATCCCCGTGCCCACGAATTCCTCCTGCCGGTGCAGGCGCTGAAACGGCTTGAACAGCTTGTCCGCATACTCCATGTCGAACCCGACGCCGTTGTCCTTCACGAAATACACAACGGTCTCGGCTTCAAGATGCGCGCTGAATTCTATCACAGACCTCGGGGTCGTTTCACTAAATTTCCAGGCGTTCGCGAAAAGGTTCTCAAGCACGATGGTCAGCAGCCGCTCGTCTCCATAGGCGATGAGGTCGTCGGCGATGATAACATCCGCAGTCCGATCCGGATGGTTTTGCTGCAGACCATGCATGATCTTGCTTGCGAGGGAACCAAGGTCCACGCGCTCACGCTTCATTTCAAAACGCGCAACGCGGGATAATTTGAGCAGGTCGTCAATAAGCTGCGACATGCGCTGGGTCGCGCCGCGGACGCGTTCGAGGTAGTCGCGGCCGGCCGCATCCAGTTTGTCCGCGTAGTCTTCGAGGAGCGCCAGGCTGAAACCATCGATGCTCCGGAGCGGCGACCGGAGGTCGTGCGACACGGAATAGCTGAACGCCTCCAGCTCTTTATTGGATTCTTCAAGCTGGCGCACATGGTGTTCGAGGTTCCTGTTCAGCGCATGGACCTCTGCTTCGGCCTTTTCCCTGCCCGCGCGGTCGCGCGCAAGGGACTCCGTCATTGCATCGAAGCTCTGTCCGAGCCGGCCGATCTCGTCGTGCGCGCTGGTCCCCACTCGCAGGGTCAGGTCGCCGGCGGCAACAGCCTCCGCGCCTTTCTGCAAATTCATGACCGGTCCGGTCACCGTCTTCGCAATCAGGATCGCTACGAAAACCCCGAAGAGTACGGTCAAAACACCGACAACGATGACGATCGTGCGTAATTGCCGCACCGGTGCAAATGCTTCTGATGTTTCTATCTTGGTAACCAGTCCCCACCGCAGCCAGGGAATATACCGCCAGGCAGCCAGCACCTCTTTTTCCGCATAGTCGTAAGCGATCCCGGACCCGTTTTCACCGAGCGCGGCCTTTTGCGCTGCATACCCTGTTTTGTTGGTAAAGGGAACTTTTTTCATCAGCGCGGCATCAGGAGCATGCCGCAGGGGACTCAAGAACAGCACATCATTGCCCTCTTTCCGCGCGATCAGCGCCTCCCCCGTTGTCCCCAGCCCGGTGTTGTCCTGGAGCGACAGATAGATGGGCGACATGTCGATATCCACCACGATCATCCCGATCAGAACGTCATGCACGTCTTTGATGGGCGCCATGGCCCGTATTTCAAAAGCATTGCCCGCCTGCTTGTCGAGGTAAACATCGGTAAAATAGATGGTATTTTTTGCCGCGCTCAGGTTTTTTTCGTCAGCCATGATTTCGCCGATCGCCGGTATATTGTTCCCAACGCGGCTTACATATACAATCCTGCCGAGAGGATCCGTAAGCAGCACATCCCGATAAGCGCCATACGCCTCTTGAAATGTTCTGATCAGGTCGTCGATCGCCGTCTTGGCCTTTCTATATTCAGGATTGTCCGGCTCATCCAGATGCTTGATCAGGCGGGGAAGGTCGCGCTTGAGAATATAATAATTCTGCGCAGCCCTCATGTCTCCCTCACGCTCGCGATAATATGTTTCTATTTTGTCCTTTTTCAGGTCGGCGATGTTGTTCAACTGGGCGATGCGCACCGTCTTCAGAATGCCGGACGCACGTGAAAAAACAACAACGCCGAAAATCGTGAGCGACACGAAAGTAAAGGTGGTGAACAATATGATCAGTTTGGTTTTAAGGGGCATGACGTAAACCTCTAGACAGGGTCCTCTGCACTTTCCTAATCTCAGTCCTGAGCACTCATTCCTTTCTACTTAGATCGTAAAAAAGAACGTCGTGCCCTTTTCCGGCGCGCTTTCCGCCCACATTCTGCCGCCGTGGCGCATAATGATGCGATGGGCAATGGCCAGGCCGATGCCGAGGCCGGGGAATTCGGATTCCGTATGCATTCGCTTGAACGGCATGAACAGCTTGTCCGCGTACTGCATATCAAAGCCGGCGCCGTTGTCGCGAACATAGTACACAGGAGGTGCGTTGGGAGTCGGGAGTTGGGAGTTCGGTGTGTTCCTGGTCGTTTCTCCGAACTCCAAACTTATGACTCCGAACTCTATTTTAGCCGCGGAACGCTTGCCGGTGAATTTCCAGGCATTGTCGAGCAGGTTCTGGAGCACGACCTCCAGCATTGTTGCGTCACCCTTGACCTTCACGTTTTCAGCGATGACAATGTCCACCTGGCGTCCCGCGTCCCGCTTTTGTAAATTGCGGACGGCGACCTGGGCCAGGGAACTCAGGTCCACGACCTTTTCATGCAAATCGCCTCTTGTCTGCCGCGACATGTTCAGCATGGCGTCGATAAGTTGCGACATCCTCTGGCACGCCGACATGACCCTGCGCACATAATCCTTACCAGTATCGTCCAGCTTATCATGGTAATCTTCCGTAATAGCGCGAGCGAAACCATCGATGCTCCGAAGCGGCGCCTTAAGATCGTGCGAAACGGTATAGGCAAAAGCCTCCAGTTCCCGGTTCACTGCATCAAGCTCGAATGCGCGCTGCTCAAGCTCGAGATGCGCTATCCTCAGCTTTTCCTCGGCCATCTTGCGCTCGGTGATGTCGCTGGCAATGGCAAGCACAGCGTTAATCGCACCGTCGGCATCATGGATCGGCACCGAACGCCAGAGATAGTATCGCGGGCCTTCGTTTGAAGGAAACATGAGTTCACTCGTCTGCACTTGTCCGGTTTCCAGCACGGGACGCAGCAACTGGTCCAGGATCTTTGCCCCTTCCGGGGGCATGTTCATTTCCAAAACCGTTTTGCCGAGGAACGCCTCGCGAGGCAGACCGGCGACCAGCGCGATGGCGGGATTGACATAAAGATGGCGAAGATCGCGGTCGTGGAGCGCAATGCAATCGGGGCTGTTTTCCGATAGAATGCGGAAGCGTTCTTCGCTCTCCTTAAGAGAATTTAAGGCACGCATTCGTTCGGATATATCCACCAGGGTCGAAAGCACCACCTGTTCGCCGTGCACGGTCAGGACCTCTGCGGAGAGCTGTGCGAAATAAGCCTCTCCGGATTTTTTTCGGAACGCAAGCTCCCATCCGGACAACGTCCCTTTATCTCTTAGCTCTTGAACGAAGCGGGCGGCGGATTCAACACTCGGCCAGAGGTGCAGCTTCCTGGCCGTACGTCCGATCACTTCATCCCGATTGTATCCGTTCATAGACAGCCAGGTATTATTTACATCCACGAATACCCCGTCTTCAAGTCGCGTCATTACGACTGCGGCCGGGTTGTTCGCAAAGGCGGTGGCGAACTTTTCCTCGGACAGGCGCAAGGCCTCTTCAGCCTGCTTGCGCTCGGTGACGTCCCGCAATATCCCCAGCAGGCGGCCATCAGGCAGCTGTCGGCCGACGACTTCGCCGATGAACGTTGAACCGTCCTTACAACGGAATTGCCATTCGTTCCTCGTAACCGAGCCGCTCGTCACCGCCGACATTTGGGCCTGCATGTGCGCGATTTCCGCGGGGGAAATCACATCCAGGACAGTCAGGCGGCAGACTTCTTCCCGCGTGTACCCGAGCATCCTGGCACCCGCGGTGTTGACGTCGATATAGCGCCCCTGGGCGTCCGCCATGAAGATGCCGTCCACTGCCTGTTCCACCAGCAATCTGAAACGCTCTTCGCTCTCGCGAAGCGCCTCCTCGGCCAGCTTGCGATCGGTAATGTCCATTTGCGCTATTACCACACCGTAAACCTGATCGTTAATTTTCAGTGGAATGGCATTCATCAGGAGCATGTGGTCCTCTCCTGCGTTGTCGCTGATCAGATATTCAACATCAAAGACTGCTTCGCCTTTGAGCGCCCGGGTGGACGGCATGCTCTCGGGCGTAAGCGGCCTCCCGTCCGGGAAACGTGCATGAAGACGGCGCGCGGTCTCCTCCCGCGTTGAGGAAGTCGGATCAAATCCAAAGAGGTTCAAAAGCGCGGGGTTTGCCCGCACGTATCTCCCGTCGACGTCGTGCTGAGACACGAGGTACGGCAATACCTTGAACATGGCATCCAGTTCCACTGCCCGCTGCTGCAGTTCCTTCCAGAGACGCTCCCGTTCCTCCTCATTGCGCTTCTGCAGGGTGATATCGCGGCTGAAAAAGGCAACCGCATACAGGATACCTTCTGCATTGCGCACGGGAAGGACGCTGTGATCGAAGATCATCCCCCCCCGTTCATCCTCGAACCGTGCGGGGGCTCCGGTGCGAACGACTTCCTCAACCTTATTTTTCCGCAGCTCAGCCACTGCGGGAGGGACGAGGGTAGTCCATTTTTTTCCCACAACTTCATCGACACGTTTACCGAGCCGCTGAGCAGCCGTCCTGTTTGCTGTGAGAACATCGTCCTCCAGACTGAACAGCCAGATGGATTCGTCTGTCACATTAATGAGCGCGCTTGCCTTTAATTCTTGTTCACTCAGAGCCTTCTCGGTTTGTTTGAGCGCGGTAATGTCCTGTATGGCCACGGCGCATCCGATGATCTTTCCGTTGGTATCATGCACGGGTGCGGCGCTGTTGATGACGAAGGCGTCGGAGCCGTCGAAGCGCTGAATCCGCAGTACCTGGCCGATAACGGTCTCATCCTTCCGCACAGCAATGGCAGACGCCCACTCCTCGGGAGCAACGGGCTTGCCGGTATCTGACCACCATGCCTGGTAAGCGGCATAATCATCAACAGACCGGGTCTGCGGTCGAGGACCTCTCCAGATGCGCTCAAAAGCGCTGTTCGCCCTGATATTGCCGCCCCGGCTGTCGGTAATGGCCACGCCCGTCGGCAATGTTTCCATTATGGCAGCGAGGAGGTTTTTCTCATTTTCCACTTCACTGCGGGCCAGTTCCAGCGCCTTGACATACTGTTGCTGCGCATTTTCCGCTTGTTTGTGCCGGGTGATATCCGCCAGAACGTGGACAGCGCCGCGAGGTCGGCCATGTTCATCATGCAGGGGTGTACCGTAGCCAAGAAGATGGCGGGTCGTGCCGTCATCGAAGACAAGACTGAATTCGAAGTCCCGTACCTGCTCGCCGCGTGCAGCCCGCTGAGCGGGCAGTTCGTCGAGCCGTAACTCACGTCCATCCTTGATCGCGCGAAAATGATCAGGTTTGACCTCAGGGGGCGCCGATAGTGATATCTCCGCGCCGCGGGGTCGCTGCAGCAGTTCGTCCGCTGCGCGATTGCCCGTCATATGGGTTCCGTCCGTGTCATGAACAATGATAACAGGCATCGGCACCGCTTCGAGCAAGGTGGCTAACTCCTCCGCACGCAGGCGTTCACGGCGTTCACTTTCGCGCAGCGCTTCTTCCGCTCGCTTGCGCTCTGCAATATCAACCACGATGGCCCTGCAGGAATCGGGTATTCCCTCCCCAGTGTGGACGACAATGCTCAGAAGCTGAACAGGAACCAGAACGCCTTTTTTTGTCTTCAGCTCGATCTCGCAGAGCCCTCGAGTCTGCGTCCTGAAGGCCTCCGCTAGATGGTCGAGAAACACTGCGCGGCCGGCTGGCCCGATAAAGGTGAGGAATGATTTATCAATAAGGAACCGTTTCGGCATGCCAAACAATGCGACGCCGGCTTGGTTCACTTCCCGAATCAACCCTTTCCGGTCGAACGTGAAATACCCGACCGGGGAAGATTCATAAAGATCGGCGTATCGCCGTCTGGAAGCTTCGGCGTCTTCCCTGGCTTGCAACAGCTCCTTGTTCTGCATCTCAAGCTCGATCTGATGCGTACGGAGTTCGTGGAGCAGCTTCTTCAGCTCACGGGCCGAGGCCTCACGTTTGGGCTTGTTCTTTTTTGCGGGCAAACCCGCTGCCGGGGCGCGGAGAGGGCGAGCTTTTGCTTTCGTTGTTTTCGCTTTCGGTTTTGATTTTTTATGCATCATAGGTTTTGTTTCGTAGCCGTTCGTAACCGCAGGCTTTAGCCTGCGAGTCTTTATTTCATATTTCGAATATCGCAGGCTAAAGCCTGCGGCTACAAGAAGATACTATCCCTCATCTGAGTCCACAGAGGATATCTTTCAATTCGCACCCGATTACGCCTTTGCAGGGAATATTACACCTTCATTAAGTCTACCCTCATTACAACATCAGGTCAAGAATTTGACAAAAATTATGCGGATGTTGATGACGGGTAATACTTCATGAGAAGAAGATGGCCATGGAACACGCCGGATCGAAGTCATCCTGGTATGTTTGACAAATATTTCGTGCTGTGACATACTCTTCCGCATGCTCAGACCACATCGCAATCAACTCCCTGGGCCTGTTAATCACATCACCTGCCTCACTGGACTATCATGTTGACTCAAGCTTCGAACAACCCCGGTCTGTCCGTCATCGTAGCATCCTATAACGCGCAGGCTACCATTGTTCATTGCCTTAGCTCTCTTGTGCATCAGGAAACCAGGAACGAATACGAGATCATTGTCGTCGACAGTTCAACGGACGATACCGCCGTGCTCATTCAAAAAACGTTTCCCTCCGTGCGCCTCCTTACATTTGCAGAGCGGAAGTTTCCGGGCGATGCCAGGAACCACGGCATTGCCATCGCGCGGGGAGAGATCATCGCTTTTGTCGACGCCGATTGCATGGTCGGGACAGCCTGGGTTGACGCCGTGATGGAGGCCCACAAGGCCCCTCAACCGCTGATCTCCGGTGTGGTGGAAAATGGAAGTACGACGTGTGCGCTGGGTTGGGCGTACTATTTCTGCGAATTCAGCCGATGGCTTCCCACCAATGCAGGAACGTCCGGGACTGAGATCGCCACCTGCTGTTTAACGGGAAAAAAATGGGTGTTCGAAAAATACGGTCCTTTTCTTGAAGGGACCTATTGTTCCGATGCTGCATTTCAATGGAGATGCAGGCAGGATAATGTCATTTCGGTGAGCGCTCCTTCGATCAGGATCGCCCACCTGTATTCCGACGACATTGCGAACTTTCTCCGCCACATGATATTTCACCGCCGTAGTTTTGCGGCAATAAAATCCGTTGAGCAGAAGCTTCCTGTTCTGCAAAGAATCGGCTTTGTCCTGCTATTCCCGCTTCTACCGTTCCTCCTGTATTTGCTCATCATGATACGAGTACTCCGTTCCAACGTGCCGGTTCGGCATTTTTTTATAGTCACGCCGCAAATCCTTGCCGGACTCTGTGCGCGGGCCTGGGGCGAACTGCTCGGCTACCTGACAGGAAACGTCGGCAGCGGGAATACCTGATGACGGAATCATACCTGTCCGTCCCCCGGTTGTATAATCTCGTTTGTCTCGTAATAACTCGTCATTCCCGCTTGTCGGGAATCGTAGTGCTTTACCATGCACTGATTTGAAACGATTCCGGACAAGCCGGAATGACATTAAAAAGAGGTTTTTTGACTTTTTCTGAGACTATCAATCTTATTCCATGATTACCTATCTCGTTACCCAAAAACACGCATACACCATTCGGACCTTTATCAGCTTGTGGGGAAAACGGCATTGCCCGGCAATCAAGGTCAGGTCCTATGAGTCTCTTCTGCAAGCCGACAGGCTTTGCCTCGGTCCCTATATTTTTTCAGACATCGAGCGCCTCAGCAGCAGCCAGGCAGGGGAACTTGCCCGGATGTGGGAACGTCTTTCAACCAATAACGACCGCGATCATCGCCTGCTTAATCATCCGCTCACGTCTATGAGACGATACCAGCTTGTCAGGACCCTGTACGAACGCGGGATAAATTCGTACAATCTCTACCGTTTAGATGAAGATCGGCAAAAGCTGCGCTTTCCCGTTTTCCTGAGAAACGAAAACGATCATGGCGGCAGCATATCACCCCTACTTCAGACGCATGAAGACCTCGAAAAAGCACTGAGAAGCATTTCCCCTTCGGAGACGTGTCATAACGGTCTTGTTGTTGTAGAATTCTGCGACACCTCTGACGCGAACAATGTGTTCCGTAAATATTCAGCATATATGGTTGACGGCAGGATCATTCCGCAGCACATTATGTTCGGCAAACACTGGCTGGTCAAGCCGGTTACCAATCTCGCATGTACAATTGCCGAGGTTCTTGAGGAAAAAGAATACGTATTCAACAACCCACATGAAAAAGAGCTGCGAGCTGTTTTCAGCCTGGCGGGAATACAGTACGGCAGGGTGGACTACGCACTGCTCGACGGCAAAATCCAGATCTGGGAAATCAATACGAACCCCACGATCATCGGCATCGGCGCCGGCTCACCCGACCGCAGAGACGTACGGCTTCACTTTTTGAAGCAGTTGACATCCGCTTTTGATGCGCTTGAGGGTACACAAGAGTGTGCAGCGCGGTCTATTCCCATCAAAGGATCAAGCATGGGCGTGAACCAAACCATGAAACGTTGGGCGGTTTATCTGACTGATGGCTATTACATTTTTAAGCAGGCTGTTGCCAGAGTCGTGGACCGGATACGGTACGGCAAAGACAAGGATCTCCATGAGTAAGGTATGAATCGAAATCCACCCGAACGGTAAGAATATTTCTCGCAAAGCGCGCAAAGGCCGCAAAGAAAGTCCAAAGCTTTGGTCTCTCTTTTAAAACAAATGCCACGTCTGCTTTTCTTGGCGACCTTGGCGGCCTTTGCGAGAGACGCCTTGAGCTATTGACATTAGCCCGGAAATCCACCCGAACGGCAAGAATTTTTCTCGCAAAGCGCGCTAAGGCCGCAAAGAAAGTCCAAAGCTTTGGTCGCTCTTTTAAAACAAAAGCCACGTCTGCTTTTCTTGGCGACCTTGGCGGCCTTTGCGAGAGACGCCTTGAGATATTGCCTTTAGCCTGCGGCCATAGGTTGGTATATGAATATATTGTTTGTTGATATGCTGTCGCTTCCCGGTCACATGGATGTGAATCATTTTTTTGTCAAACAGGTGTTGCCGCATTTTGACAATCATGCATATATGCTGGACCAGGACCTCTACGAGCAGATGCGTTCTCATTACAACTATAACGGGAAGCAGAATGTGTCGTATTTTCCATTTCCTGGGAAGAGATCAACAAATGCGATCTCGACGCTGTGGATACAGTTTAAGAAAGTAAGGTATGTTTTAAAGTTTATACGGAAGAATAATATTCAGTGCGTTTACTTTCTCTCCTATGACACGCTTTCCCTTGCCTTGTATGCAAAGCGTTTTAAGACTTGCAGGATCATCCTGATGAATCACCATAACATTGCGCGGGCTGTCAGGAATCCCGTAAAGAAGTTCCTGTTCAGGCGCTTGAGCGAAATGCATCATGCGATCTACGCTTTTCCCGGTGCAGCAGTTCAACTGCAACACCAGCTGGGATTGCGAAATTTTATCCTGACCGACTATCATCTGAATGAGAGAACCAAGCCGGCTACGCAAAGAGCATATGACCCCCGATCCATTGTCGTGTATGCTCCATCATACAGCAACGACAGCAGAAAGATCATCGATCTGCTCAATGCAACGGGCAACGACCCGATAATCGTAACAGCGAGAGTTTCTCTAAAAGTGTATAACGCATATAAGATCAGATTTACAACGAAGCTGTTCCACGCATATCAAAGCAACGATATCTTCGAACAGAACATGGTCAACGCTGATTATATATTGCTGTTATATACCGACGACTACCTGTATAGAACGAGCGGAATGCTGTTTGACGCCATCGCATACGAAAAACCGGTCATAACCGATAACCGGTTTTTGTATGAAGCATATCTTGAAAAATATCGACTGGGGATCTTTGTAGAGAACGCGGCGTCTGTCGGGGAAGCCATATCACGCATTGACAGCCGAGAATATGGCCAATATGTAGATGCGATACGAACCTATAAACGTTCTTATTCAGCGGAAAAGATCGGTAACGATATAGCTTCAAAAATTGAGGCGGTCGTAACAAGTAAGCTTGCGTCTCCCTGAGCGAAGCGAAGGGTCTGACATCGGCATGAAAAGACGAGATTCTTCGCTACGTTCAGAATTGCGGACTGGACGTTTTGTATTAATACAAACTACTCATACAGCTTAGCCCACCTTTATCCTCTCCCCAGCGGGGAGAGGGCAGGGTGAGGGGGATTCCGTAGGAATGTAGCAATTACTATTTCGCTTGCATGAGTGCACTGTAAATCTATTTTCTGATCGTATTGCTCTTTTTATCTCGTCACCCCGGCAATGTCCTAGCCGGGGTCCAAAAAGATTTAAAGGTCCCTGGATTCCGGCTTAAAACATGCCGGAATGACGGCGTTTATTAGTGCGGACCGTTCAGGGAACGGTCCCTACAATATAGTATTTGAAGTCGTAGGGCGTGTTTCCCAAACGCGCCGAACCGCTGATGTTTTATTATTTTGTCATGGTACTTCTCGCATCCGCGCGGCGATTCATATGAGTCTGCACAATCCCGAGATTCTTGCGCGCATCCGCAGACCCGGGATCAAGCCGCAACGCCGTTTGTAATTCTGCGCTCGCTTCTTCGAATCTGCCCTCTTCGTCATACAATATGCCCAAATTGATTCGAGACCGGACGTAATCGGAATCGTTCTTGTTTGCAGCTTTGAACTCCGCCTCCGCATCCGGGTAGCGCCGCTGCCGCGCATACACCACCCCAAGCTCATCGTGCGGCCGTGCTGTGTTCGGAGCGATCCGAATAGCGGCATTGAATTCAGCGATCGCCTCCGGCAACCTCCCCTGCATGTCGTACAGAATCCCGAGCAGAGTATGAGCATTAACGGAATCGGGTTTGAGTGCCAGAGCCGCTTGCGCGTTCTTCATCGCTTCCGCATACGCCCCCAGTTTAAAATACAGTTCACCCCGCAATTGATACGCATCCGGATAGTTCGGCGACAGCGAAATCGTGCGCGCCAGTTCATTGATCGCCTCCCGTATGCGGTCATGTCCGCTGTAGGCGACCGCAAGATTATAGGACGGCACAAACTTGCGCGGACTCTCTTCACTGGTTTGCTTCCAGAAACCGATCGGATCGGCCCACAGTGCATTGCGGGCATAGGCAGTCCCCGCCAGGAGCGCGATCGCCAGCGTCACGCACAGTCCGAGAGCGATGAGCGCGCCTCCCCGAAGACGCGCGAAGGCGATGGCCAAACCCGACGACAGTGCGACAAACAATCCGATGGACGGCAGATACATACGATACTCGCAGATCGGCAAATACATCGGCAGGATGCTCGATTCGATCGAGAGCGTGATAAAGAACCAGGCTATGCCGAATGCGGCCAGACGCCATACGCGTTCTTTGACGCTTGAGCGACGGTACGAGTACACGCCAACGCCGGCAAGCACAACAAGCAGCAGGAACGATAAGAAAACCTCACTATTCAGGATAGAACGATAGAGAGGAAAGTCGTAATCAATGTTCTGATGCGTCGGCCATACAAGCAGCCTCAGATACCGCGCAATGACCCTGAATTCCGTCAGGAGATAATCCAAACGGTCCAGACGGATCGGGCCGTCCCCTCTCGTTGCCGAGGCTATTGATCGCGACAGCGAGAAGATATATTGATACGGTATGATCAGGGCAGTGAGCCAGAACGGAACCAGGGCGACGATCTGCTTTGCATTTCGTTTTTCAAAAAAGCAGAGCTCGAACAGGGTGATCGTGGCCGGCAGCGTGAACGCGATCTCCTTTGTATACATTCCAGCGATCGCGGCGCTGAGCGCACCTAAATACCAGGCGCCCGCCACCCATCCTTGTCCTGATTTATCCTTATTCTTTGCGGTCGTCGCAACAGCTCCAGGCGCTTGCCAGAGAAGCCGGGCGCGGAGATACATGACGAGCGAGAGGAGATAGGCCAGCGTAGCAAGCGGCACGAGGCGTTGAAAGATATACGTCACCGCCTCGGTCTGGAGCGGGTGGGAGACAAACAGGAGCGCCGCGATCAGCGCAACAATGCCGGTGTTCTTCCCGGCTGGTGAACTCCGGAGAAATGGCGTCTTGAATGACAGGATGACCAGCACATAGACGAGAAGAGCGTTCAGAAGATGGACCAGCAGATTGAACGCATGGAAACCGCTGACCTGGAAACCGAACATCCGGTAATTAAGCGCAAAGGTCGCCATTCCGAGCGGACGGATCTTGTGGTGCATGTAGAGCTCATACTCTTTTTTCAGGGATTCGATGGGATAGGAAGTGTCGCGGACATGGGGATTTGCAACAATGAACCGGTCGTCGTCCCAGGTGAACGGGACGGAGAAGGTGTTCGAGTAGACGAGATACCCGAGCAAAAGAATGACCAGGATGTGCACAGCAGGCTTGCGCATGATCGGATTTTTTCCGCCACAGAGGTCACAGAGAACTCAGAGAGAAACAATACCTGGTATAGATTATAAATACTGGCAAGAAATATTCTCGCAAAGCTCGCCAAGCCCGCCAAGAAAGGTCGAGTCCTTGGTTATTAAAAAACGGGATTTAAGATTTTCTTTGCGTCCTTTGCGACTTTGCGAGAGACGCCTTTTGGGTTTTGCTTTACTTTCCGGCTTGCCCGGATATGATTCAGTTGCTCCGCATTTCCCGCTTGAACTCGGAGGTGAAGTGAAAGGTGACCGCGGGGTAGGCTTCGATCATGTTCCTCAAAACCCATTCCGATTCCGCGAGAAATACCGTGTTGCCGTCCTTGTCCAGGGCAATGCGGTCCGCCTTGAACCTGCAGAACTTGTCCATTTCCGCCTGATCGGTCGTGGTGATCCAGCAGGCTTTAAAGATGGCCATCTGCTCGAACCTGCACTTTGCGCTGTACTCATGTTCCAGCCGGTACTGCAGCACATCGAACTGGAGCTGCCCCACGGTGCCGACGATCCGCCGGTTGCCCTGCTGCTGGGTGAAGAGCTGGGCCACGCCCTCGTCGGTTAGCTGTTCGATACCTTTAGCCAGCTGCTTGGACTTTGACGGATCGAGGTTCACGAGTTCTTTAAATACTTCCGGAGAAAAGGTCGGGATGCCCTGGAACATCAGCTTCTCGCCTTCGGTGAGCGTGTCCCCGATCTTGAAATTTCCAGTGTCGTACAGACCGATCACATCGCCGGGAAAAGCCTCGTCTACAATGCTTTTACGCGCGCCAAGAAAGCTTGCGGGGCTGGTGAAGCGGATGTTCTTGCCCAGGCGCACGTGCAGGAACATCTTGTTCCGCTCGAACTTGCCGGAGCAGACGCGGATAAAGGCGATGCGGTCGCGGTGGCGGGGGTCCAGGTTCGCGTGGATCTTGAATACGAAGCCCGTGAAGTCCTTTTCATCGGAATTGACCAGGCGCTGGTCCGTGGGGCGGCTGCCGGGCGTGGGAGCGATCTGGGTAAAGGTATCAAGCAGCTCCTTGACGCCAAAGTTGTTCACCGCGCTCCCGAAGAACACCGGCGCAAGTTCGCCGCGCAGATACGCGCCAACGTCAAAGGGATTGTGCGTGCCTTCGATCAGCTCCACATCCTCCCGGAGACGGACCGCATAGTCGCCGAGCTGCTGGTCGAGAACATTATCGGCGATGCCGTTGACCTCCAGCACGTCTTCGGCAACCGTGACGCCGCCGGGCCGGAACAGATGCAGGCTTTTATTATAGAGATTGTACACGCCCTTGAAGGAGGTGCCCATGCTGATGGGCCAGCTGAGCGGCTGGACTTTGATGTTCAGCTTCACTTCCAGTTCGTCCAGAAGCTCGAACGGGTGCTTGCCTTCGCGGTCGAGCTTGTTCACGAAGATAATGACCGGCGTGCTCCTCATGCGGCAGACCTGCATAAGCTTCTCGGTCTGCTCTTCGACGCCTTTTACGCAGTCCACCACGAGGATGACGCTGTCCACAGCAGTCAACGTGCGGTAGGTGTCTTCGGCAAAGTCTTTATGGCCCGGGGTGTCAAGGAGGTTGATCTTGAGGTCGTTGTAATCGAAGCCCATGACCGAGGTGGCCACGGAGATGCCGCGCTGACGTTCGATGTCCATGAAGTCGGAGGACGTGCTCTTCTTGATCTTGTTGGACTTGACCGCGCCTGCGGTCTGGATGGCCCCGCCGAAGAGCAGCAGCTTCTCGGTGAGTGTGGTCTTTCCCGCGTCAGGGTGGCTGATGATCGCGAAGGTGCGGCGCTTGATTATTTCGTCTGTATAGTCCATTTTTACCGGGTTCTTGCAGTTGCCGAATCACTTCAGGCAAGCCCGGTAAAATAACAACTAGAGCGGGAAATGTCAAGGCTATTCATATTACTTCCTCTCCCAACCGGGGAGAGGACTGAGGCCTGCGGCCAGCGATTATGAGTGCATAGCGCGAATGCAGGCTGTGAGGGGGATCCCTTCGAGGGATGCAACATTTATTATTTCGTTTGCGTTAAATACTCCAGATCCTTCACTTCGTACAGAGCTTGCCCTGAGCTTGTCGAAGGGATGACACGTTTTTTTCTGATCAAGTAGGGTGCGCACAGCGCACCAACAGCACAAATTGCTGCCACCCTGGTGGACAATGTCCACCCTACTATACCGTAAAATTAGTTGTTAATTGTTCCGCGCCGTCATTCCGGCATGGTTAAAGCTTCATTGCCGGAAAGAATTGCTTTGGTCAAAATAACACCTCAAAAGTCGGTTTCTCGCAAAGACGCAAAGTACGCCAAGAGAAGCAGGGCAGGTCTTTTGTCTTAAAACCGAAGCTTAAGCTGTGGACTTCCTTTGCGACCTTTGCGTCTTTGCGAGATAAAGCCCCGGAATCCAGGGAAGTTACCGATTAAAACCTCTGGGCCCCGGCTAAGGTCATGCGGGGAGACGCGAAAAATGAACAATTCACCATCAAGAACTATATTTACGGCGTACTTCGATCCAACCGCAGCAGATTCTCATAACGCGGTCCACTTGGCGTATAACGTCATATTGGCCGAACCCATGGCAAAGGACTGACCCTGGGAATAGGTTATTCCCGTCCCGTCAGCAAGGGTGTTCCAGCCTGCGAAGGCATGTCCGTCTTTCACGAGTGCTCCGGTATTCCCGAGCACTGTTACGCTCTGTCCCTGCTCGTAGCTTGCAGTATCTGTCGGGACCCCACCGCTGGTCATATTGTTGCCGTTATAGGTCACCGTATAGGTGGGTAAATCCCACGGGTTCATATTGACTCGCTTGACGCAGAACTTGCCGTTGGTGATGTTCATATAGGTTGTTGCCTCGGCGCTCCAGTACAACCTTCCGTTGAACGTCCCTTCTATGATCCCGCCCACATCATCTATGCGCGTTACCGTGACATTCATCCACCCGGGCGTCCAGAAGCCTGTATCACTGTCCAGTCTGGTAAGGTAAGCATTCCCAAGGTATTCACCGACCGTGTCCCCATTGAACGTCAGATCAGCATACGTGCCGGAACTGGGTCCGTTCTTGTAAGCAAGCATTTCGGTGTAGGTTGGTGTGGCATATCCCGATGGCTGGGCCATGCCGCCCACTCGGCCGAATTTATAATAGTCGCTGCCGGTATATCCATTGCTTACCACGCCGTTCGGGACCGTCACCCAATCATAAGAAATATACGGCTGCGCCTGCGCAGTCTTGAACGTGTAAATATCGTCGGTATAACCGGGGATGGGAACATTGGTGTAATCGGTTTTGAATCCGGTAACCGTGATGCCGGTATAAACCGTGTCCGGACTGAAGGGCGCCGGAAGGGTCACGGTCAGCGCGTTCTGCGCGATCGAGAAGGTAGCGTTGGAAACGGTGTACGCTGTGCCGCCGAGAGTCACCGTGCCGGTGGTAAGCGTATCGAGATCTTCCAGGAAAGTGATCACAAGCTTTGCATCGGTCGGCACGTTCACTGCCCCGTTCTCCGGATAAAAAGCTATTTCCTTGGCGACCCTGATGGTCGGGCTTTTAATCCCGAAATCAGAAAGCTTCTGGGCCTTCTCCAGGTTAAAATATACATTGGCGTCTTGCGGTCCCTTGAAGGCGTAGCCGTTCATGATGAGATAGGTGGCCCCTTCCTTAATCCCCCTGACAGAGGAAGTTGCCGGGTCGAATATTGCGATAGACGAACCCGTATCAGCGATCATCTGATCAAGCGTCATGACCCCCATGTTGGCCATGAATGCCGGCATGTAGGAAACATTAAACTCTTGGGAGAAATTGGCAACAAAGGCGGTCAAACCGCCTTGATAGTAGGCCGGGTCAACACGGTAGTCTTCGAAGAGCATATTCTGCCAGCCAGGTCCAAGCTCGCTGAGAGGCGTCGCAGCGTTCAAGCCGTAACTCGCCAGAGCGGATACGACATAGGAGGCAAATGCTGTTTGACTTTCCTTGACCGTTTGATCTTCTTTTTTGCCTATCCCCGGTATTTTGGACGCCGCGTGGTTGATCACTTCGCTCACGACCATCGTCGTGGGATCAGTCTGGGGAGCGAATTTGCCCATGATGGAAATCTCTTTCGCGTTATTCAAAGGCACCCGCAACTCGGTTTCCCCATCAGCCAGCTTTATGGAAAGCTGGACCAGATCGATGGGGAAAAAAGCGTCGATCAGGTTGTCCATCATCCCGAGCGAATAAGATACGGCCACGCCGAGTTTCGCTGTCAGCGGCTGGAATCCCGGTACGGCGGATGCAAGCAGCAGGGTCATGCTGACCATGTCTTTTGTCGTGGTGAGAATTGCTGAGAAGCCATCCATGACCGCGCAGAAATGATGGTTGGCATAGGGGTCATTAACCGGCCCGGCAAGCGCGGCCCTGCGCATTTTGCTCATAAGCGGTTTGGCCTGGGCAACCTGGTTCAGCGCTCCCGTGGATTGGAGCACCTGGTCCACGACCATCTTCTCCTCCTCCGTGAGGCTCGCCATATCAGTTTCTACGAGGGAGAGGATCGATATCGCGCGGTCGATCTCGGCTTGCGCAGCGGACACATTCGCGGGGTTCATCATTCCCGCGTTGACCATAAAGGTAAGGGAGTCTGTTTTCAACATGGTAAACATATTCTTCTGCTCGGTTAACACGGTGGCGAGGACTTCGCCCGGGACCTTGCCGGTCGCCGGCAGGGGGAGAACCGTAAACGAAGCGCTGCCAATCGTATTTCCTGATGCGATTTCCACCACCCGCACGATCGACGGACCGGCGGTGTGGATGGGAACCATGATGCGGTACTGATCAACTGCGGTGCCGGAACCGAGGATCGGCGCCACAACGTTATCGAACAGTATCTGGTAATTAAGAATGGTTCCCGTGGGTGCTGTCGATAGCAGCAGCGTACCGGTCGGGAATGACGTGGTGAGTGATATGGTTGTTCCCGGTGCGCCGCTTGTAGGCGTAAAGATCAGGGAATCGGCAATCCACCATGCATGCAGGGTAATATTCACCGGACCCATCACAAACGTCGGTCCATAGGTCGTCCCGGTCCCGTCTGCCTGCGTGTTCCATCCGAAAAAGACAAACCCGGTTTTTACGAGGATTCCCGTATTGCCAAGAACAGTGACGATGTGGCCCTGCTCGTAGTTGGTGGAGTCAACAGGGACGCTTCCGCCCGTATTTCCGTTGCCGTCATAGGTCACGGTGAACGTGGGGTTGGTGGTCCATTTCGCATACAGCATTACATTCGCCGAACCCATGACAAAGGTCTGGCCTTGCGTATAGGTCGTGCCAGTTCCATCAGCAAGTGTGTTCCAACCCGCGAAGGTATATCCTTGTTTTACGAGGGTTCCCGTATTTCCGGGGATTGCGACAACCGAGCCCTGCTCATATTTCAATGTGTCTATCGGGACGCTGCCTCCGGTTTTGCCGTTGCCGTCATAGGTCACGCTATAAGTGGGTATCGCATTCCACTTTGCGTACAACGTTACGTTTGCCGCACCAATCACAAAGGTCTGCGCAGAAATATAGTTCGTTACGGTACCATTCGCCAGCGTGTTCCAACCCGCGAAAGTATATCCTTGTTTTACGAGGTTTCCCGTATTATCGAGGACGGTCACGCTTTGACCCGATTCGTAGTTGACCGAGTCGATGGGAACACTGCCGCCAGTGCTGCAGTTGCCATCATAGGTCACTGTGTACGTGGGGTTGCTGGTCCACTTCGCATACAGCGTAACATTCGACGAGCCCATGGCGAAGGACCCGTTATAGGTCGATCCGGCCCCGTCTGCCTGTGTATTCCAGCCCGCGAAGACATACCCGGTTTTTACGAGCCCCCCTGAGTTTCCAAGAACTGCGACGACCTGTCCCTGCTCGTAGCTGGTGCTGTCAATCGGTACAATGCCGCCAGTGTTCCCGTTGCCATCATAGGTCACGGTATAGACGGGGTTGGTCGTCCACTTCGCATACAGGACGACATTTGCCGTTCCAATGATAAAGGTCTGGGCCTGAGCATAGGTCATTCCGGTTCCGTTTGCGGCGGTGTTCCAGCCTACAAACGCATAGCCGGTTTTCGCGAGGGTGCCGGTATTGCCGAGGAGGGTAACAATTTGTCCCGGGTTGTAGTGGACAGGGTCGGTGGGAACGGACCCGCTGGTGCTTCCGTTGCCTTCATAGACCACGGAGAAGGTGGGAGCGGGAGTGGAATTATTCGTTGTTGTGTTCTGGCTTCCACCGCAGTTTACCAGCATTGCTGAAACCAATATCATCGCGGAAATAGCCAAAGAAATGGAACGACGTTGTCTTGAAGTATGCATGGCCCCTCCTGGTACGGCGTTTTACCGGCTATAAAAACACGCAGGGTGCGCATTGCGCACCATCACGATATTCTGCATCCATATAAGGCTTTGGTGGGCAATGCCCACCCTACGTAAAGCCTCTCGCGCACGGTACGGCTATTGCTACAGCAGAATGTTGGTATGGCTATGCTTTGAAGTATTCACGTGGGCCTCCCGGATACCATTTTAACTATTATAAAGCCATGTGCTCAATAATCGTTTATTAAGAACGCCCCCCCTCTGCAGGGGGGGCAAACGTATCAGGGGTTCATCGACACGCTCCAAGCTTCGCACCAATGCCCGGTGGGAGATCCAGGCCAAACCTTTGTGGTCTGCACAAAGAAGTTTACGGATTTATTAGTCGTGCGTGCAGTCAACAGAAGTTGATAAATTATATTAGATCCTGGTGAGCCGGCTTTAAGAAAAAGTCCTTGTTCGCAGCCAGCAACACCCGTATTGAAAGTTGCAAGCACATCTCCACCGCAACAGCTCCCGACGTCACCATAGGTGTCTATTACAAAATCCGAAACAGTGGCTGTCTGGACAACAGCTGCACAAGCGAAGCCGGCCAGTGCGCATGATACGACGACTGCAATCGCGATCGAATAAATGTACTTCATGTGAATTCCTCCCCTAGTAGTTTAGAATGAGCTGCTGGTTCTACTTACCCCGCTCGACAATTTTCAGTAGCGCCGAGTCATTGATTGCTTCAGGCAACCACCGCCTCCTTTCAAATTCAGGTGCCGATTCATATTAAAATAGTAATCGGCTTGACTATATACATGACGCATGATGATGTCAACAATTCCGATGGGGTATTTTTAGGGTATACGAATAAGTGCAGAATATTACAGAACAGGTTGCGAAGTAATGCACTTGTTGTGGTGAGTTCCGGTTGAACGAGAAGCCGGCTTCCCGTTGATACTCAATGCATCAACTATCGCAATTTCCTACTATGGTTGCAGTATTTATTGCATATTTTCAGCATGTTTCGTCGTAGCAAGGCCTTGACAGAATATCATCAGAGCGGTATATATGAATTAGCAAAAGGTCAATAACATCGGAGGTGGTGCAGGTGAATTGACAATTTTATTTTATGATCTCCGTACAAGTAGGCACCTGGCATGAAAGGGCATCACCAGCCCATGGACGTAAAAAGATATAATGCACGTCCAAAGCAAGCCGTACGCGAAGATTTGATAAACATTTCACTTAAAAGGAGGGATTTCTATGAGAAGCCTTATGCGTTGGGATCCTTTCCGGACGGTTACGTGGGATCCATTTGATGATATGGGCAGTCTGTTCGACCGGTATCTGGACACGGGAGTATCCCGGGAAGACACGACGCTCTGGACGCCTTCAGTTGAAAGCTATACCAAAGACAACACGCTCGTGGTGAAGGCTGAACTGCCCGGTGTGGACCCGAAGGACCTGGATGTCAGCGTCACGGATCGTGAACTGATCATCAAGGGTGAACGGAAGTCCGAGAAAGACACAAAGGAAGAAGACTACAGCTATCAGGAAATCAGCTATGGGTGCTTCGAGCGGCATTTTGTTCTGCCTGAAGGCGCAAAGACTGAGGACCTGAAAGCGAAATTCACGAATGGGATCCTCGAAATCACCATGCCGGCGCCGGCAATCGGCAAAACCCGGAAGATCGAGATCGAGGCTCCGAAGGTAGAGAAGAAGATGATCGAGACGGAACTGAAGAAAGCTGCGTAAGATGATCATCCGGAGCAGGCTGGCGTATAAGGCCTGCTCCTATTTTTTTGCCACGCTTGATAAATACCTGATCTCTACCACAACGCTATCCCGACCGGGTTGCTCAAACCAGCGCTTGTTCCGGCGATGGTTCTTTCCGGCGCAATATTTCCGCTGTCTGTACTGCCATATACCGTGATCGAGTCGTTACCACCGTTAGTCACAAAGAGCTTATTGTTTGTTGTGTCAACGGCAATACCTTGCGGAACGCTTAAACCCGTGTTTGCACCGGAGATAGTCCTTATCGGCGCAACATCCCCACTGTCCGAAGTCCCAAACACCATAAGCGAATTGTTCAAGCTATCCGTCACAAAGATCAGGCTATGTATCGCGTCAAAGGCAATGCCGTATGGGTAGCTCAAGCCCGTGCTTGCTCCGAAAATAGTACGTATCGGCGAGACATCCCCGTTATCTGAGGTCCTAAATACTTTGATCGAGTTGGAGCCGCTATTAGTCACAAAGATCTGGTTGTTTACCGTATCTACAACAATACCGTTTGGCACCCATAACCCCGTGTGTGCACCGGAGATGGTTCTTGTCGGTCTGACGTTGCCGCTGTCTGTCCTCCCATATACAGTGATTGAGTTATTCGGTGCGACATCGTTGGGGCCTCCTGGTGTGAAGTTAGTCACAAAAATATCATTATTTACCGTGTCCACGGCTATGCCTCGTGGGTGATATAAGCCCGTGCTTCCTCCGGAGATGGCGCGTACCTGCCCGAGAGCGCCTTTCGCTGTCCTCTCATAAACCTCGATTGCACGGTAGTTAACTACAAAAAGCTGATTGTTCACCGTATCCACGGCAATGCCACTTCGTCGGCTAAAACCACTGGGGTCGCACAACCGCATTATAACATTTCCATCCGCTGATGCATCAAACACAGAAACCGTACTGTTTCCTTTATTGGTCACATAAATCTCATGTACCGCAACGGTTACGGTCACAGTATATGTTGCGGTCAATCCATCCGCATCGGTTACCGTATAGACAACAGAATTCACGAAGTTATTCGGCGTCGTACCGCTTACCTGGATGGTATCGCCCACCATGACGTTTGCACCGGTTGTGGTGAATGTGGCCACCAGCGCGGTCACATCCGTTCCATGGGGTACGATCACTGAAATGGTTTTGGCGTTCTCATCGATTGCCCCTGTTTCCAATGGGCTCACGAAGGAATAGGTCGTTAGGGAAGTGGTTCCTTCGCCGTTTCCTCTGTCGCACGCTGAAAGTAAAAGGAACGCGGAGAAAACCAGAAGAACATATGTCTGATAGATTTTCATTGTTATACACCTCACGGTAAAAGCATGTTCTCTGGATCTACGAGCAGTCTCTTCCCCTTTCCATTTTTCTAACGTTAGGTCTTCCCCCCATAGCTTTTTATCGCTTTAATGAAACTCTCCCCATATCGTTCAAGCTTCACATCCCCCACTCCTGAGATCCGCCTCATCGCGGTCGCGGTCGTTGGAAATTGCCTGCACATCTCTTGCAAGGTTTTATCGGAAAAAATAACATGCGGCGGTACATGCTGTTCCTCGGCAAGCTTTCTCCTGACGATCCTGAGCTGCTCAAACAGCGACTGGTCGTATTTCTCGGCATCAGAGGTCTTTCTCCGGCTTGCGCTCTTCTTCGTTTCCTCGCGCTTGATCCCAAATACCTGTCCTGTTCCCGTGAGCATCCCGGCCCCTGTTGCAGTCAGCTTCAACACCGGATACCGGTCGCCATCCTGCTTGATGAATTCCTGCGCAAGGAGTTCGTCAACAATGAACCGCCAGTGGTTCTTGTCGTTGTGTTTTCCCGCGCCATAGGTCTTGATGCTGTCGTGTCCTAGTTCCTTGATGCGCTTGGTGTCCGCGCCCATGACGACATCGATAACATGAAGGATCCCGAACCGTTCATTCGTCCGCGCCATGGCGGACATGAGAATCCTGGCATCGTTAGAGATATCAACCTGCAGAACAGAGCCAGTGCAAATATCGCACGTTGCGCAGTTGTCTCCCGACCAAACCTCGCCGAAGAACGACAAAAGCTGCTTTCTTCTGCAAACATTATGCGATGCAAACCGCACGGTCTGGTTCAGCTTCGCAAGTGCGATCGTCCGTTCATGCTCGTCTTCGATCTTGTCGATGAAATACCGGATCTTCGGGATGTCCCCCCTGCTGAAGAACAGCAGGCAATGGGCAGGCGCGCCGTCACGTCCCGCGCGGCCGGTTTCCTGGTAATAGGCCTCGATATGCTTGGGAAGATCGGCATGCACCACGAACCGGACATTCGATTTATCGATGCCCATGCCAAAAGCCACGGTCGCCACGATCACCTGCACCTCATCGCGGCTGAACGCTTCCTGATTTTTCTGGCGTTCGTCGGCAGTCAGTCCCGCGTGATACGGAAGCGCTTTCACTCCTTTGGCCTTGAGAAATCCGGCAGTCGCCCCAACCGCATCGCGCGTGGTCCGGTAAATGATGCCTGATTCTCCCTCGTGGAGGGAAAGAAAATCCAGCAACTGCTGCTCGATGTCGGTCTTGGGTTCCACCTGATAGAAGAGATTCGGCCGGTTGAACGACGCGCGCACTTCATGAGGTTTCCTGAGACCGATCTTTCTGATAATATCCTGTTGGACCTTTTCAGTTGCCGTGGCAGTGAATGCGGCGATCGGAATCCCGGGAAACTGCAATGGTATGGCGGAAAGAGCGAGATAGTCCGGTCTGAAATCGTGGCCCCACTCTGATATACAATGCGCCTCGTCAATAGCGAATAAGGACAAAGGAATGCTCTTCAGCGTTTCCATGAATTGGGGCATGGCAAAGCGCTCCGGCGCGATGTAAAGGATTTTGACCTGATTGCGTTTCAACCGCTGATGCAGGTCCGCCAGTTCTCGCTGGTCGAGCGAGCTGTTCATGAAAACGGCCTCGATGCCGTTTTCCCGCGCCGCATCCACCTGGTCCTTCATCAGCGATATGAGCGGGCTGATGACCACCGCAGTCCCCTGCCGGAGAAGCGCGGGAAGCTGATAGCACAGCGACTTGCCCCCGCCCGTTGGCATGACCGCGAATACATCTTTTCCCGCAAGAATACTGGTGATGATTGCTTCCTGGTTTGCGCGGAAGGATTCGAAGCCGAAAACCGTGCGGAGGGTTTGGAATAGTGCGGGATCGATTGAAGGGGCATGAGAGGTCATGACGATGCAGATCCTTAAGCAAAAAAGCTAATTTGTCATTCTGAGCTTCGCGAAGAATCTCGTGTTATTAAGGACAATTAAGACCCTTCACGTTGTTCAGGGAGACGGCTACGGATGTTTTTGTGAGTCCATCAAAATCAATTGTTTCAGGAAAGCGGAATAACCACCATAAACTGAGATCCTTTACCCCGCGTTGACTGTACATCTATCGTTCCTTCGCAGGCCTCAACCAGTTCCTTCACAATGGTAAGCCCCAGGCCGATGCCGCTTCCCGACCCCCGGTAAAATCGTTCATAGATATGCGGAAGAACCTTCCGGCTGATGCCAACTCCCGTATCATTGACGGTTAATACAACTGCATCATTGTCCTTAGCCGCGCTCACCGTCACCGTGCCGCTATTTTTCACTGCTTTTCTAGCATTCGTAAGAAGGTGAGACACGATTCCCTCCAGACATGCGGGATCAGCCGATAATTTAAGATCGCGATCGCACTCCAGATTGAACGTAACATCCTTATCAGGAACCGATGCCCTGGTCTTCTCGATGATATTGCCCAGATACGAAGCAAGCTCGATCGGCTGCTTCCGGAGCGCGCCACGGAAAGCCTCCGCCTTCGCAAGTTCGTCCAACCCTTTGACGATCCTGGTGACCCTGTCCGGATCTCCGGCAAGTGGCTGCATATCTTCATCATCCGTGTCCATGGGATCGTCCGGCTCGGGTTCCAACGGCTTCTCTTCAACAACCGCAGCAACAGATGCTTCAGGCTCGTGCGTTGGAAGCTCGTGAAGATCGGCTGTTTCAATCATCTCAGGAATTGAAATATCGTTGTGCGTATCGATAACGCTGCTGGTTTCTGTGGTTTGCTCATTCTTCTCAACACGCGCCGCAGGTTGACGCGACAGAAAGATCGTCAGCACTACAACAAGACCGGATAGGAGACATGACCATGCCAGAACCATGGTACCGGAACGCTTCATGATACTGTCATCCGCTTCTGCTCGTAGAAACGTAACATCAAGAGCACCGGCCTTCTTCCCTTCGATCAGCAGAGGATACGATTGAGTGTCTGCTCCCGCACTATTTCTAATGGAACCTGCAGCCGCGAGAACTTGCCCTCTCCTCTCAGGAGACTGTAACGCGAGGGCGGTATCCGTATCCATCACGAATTCACCCTTTGAATTCACCACCTTAACTTCCAGCCCGAGTATTCGCGTCTGAAGAATTGCATCAACCGCTTTTCCCCGGTTCCATCCCCGCACATCATCATACGCCGCTCCGATATTTGACGACACCAGGCGCACCAGGGCCATACGTTCGCCTGCAACATAGGTCGTGAAATCTTTACCGATCATGCTCCTGAGGAACAGCCCGGAACACAGGATAAGAATTGCTATAGACAGGAGGACAAGAACGGTCCTCCGCGTATGTTGTTGCATAATACCCTCCAGATAAATTTACGAAGTGCATTATCGATTAAATTAGTATAAGTTTCAATGAAAAACGACTGAGTCCTGCTATGATGTGGTAAGTTATTAATTGGAAGTTAAATTATCATGCAATAATCGAATGTCCTCATTCGTCATTGCAGTATAGAGCATACAGCAATAATCATGGCTGACCAGGAACGAGAACAGAAATTCGCGGGATTCTTCAGCAATCAGTATCAGAAGCTGGTCAGGTCGTTCAGGGCCAGATATGCGGACCTGTCCGAGATGGAGGTGGAAGACATCGTCAGCGACCTGATGACTGACTTCTTTGACCGGGCCGATATCACCGAACAGGTCGAGAACATCGGCGCTTACATCTACCGGTCGATCCAGAACAAGGTGATAGATTATCTCAGAAGAAGGAAAAAAACCGTCTCGCTCGATGCAACGTTCGGCGACCGTGAGGACGAAGGTGCGTTGCAGTCCTTTCCTGAACCAAGATATGATATGCAGGCGGAGCTCGACGCATCAGAGATCCGGGAGCGTTTGGTCAAAGCATTGGATACCTTGGAATCAAACCAGCGGGCAGTGTGGATCGCCACGGAAATAGACGGCCGTTCATTCCGAGATCTTGCAGCAACATGGAACCTGCCCATGGGTACGCTCCTTGCCAGAAAACACCGGGCTGTAGCAGCTCTTCAGAAAGAGCTGATGGATTTACGACAACGATAAGGAGGAACACGTATGTTTAAAGGACAATGCTGTTCGGGAAACGGGGAGAAGCGGAAACCGCGCATCGCAAGTCATATCATCGGAGGGATCGCCCTGGCGATCGGGTTCGCACTGGTGTTCAGCATATTCGTGCAAATGCTCTGGAACTGGCTGATGCCGCACATCTTTAATCTCGGCACAATCACCTGGGGCCAGGCCTTCGGATTAATCCTGCTGGCGAGAATGCTCTTCGGCAGCATGGGGCACCATCGCCCTGACCGTCACGGCTTCGGCAAACGAATGCACGGGTTCCATCGTCTGTCATGGCGAGGATGCGGTTGTACAGATGAAGATGCGGCAAATCACGATATCGAGAACTGGGAGCAGTATGATGCGTGGTGGAATGCGGAGGGACGGGAAGCATTCAAAAAATTCGCGGTTAAGCCTAACCACGCCAAGGACAGCAAGGCTTCGTAGCATCGAACAAAAATAACGGAGCAGGGAGATTGTACCTCCTTGCTCCGTTTCTCGGTTTCTGATTTCTGTTTGTCTTACTTCTGTCTTCTGATTTCTGACCTCTGCCCCACCCTACTCCCATTCGATCGTGCTCGGCGGCTTGGAAGAAATGTCGAACACCACGCGGTTCACGCCCTTCACCTCATTGATGATCCGGTTCGACATGATGCCGAGAAGCTCATACGGTATTTTTGCCCAGTCCGCGGTCATGCCGTCCTGGCTCGTGACCGCGCGAATGGCGACAACGTTCTCGTACGTACGCTCGTCCCCCATCACTCCCACGGTCTTGATCGGCAGCAACACGGCAAAGGACTGCCAGATCTCTTTATAAAGACCGGCTTTTTTAATCTCCTCGATCACGATGGCATCGGCTTCGCGCAGGAGGCTGGTCCGTGCTTCGGTGACCTCACCCAGAATGCGGATGGCGAGGCCCGGGCCTGGAAAGGGCTGGCGGTCGATAATGTCGTCGGGCATTTTCATCTCGCGGCCGATGGCCCGCACTTCATCCTTGAATAATTCCCGAAGCGGTTCCACCAGTTTCAGCTTCATCTTTTCCGGCAACCCACCGACATTGTGATGGGATTTGATGATCGCGGACGGTCCCTTGAACGAAACGCTTTCGATCACATCCGGGTAGAGCGTGCCCTGCACCAGGAACCCGGCGCCGCCCACGGCATGGGCTTCCCGCTCGAACACATCGATAAACGTGTTGCCGATGATCTTGCGCTTCTTTTCCGGATCCTCGACCCCTTTCAGCTTGGTGAGAAATTCCGCCGAGGCATCGACATATTTCAGGTTCAGTCCCATGTCCTTGAACGTATGCTGCACCTTTTCCGCTTCGTCCTTCCGAAGCACGCCGTTGTTCACGAAGATACAGGTGAGCTGCTTGCCGATGGCTTTGTGCACGAGCACCGCCGCCACAGAGGAATCAACGCCGCCGGACAGACCGCAAACCGCCTGGTCCTTGCCCACGACCCTGCGGATCTCGCCAACGGAATAGTCGACAAACGACGCCATGGTCCAGGTTGATTCGCATTTGCAGATCGTATAGACGAAGTTCCTGAGGATCTGCACACCCTGCGGCGTATGCACCACCTCGGGATGGAACTGGACGCCGTAGAACTTTCGCTTCTCATCAGCCATGGCTGCGCACGGCGAGTTGTCCGTGTGCGCAATAGCAGCAAAGCCTTCAGGCATCTTTTCGATGCGGTCGCCATGGCTCATCCACACCGTGGCTTTTCCGCCTTGTCCGATGGCTGAAAACAAGCCTTCATTCTTATGGATATTCAGTTCCGCCCTGCCGAACTCGCGCTTTGCGGACTTGGCGACCTGTCCGCCCAGCACGTGCGTCAACAGCTGCATACCGTAGCAGATACCGAGTACGGGAATGCCGAGCTCCAGATGCGCCTTGTCGATGAGCGGAGCTCCCGCGTCGTACACGCTTGAAGGACCGCCTGAAAGGATCAGCCCTTTGGGTTTGAATGCCTTGACCTTGTCAAGACCGGCATTGTAGGGAAAGATCTCGCAATACACCTTGGCCTCGCGCACTCTGCGCGCGATGAGCTGGGTGTACTGGGAACCGAAATCGAGGATCAGTATTCGTTCGCTGTGGATATCGGACACGGGGGACTCCTTTCAACTCCGCAAAAAGTAGGGTCATATTACCCTATGTTGTGAAGACCTGTCAATCTGAACCTCTGTTCGAAAAACTCACCTTGACAATCCTTGCAATGTACGTTTATTATAATTTATATGAGCGAACCGCTGTATCGAAAACTGCAGGAGACCGCGCACCGTGTGGCACGAACGCTGTCACGCCCCCTGTTTTACCACGAGCAGGCTGATGCGGTTCGTCGCTCCGAAGAAATGCTCAAAACCCATGAGCTCATTCGCAAATGCCATGCCCACCTTGACGAATCCCAACTCGAATGCGCGCACGGGCTCTGCCACTGTGAGGCGGTTGCCCGGGACGCGGGCGCGATTATCCTTGTAGAAGGTCGCCGCCTGGCCAAAAGCCAGGCCGACATCGAACCTCTTTTTTCCGCCGCGATCATCGCCGGCCTCCTGCACGACATCAAGCGAAGTGAACAAGACCATGCCGTGCGCGGCAGCATTGAAGCTGAACGCATCCTCACCTCACTCGCTGTGGATGAACGCAGCCGCTCCTATATCTCGTATGCAATACGCAACCATGAAGCGTTCAAAACAGTCTGTGACCTGGATGATGAGGCGGGTTGCATGGTAAGCGATGCGCTCTACGATGCTGACAAGTTTCGCTGGGGTCCGGAAAATTTCACAGGAACGCTCTGGATCATGGTCGAGGCCCACCAGACGCCGCCTGAAGCGCTGCAGAAAACGTTCAAGGAAAAAATGAAGGGGATTGAAAAAATAAAAGAAACATTCCGGACCACGACCGGCAGGCGGTATGGTCCGGAATTTATTGACCAGGGGATCACGATCGGAAATGTGATCTACGATGAAATGACCTTATTGCTTCAAGGTGGTGGTTCCTAGCTACGTGCTCAACTCCTAGTCGATCTCGCCAATCTGTCCTTTTTCCTTATTCCCGTAGGTTTTCCGCAGAATGGCATCCGTCCGTTCCTTGCGCGCTTCAGGCACACCCTCTCTGATCTTCAGCGTATCCTCGGCGAACATCGCCGCGCGAAGCCATTCATACCCGAGTTTGAGAAGCTCCGTATCGTCGGTCCGCACCTTCTCGATCCGCTCCTGCGGAATATCATAGGTCTCAAGAAAGGTGCTGCCAAACACGAACTCGCGAAAGTAATCCGTATTCGTGCTGACCATGAAAAACATCTGGTTCTTGATCTCGGGAAATTCCCTTTCGCCAAACGACTTTTTCTTGATCAGGATATCCATCCATCCACGGTTCATTTCATCGTACAGGTCGGCATGCTGGTCCTTGCGCCACTCGCCAACGGTCCAGTCCTTGTCCTCTTCAAAACCTTTACAATGGTCTTCCTTGATCATGAAGTAGAATTCGTCTTTGCCGCCCTCTGCGTCCCTCTTCCGGAGCGTTGCCATGCCCACGGGGTAGTAGCGGCAGTTGCTCGGCCGGTCCTCGTACACCGTGCACCCTTCCGGAGTTAAAAAGGGGCAGCTCTTTTTTTCATCCGTCTTCATTTTGAGCATGATAACGGGGAGGAGCGTTTTGGCAAGAATCTCGATATCGCAGTACTGATTGATGAAATCCTCAGTCGTGAGTCCAAGCCGTTTTCTGAGGCGCAAAAGATCGTAAGGCGGCAGCACAATATTGATATTGCTGCAGCATGCGGTGAAACAGGAGACGCCCTTGTGGCAACGGAACCTGAACCTGCTCGCCTCGGTTAGCTTGATCGGCACAACCTTGTCGCTCGTGCTCTTTTTCAGCGGCTCAACGTCAAAGTCTTCGGCGACCATTTTTTCTTTTTTCTTATCGTGCTTCTTTTCTTTCATAGCAACCTCTCATCGCCCTGCTGCCTGACGGTTTATGTTTTATCTGTCTTCTGTGCTCTGTCTTCTGCTTTCCGATTATTTCATCCATCCCTGAATTTCTTCATGCTGTTTTATGAAAAGCTCGACCCCTTCGTGGTCAGGACCGAGAATTCTCCTGAACCGCTCAAGCGCTTCATGAAACTGCATCTCACGGGTGCCGCTTATCAGATTGTCGGCATAGGAAACGATCTTCTCTTCCGGGGCAAGTGGTATATATTCCTTGCTGGGAAGTCCAAGTCGCGCAGCCTCGGCCGCTGTAATGCCCGCTCCGATATGGCGTTCAATGATCAATATGAGCTGGTCCGAAAAACCGAGGCGCTTTGCGATCTCAACGCCTGCCACGGCATGTTCGATGCCATGCGTCCGGGACCTGCCGATGTCGTGGAACAATCCCCCGATTCGGACCAATTCCCAATCCACCGGATCCTTTAACCGCTCAGCCAGGGAGACCGCCATCTCCGAAACTTTTTGGCAGTGGGCAACAACATCCGCTGAGCAGCCAGCCTTTACCAGCACATCAACTTCTTGCATAAGGTTGTGAATAATACCATAATTCCGTGAAATTACAAGCGCAAGTTGCTCCAAGACTTCCGGATCCCCATGCGTCTTTTTGGACATCGACATGCTTCTGTTTAAGAACTATTCTTCGCATCAACATCAGCGGAGGGTGCGTTTTTTTCCATGAGAACGACCAGCTTCGACCAATCAAAGGAGAGCAGGTTCATGATCTGTGCGCGGATCGTCCTTATCGCGCCTGATACTTCCCCTTCATTTTTTAGGTTGTAGAATGGGAGGACTGCGGCAAAAGCACGGTCGAGGTAATCAGGGTCCGGCTGCAGAACATCATCGCGCCTCGTATAATAGGGGTCTTCTCCGATTGCGCAGGGAGCCGTGAACACATTGAACTGCCTGCATCCGATCGGCCTGACCGGATGAATAGCACAGGAATTATCGATCAGGAACGGGCAGCCCGATGCGGCCGCGTCGAGAGTAAGCCGGTTCTTCAGTTTGTCCCGTGTTGGATTTGAAAGCTTTTCCGATGCATACCAGTAAATGCCGACGATTTCATGGGGGTACAGGGGAAGGTCCTTTTGATGTACGCAGCAGTTGCCGCATCCTTTTCCGCAAGCCAGTTTTTTATGCTGCTTTTTTTCCGTGTTCCTCACCGCAACAGCCACTCCGGTATCCGCAATTGCGTATGCGTCAAGAAGCAGGGAAAGCCACGGAAGACGTTGCTCGTCAGCTGGAAAGTGCAGACGACGCGATAGACCCGGGGTTGCGTGATTTTTGTTTTTTTTCATTCTTCACACCATGCTCAATCTGTTTTGAAGCCCCCGCTGCAGAGCAAACGTGGGCATATTCAACACCATACAAACCACTCAGCCTAGTCCAGGACCTCAACAACCTTGATGACGGCCTGAATAATACCACTTTATCTACAAATTTCAAGCGGTTAAACCAGCCTGACGCCTAATAGCATACTCAGTCGATATGTTGCATTGATCGCTGATATGTTAATCCAAAGCACAGTACAGGAGGATTTGAAAAGGATTGACGCATCATATATATCGTGTTATTTTCACGTATGCAAAAGATCGATTTTGTCGAAATCTGTCACGACTCCCCGGACTTCAATGCGGCATACGATGTCATTGCTTATGACATTTCACCGGAGTATCTTGAGACACGGGAATTTCTTAAAAATAGACTTCGTGTGCGAGACGAAGGCCCGAAATCCACACAGGACAAGATCCTTCTTCAGGATGGCTATTCCCTCCATCTTCTTGCAGCCAAACAAAAAGACAAGGTTGTCGGGGCCATTTATGGCCATCTCATATCGTTAAGGGACAAAGAGCATAGAGGAATCGGGTTCGTCACCTATATTTCCGTGTTGCCGGAATATCAGCGGAACGGCGTCGGCACACAACTTGTCGAAGAATTGAAAGGCCATGTTGATAAGGATGCGATTCGGATCACGGGAAAACCGGTTGTCGGCATGGTTTTCGAGATCGAAGACGAAGGGAAAGAAGCAATCAAAGGTCTGGTACACAAACAATACGGCTGGCCGCTTGATATCATATATTATCAGCCAGCCTTGCGCACAGGATACCAACCAGAGCAGATGCGGCTTTGGCTCCAGTCTTTCGAGCCAAGAATAACCTCTGTCGAGGATGCTGCGCGAACCAAGTTCCCGGCTGAATTCGTAACATCACTCGTGCGCAATATGCTTGTCATGGAGTATGTCGGTCCGGAGATGCGGGGATTCGATTTGTCGAGTAAACCATATACTGCATTTCTGGATTCGATCAAAGACAGGAAGGAAATTGGGTTCATTCTCACGGAAACAACATGATCACCTATCTTGAACTTGGCAGCAAGTCACCAGAGTTCCACGAATCATACGAGGTCATCGGCCTGGACATCGATCCAGAGTTTGTTGAGCCAGAGGACTATGTCCGCGAGCGGTTTCGTATTCAGGAGGAAGGCGCGAAGACCGAGGATGAGAGGCGATTGATCCCCAATGGCTACCGGATTCATATGATAGCGGCAAAGGACGACCAGGCGGGCAAGATTGCAGGCGCTATTTACACAAATTTTATTCCAAAGATAGGTGATGAAAACAGAGGTTTCGCCCTGGTCAGCTATCTTGCCGTGCTTCCGGATTACCGGCGACAAGGCATTGCGACACAATTGATCGAATCTGCTATAAAACCGAATCATGCTGATGCGTTAAGGATCACCGGAAAACCGGCTGTGGGCCTGCTGTTTGAAATTGAAAACGAGGGCAAAGAACCGATTGAAGAACTTGTCCGAAAGATGGGCGGCTGGCCGCTTGATATCGACTATTACCAGCCATCGGTGCGCGAAGGATGCGACGAACAACCTATGAATCTCTGGTTCATGACATTTGACCAGGAAATAACGTCGCTGGAAGAAGCGAAGGCGAAGAATTATCCAGTCTCTTTCATTCATAACATGGTCAAGAGTCTCTTTATCTATGAATATCCAGGTCAGGACAGGGCAGGATTCAAAGAAACGAGCAAGGCATATCAGGAGTTAATCCGGTCCATTGGAAATAGAACCGTGATCGGTTTTAAATTGGACAAAGTTTGATGTTGTCATACCGCTACATTTTCGATAGAATGAATCTGGTTGAGTGCGCTTGTCCCCATGAAACTCACCCTCAAAGAAGGAGGTTCCTGTCATGGCCGTAATTGATTCAGTGGCAAAAGAACTACACATGAAGCCTGACGAGCTTTTAAAGGAAAGTCTCAAAGCTTATCTGGAGCTGAGACTTTCCAAAATTGAAGCCGGCTGTTATCTGATCGCCAAGAAACACGGGGTCAAAGACGTCTTCGAAATGGATAAAAAAGCCCGAACTGGCGGCATTACCGAGCGCGATTCCTATGATGATTATTTCATCCTCGACAATCTGGAGGCCGAGCGGGACTCGATCAAAAAGGCATTAGAGGAACTTTGATGCCCGAGTTGAGCGAGTTGAAAAGGATTGCCGAGATTGAGTACTCCGGTATCGTCAAAAGCGCGGTTATTGTTGACTATAAATTGCGCATCATCCTCAGGGAGGACGATGGTTTTGTGGAAGTGTATTTGTCTCGAAAGCTTCCTGACAAGTTCGGATATCATTGGGAATGCCAAAACGCGCAAGGCTCCCTTTACCGCTATGACAATTTCCCCGACAAGAACTGGCAAGATGTAACGACATATCCCCGGCATTTTCATAACGGCTCGCAGGAGAACGTCACTGCATCGCCGTTCCCAGCGGCAATTCATGAGGGGTTTCGGGCTTTTATGGAATTCATCAAAGATAAATTGGAAGCCTGATCGAACAGTTTTTCAGTCCCTATTCCAGAATCCACCCCTCATTGAGAACGAGTTAAATCAGGCAGATATTGCCGAATCTACAGCAATTTCTTCTCAAATATCAGCATGCGATTAACCAACTGCGGAAACAACCTGCCTGCTTTCTTCCTAAACGTTGTTGTGATCCCCAGCCTCAAATACCAGTTGTACTGATCTGAAACAGATCTCCGAACCTTCTCCGGGAGAACAGCTGATCTTCTCACATGCCAGGTGAGATTTCTATTTTTTGTTGCGATGATTTTATACCCGCTTCTGCTATAAAGCGCCCTGCCGCCGGCATAAGGGATAAAGGTGGAGGTAAGAACGCGCATATGACGTTTACCGAGAAGTCGGGCCTGATCTTCTGTGAAGGTGAGAAGTTGTTTGCCTAAACCCTTGCCGCGTTGCGACTTATCAAGGATGAAGAAGCCAAGGTAGCAATTCTTCGGATCCTCGCCTTCGACATCACAGATTCCCGTGACTCCGATAACCTTACCTGTTTCATTCAACATGGCCCAATAGCGGGAAGTAGTGAGTTTTCTTTCATCCATGTAGCGTGGATCGCTTGCGATCTCCTTGCCGGGGTCGCAGAATTCCCAGAGAAAAGCCCAATTGGCGAAGCGGATGGCTTCTTTTCGATTAACATCGGTTATAGCAATAATCTGCATTACACCCATCTCAATAGCCGAATCAATACACCTCTTTTATTCTCAGTTCGACTGCTACAGGTCTTTCCAATAAGGCTCCGACTGCGCAGATTCCGCTCCCTCCGCGATATCGTTTATTTTTTCACACTTATACTCGTTATTATCTATCCAAACAAAGTTTTTAGACCGCTTAGCATCACGCAATTGACCCTCGTCCAGATTTTTTGCACCCTTAAGGTAAGCTCCTGATAAATTACAGCCCGTCAGTATCGCGTCCTTAAAATCTGCTTCTGCAAGATTTGCGTTTTCAAGATTGGCATTGGTCAGATTTGCGTTCGTTAAATCCACCATTTTCAGATTGGCTCCGAAGAGATTGGCACCCTTTAAAAATGCTCCTGTCATATCTGCCCGTTCAAGGTAAGCATGTCTCATGTCAGCATTGTTAAGACATCCGTCGCTCAGATCGGCAAGCCATAGCTGAGTCTTCTCCATTTTAGCAGATTTAAAACAGGCTTTCTTAAGATCCGCCCCTCGTAGGTTCGCATGTCTGAGGTCAGCTCTAGTCAGATTTATCCCACTCAACGCAGCCTCTTCCATGTTTGCTCCGTAGAGCTTTGTTTCGGTTAGATCAGACCACTCCATAAAAATCCCGAACAAATATGCTTGTGAGAGATTTCTCTTTATGAAGCATTCTTTATCGTGATCATACTGCCCCCTCAAGAGGTGGATCTGTTTTCCTCTGGTACCTCCAGAAAGCAGCCACTCCTCATGCTCTTTGAACATTTCTTCGAGTTTGTCGTCATTCGAGCTTTCATTTGTTCCCGTCTCGCCCTTGGCAAGATGGATATAAAGCGCAACCTCGTCCTCATCTCTTGGAACATAAACCTTCTTCATTGCAAGATCAAAAAGACTTATAAGCCGCTCATCCCTGCCAAGATGAAGCTTCCTCTGCTCTTCTGCCCATGGTGCATTGCTCACGAGATTTATTAAAAGTTGTTTGTCACTTGAGATGCGCTCAAAAAGTGATAAATTCAAAGGCGTAGCGACCATCGGCTCGTTGCTCGGTTCTGGCGCGTCTACAACTAGAGCTACCATATCCGCAGCCTTTTGCTCACCATTTGACTGGACGGTTGCACTAGGTTTCGAATCGCCGAACCACTCATTTTCCTTCAGACTCAGCCAATGGATAAGGAGAATGAATGCAGCAGTCTCGGTTCTATAATCTTTATGAGTTTTTTTCCCGGCCAAATAGTTCATCTTTAGCAGGAGTATAAAGCGCTTCATCTCGCGTGGGTTTTCAGAAAGTCCTATCGACAATAGTTCGTTGCATGATTGCAGCTCGGCACCAAGTAATTTTTCAATGTATTTTGTTTTTATGCTCTTCGAGACTCCAGGAACCTTGAAGGGGATTTGAATTATCTTTTCAAGGTAATCATGGCCATTTATCCGGGCAGGAGAATCTTTATAATGGTGGTCTATGCAAGCAGCAACAGCATCGGGCGCCATCCCAAGGATGAACACGCAATCCTTGTGTCTAAGATAAAGCTTCAAGGCTTCAAGCAGTCTCAGTGTCGGCTCGGGAAGACACCTGTCAAGATCGTCGATGAAAATTATTAACCGTTTTCCTGATTTATCTAGTGCCTTCTTAATCAATCCTTTATATGAATCAAGCAGCTCCAATTTACTATTGTTCGAATCGAGCATCTTATTTATGAAGTAATCAGTTCCCTTGGTGATAGCCTTAGTGGCCAACGGGAGACCATGTCCTACTATAGAAGCAACAAAATCCGGCGTTGCTTTAATAATTGATGCAAGCGCGTCTTTCGCTTTTGTTTCATTTAGGATCCCACATTCCTTCGCAATATGCTGAATCAACAAGAGGGGGATATTATCCGAGAACTGATATTCCCAAGGGTTGAACTCTATAGTCTTTGCCTTATTCTCAATAGAATTCTTGATCATCTTCATCATTGATGACTTACCGCTGCCCCAACCACCATAAACACCAATTACCATCGGAGTATCACAACCGAGCGCAATTTTCGCTATTTGGTTGCAAATCTCTTTTCTTTCCAACTGATCATTATTATTGTCGCCATTAGCGTCATCGATGGGTTCATCACACGGAAAAAACGATTCATAATTTATCCCTTCTTCTTGCATGTATCACCTCGCAGTTATAATATTCTTCCAAATGATAAATCGAATATTTAAAAGATAATTTAACAATAAGCACCACTTTTTAGGCAACACAACCTTCAAGCACCCGACATTTTCACTTTGCATTATGCAATTATGCAATTTGCACATTCTAAAAGCACCTGCCCATCGTACCCACCTAATAAAATGCCCAAATAACCAATTTACAGTCATCGCACACAGCGCACATAGTAGGTACTAGTCTTAATGTACCAGCCCACGTGGTAACCACTGCCGAAATTCACGCCCCACGCACCCGTATTAACGTTGGCGTTGGTTGTGGATGACCAATACCAATTGCCCACTGTTGCAGAAAACACCATTGTGTTGATTACCGGTGACGTCGTTTTTGTTTCGTCCACGATAGATTCCAGTTCCTTGACATTTGACAGACGCCAGCCCCCCCCTGCCAGGGGAAGTCCTGTACAATACGTTACCGCGGTTGCCCAGGTATATGTACTGGCTGTCCCGCTGCAGTCCAACGCATTCTGGCCCGCTGAGCACTTCTGCCAAACCCGTTTGTTTGTTATGTCCGTGATTGTGCCGTCGCCGTTGTCTGTATAAGCCGCGAACGAGGCATTTACGAGCAGCAGGAACAACACAACAATGCCGCCGATGATTTTCATCTTCATAGCCCTCCCAGTATGTCGTTTCGAGTTCCGCCACACATTTTTTATAAACCCGAACTAAGAAACCTTAAATTGCCAAATCATAATTAATCAATTCACTGTCAACGCACGCAGCGCGCATAGTGGGGATAGGTCTTAACGTCGTCTATCACAAAGCCATCAAAAAAATTCACGATCCATACGCTCATACTATCGCTGGCAGAGATAGTGGACGACCAATAATAATAGCTCAAAGTGCTCGGGAAGTAGGTGCTGTTTATCGCTGGTGTATGCTTACCATAATCAACAATCGACATAAGTTCCAAGTGAGTAGGCAAACGCCAGCCTGTTCCCGCCAGGCTCAAACCTGAACAATAGGTATTCGCTGCGTCCCAGGCGCTGGTTGTGCCCGCATCCCACTTTTGCCACTGCAAACCAGTGACATTGTCAGTGATTGTATTGTTCCCATTGTCCGTATAGGAAGGTGGATCAAACGTGAATGATGCATCATCGCCCGCCATATACACTGTTATCTGGCCTGTGTCTACGAGGGGAGTGAAATTCGTCGTCGTAGCGCATTCCTGAGTGCACTGACCGGATGCATTGTTGCCCGTGTCAACAGCCGCAACTGTATAGCAATAGTTTGTTGACTTCGTAAGTCCTGAATCAAAATACACGGTGTCAGTCACGGTCGTGATTAGTGTCCCTCCGCGGTATATATTGTATCCCGATACGCCAAGGTTGTCCGTAGACGCTGTCCAGGATAGATTGATTATTGTCATTGAAGCAGCTGTTGCGGCAAGACCTGTCGGCACTGACGGCGGCGTCACATCTATAATGATGCATTTCTGCGTTATCAACGCAGACTCATTATTGGCGGCGTCAAGCGCACTCACTTGATAGCAGTATTGTGATCCCTGCGTAAGTCCGGTATCGGATGTCGCAGTGCTCGTGACATTTTTAAGTAATACCCCGCCCCGATAGACCTTGTACCCCGTCACCCCTACATTATCAGTCGGAGCTGACCATGAAAGATCTATCTGGGTCGCGGACGCCAAGGTCAGGGTCAACCCCGATGGCTGACTGGGACTGGTTGCATCCGGGGTAGTAGCGCAAATCTGTGTGCTTTTCGTCGATTCGTTCCCAGCCGCATCCACAGCGGAAATCTGGTAGCAATATTGTGTCACCACTATCAGCCCTGTATCCGATGTCGTAATTGTAGTAACATTTTTGAGGAATGTCCCGCCCCGGTATACTTTGTACCCGGTTACATCAACATTGTCGCTTGATGCCGTCCACGCCAAATTGATCCGCGTTTCTGATACTGCGCTTACCAATAAGCCTTCTGGCTGTGCAGGCGGTGTTGCATCAGGCGTTGTTCCACAAACCTGAGTGGATACAGCAGATTCATTCCCTGCGGTATCCATTGCCGATACAGTATAACAATAGTTAGTAGCTTGCGTAATTCCAGTATCGGATGTCGCAGTGGTCGTGACATTTTTAAGTAATACCCCGTCACGATATACTTTGTACCCCGTCACCCCCACATTGTCAATTGGAGCTGTCCACGAAAGGTCTAGCTGGGTCGCGGACGCCAAGGTCAGGGTCAACCCCGATGGCTGACTGGGACTGGTTGCATCCGGGGTAGTAGCGCAAATCTGTGTGCTTTTCGTCGATTCGTTCCCAGCCGCATCCACAGCGGAAATCTGGTAGCAATATTGTGTCACCACTATCAGCCCTGTATCCGATGTCGTAATTGTAGTAACATTTTTGAGGAATGTCCCGCCCCGGTATACTTTGTACCCGGTTACATCAACATTGTCGCTTGATGCCGTCCACGCCAAATTGATCCGCGTTTCTGATACTGCGCTTACCAATAAGCCTTCTGGCTGTGCAGGCGGTGTTGCATCAGGCGTTGTTCCACAAACCTGAGTGGATACAGCAGATTCATTCCCTGCGGTATCCATTGCCGATACAGTATAACAATAGTTAGTAGCTTGCGTAATTCCAGTATCGGATGTCGCAGTGGTCGTGACATTTTTAAGTAATACCCCGTCACGATATACTTTGTACCCCGTCACCCCCACATTGTCAATTGGAGCTGTCCACGAAAGGTCTAGCTGGGTCGCGGACACCACGGTCAGGGTCAGGTTGGTTGGGACGTTCGGCGCGATTGTATCCTGCGTGGTGCCACAGACTTCTGCGCTCTTTGTTGAAGCATTTCCGGCATTATCAACTGCTGATACCTGATAGCAATATTTCGTCGCTGGGGTGAGCGACATATCCGAGGTGCTTGTAGTAGTGAGAGTCTTCAATGCAGATCCATCGCGATAGATTGCGTATTCCTTTATCCCGGCATTGTCCCTGGATTCGGTCCAGGAAAGATTGATCCGGGTCCCGGACACAACCATCAACGTGAGCCCATCCGGTGTTGTTGGCGCCTGTATGTTCTTCTCCAGGAACGCCTCGTCAAATTTAGCAGTGTCCCCGCTATTGCCGCAGGCAGCCAAAAGAAAGGAGAGCAGTATTGTTTGGATGAGAGAACGATGGATAAACATGAGCACCTCAAGAGAAATTAATACAAACGAAAGAATAATTGTCACATTCCTACGGAATCCCCCTCACCCTACCCTCTCCCCGCTGTGGAAGTGAAGGTTCTTTTAGGAAGGGACAAGAGGGGCGAAGCTGTATCAGACAATCGGTGCGCTGTGCGCACCCTACGTTTCATTAGAACGCGACGAACAATCCGCCGCCGTATATCAAATAATCCGTGGTCTTTCCACCGAAGGTCATACCCGCATTCGCCTCGACTCCGAAGCCCGGGGTTATCCGCAGCTTTAACCCTGCATTCACCATTCCGGAATTGTTCCCGTATTTTGCCTCACCGCTGTTTAATTTCATCGACTCAAACCTACCGCCGATCGCCGCATACACATCAAAATAATCGTTGAGATTCACGGGATACCGAACACCCGCGCTTATTGCGCTGCCCTCCGCACTGGTGAGCAGCTCTAGCTTTGGGCTTGCCTGCTTCCAAGTGTCCGCCCCGATGAAGAAATACTCAAACACCTCCACCCGAATACCGTAGCCATTCACAGTACCAACGCTCCTCTTCACACTACTGTTTTGGGGTGTGAACATCAGGTAGTCAAGATTGATATGCACTATCTCATTCTTGAGCTGCTCCTGCATTGCCTTTTTGCGCACAGCCGCCTCCCGTTCTTCCCGGGTGCGCTCATCTGCCACGCGCTTTTTCTCCGCTGCTATCCTGTCTTGCTCCGCTTTTTTCTCACGCTCCTGCGCTATTTTTGCCAGACGCGCTTCTTCCGCCCGCTGCTTCCTGGTGTTTTCCTCGGCCGCGATCCGCACCGCCTCTTCCTGCTGTTTTTTGAGCTGTTCCTCACGGACCCTGCGGTCCGCCTCTTCCTTTTGCTTCCTCGCAAATTCTTCTTGCTGTTTGCGGGATAGCTCCGCCTTGCTGATTTTCTCATCCATGGTTGGACTGGTCGCTGCCATTAATTTCCTCGCTACCCGCTTGCTCGACTCGATAAGGTCCTCTACCTCACAAAGACAGGAGTCTTCCTCCAAACGTTCGGTCTTTCCCGAGGCTACGTTCACGAGCGACAGGGAAAGGTAATACATCTTCCCCATCTTGCTCAGGGTTCCAACCACGATCTTGCCCACGCCAAGCAGCTGGCCCGCCTCAACCGCACAATCCTTATTCGTGCACCCGGTCATCTGGAACGCCTGTTCCTTCAGTATCTTTTCCATGTTGCTGCGATCGATCACCTCGAACTGGCCGGACTTCAGAATCTCCCGCCGGATGCTGTCTGAAATCGGCTTGGTGAATTCCTTTTCGATCTGGCCAGTGATTTCAATGTCGAGAACAGCGAGGTAGCTGTCAACACGTTTAATGGCAGGCTTGCTTTCTGGCTTAAGCTCTTCTGAATATGCGGAAACGGTAGTTATGATCACGATCAACGGAATTAGTAGCAACCTTAGCATGCAGCCTCCCCAATATTTAGGACACGGATGATCCGTCGGGTTTCTATCCGCTCTGCTCGCGCTTCGCACGTAAAATACAAAAACCCACGCGTCCGCTATGGACACATGGGTCTTGTTTGCATCGTAATTGATTTGCGGTAAAAGTTAAACTGCCTGTGCAATGAATGCGCCATCGAACCCGCCCCCGGTCTTTGGCTTTAAACTATTCGAAGAGCCAAAGTGAGCATGAGTTTAACAAACAGAAATGGTAGTGTCAATTTATATTTGGGTTTTTTTCCGGGTATTTTCAGGGTATGTGGATAAGTCGGTTATGCGGGGGGCAGATGCCAGATGAAAAAAAGGGGCTGACCATTCTTGGCCAGCCCCTCGGTTGTACTTATGTTCTGCTGCTTACTTGATCAACGGAACGATCAGGAGTGCAACGATGTTGATGACCTTGATCATCGGGTTGATGGCCGGTCCTGCGGTGTCCTTGTAAGGATCGCCTACCGTGTCGCCCGTGACTGATGCCTTGTGTCCGTCACTGCCCTTCTTGTGAACGACGCCTTTGCTGTCCGTAACGCCGTCTTCAAAGGACTTCTTGGCATTGTCCCATGCGCCGCCGCCTGAGGTCATGGCGATGGCCTGGAACAGGCCGGTCACGATGGCGCCGATGAGCACGCCGCCCAGGGCTTCTTTGCCCAGAAGGAGACCCACTGCCACCGGTACGACGACCGGAAGGAGGGCCGGGAGCATCATTTCATGGATGGCGCTCTTGGTCACGATGTCAACGCACTTGCCGTACTCCGGCTTGCCAGTGCCTTCCATAATGCCCTTGATCTCGCGGAACTGTCTGCGGACTTCTTCCACCACGCCGCCGGCTGCCTTGGCCACGGACTCCATGAGGAGCGCGCCGAAGTAGTAGGGGAGCAGGCCGCCGATGAACAGGCCGCAAAGAACCATGGGGTTAGAAAGGTCGAACAGGACCGTTGTGCCGAAGGAGCGTGAATATTCCGAGAACAGCACCAGAGCGGCCAGCGCTGCTGAGCCGATGGCATAGCCCTTGGTCACTGCCTTGGTGGTATTGCCGACCGCATCAAGAGGGTCGGTGATGTCGCGGATGGCCTGGGGAAGTCCGGCCATTTCAGCAACGCCGCCCGCATTGTCCGTGATCGGTCCGTAGGAGTCGATCGCCACAACAATGCCGGTCATGGAAAGCATCGAAACAGCTGCCAATGCGATTGCAAAGATACCGCCTGAAGCAGCGTTTGCCTGGCCGGAGAATCCGCCGCCAAGCCAATAGGCGCCCAGGATCGAGGCAACGATCACGAGCACCGGTGCTGAGGTTGACTTCATGCTGACTGCCAGTCCGGCGATCACGTTCGTACCGTGGCCGGTGAGGCTCGCCTGTGCGATGTGCTGCACCGGGGGATACTCTTTTGCGGTGAAATACTCAGTGATCCACACGATCAGGCCGGTGAGGGCGAGACCGATAAGGGAGATGAAGAACACGGTGTTCGCCGTGAATACGCCTGCATTGGCACCGAGACCGTCGATAAAGCTCTTGGACACGAAGTAGAACGCGACTGCCGCGATAACGCCGGCAACGGCAAGGCCCTTGTACAAGGCGCCCATGATGTAGTTATTCTTGCCAAGTTTCACTGCATACGTGCCGATGATGGAAGCAATGATCGAAACGCCGCCGAGCATAAGCGGGAACTCGATCCACGGGCTGCTTGCGCCAAACACGGTCTTGGCGAGAAGCATTGCTGCCACGAGGGTCACGGTGTAGGTCTCATAAAGATCGGCTGCCATACCAGCACAGTCTCCGACGTTGTCACCAACGTTGTCGGCGATCACGGCCGGGTTGCGGGGATCGTCTTCGGGGATGTTCTTCTCAACCTTACCCACAAGATCGGCGCCCACGTCAGCGGCCTTGGTGTAGATGCCGCCCGCGATACGCGCGAACACGCTCATAAGCGAGCAGCCGAAGCCAAGTCCGATAAGAGCAGTGGAAACCTCTTCGGCCGGGGCCATGGATTTCGCGATAAAGTAAAAGCCTGCCAAACCGATGATGCCGAGGCCCACGACCATGATGCCGGTCACTGAGCCGCCCTTGAACGCGAGGCTGAGCGCGGCCTGGAGGCCTTTGCTCGCCGCTGCTGCGGTGCGCACATTAGCGCGGAGCGACACCCACATGCCGATGAAACCGGCCAGGGCGGAACCCACAGTGCCGATGATGAATCCTGCTGCCGCCCACATCCCGAGCTTGGGAGTGAATGCCAGGACAAGCACCAGAACTGCTGCGACCATTGCTACTGTCTTGTACTCGCGCGCCAGGAACGCATTAGCGCCTTCCTTCACTGCATTGGAAATGTCGATCATTTTCTGATTGCCTGCATCCTGCTTGTTCACCCAGATCGCGGTTATGATGCCGTAGATGACACCGGCGACGCCGCATACCAGGGCAAAAAGAATCGTGTTGCTCATTATAGTTCCTCCTTTAAAATAAGTTCAATCTGTTTGATATCTGTTCACCAATAATGTGGAGCATCGCCATCTGCGGCGATAAAACCTTCGGTGCAGCTAAGCATGTTCCCTTCCGGCATCCCCCCCTCTGTCTTGATGCTAAGATCGAGTTTACGCTTCGAATTTTCCGCCGATAAAATCCTTAAGATACTGGTTTTCCGCTTTTAGATTTTTCACCAGTACCCGCACCACATCGCGCATGGACAGCAGTCCCGCCAATCCATGTTCGTCCACAACCGGCAGATGTCTGATATTGTTCTGGATCATGACTGCCATAACGTAGTCAAGATCGTCACCCGGCTTCGACACGAGAAGATTGGTCGTCATGACATCCTTAAGACGAACCTCCTTGCAATTACGGTCGTTCGCCAGGGTTTTGACTACGTCGCGCTCGGTAACAATTCCGACGAGCGTCCCCTTATCCATGACGAGAAGCGCGCCGATCTTGCATTCGGCCATCTGCTTCGCAGCGTCCAGCAGTGACTGATCGCTCATGATGCTGAAGCATTCAATTCCTTTTATTCCCAGCAGTTCTTTAACTCTCATGACACACCTCGATGGATCACCTTAGTTACTTTTTCCCTACTTGATATCCCTTCCGCTATTCTTAGCGAACACCATCGCGGTTGTGCGGTAAAACAGATGCGCAAACTTCGAATACGGAGCGTAGGCGAACAAGGACCATACGAACACCAGGTGGAAGTAGTATACAAAATATCCTGCCTGCATGTCGGCAAGCCTGAGCGCCCAGGACAACATACCTGTTGCGCCGACACCGATGACGATCACAAGGAATATCCAGTCGAAGTATGAGCCCAAGCCGGCTTTACCGGCCTGGCCGAGTCGGTTCATGAGTATGATGATGATACCGATCGCAAACGCCAGGGAACTCACGAGAGCAAGCATCTTCATGGGATCGGTGATGGGATACGGCGCTTCACCAAAATGGAAAGGTCCAAATGCATTGATCCCGAGGAACTCCCACCCGTATAAATATGCGATTGCCCACGTTGTCGTGACCGCAAGTCCTGCAAAGGCATAGAAAAGCGCCATGTGACCCCACTGCCGTAGTTTGTTCACATTGCAGTCTGCAAATTTCGAATGCCCGAGAATCGTGGTGACCGAGGAAATGATATCTCCCACAAGATTGCCACTGGACTTCATTTCACCTGTTTGAGCCTTCATTCCGCTCCAAAGTCGGGTTATGCCGATATAAGCTGACGCAGCGGCAAATATCGCAGTAAGAATAAACACCGTATCGATCACGGGTACGGGTACAAACTTGTGATAGGCCATGATATCGCCTTCAGCCCGGGGTGCGGAAAAATCGCCGTGACCCAGTACGGTCAATATGGCATACCACAACACCATGGGAATGGCAAACAGGAGCCAGATGAGTTTTGGATCAGTTGCTATTTTCGCGAACAACGGCACCATGGCAACATGTTTGATGCTCTGCTTCCGGATCGCGTTCAAGACTTCTCCGGGCTTGGCGCCGCGCGGGCAATACGCAGTGCAGTCGCTGCACTGATGGCAAAGCCATACGTCGGCGTTAGTGACGAGTTTGTCTTTCTGACCCCACTGTGCGAGCACCATTTCCTTGCGCGGGAACGGATTGTCGTCCGGTGTCACGTTGCAGACCACCGAGCACGTGGCGCACTGATAGCACTTCTTCAGTGACTCGCCTCCGCCCTTGATGATCTCGTTCACGAATTGTAAATCAGGTTTGATAACTGTTGCTTCTGACATAGATATCCTCCATAGATTCGGTTCGGATCGGGTTTTCATTCCGCAATCCGCAATCCGCAATCCAAAATCGATTTACATGGTCCTAAACGGATTCGGTCCGATCTCTCTGATCCTGGTTGCAAACTCATTGAGCATGTCAGGCAGTTTATCGTACTCGTTGATGGCCACCTGCATCAGTTGAACACGCTCGGACTCGAGCTGAAGCCTGTTCAAGGTCTCACTCACCTTGCTGAAGCGGGTGTTCGCGAGTTCGCTGCCCTTGACGAAGTGGCACTGATAGTTCTCCCCGTACTTGCACCCGAGAAGCAGCATGCCGTCGGCACCCTTGGAAAGCGCATCTGCGACCCACACCAGGTTCATGCCGCCCAGGCATCGCATGGAAATAAACCGGAATGCCGGGTCGATCTTCTTTCCGGCAATAGCCGCTGTGTCGAGCGCCGGGTAGGAGTCGTTCTCGCAGACCAGGCAGATGATCGTCGGTTTGTCCTCATCATCGGAGTATTCCACCGCCTTGAGCATGGATCCCACGATGTCGACGCTGTAGTCCTTGAAGGACACGATGCGCTCGGGGCAGGCGCCCATGCAGGTGCCGCAGCGGCGGCAACGGTTGATATTGTAGTTCGGAATACCCTTCTCATCTTCCTCAATAGCGCCGAAGGGACATTCCTCTGTACAGCGCTTGCAGGCGGTACACTTGATCAGGAGCGGATCGGGGTAGGTCATGTCCCAGGCGCGGGGATGGACCGCCACACCTCGGGAGACATGATCAACGGCCTGGATCGCCTTGAACGCCGCTCCGGCTCCATCTTCCATGGCCTCGGCCATGTTCATGGGCTGGTGCACGCTGCCGGCAGCGTAGATGCCGGTCCTGCGGGTCTCGTACTGGAAACAAATAAAATTCGAATCAGCAAAGCCCGATGCGCCTTCGAGGGTCGGGAGCTCCGGTCCCTGGCGATAGCCAAGGTTCAGGATATAGTCGGGCTTCGGTGTCTGCTCGAGATAGTTCTTCTTTGATTCGTCGCCGCCGCCCGCTGCCTTGGTCAGCCCGTCCGCGTAATCCTGCGCGGATTTTGAGGTAGGCACCATGCCGGTGGCAAGAACGACAAGATCGGCTTCCACTTTCACCTTCTCTCCGGTCTTGGTGCCGAAAAGGGTGTTCTCCATCTCTACGAACATATTGCCGTTGCCGGCATCGGAAACGCCGGTCACATCGGCCTTGGAAAGCATCACGCCCGGGTTGTTCTGCGCTTCTTTATAATAGAGCTCGGTCCTGCCCGGGGTCCGAATGTCCTTGTAGAAGATCATGGCAAGGGCTTCCTCGTTCTGCCGTACATACTGGGACTGTTTGAGCGAGGTGGCGCAGCACATGGACGAGCAGTAGGCCAGATGATTCGGGTCGCGCTGCCCGGCGCACTGGATGAACGCGACTTTCAACGCTGGCTTCCCGTCTGACGGACGGAGCAGCTTGCCCCCGTTCTTTTTTGCGATCTCTTCAAGCTCAAAATTCGTGACCACGTTCTTCATAGTGCCGTAGCCCAGATAGCCAAGCTTGTTCGCATCGTAGGGCTTCCAGCCGGAGGCCATCACAACGGCACCGATCTTTACGGCCTCGCCGTTCGACAGCGTTACGGTGTAGAGGCCCGGCTGACCATCGGTTTTGGACACGGTCGTGGACTTGTACACCTTGATGTTCGCGTTGTTCTCAACCTCGGCAACGGTCTTTTCAATGTCGGTGTCCACAATCAGTGGCTTATTGATGTAAGACCCCGTCGGAATCTTTTTGTAGAGCTTGTTCACAAACCCGCCGAGCTGGGCTTCTTTCTCGACAAGCACCACTTTCTGGCCGGCGCCAGCAGCAGAAAGCGCTGCGGTCATGCCGGCGATGCCGCCGCCGATGACCAGGATCGTGCTGCACAGGTCCGGCAGGATGTTCGGCTCAATAAGATCGGATTTCTGCGCCTTGACGATCCCCATGGTGAGATAATCGTAGGCTGCATCGTTCGTCTCGTCCGTGTTCGGCTCCATGGTCCAGGCGACAAACTCACGAATGTTGACCCGCTCCACGATCGTTCCGGGAAAGGTGAACTCGGCGGCCTTGGCGCGGGGCGAACAGGCAGCGATGATAATCGTATTCACGCCGTCATTCGTTATGTCGTTTTTGATCAGCTGAACGCCTTCCGGGCTGCACAGGGCGTCATGCATCTTGAAATTCTGTACTTTCTTGGCTGCGCCGGAAACTTTTTCGACATTCATCGCTTCCTTGATGCCGCATCCTTTGCAGATATATACGCAGTATTTCTTTTCCATCCTTATTTCCTCCTCAAGCTCTGGATGCTCTTCATGACCACGCCCGTTGCATCCTGCGCGGACCGCGCCACATCAACTGGCGTCTTGAGCGTCCCGGTCGCATAGATGCCCTTCGGGAGCGCCGTCTGATCCACGAAACCATCATCGGTCATTGCGACGCCGGCGTTCTGGAGCGAAGCTGCGGTGGGCTGCATGCCGGTTGCAAGTACGACCATGTCAAATGTTTCGGTGATCTTGCCGCCGCCGTGGATATCCTCGGCCGTGACCTTGACATCGCTGTTCGATGCCTGCTCGACCCTAGCGACCTTGCCCTTGAGGAAGGACACATTCTGGTCTTCCTTGATCTTGGTATAGAACCGGTTCTCATAGAGCCCGGGGGTGCGGATGTCGATATAGAAAATCTTTACTTTGGCATCGGGATAGAGCTCCCGGACATAGGATGCCTGCTTCAGCGAAGCCAGGCAGCAGATGTAGGAGCAATGGGCCAGATGGTTCTCGTCGCGCGAGCCGGCGCACTGCACAAAAGCGACGTTTTTAACCTCTTTGCCGTCGGAGGGCCGCACAATTTTGCCCGCTGTCGGACCGTTCGGAGCGGCGAGGCGTTCCATCATCATGTTGGTAATCACATTCTGGACCGTACCAAATCCAAGGTTGTCCATCTTCGTGGCATCGTAGGGGTTCCAGCCGGTTGCCATTACCACCGCGCCGACCTTCACGTTGATGGTTTCAGGCTTCATGTCAAGGTGAATCGCGTCATAGGCACAGGCTGCAACGCACTTGGCGCATGACGATCCCTTGCACGCTTTGCCGTCGATCACATACTGGAGCGGAAATGCCTGGTTATGCGGCAAGTAGGCCGCCTTGGTCTTGCTCATGCCGAAATCAAAATCACTCGAACGCTCTTCCGGGCAGGCTTCCGTGCACTTGTTGCAACCCGTGCACTTTTCGTTCACGAACCGTGGCTGCGTCTTGATCGTAACGTCGAAGTTCCCTTCAGTACCGGAGATCTTCTCCACTTCAGCCATCGTGTAGATCTTGACCTGACCGTTGTTCTTGATGCGTTTGTACTGGATCTCAAGACCGCAGTTCGGGGGACACATCTTCCAAAAATATTTGTTCAGCTGCGTCACCCGGCCGCCGAGGTAGGGGTTTTTCTCAACGATGATGACATCGGAGCCCGCTTCCGCGGCTTCCACGGCCGCAGTCAGGCCGCTGAAGCCTCCGCCGACAACCAAAATCTTATTTTCCGCCATGATATATACTTCCTCCTTAAGGCAGTAACCACTTCGAACTTATAAACTGAAAACTGGAAATTAAAAAATTGTCCGGACAGGAGTGAACCATATTGCATTTTAAATTTACAGTGTACAGGTTACAAGAAAATCTCCGGGAAGGGCAACGCCCTCCCCGGAGTTGAGCATGTTCTTAATGTTTTACCGGAGCCATGTCCTCGACCATCTGGACGTACGGAACCTTCTTAACGGTCCACGTATCGGTCTTCAGATCATAGTTCGAGTTCACGAAGCACTTCCAGTTGGCGTCATCGATCTTGTCGAAGTCGCCGCGATAGTAGTAGCCCGGATACCGCGACTCTTCACGGAACAGGATGTGACGCGCATGTGCCTCCACAGAGAGGATGCGGTGATAATTCTCCCAGCAGCGCATCAGCTCATGCAGGTTGCTGGCAGCCATCTTGGAGGTGTCTTCCTTCAGCAGTTGGAGACGCCTGAGACCCTCGTCGAGCATGGTCTTGGAGGTCATGTACCAGGTCGAGATGCCACCAAAATACTCGTCGGCGATCTTCTGCAGACGGGTCTGGAGCATCTTCGGCTTGATGTAGTTCGGGTTGGTGTTCGGGTCCGTGGTGTGGTTCTTGTACTTCTCGTATACCTCGAACGGCAAATAGAGCTCGGCGGCCAGATGGTCGGCGGTCTCGTTGATCGTCGGGGTGTAATTCGGGTTGTCGAGCATGAACGCGAGTGCGGCCTTTGCAGCAATACGGCCTTCTGCGTGAGAACCGGACGAGAACTTGTGGCCCGAAGCGCCGCAGATGTCGCCGCACATAAAGAGGCCCTTCACCGTGGACTGGCGGTTGTAGTTGCCCACCGGCCACTTCTTGTTCCACTCTTCGGGAGCGCCCAGATCATCAGGACCGCAGCACCAGAAACCTGCGCAACCTGCATGCGAACCGAGGAGATACGGCTCGGTCGGCATGATCTCGGAAGGAACTTTATCCGGCTCGACGTTGTTCGATGCCCAGAGGCCGGCCTGGCCGATGGCCATATCGAGGAAGTCTTCCCATGCTTCGGCAACCAGGTGCTTCACCTTCTTGGCGCCTTCCTTCTCGCCCAGTTTCTCGATGAAGGTCTTGTTGATCGCGTCCATGGCGTGGTGCGTGTTCATGAGAATCGGGCCTTTGCCGAGCTTCATGTCGCGCATCATGAGGTGGTTGCGGATAGCAGTGCCGAGGTTGTCGACATACTTGCCGTACTTTGCCTTGGCTTCCGCCAGGGCTTCGGGATTGACGCAATAGTCTTCACCGAGAGAGTTGGTTGCTTTGGCCTTGAAGAACAGGAACCATGCGCCCACCGGTCCGTAACCGTCCTTGAAGCGGGCGGGCACGAAACGGTTCTCCATCAGGGTGAGCTCTGCGCCGGCCTGGAGGCCGAGTGCATAACCGGAACCGGAGTTCCACACCGGGTACCATGCGCGGCCCTGGCCTTCCTGGGTCGACCGGGGACGGAACACGTTCACCGCGCCGCCGGCTGCCAGCACCATGGCTTTTGCCTTGAAGATGTAGATCTTGTTCTCGCGGACGCTGAAGCCGGCTGCTGCTGCAACGCGATTCGGCTCCTTGGCATCGTTGTACAGTTTCACGATGAATACGCGTTCAAAGTGGTTCTGCTTGACACCCGTGGCTTCCCGGTTTGTCTGCAGGGACTTCTTCGCAGCTTCCGCCACGATGACCTTGTAGGACTCGCCGTTGATCATGATCTGCCACTTGCCAGAGCGGACCGGCTTGCCGCCGTCCTTGAGGGAACCTTTGCCTGCTTCCTTTGCCTGGAAACCGTCGAGGGAGAAGCCGTCGTCGCCCATCTTCCAGATCGGAAGGCCCCACTCCTCAAAGAGCTGCACGGAATCATCAACGTGCCGGCCGAGGTCGTAGATCAGGTCTTCACGGACGATGCCCATGAGGTCGTTGCGCACCATCTTTACATAGTCTTTCGGATCGTTCTCACCCATGTAGGTGTTAATGGCCGACAGACCCATGGCAACTGCGCCGGACCGGTCGGTCGCGGCCTTGTCCACCATGGTGATCTTGATCTTCTTGGAATTTGCCCAGCGTGCGCCTTCGAATGCAGCGCCGCAGCAGGCCATACCGCCGCCGATCAGGAGGAGATCTGTTTCAATCTCTTCGATTGCGGGCTTTGCGCAGAACGAAAAATTACATGTTTCTTTTTCCATTTGTCATATCCTCCTTATTATTTCATTGTCGGCATTGGTTTCGACGTGGTGAAAAAGCCCGGCTGTTTGAGTTTTGCCATATCTGCTTCTGGCTTGCCCTTGTAGGGATCGACCGAGCCTTCGACAGTGGTCCTGATCGGGAATTTGAAGCGAAGGAGCTTCCCGTTCCGGAATTTGATGGTCCACATGATTGAGTCCGTACCCCGCATCGGGATAACGTTCGCACCCAGGGGGGCGAAATCCTGGTAGGCCCGGATCTCGATCGCCTGCTGCGGACAGATCTTAACGCAGTTGTAGCACTCCCAGCACTGTTCCGTCTCCTGGTTGTAGGCCTTCATGAGGTCCCTGTTCAGGGTCATGAGGTCGTTCGGGCAGATATACTGGCAAGCAGTCTTATCTTGCGCCTTGCAGCCGTCGCACTTCTCTGTAATCACGTAACTCGGCATGTTATTACTTCCTCCTATCTATGGAATGTAGTTAACTGCATCTGCAGTCATTAAACCTCTGGGATTACTTCTTCTCTGTATGCGTGCCTTCAGCGTGGCTGTGGAGCTTGATCTCCACCTTCTCGGTGAGGCCGGCATAGTACTTCTTGAGAATCTCGAGCACTTCGGGGCGGCTGAAGTGATCGGGAACATTCTCGCCCTCGGAGAGCATCTTCCGGAGCTTGGTGCCGGAGAGCATCAGCCGGTCTTCCTTGCCGTGGGGGCAGGTCCTCATGGAGGCCATGCCATCGCACTTGAAGCAATAGAACGTGTGGTCGATCTTGAGGGGCTGGGTCTCGAGAGCGCCCTTTGGGATATCGTCGAATATTTTCTGCGCATCGAACGGTCCGTAGTAGTCGCCCACACCGGCGTGGTCGCGTCCGACGATCAGGTGGCTGCAGCCGAAGTTCTGGCGGAAGAGCGCGTGGAGCAGGGCCTCGCGGGGACCGGCATAACGCATCTCCATGGGATAGCCGCACTGGATCGCGGAATCCTTCACGAAGTACTTTTCCATGAGGGTATCGATGGCGTTTGCGCGCACATCGGCGGGGATATCTCCCTCTTTCAGCTTGCCCAGGATCTGGTGGATCAGGACGCCGTCCATGGTCTCGATGGCGATCTTGGCGAGATATTCATGTGAGCGGTGCATGGGGTTCCGGGTCTGGAATGCGGCAATGGTGCTCCAGCCCTTGGCCTCGAACATTTTGCGGGTTTCGACCGGCTTCATGTAGATGCCCTTGAAGGTTACGGGGAAATGAGACTCGGAGAGGACCTTCACCGGACCGGCCAGGTTCACATCAGGCTGACCCATGACCTTTTGTACGCCCGGATGGCCAGCAATGTCATTGGTGCGGAAGATCTGCTTGCACTCGTGCTCTTTGTCGGCCTTGGTCATCGCATACTTCTCGGACACCTTCATGGTGGCCATGACCTCATTCGACTCGTCATCAACGAGGGTGATCTCCTCGTTCTTCTTGAGCGAATTGGCGAATTCCGTGGACGCTGAGAGCGTCACCGGGACCGGCCAGAACGTACCGTCCGCCATCTTGTACTTGTCGCAGACGCCCTTCCAGTCCTTCTTGGTCATGAAGCCTGTAAGTGGAGTGAATGCGCCGATGCCCATCATCACGAGATCTGCGGTCTCGCGCGAGGAGATGCGGAGCTGCTTCAGGGTCTTGGCCTTCTTGAGTTCTTTCTGAAGGGCTGCCCCTTCAAGAAGAAGCGGCATGAGCTTCTTCTTTTTGCCGTGAGGCTTTACCAGTGCCATAGTGTTTCCTCCTTAACGAATTTTATAAGTCGTATAGGTCCTATTGGTCTTATAGGTCCTATGAAAATCTCTTACCCAAGAACAGCGGTAACCTTGGCGAAAATGTCGTTGATACCGCCGACACCCATGACGGTCTTCATAATATTTTTCTTTGAGTAGTAGTTGATAAGCGGTGCGGTCTGTTGCGTGTACACATCGAGCCGCTTCTTGATGGTCTCTTCTTTGTCGTCGTCGCGCTGAAACAATGCACCCCCGCACTTGTCACAGATTCCTTCCTTCTTGGGGGCTGAAAAATAGATATTGAACATCTGCCCGCAGCTTTTACAGGTCCTACGGCCGGTCAGGCGCTTCAGCAGATCGTTCATGTCCACATCGATATTGAGGGCAACAGTAAGGGGCATGCCCATACCGGAGAGAATTGTATCGAGTGCTTCGGCCTGAGCCGTGTTGCGCGGGAACCCATCGAGAATGAATCCGGCCTTGCAGTCGGGTTGCTTGATTCGCTCTTCAACCAGGCCAAGCACGATCTTATCGGAAACCAATCCACCCGAGTCCATGATCACCTTTGCCTCTTTGCCGAGAGGAGTGCCATCGGCCACGGCCTTCCGAAGAATATCACCGGTTGATATCTGCGGAATTTTATACTTCTCAATCAGCATCTTCGCCTGCGTGCCTTTACCGGCACCGGGAGCACCAAGCAATACCACCCTCTTAGCCATATCGTTGAATCCTCCGAAAAAAATATTTTTACAGAAGGAGAAGGTTTAAGAACGCATGAATCCCTTCAAGAAGTTTTTAACCGGCCTATAATCGTTGAAATCGAGTTATTATTCAAGTTAAAAATTATAATTTCAATATTAGTTTTGTTTATAAAAGAGGTTGCGCATGAAGAAATTCCGCCAGTTTTTCAATCGCTTTTCCCCTGTGGCTGAGTTTATCCTTCTCATTTCCCGCCATCTCTGCAAAGGTCCGTTCAAATCCATCCGGAATAAACACGGGGTCATACCCAAAACCGGTTTTCCCTTTAGGTTCCAATCCAATACGCCCTTTGGCAATGCCAAAAAAGGTCACTACCCTCCCGTCAGGAAATGCCAGCGCCATGCAGCAGACAAATTGGGCCGCCCGTTTTTCATGCGGCACGTTTACAAGTTCGGCGAGCAGTTTTTCGTAATTTCTGACATCGTTTCCCGCCCCCGCGCCACCTGCATAGCGGGCCGAGTAAACTCCAGGCGCGTTATGCAGGGCTAATACCTCAAGACCGGAATCGTCCGCGAGAGCCGGCTTTCCCGTGAAGAGACAAACCTCTGTCGCCTTCTTGATCGCGTTCCCCTCAAAAGTGTCCTTGTCCTCAATTGTTTCCGGACAGTCCGAATATTCGTCTAGTGAATGAATAACGATAGTCAGGTCAACGATGATCCGCCTGATCTCCTCGATCTTCTTTTTATTTCTCGTAGCGAGAATGATGTCCATCAGCACATTGTCTCCTGCTGCCCATCGTCAGTTCATATTTTCATGCATCATGACACCGCAGCAGCATCCGAACGAGTAGGTAAAAAAACATGGGTTTCTTTTAGGCACAGAGGGGGAGTAAATGAACGAAATGCAGAGCAGGTGCTATGTTACTTCAGGTTGCTTCATTATGAAGCTAATCGGAGAGATGTTTTAAATGGCGGGGCGGACGGGGCTCGAACCCGCGACCTCCTGCGTGACAGGCAGGCGTTCTAACCAACTGAACTACCACCCCAAGTAAAAAAATTATGAGTGCTGAGTGATGAGTTTTAAGTTTGAGCCAAAACTGACAACTTAAAACCTGTGTTGTTATGGTAGGCGGAACAGGGATCGAACCTGTGACCCCAGCCTTGTAAGGGCTGTGCTCTCCCAGCTGAGCTATCCGCCCGGTTCCTCCAATTAAGGAAGCAGTAATATCTATTATTCACCTGAAAATGTCAAGCAATATTTATCTATTTGTGTTTGTGACGAATGCCGGGATTCAATCCCTGAACGACATTTTAAGATCGTACATCCCGCCCTCCGCCCGCTTTTCAATAATAAAGCCCATTTTTTCGAAGAGCTGTAGCATCTGGCGGTTCTCCATCAGTACCTGGGCTGTGAACCCGAGGAGACCGCTTTTCTTTGCGAGATAGGTAACATAGGATAGGAGCGTTGCCCCTATTCCCTTTGCCTGATGGTCGTCGCGCACGACAAAAGCCACGTCGGCAGTGTGCGTGACCTCATCGATCACGTACTGCGCCATGCCGACGATCATTTCCTGCTCCTGGTGACCTACCACTGCAAGGATCACCATCTCCCGCGTATAGTTGATCACGACAAAAGGCTGGAGACGTTCATGGTGCATGTCCGTCCGTGTTGAGATGAACCTCCGGTACATGGAATCGTTCGACAAGGCATAAAAGAAATCCTTGAGAAGATGTTCATCGTTCATTTTCACGGGCCTGAGCAGAAGATCAAGACCTGTCCGGGTGGTCTTATATGCCTCCAGCTCCTCGGGGTATTCTCCTGATGCGCCTGAAATAAACACCTGGTCCTTGTAGATGAGGTTCCGCTCCTTTGCCTGCTCAATAAGCCATTCGCGGAACTTCGGGTGGGCGATCATGATCAGGTCCATGGCCCGTTCGCGGATATTCTTCCCGTGAAGATAGGCGATGCCGTACTCTGTTACCACATAGTGGATGTCTCCGCGTGAGAGTGTGACGCCAGCCCCTTCTTTCAGGAAGGGGACGATGCGCGAAATTTCGCCGTTCTCCGCTGTGGACTGAAGCGCCAGGATGGATTTGCCGCCCTGGGACAGGATCGCACCGCGCATGAAATCCGCCTGCCCGCCAATGCCGCTGTAGAAGACCTTGCCCAGGGATTCGGCTGTTGCCTGTCCCGAGAGGTCTATTTCGAGGGCGCTGTTGATCACGGTCATGTTTTTCTGGCGCGCAAGCACCGTCGGGTTATTGGTGTAGTTCACGGGTCGGAATTCTATGCCCGGGTTGTCGTGGAGATATTCGTAGGTATCGCGCTTCCCCATGCAGAAGGCGGCTACGGTCTTTCCCGGGTTAAGCTCCTTGCGCGTGTTGTCGATAACGCGCGCTTTCATGAGATCCACGATCCCGTCGGTCAAAAGCTCGGTATGCACACCCAGGTGTTCCTTGTTTTTGAGATGTCCCAGAATGGCATTCGGGATGCTGCCGTAGCCCACCTGGATCGTATCGCCATCCTGAACGATCCGCGCAACGTACGTGCCGACTTTCTGACTGATGTCGTCGGCAACGGTGTCCTCGTATTCGAGGAGCGGTTCGTCCCAGGGTACGATGAAATCCACGTTCTTGATGTTGATGAAGGTATCGCCGAGCACCCGGGGCATATGTGCGTTCACCTGGGCAATTATGAGGGTGGCGTTCTCGGTAGCCGCCTTCACAATATCCACGCTGATGCCGAGGCTCATGAACCCGTGCTCGTCAGGAAGCGAGGTCTGGATGAGCGCCACGTCCACGGGCACGAGATTTTTCTGGAACAGACCCGGGACCTGGGAGAGGAACACGGGCGTGTAATCAGCAAGTCCCCGGTTTACCGCATCCCGCGTGTTGTTGCCGATAAAAAAGGAATTGCTGCGGAAGTTGTCCTTGAATTTCTCGTCAGCATAGGGGGTCACGCCCAGGGTCCAGACCTGGAGCAGCTCTGTGTCGAAGAACGCTTTCGGGTGGGCGCTGACATAGTTGATAAGCGCCTGGACGAGATGCTGTGGCTCGCCGCATCCCGTGCCGATGAATATCCGGTTGCCGGGATGAATGGCGCTGAAGATTCGTTCCTCCTTGGGGAACTTTTCAGGATAGATCAATTTCATGGCTTCCAGTTTTTTATGAACGCCTTGTTCCATAGCCCTACCTCGCTCTCTCTTCCCTGCTACAGCAGAGTATAGCAAAAATCCACCGCCGGGAGGCAAACGGACCTTGCCTTGATACCTTGCCTATTTTTCCTTGACCCTTCGTGATTTCTCAACTAAACTACTCTATATGCTGTCATCGCTATTCACTCCCGGATCAATCGCCGTTATCGGAGCATCGCACGATCCGAAGAAGGTCGGCCACGCTGTCCTGAACAATCTCCTTCGGTTCAAATATCTGGGGAAGCTTTATCCAATCAACCCCTCCTGCGCAGAGATCCTTGGCCTCAAAGCCTATGCAAACGTGGCGGACATCGATCAGCCGGTGGATTTGGCGGTTATCGTCATTCCCGCAAAGTTTGTTCCCGCTTCGCTCCGGGAGTGCGCAGCACAGGGCGTGCGGTCAGCCATCGTTATCAGCGCGGGATTCAAGGAAGCGGGCAAAGAGGGAACGCTCCTCGAAGAAGATCTGAAGAAGATCAGCAAAGAAACGGGCATGCGCATTCTGGGGCCGAACTGCCTCGGTCTTATCAATACCGCGAACGACATGAACGCCACCTTTGCTGCGGATATGCTGCCGAAGGGCAAGATCGGGTTCTTTTCCCAATCCGGCGCCATGGGCATTGCGATCATGGATTGGGCCATCGGGAATGACGTGGGATTCTCAAAGTTCATCAGCCTCGGAAACAAGGCGGACCTTTCCGAGATAGACTTCATCGAGTACTTTATGAATGATCCTGAAACGAGCCTGATCCTCGGTTACATCGAGGATGTGGTGGACGGCAAACGGTTCATCGAAATGGCTGCAAAGGCCACCAAGGTCAAACCCATCGTTCTGCTCAAATCCGGCGGCACCGAAGCGGGGGCCCGCGCGGCATCGTCCCATACCGGCGCGCTCGCGGGTTCGGACAAGGCCTTTGATGCGGCCTTTCACCAGACCGGCGTGATGCGTGCCGAGGGAGTGCAGGACCTCTTTGATACGGCCCTGGCCTTCAGCGAAGGGAAGGTCCCGAACGGGAACGGTCTCCTCATCATAACGAACGCAGGAGGACCAGGCATCATCGCTGCGGACACAGCAGAGCGGCTCGGCATCGAACTTCCGCACATGACGAAAGAAAGCCTCGAGGCCATGTCGAAAAAACTGCCGACAAACGCATCGATCTTCAATCCCGTGGATGTGATCGGTGATGCAACCTCCGAGCGGTACGCGGCCGTACTCGAGCAGGCGGTACAAGACCCGAACGTCGATGCCATGCTGGTGATCCTGACACCCCAGGCAATGACTGATATGGAAAAGACAGCGGATGTCGTCATCGCCGCAGCACGCTCCACGTCCAAGCCCATAATCACGTCGTTTATGGGAGAGAAGCGGGTGCGTTCAGCAATCAATAAATTAAAGGAAGCGTCAATCCCCAACTTTTCCTACCCTGAGCTCGCGGTCAAGGCCTTTAAACGTTTATCCGACCACCGCGCATGGAAGACCGTGGTCCAGGAGGAGCTTTCGACATGCTGGTACAACTTCGATTCAGCGGCCGAAACCATTGGCGCGATCCTCAAGAATGGTGTGTACCAGGTGGGGGAAGAAGAAGCCATGCAGATCCTCACCTTCTATGGGTTCCAGTTCCCCAAACGCGCACTGGCGCAAACCTCGCGCGAGGCCTCCCGCATTGCATCGAAGATCGGCTTTCCTGTGGTGATGAAAATCTCGTCCCCTGACATCCTGCACAAGACCGATGTGGGCGGCGTGCGGGTGAATGTGCGGACGCCGAAAGAAGCCGAAGATGCATTCACCGAGATCACCTCAAATGCCCGGCGCATCCTGCACGACGCCTTCATTAAAGGGGTCATGGTGTATGAAATGGCGAAGCCCGGCAAAGAAGTGATCCTCGGCGTCACCTACGACCGGACCTTCGGACACATGATCATGTTCGGCCTCGGCGGTATCTATGTGGAAGTGTTGAAAGACGTATCCTTCAGGATCGTTCCCGTAACACGGCGGGACGCTCTCGCTATGGTGAATGAGATCAAGACTACGGCACTGCTCCGCGGCGCGCGGGGAGAGCGGCCTGCGGACATCAGTGCCATCGCGAGCTATATCGTCAATCTCTCGTGTCTTATTTCCGATTTCCCCGAAATCCAGGAACTTGACGTCAATCCGCTCGTAGTGCATGAAAAGGGCGCTGTAGCTCTTGATGCGCGGATCATTTTCAAACGCCCGGACGATCTGAAAATCCCGTCGCCCGCGTCGCATGAATGAAGATTGCATGAAACCATCAACCACCGGAATTTTTGAGGTATTGCCAATGATAAAGTCCATATTGCTGACAACAGCTCTGCTGCTCTCCACGGGCACAGTTGCCCACGCATTTGGTATTTCAGACTATCTTATTCTTGAGGATATCGGCCCTTACCGCCAAACGCCTGAAGTTGAGTTCATGGGAAAGCTGGTCGCACGCAAACCTGCCTGCCTGCAGGGCGGAGATGATATAAGCGGCATCTACAACTCCTGCAGAATTTCCTATGCCGGGGGTGCAGGCAACCTGTCCATTACAGTGGAGGCCCGGGTCTACAAGAGCGGACAATGGATCTTGCATGACCTGGAAGACGCTTTTCGTGACCACGAAAAATTTCATGCCCTCCTGGACCCGAACGTGCGGGTGAGAACGATCAATGGGAAAAATCTTTTTGTTGCAAGCGTCGGCGGCGGCAAGACCTATACCTGGGGCAGCGGTAAGAATGTTCGCATAGAGATACGATATTCGACCTATTCGAAGAACAAACCCGAACCCATGGACGTCGTCAAAGCTTACCTTGCCAAATATCCATCAACCATGACCCTGAAGGAATCCGAGTTCAGAAGCAAGGCACATTCCGAGCAGTGGCTTCGGGAGGAGATGAACCGGCATTTGTGGCTTGCCGAGCAGCAATTTACGCTGGCGTCTGCCGGCATCTCAGATATCAACGAGGTGCTCAAGGATATTGTCGACAACCTGGAGATGTTTCTTAGTTATCGGGAGCACTTTTACGCGGTAAAAGCATCCTCGAATCAGGAGTTCCTTGTGGAACGCCTGGATGCGGAAGATGCACCAGCAATCAAGAATTTGCTGAACGAATACAAAACATGGTGGAGCGAAAATAAAACCCGTGAATTTCTCCTGGAGACGCCTGACAGTTCCGCGGACCTGCCAACGCCCGAGCCCGATCCATGCCCATCGTCGCTCACGGCACCCAATTCGTAAGGAGGTCGTATGGTCCCTATTTTTATAGCATCCAACACCGGATATTCCGGCAGGACTTTTTTGTCACTCGGCCTTGCACACATGCTCATTGAGCAGGGGTACAAGGTCGGCTATATCAAACCCCTTGGCAAAACACCGGTGAAAAAGGGCAAAAGCGTTTATGATGCCGATGCCCTCTTTATCAAGGAAACCCTCGCTCTTGCCGAACCAATGGAGGCGATCTCACCCTATGTGCAGACCTACGAGAACCAGACGCTTCTTTTCGACGGCCAGCTCAAGGAGGTGAAAAAAAAGGTCCTTGCGGCCTTCAAAACGTTTAAGAATAAGGATTTTGTCATCATCAGCGGGGCCGGAGATCTTTTCGAGGGATCAATCCTCGGCATCAACGCCCTTTCGCTGCTCGACGATATGAAGGCATATCTCCTCATGGTCGAGCCCTGGCGCGGCGAATCCTCGGCTGACCTGCTCTTCGGTGCATCAAAGCTTTTGGGCGACCGGTTCATCGGGGGGGTGATCAACAAGGTGCCGTTGAGCACGGTCAGCCATGTGAAGAATGTCGTGCGACCGTTCGTCGAAAAAAAGGGCGTGCGGATCTTCGGAGTGTTTCCGAAAGACCACGCGCTTGAAGCAATCAGCGTCCGGGAGTTGAAAGACCTTCTGCATGGAACGGTGCTCTGCTGTGACGACCGGCTTGACGAATTTGTTGAAAATTTCTCCGTTGGCGCCATGGACGTAGACAGCGCCCTTAATTACTTTCGCAGAACGCCGAACAAGGCGGTGATCACCGGGGCGCACCGCTCCGATATCCAGCTTGCAGCCATGGAAACGTCAACGCGCTGCATCATCCTCACCGGAGGTCTTACCACAAACGATGTCGTCATCGGTAAAGCTCAGACTAAAGGGATTCCGATCATCTCCGTTGCCGACGATACCTACACAACCATTGACCGGATCGAGGGCGGCATGGGGAAAACAAATATCCGCGAAAAACGGAAGGTTGAACGCGTGAACGCGTTGATGACAGGTGAGTTCGACATAAAGCGGTTTTTGAAAAGCCTGCAATAAGATGCAGTCGTAAACGAGGAGGCCCCATGGCCGACAAATCCATCATCATCATCGGTGCCGGCATCGCAGGATTATCCGCCGGATGCTACGGCCGGATGAACGGTTTCTCTACACGCATCTTTGAAATGCACAAAAAACCGGGCGGGCTCTGCACCAGCTGGAAGCGCCAGGGCTACACGATAAACGGATGCATCCACTGGCTCATCGGGTCCTCCCCCGCGATCAGCTATTACCGGATGTGGGAGGAGCTCGGCGCCGTGCAGGGCAGGCAATTCGTCAACCATGAGGAATATGGCCGCATCGAAGATACGAACGGCGCCTCCTTCATTATGTATACGGACATCGATCGTTTGGAGCGCCATATGAAGGAGCTGTCGCCCGAAGACGCTGCAGTGACTGATGAGTTTATCCAGGCGATCCGTCGTTGCGCAAAATTTGAAATCCCCTGGGACAAGGCGCCAGAAACAATAGGGCTCTTTGACGGCATAGGGATGTTCATCAAGTATTTTCCTCTTATACGGACCATCGGAACGTGGAACAAGATCTCGCTCAAAGAATTCGGAGATCGCTTCAAACATCCGTTGCTTCGCGAGGCTTTTCCGTTGATGTTCATGCCTGACTTTCCGGTGTCGTTCATGCTCTTCACCTTTGCATGGTTGCACCAGAAGGCGGCAGGCTATCCGATCGGCGGCTCCCTCGATTTCTCGCGGGCCATTGAAAAACGCTATCTGTCGCTCGGCGGGGAAATAACGTATAAAGCAAAGACCGTTAAGATCTTGACGGAAAACAATCGAGCAGTCGGCATCAGGCTTGAGGACGGGACCGAACACCGCGCAGACTATGTGATTTCAGCTGCCGATGGTCATGCGACCATATTCAATCTGCTGGAGGGAAAATATCTCGACGACAGGGTCAGAGGATATTACGATGCGCTGATCCCATTTCCTCCGCTGGTCCATGTGGCCCTCGGCATCAATCGTTCATTCAGCGACGTGCCTCACGCAACAGGTCTGGCGATCAAGCTTCGGGAACCGATCACCATCGGAGGGGTGCAACAAATGCTGCTGAATGTTCATATCTGGAACTTCGACCCCACGCTCGCTCCTGCCGGCAAAACAATCGTGAGCGTAATGTTCCAGACCGACTTTGATTTCTGGAAAAAGCTGCGGGAAAACGAGGAGCTCTATAAAGCGGAAAAGGAGCGCATCGCCGATCAGGTAGTGGCGAATCTGGACCAGCGCTTTCCCGGTCTCGCGGCTCAGGTGGAAATGCGGGACGTTGCAACACCCACAACCTTTGTGCGCTATACCGGAAACTGGAAAGGCAGTTTTGAAGGCTGGCAGGTGACGCCGAAAACCTGGAGCTTGGGCAAGGTAATGAAAAAGACGCTGCCGGGACTTGATAACTTTTACATGGCCGGCCACTGGGTCGAGCCGGGCGGCGGCATTCCCGCTGTCGCCATGTGCGGCAGGAACGTTGTCCAGATCATTTGCAAGAACGAGAAGAAGAAGTTTGTTACGACACGATGATCCTGGACTGCAGGCAGTACCTCCCTTTCCTTCTTGACACGCTCTGCCAATAATGATATTTATTCACCATGCTCGTTTATCTTGACGGCCATTTTGTTCCCCGGGAACAGGCGCTTGTTTCGGTCTTTGATCATGGCTTTCTCTACGGCGATGGGATCTACGAAACCCTGCGTGCCTATGGAGGGAACCTTTTTCTTCTCAAAAAGCATCTCGCCCGTTTGAAACGTTCGGCAAAGGCTATCTCCCTCAAGCTTCCGTTGACACTCGAAGAGATCGGCGAAGCGTTGAACGAATCACTGAATGTCAACAAACTTCAGGAAGCGTATGTAAGGCTCCACATTTCCCGGGGACCCGGCGAGATCGGGCTCGACCCGGCCCTGTGCGTAGCACCCACCATGGTGATCGTTGCCAGGCCATTTCACGACTACCCTGCCAAACAATATGAACTCGGAGTAAAGGTGGTTTTTGTCAAAACACGCCGCCACTATCCGCTGTCGCTCGACCCTGCCATTAAAAGCACGAACTTCCTGAACAACATCCTGGCGAAAAGCGAATCCATCAAAGCCGGGGCCTATGAAGGAATCATGCTCAACTGGAAGGGCTTCGTGGCTGAGGGGACGATCAGCAACATATTCATGGTTAAAAAGGGCGTCCTGCTCACGCCCCATGTGGACACCGGAATTCTCGAAGGTGTTACCCGAGACCTGGTGCTTCGCCTCGCGAAAAAACTCCACCTGCCTGCACAAGAGGCCCTGATCCGGCCGCAAGGCCTCGTATCCGCCGACGAGTGCTTTATTACGAACACGACCATGGAGATCATGCCGGTTACCCGGGTGGACGGCACACGGATCGGAATTGGCCGGCCGGGCCCGGTGACCGCACTATTACGCAAAGCGTATCAAGATGAGGTGCAGCGATGTTTGAAGACGCAAGCCAGCTAGCGCAGCTCATCGACCACACGCTTATCAGACCTGATGCGACGCTGGATGATCTCACGTCAGCCTGCGCTCAGGCAAAAGAATACGGCTTCTCGACCCTCATCGTAAACAGTTATCATGTGACACGTGCAATGGCCGCCCTCGCAAACTCTCCGGTGAAGGTCGGAACGGTCGTGGGTTTTCCTCATGGCGCAAGTACGACAACGGTGAAGATCGTTGAAGCCATGGAAGCGATGAAGAACGGCGTCGCGGAAGTGGATATCGTCCTGAACATCGGCCTGATCAAATCAGGCCGTTACGACCTGATGGAAATCGACATTAAGAACGTCATCACGATGACAAAACAATTAGTGCATAAAGTCATCATCGAAACCGGTTATCTGACCCGCGATGAGATTGCGAACACCTGCCGGACTGTCGTGCATGCGGGCGCGGAATTCATCAAGACCTCCACGGGATACGGGCCCCGCGGCGCCACGGTGGAAGATGTGCAACTCATACGTCAGGTCGTGGGATCCATGTGCCGCATAAAGGCCTCGGGGGGGATCAAAGATCTTGCATCGGTCATTGCACTCCTTGAAGCGGGCGCGGAGCGCATCGGGACAAGCTCGGGTCCGGCGATCATGGATGAGTACCTTGCCGCACAACCCCGTTGATCTGTTGTGCTTACTGCGAAATAATGAGTGAACGTATCATTTGTTTCAATCAGATAGCGTTATCCCGATCTTTTCCCGCGTGGAACCTTCCCCACACCAGGCAGCATATTCTGAATTCTGCATGTACATAATTGCCGGGCGATTGTTTCCTGAATTATCATTGACATATCATGCCATGGTATGATAAATTTTTATAGCATCGTAACGGTTCCCTTAAAAATCACCGCGCGTTCAGGGAGAAACCATGTCGGCAAAGCTTGAAGAATTATATGAAACAGGAATGGAGCTGTTCGATAAAGGCGACTACGCGAATGCGGAGCGTAATTTTTTACAGGTGCTCGCGATAAATCCAAAATTTGCGGATGTTCAGAACAAAATGGGGATCATCTACAACCAGACGAATAGACTGGAACTGGCGGTCATAGCCTTTGAAAAAGCCCTGGAACTCAACCCCCGCTATACCGAAGCGTCACTGAACCTTGCGGTAACCTATAGCGATCTCGGAAAATATGAGAAAGCCCGCGAGGTGTTTGAACGGGCCTCTCATTTCTCCGATGACTCATCGAAATCAACAATCGACCCGTTTATCAAAGGCAAACTCGCTGACGAGCATCTTCGCCTGGGCAAAATGTATTATGATCTCGGCATGCTGGACGATGCCATCAACGAATATCAAAAGGCGCTGCACCTCTCCCCCAAGTTCGCCGATATCATCACCCAGCTCGGGATCGCTCTTCGGGACAAAGGTCTCTACGATGAATCCATCAAAACGTTCACCCGGGCGAAGGAAAGCAACCCCCATTACATTCCCGCGCGCCTCCACCTGGGCGTCACGTATTATTCCCAGGGATTTTACGGACTGGCTGAAGAAGAATGGCGGGAAGCGCTCCGCATCGATCCGAACAATTCCGCAGTCAAAACCTATCTCAATTTTGTGAAGCCCCAGAAATCCTGACGGAGCCGGTAGTTGGATCTTCTTGAAATAAAGGACCTCACCACCCATTTTTTCACCAGAGGAGGCGTGGTGCGGGCCGTCGACAACCTGAGCCTCAGGCTGCAGAAAGGCCGCATTCTCGGACTGGTAGGCGAATCGGGCTGCGGCAAAACCGTTACCGCCCTTTCGATACTCAACCTGGTCCCCTACCCGGGCAAGGTCGTATCCGGAAACATTTTTTTCGAAGGCACAGACCTCTTGACCCTTGCTCCCGAAGAGCTGAGAAAGGTCCGCGGCGCCAGGATCTCCATGATCTTCCAGGAGCCCATGACCGCGCTCAACCCCGTTTTTACCATTGGAAACCAGATCGCCGAGATTTTTACCACACATAGGGATGCAAGCAGAAATGCCGCGATGGAGCAGGCTGTTCAGCTCCTTCAATCGGTCGGCATCCCCTCGCCTGAAAAACGTGTCGAAGAATATCCTCATCAGCTGTCAGGCGGTATGCGCCAGCGCGTAATGATCGCCATGGCGATCGCCTGCAAGCCATCTCTCGTTCTTGCCGATGAACCCACCACCGCTCTTGACGTCACGATCCAGGCACATATCCTGGAGCTGCTGGGACAGATTCAGTCGGAAATGGGCATGGCGATGATCCTGGTCACCCACGATCTCGGTCTCATTGCGGAGCGGGCGGATGAAGTCGCGGTCATGTACGCCGGCAAGATCGTGGAGCAAACCACTACCCGGGAGCTTTTTGCAAACCCCCAGCACCCCTATACGCGAGGGCTTCTGGCCTCGATCCCCAAACCCGGGGAAGCTGCCAGAAAGCGGCTTCGCACAATCCCCGGAACCGTGCCGAGACTGCACGATCTGCCGGTTGGATGCAGGTTTGCTCCCCGTTGCGATATGAAAACCGAGCGCTGCACAGTCGAACCGCAACTGATCGAAATTTCATCCGGCCATCTTGTTCGGTGTTGGGAAGCAACGTAACCTGGTGATCTTTCCCTGTTTGGGTTGCACCTGCGTTCGCGCACAATAATGAATTGTGAAAAACTATGACAGACGAACTTCTTGTTATCAAAAACGTATTTAAGACCTTTCCGGTCAAGGCGGCCCTGGGCAGGACCGCTGTGGCAAAAGCGGTTGACGGTGTGGATCTGACGGTGGCTCGGGGAGAGGTTGTGGGGCTGGTCGGTGAAAGCGGCTGCGGCAAATCAACTCTTGGGAGACTCGCCCTGCGACTATTGGAACCCACGGCCGGAAAAGTTTTTTTTCAGGGAAGAGATCTCGGTACGCTCGACAAGCGGACGCTCAGGTCGGTCCGCAAACATATGCAAATCATCTTCCAGGACCCCTTCGCATCGCTCAATCCCCGCATGCGTATTCAGGAAATTGTGAGCGAACCCCTGATCATCCATGACCTGGCCCGCGGAGCGGACCTGGTTGCGCAATCCGCAGTGCTTTTGGAAAAAGTAGGACTGTCAACGGATGCTCTGCGGCGTTACCCTCATGAATTTTCCGGCGGTCAGCGCCAGCGCATAGGCATCGCGCGGGCGCTTGCGAGCGGCCCCTCGTTCGTTGTCGCCGACGAAGCTGTATCAGCGCTCGATGTCTCGGTGCAGGCCCAGATCATCAATTTGCTGGAAGACCTGCGGGAGGAGTTCGGACTGTCGTTTCTTTTCATCGCTCATGATCTCAATCTTGTCCGTCATTTCTCCGACCGTGTCGTCGTCATGTATCTCGGCAAGATCATGGAAAGCGCGCCGGCTGACACGATCTACCGCAGTCCTGCTCATCCCTATACCGAGGCACTGCTCGCCGACATCCCGGTTGCCGACCCGACCATAAAAAGAAAGCACATCCTGCTCAAGGGGGACATCCCAAGTCCCACGCTGATCCCCCCGGGGTGCAGATTCCACACACGCTGCATTTACCGTTTTGACCCTTGCGACAAGGTCATTCCACCAACCACCGATCTTGGCAACGGTCACTTCGTCGACTGCCATCTGCGGCATTAAACTCATCGCGTTGACTGCCGTATGCATGCCATTTGCATTAACAGGTGACTCTCTGCATATATCTTTTGCATTTCCAGATAACTACCTGCATTTTTTCTCATCATTGCAAACAATATAAGACATGGATTCGTTTGAATTCAAATAGTTATACTCTGGCACGCTTGATGCATTTTATCTGACAGATAGATTGATTAATTGAAACAGAATAAGGAGGATTTATCATGAAAACATCAACGTATGTTGGAGCAGGCGCAGGACTGTTGCTTTTCGCTCTCTTTGGCCTTCTTCCCGGCAGTCTCATCGGAGGCGCGGCAGGACTGAATATCGCAGGATGGATCTTTGGACTCCCGGTAACACCGGGAATCATATCAAGAATCATAGTCCTGGCATCAATGCTCGTCGGTGTTCTGGTCGCCGGCATCACCATCGTCTCGACAACGACAGCGCTCGGCTGGCTCGTGGGAAGTGTCATTGAATCCGGCAAAGCTGCAAAGGAAGTCGGCGCTGAAGAGAAGTCACGAATGTCGCATAAATAACAGTGAGTTCGACTTTAAAAAATCGCAGACATGGCTGAGGAGATAAATCACGAACGGTTATGCCCTGCGAACGAATCATAAACCGTACGGCGGAACCTGCGTTCCGCCGTTTTTATTTTGCTGAGATTCACCAAAAGCACGGCCACTCATATCAGAGAGATGGATGGTGCTCTGCGGGTGGGTCCCTCCGTGCCGGCTCCTCAGCCGATCCGTACGAGTCAACTATTCCGAGCTTCCAGGTGTACACTCTGCCACACGCTTCGCATGAAGCTCCCGTAAGCGCCTCTGCGCAGGTGGGACAATAAATGATATAGTGACGGGAAAGCAGGAGTTCATGCTCGTCAATATTTACCTGTTTATCGCAACACATAAACTCATCCGTGAGATTTGCTCCGCATTTGCACCGCCGGTCCCGGGGCCATGCCAGCATTTCTTCCAGGGTATAGACAGCCTGCCCCAGCAGATCAACCAGATCGTCGTTGGTAGCATCAGAGAGAAAAGATTCCGTAAGTTTTTCCCTGATGTTGATCATAAGCGGGTTTTCCTTAAGAAAGAACAGCATTTTGCGCAGCCGTTCCTCCGCCGGACCGATCCGCGACAGGGAGCGTAAATTTCTATTCGCCTTGTAGTGTTCCTGAAAGTAAATCAGCATCCAGATCTGGGTCATGTCATAAAAAAACTCGAGCACCGGGTAATATCCGTACTTTTCCCGGATGCTTTTCTCCACGTCGCCGCGCTTGTCCGGGATGCGGGGGAAAACAGCAACCAGCAGCCCCTCCTCAAAATCTTCGTAGAAAAATGGCGTTCCGGAAAAATGCCTGCAACCGCAATGCGTGCATTCGATGATATTGAATTCCCACCGCAACAGGGTCCGCTTCACCTGAGGTGTCCTGGAAACGTCCACCCACGTGACGATCTTGGTTTGAAATTCCCGATCGCAATTGCCGCACTGAAACGTTTCAAGGCTGTAGGCTTCAGCCTGGTTATTCAGCATATTGACCATGGATTTATTATACACCACTTTTTTAAAAACTGACTTTGGAAATTAATTCTCTTTTGTGGTAGAATAACGCCCGCAAGCAAGACAGGTTATGATGCATTGATGACAGGGCAGGGGGGTGAACAATGACCATGAAGGAAAGCCAGGTAATTACCACAGCGCTGCATTCCGAGGTTGAGAACAGATTCCTCACCTACGCGCTCTCGACCATTGTTTCACGTTCGCTTCCTGATGTGCGTGACGGGCTCAAACCCGTACACCGTCGTATTTTATATGCCATGTGGGAGATGGGCCTCGGGCCCACCGCCAAGTTCCGGAAAAGCGCGGCCGTGGTCGGCGAAGTGCTCGGAAAGTTCCATCCCCATGGAGATCAGGCCGCCTATGATGCCATGGTCAGGATGGCGCAGGACTTTTCCCTTCGCTACCCCCTGGTGGAAGGCTCGGGAAATTTCGGCAGTCTTGATGGTGACCCTGCCGCGGCAATGCGCTATACGGAAGCACGCCTGTCCTATCTCGCCGAGGAGCTTCTGATAGAGATCGACAAGGAAACCGTCGGGTTCCGACCGAATTACGATAATTCCCAGAAAGAACCGGTCGTGCTGCCGGCCCGCTTTCCTCAACTCCTGGTGAACGGAACGTCGGGGATCGCCGTGGGCATGAGCTGTTCATTCCCGCCCCATAATATCGGAGAGATCATCGATGGCCTCGCAGCCGTTATAGATGATCCCAACATCGAGATAAAAGACATCCTTAAATTTATCAAGGGACCGGACTTCCCCACCGGCGGACAGATCCTGAATTCCAAAAAAGAGCTGAAGGAGATCTACCAATCCGGCTCAGGAGGCATCAGGACCCGCGGCGAGTATACCGTTGAGGACCTGTCACGCGGCAAACAAGCGATCATCTTTACGACGATCCCCTATCTGGTGAATAAGGCAAAACTGCTTGAGAAACTGTTCGGTCTTATGGAGGAGCGAAAACTGCCCCAGGTCTCCGCGGTTCGCGACGAATCCACTCATGAGGTGCGGATCGTACTGGAACTCAAGGCAGAAACGAATGCAGAGTTGGTGACCGCGTATCTCTTCAAGCATACGGACCTCGAATCCACCTTCCCGATCAACTTCACGACGCTCAAACCGAACATGGAGCCCGAACGCCTGTCGCTCAAGGAGATCATGCGGTATTTCCTCGATTTCCGGCATGAGATCGTCACCAAGCGGCTCAACTACGACCTTCGGCTGTTGAAAGCCCGGCTCCACATTCTCGCTGCCTTCGAAGCCCTCTATGATGATCTCGATACGGCGATCAAACTTATCCGGAAGGCCAAATCCCGAGAGGACGCCGCCGACAAAGTCAAAAAACATTTCAAGTTCGACGATGAACAGACAAGGGCCATCCTCGACATGCAGCTGTACAAACTCGTGGGCCTCGAGATCGAGCGCATTCTGAAGGAAAAGGCGGAGAAAACCAAACAGCGGAAGGACATCGAAGCCATTCTGTCGAGCCAGAAAAAGATCTGGGCGCTCATCAAGACCGAGCTTCTGGAGATCAAGGAAAAATACGGCGACAAGCGCAGGTCCGTGATGAAAGCCGCTGACGATGTGGAATTCTCCCAGGAGGACTTTATCGTTCACGAGGATGTGACCGTGATCATGACGAAGATGGGATGGATCAGGCGCGTCAAGACCGTGGGCGAAAATCTCAGGTTCAAGGAAGGCGACGAACTGCTCGCGCTGCTCCCTGCGAACACGCGGGACAACATCTCCATTTTCTCATCCGCCGGCAAGGTATATGTCGTCAAAGCCTTTGATCTGCCGTCAGGCTCGGGCTTCGGTGAACCGGTGCAGCATTTGTTCAAGTTTGGCGACGGTGAGCGGCCGATAACCGCGATGAACCTGACAACCGTGCTCGCCCCCCCCACTCCTGCGGATTCGCCGGACGGCAAGCAGGAGGAGCTGGAACTCGCCCCGCGTGAGGTGACCGCTCTTACGGTATCGGCCAAGGGGCTTGGCTTTACATTCGATCTCGGACAATTTAATTCCGCCACCACGCGGGCAGGGAAGAAATTTGCCGGAGTAAAAGCAGACGATGCTATCATGGGAGTGGACATCCTCGACCTTCCGAACGTCCTGTTCCTCACCACCGAAGGCCGTGCCGTTGTCATCGCGGGAAAGGATATTCCTTTGCTTTCCGGCGCGGGCAAGGGAGTAAAGCTTGTAAACGTCAAGAACGGAGAAATCGCGCTGTTCCGACCGGTGCGCAAAGGCGAGCAGGTGAAAGTGCTCGATGACAAGGGCAAGGAAAAGATCCTCGATCTTAAGCATTTCGGCGTCATGACCAGGGGCAGCGTGGGACTGAAGGCGGTTAAGGCCATAAAGTTTGAATAACGCTGCGACATGTTGACGAAACGAAATCTGCTGCTATACTCGTTATAGAGGATGAGGGTGGCCATGGTGAGTGCAGAAAAAGAGAAACGGGGGTTTATCAGGATACCCTTTAGCACCGAAACCAGGATCGAGGCTGGAGGACGGTCTCTTCGTTCCAACGGCTTGATCGATGTCAGCATGAGCGGCATGCGCCTGACTACCGATGACGTGCCACCCTTACCCGGCACCGTCTGCCAGGTTATGATCATCCTCCAGGCATCGGCCAATCGCATTATCATCGAAGCAAGCGGAAAGATCCTGCGTGCTGAACAAGGCACCATCGCCGTGGAATTTATCGAACTCGAAGTGGACAGCTACAACCATCTGCGGCAGATCATCCTGAATAACACCGACGACCCGGAGAAGGCAGAGCGCGAACTTGCCGCTCACCGGGGGATCAGGCAGCTGCACCACTGAACGTTGCCGTCATAACCTCATGCGCATCTGCGCGGGGGTCTGCGGAAGAAGTATGAACCGACAGGAACAACACCCCGAAAGGAGAAATACTATTATGGTCCAGAAGGCGAGCAGCAAGCTAACCGATATGTTGAACCAGGCCATCGCGCGGGAGATCCAGGTGAGCGTGCAGTACATGTGGCAGCATATTATGGCAAAAGGCCTGGAGTCCGCCGAGATCGCGGATGTATTCAAAGATGTCGCAATATCTGAGATGAAACACGCGGAAAAGATCGCGGAGAGGATTTTCTACTTTGATATCGTCCCCACCACCAAGCCGGACCCCATCAAGGTCGGCGGCACGCTCAAGGAGATGCTTGAACACGATGCAAAAGCCGAGGAAGAAGCGATCGACCTGTATAAGGAGATCATCAAACTGGCCGCATCAGAAGGTGATTCGACAACCCGTCTTCTGTTCGAGCAGATTCTCGCGGACGAAGAGAGTCATCACGACACCTTTACCACACTTCTCGGAAAATAACCCTATCAGTTCCGGCACCGACAACAAGGCCCCTGTGCAATCCACAGGGGCTCTTTTTTGTTAAAAAACTTTTCGCGGCAGCCGGGTCACCAACTTATGACATATCGAGCAGCGTGGCATGTATCAAAATATTGTCCGTTGCGCTCTTGAGACTCGTAAAGTTCTTCGCATTCTGGATCGCCATGGATGCGTATGCGGCCAGGGCATGAAGCGACTTCAGGTCGTCGATGGCAAACAGGCGCTCCGTGCTTATACTCATGTTTATGACGCCGATCTTCTGGTCGGCGCATTTGAGCGGTACGCAGAGCAGGGACATGACCTGCATGGTCCCGGGAATGAACCGTGAGTCGAGTTTGACATTATTTACCAGCTCGGCTTTGCCGGTTTTCAGCACATCGCCGGCGATCCCTTCACCCGCGCCAAAAGCAACCTGGGATCCGGACGCTGAACCGAATGCCGCCTTGATCGAGAGCGACTTCGTTGCTTCGTCGTACAGCATGACAGAGCCATTGTCCGCCTTGATGCTGCCTTTCGCTTCTTCCAGGATCATGTTGCACGTGTCCTCCACATTGAAGGACATCTTGTGCAGACCTTTCTTCGTTTCAACAAGTCCGGCCAGGTTCTCGTTCAGTTTCCTGATCCTGTGGCTCATGGTTTCAAGGATCTTGAACACGAGCGTGGGATCGTGATTGATCGTGGAAAAAAGCTTCTGCTTGTCGATGCTCAGCACCCGCGCTTCCCCTTCGGATGCAGCGGTCGCTGACCGCGGAAGCTTGTCGAACAGGGACATTTCGCCGAAGATCTCACCGGGCCCGAGCGTCGCGATGGTCAGGGGGCCGGATGAGGTCTGCTTCGAGATCGCAACCCGGCCTGACTGGATGACAAACATAACCTCGCCGCGCTCACCTTCATTAAAGATAACCTCACCGTTCGCATATACCTTGCCCAGTTCTCCATCCTTCATACCATCCCCCTTGTGCGACGAGTGCGCCTAACCTTTCGAGACCAGCGCTTTCGCCATCTCCCTCCAGAGATCGATATGCATCCTGCCGTCAAGTGCCTTGGGGAAAATGTTCCGATACCGTTCGTTCCCGGTGAACATGTCCCACAGAATGGAACTCAGCATCTTGCGGTTCCCTGCCTGCTGCTCCTGTCGCACAACCTCGAGCATCGCCCGGGTGAAAATCCTGTTCTTCCGGTAGATGTCCGTGATGGTATACAGGTATCTCCCAAAATAGTTATCGGTAATAATACTCTTGTACACGGGGCCGTAATGCATGCGAAAATCACGTTCGCCTACTCCATGGAACACGGCGGTCTTTGCCGCCGCTTTCCCCATAAGATACGCCGCGCCCAGGCCGTCCTTGAAAAGCCGGGTGGAACCGGCGTCCCCGCACATCACCATCCTGTTCGCGAACGGTTTTGCGGGAGCGCCCACATTCATCTTCGGCATGCATCGGCATGCGACCTCGTGCGGTATTTCTTTCGGCAGAACCTTCTGCATGATTGGCCGCGCAAGGAAATCGTTCACCGTGTTGGCGTTGACGTTCTTGCCGAGGATGCAGAGCGTTACATAGCTCCCCTTCGGGATCATCGCCGCGAACTTCACCCCGCGGTCGGGGACGAGGAACAGGTGGATCGAGTTTCCAAAGAGTTCGGCGACCGCGTCCTCTTCCATGCGGATCTCGGCGATGGCCGCAGTCACGACAGGAGGCTCCTTGTACCCGAACCCCATGCCCGCAACGAGCTTTGTCGTGGTGCTGTTGACGCCGAACGCGCCCACGACAAGGTCCGCATCCATGACCTCCTGGTTGTCGGCAAAAAGCACCGGCCGGTTGTGCCGGTACTCAATGCGGTCGATCGACTGAGCGCAATGCACTGCGCCGCCGGTAACCGCCTGCGAAAGGAGAAACCGGTCAAAGCTCTCCTTGTTCGCCATGGGCATGCCCCGGGGGCCGCCGCCACGGGAAACGGTTGCAATGGTTTTTTCAAGGCCGGGAGTGGCAATGGACACGCTTCCGTGGTTCGTATGCAGTTGGTAGGAATTAATCCCCTTGCGCACGACCGTGTCCGGCAGGTTGATGCCCTCGATCGCCAGCATCTGGATAAGAAGCTCGGAGATGATGCCGCCGCACCGGTTGCAACCGGCCGGCCCGTCCTTGGCAAAGTTTTTGGGCTCAAACACCGTCACGTTGAGCTCCTTCCCCATCATCCGCGCCATTTTAAGCGCAAAGATGCTGAAAAAAGCCCCGGTGGGCCCTCCACCTATCACTGCGATCGATGCCTTGTTCGGCAGAAGAACCGGATCTGTGTATGTTCGATTCATATTGGAATCCTTACGTGCGGAAAGAAGTTGCTCCTCTGCTCAGCAACCACGCAGAAGAACCTCATGGACCATGAGCTGAAGTACGAAAGTATATCATAATCAGATGGAGTACCGAAAGCAAATAAATGCAGCAATCGCGTTGACAGGATGATCTCGAACGGCATCCAGCCCGGGAAATGAAAAAAGGCAGGCTCCGATTTCCGGAACCTGCCTTGATAAATGTTGGCTTTGTGCGGTTAGACTTTTACAACGTTCGCCGCTTTGGGGCCCTTGGGGCTGTCGACAACGTCAAATGTCACATTCTGACCTTCGGCCAGCGACTTGAAGCCGCTGTCCTGTATGTCAGAGAAGTGGACAAAGACATCTCCGCCGTCTTCTTTGGTAATGAATCCAAATCCCTTGGAATCATTGAACCACTTTACGGTGCCTTTTGCCATGCAGGTTGAACCTCCTTCTGTGAAAATTGAAGTCCACGGAAGGTCGTATTAAAACCACAAAATCTCAAAATCCTTGCGGCCTTTCCACAACAAAGACTTCCGAACTTCTATAATATAATTCCATAGCCACGGAAAAAAGTCAATAATTTTCCCCGTGCGCTTCCGGCAACGACACTGCACAGGTCCATGCGCCCTTGACGCAATATTTTCTCCTTGTGCGGATGTCCTGATTCTTGTATATTTCTTCTGTCATGAAAAAGAAAACGGCTCATGCACAAGATATCACCCGGCTCATCAAGCCGCAGGTGCGCAAGCTCGCGGCCTACCATATCGACGAGACCCCCTGCCGCATCAAGCTCGACGCAATGGAGAACCCTTTTCCCCTGCCGAAAGCCCTGGCCCGGGAAACAGCGAATGCAATCAAAACCACGTTGATCAACCGCTACCCCGATCCTTCGGCAAAAAAACTGAAACAATCGATCTGCCGTATGTGGGGTATGAAGCCGGAGAATACGATCCTCGGCAACGGCTCGGACGAACTGATCCAGATGATCGTCCTCGCTTTCGGCGGCCCGGTCGTTACGCCTTCTCCAAGTTTTGCAATGTACTCGATAACAGCAAAGGCGCTGTCGCAGGAAGTTATCACGGTGCCGCTCAATGAGGACTTCTCCCTTGATGCGGACACCCTGCTCCGAGAGGCAAGCAAATCCAAGGCAAAGGTCATCTTCCTCGCCTGCCCCAACAATCCCACGGGCAACCGGTTTTCAGATCCCGCCCTGCGGACCGTCCTGGACAACGCGCGCGCAGCCGTGGTCATCGACGAAGCATATTTCAGCTTTTCCGGCAAATCGCATCTGCGTCTCTTGAACAAATACCCGAACATGATCATCCTCAGAACCCTTTCCAAGATCGGCCTTGCCGGTCTCCGGATCGGCTCCCTCACCGCATCGTCCGGCATCATCGAAGAGCTCAACAAGATTCGCCTGCCGTACAACATCAACAGCCTTTCACAGGTCGCGGCAGCCATCGCGCTGGAGCATCGCGACATCCTTGACCAGCAGATTTCCCTGTTGATTTCAGAACGAAAGAAGCTCTATAATGCGCTGTCGCAGCTTAAGAACATATCCGTTTATCCGTCTGAAACCAATTTCATCCTGTTCAGAACAAGCGCCGATGCCACGATCATTTACCAGAAATTGAAAACAGCAGGGATCCTTATTAAGAACCTGAATAGACCGGGCCCGCTTAAAAACTGTTTGCGCGTGACCATTGGCACACCCCCGGAAAACAAAGAGTTTGTTGCCGTGTTGATGAAGATCATGGATCAAAGCAAACAACGTTAACAATCTCAGGAGAACCACATGCCGCGTAAAGCCTCGATCGATCGCAAAACCAAAGAAACGGACATCAAAATATCCCTGGACCTTGACGGAACCGGCGTGTACCGCATCAAGACCTCCGTGCCGTTCATGGACCACATGTTCTCGCACATTGCCAAGCATGGCTTCTTCGACCTCGTGATGAAAGCCAAAGGCGACATCGAGATTGACGACCACCACACGGTCGAGGACCTCGGCATTGCCTTCGGCCAGGCGCTCAAAAAAGCGCTCGGCGACAGCAAAGGCATCCGGCGCTACGGTGATGCGACCGTGCCCATGGACGAGACCCTGGCCCAGGTGGTGATGGACCTGTCCGGCAGACCCTATCTGAAATATCAGGTGGAGCTGCCGAAGAAATACAAGCTCAAAGACTTCGATCCCGGACTTGCGGAGGACTTCTTTCAGTCCGTGGCAAACCATGCAGGCATGAACCTGCACATCCGCCTCCATTACGGCCGCGATGTCCACCACATGCTCGAAGCCATTTTCAAGGCCTTCGGCCGCGCCCTGGACCAGGCCACGAGCCTCGACCCGAGGATCAAGGGCGTGCTCTCTACGAAAGGAAAAATATAATAAAAAGGAGACAGAAGACAGGATTCAGAATCCCGTAATGTAAACCGAGACGGCAAAAACAATCTTTTTCTGACTTCTGATTTCTGACTGCTGAATTCTGGCTCCTTCTTTACGGTGCACTATGATAGCAATCATTGATTACGGAATGGGAAACTTGCGCAGCGTGCAGAAGGGCTTTGAACGCGTGGGACGTGAAGCTGTGGTCACGAACGATGCAACAACGATCTTAAACGCCGGCAAGGTCGTGCTTCCCGGTGTCGGCGCATTTCCAGACTGCATGCGGAATCTGGAGCAGAACGGGCTGATCGATGTTGTGCATCAGACGATAAAATCCGGCAAACCCTTCCTCGGCATCTGCCTCGGACTTCAGCTGCTTTTTACCGAAAGCGAAGAGTTCGGGCTCTCAAAAGGACTCGATATCATCAAGGGCCGCGTGGTCAGGTTCAAGGGTCCCGTATTTGAAGCTCGCGACTCGAAACTTGATACGTTGAAAGTCCCCCATATGGGTTGGAATTCCATATCGATCAGGCGAAAAGCGCCGGCGCTCCAGGACATACCGGACAACAGCCACCTGTATTTTGTGCACTCGTATCACGTCGTGCCCGAGGACAAAAACGTTATTGCAACAACCACACCGTACGGCATCGAATTCGTCTCGAGCATCTGGAAGGACAATATCTTCGCGGTCCAGTTCCATCCGGAGAAGAGCCAGGCGCTGGGGCTGTCGATCCTGAAGCGTTTCGGAGAACAAAAGACGTAACTATTTTGCCACAGAGCACACTGAGAACACCGAGGTAAAAACCATACCACTGACGAGATTTTCTCTGTGTTCTCTGTGACCTCTGTGGCTAATTTCGAAAGGTTCCTATGCTGATAATTCCTGCAATCGATCTTAAAGAAGGCAAATGTGTGCGCCTCGAACAGGGGCTCATGGAAAAAGCAACCATCTATTCCGAAGACCCGGCGACAACCGCGAAACACTGGGAATCGCAGGGCGCCGAACTTCTTCACGTTGTTGATCTGGACGGCGCATTCGCCGGTGTGCCGAAAAATCTCGGCGCCATCAAGGCCATCCGCAAGGCGATCAAAATACCGATCGAGGTCGGCGGCGGCATCCGCGATATCGCGACGATCAGTTCACTGGTAGCTATCGGAATCAACCGGATCATTCTCGGCACAGCGGCTATAGAAGATCCTGACTTTGTTGAGGAAGCATGCAAGGAATTCCCGAAACGCATTATTGTCGGCATCGATGCAAAGGACGGAATGGTCGCGATCAGAGGGTGGGCGGAAGTCACCTCGGTAAAAGCCATCGACCTCGCTGAGCAGATGCAGGATTTTGGCGTCATCTCCATCATCTACACGGACATCAAACGCGATGGCATGCTTTCCGGCCCGAACATCGAAGCAACAAAAACCCTTGCGGAAGGACTCAAGATCCCGGTCATTGCATCCGGCGGCGTTTCAACGATCAAGGACATCAAGGACCTGCTTGCGGTCACTCGTTCAGGGATCGAGGGGGTCATCACGGGAAAAGCCATTTACAGCGGATCACTGGACTTGAAAGAAGCAATTGCCTTGGCGAAATCTGCCGCGTGAACCCATCCCTGCGCTGAGCACGACGAAAACGAGAATAATAAACCATGCTGACCAAACGAATCATACCTTGCCTCGATGTGAAAGCGGGGCGTGTTGTAAAAGGCGTAAGTTTTCTGAACCTGCGCGATGCCGGTGATCCCGTTGAGATCGCCAAGGTCTACGATGAGCAGGGCGCGGATGAGCTCACGTTTCTTGACATCACCGCATCTCACGAGGAGCGCGGCATCATCCTTGATATTGTGCGCCGAACGGCCGAGCAGGTCTTCATGCCGCTCACGGTCGGCGGCGGCATCAAGGTGCTCGACGATATCCGCAACCTGCTTCTCGCGGGGTGCGACAAGGTTTCGATCAATACGACCGCTGTCCATGACCCGGAATTCATCAAAGCCGCAAGCATGCGGTTCGGCAGCCAGTGCATTGTGGTCGCCATCGATGCCAAGCAGGTGGTCGCGCACGAACCCGACTTCAAATCGCCTTTGACGTGGGCGGACGATCCAAAATATAAACCGCTGCTGCTCAGTCAATCCGCAATCCGCAATCCGCAATCCGAATTGCATTGGGAAGTCTACACCCACGGCGGCAGAAAGCCCATGGGCATTGACGCCGTCGCGTGGGCGCGCATGATGGAAGAATACGGCGCCGGCGAAATCCTGCTCACCAGCATGGACCAGGACGGCCAGAAGAACGGTTATGACCTTGCTCTAACGCGCGCCGTATCTGAAGCGGTTTCGATCCCGGTCATTGCATCAGGCGGCGTGGGCAATCTGGAACATATTTACGAGGGATTTACCAAGGGCAAGGCGGATGCGGCCCTCGCGGCATCGATCTTTCATTTCCGGGAATATACGATCAAACAGGCAAAGGAATATCTCAAGGAACGGGGAGTGCCGGTCAGGTTATAACTTTTCAGGGACCCTCCGTCTCTGTCACCCTGAGTGAAACGAAGGGTCTGCTGCGAATTTAGAACAAGCATGTTCAGGAACTGCATTAGCGTAGGACCCGAGATTCTTCGCGTTGCTCAGAAGGACAGCGAGGGCTCGGAATGACAATTCCACGGACTATTAATTCACTAAACTGATTTGGAGGTCAACCTATATGAAGATGAAGTGGATACTCGCGGTAGTAATGTCCGTGACGCTCTCCGGTTGCGGTATGTTTGTCAAACAGAGCACCTACAATGACGCTCTCTCAAAGATTCAGGTCATCGAGGGCGAACGTGACGAACTGTCAACCAAGGTAAAAGACCTCGAAGCAACGGTTGATAAGAACGCAAAAGAAGTGACCTCACTGACCGATAAGGCGAAGGGTGCTGAAAAAGACAAAGCCGCTCTCGAGCTAAAACTGCAGGGAATGGAGAAAGATAAGGCCTCGGTAGAAACAAAGTTAAAAACAGTTGAACAAAACCTGGAAGAGCAGCTTGTGGAAATCGAGAAGTTGAAGAAGGAAATTGAGGACGTCAGGATTGCCAAGGATAAAGAAATTAATGATATGAAACTCAAGATCAAGGAAATCAAGACACACACCGAGTCATTGCTTACGAAGATCAAGGGTGCACTCAAGGAAAAAGAGAAAGAATAGCGAGTGACCAGACAATAACCGCAATAAAAGGCGAGATGGAAACATCTCGCCTTTTTCTTTTCCAACAACCGATATATTTAATAAATTAGGCTCTTCTGGGTTTTTTTGCACTGTTTATAGTTTTTTGCATATCCCCTTCGCAGCCTTAATGAAATTATTGACCCGTCTAAGGCCACGTCCGCTCGACCGCGCAAACAGCCTGCATTCGCGCTGTGCACTCATAACCGCTG